>Ga0070671_100004588_pt1 | contig 10943 bp, 7 predicted proteins | sample KBSS73metaG_FD_65341 | JGI IMG/M metagenome (GOLD analysis project Ga0070671, IMG submission 65341) | Switchgrass rhizosphere microbial communities from Kellogg Biological Station, Michigan, USA - KBS S7-3 metaG | ecosystem: Host-associated > Plants > Roots > Rhizosphere > Soil ... | reverse complement strand
ATAGACCGGCGAGCGCTGCGCGGCCTCGATCCACTCATCGGAAATGCCCTCCGCGCGGGCACCGGCGATCACTTCCGGATCGGCTGGATCGAGCAGAATCTGCCGCTGCGCTTCGTACAGATCGGTGTCGGCCTCGACCGACGCAGCCTCCAGCACTCGATCGACGTCGTAGAGCACCAGACCCAGGTAGCGCAGCCGTCCCACACAGGTTTCTGAACACACTGTCGGCAGGCCGACCTCGATCCGCGGATAGCACAGCGTGCACTTCTCGGCCTTACCGGTCTTGTGGTTGAAATACACCTTCTTGTAAGGGCATCCGGACACACACATCCGCCAGCCGCGACAGCGGTCCTGGTCGACTAGGACGATTCCGTCCTCGGTCCGCTTGTACATCGCACCCGACGGGCACGACGCCACGCAGGACGGGTTCAGGCAGTGCTCGCAGATGCGTGGGAGGTAGAACATGAAGGTCTGTTCGAGTTCGAGTCGTACCTGCTCGCTCACCTTCTGCAGGATCGGGTCGCCCGGCAGGATCTCCGGCGAGCCGCCCAAGTCGTCGTCCCAGTTCGCCGACCAGGACACCTTCATCGGCTTGCCGCTGATCAGGCTGCGCGGCGGAGCAACGGGCATCTGCTCGCCAAGCGGGGCGGCGATCAGATTCTCGTAGTCGTAGGTCCACGGCTCGTAGTAGTCGTTGATGCTCGGCAGCTTCGGATTGGAAAAGATCCGGGTCAACTTGCGCAACCGCCCGCCGTCGCGCAGACGAAGCCGCCCCTTGCGGTCGCGCATCCAGCCGCCACGCCAGCGGTCCTGATCTTCGTAGGTTCGCGGATAGCCTTGTCCTGGGCGGGTTTCGACGTTGTTGAACCACACGTATTCGGTGCCGGCCCGATTGGTCCATGCCTGCTTGCACGTCACCGAGCAGGTATGGCAGCCGATGCACTTGTCGAGGTTCATCACCATCGCCATCTGTGCCATGACCTTCATCAGTACGTAACCTCCTGGGAGCGACGCCGCACGACGGTCACCTCGTCGCGTTGGTTTCCCGTCGGACCGAGGTAGTTGAACGCGAATGCGTTCTGTGCGTAGCCGCCTGCGAGGTGGCTGGGCTTGATGAGCAGCCGCGTCAGGGAGTTGTGGATGCCACCGCGGTTTCCGGTCGTCTCGGTGAGCGGCACGTCGATGGTGCGCTCCTGGGCGTGATAGACGAACACCACACCTTCGGGCATCCGGTGCGACACGACCGCGCGGCAGACAACCACGCCATTGCGATTGACTGCCTCCACCCAATCATTGTCCTGCACAGCGATTTTGGTCGCATCGTTCGGGCTCATCCACATCGTCGGACCGCCCCGCGACAACGACAGCATCAGCAGGTTGTCCTGGTACTCCGAATGGATCGACCACTTCGAGTGGGGGGTGAGGTACCGGACGGTCAGCCCGATCCCGTCTTTTCCGAGCTTGGGCTCGCCGAACAGTCGCGCCATGTCCAGCGGCGGCCGGTAGGTGGGCAGCTGCTCGCCGAGTTCCTCGAGCCAGTCGTGGTCGACGTAGAAGTGCATCCGTCCGGTCAGCGTGTGAAATGGCTTGAGGTTCTCGATGTTCACGGTGAACGGCGCGTAGCGGCGGCCGCCGGTCTCACTGCCCGACCACTCCGGGCTGGTGATCACCGGAACCGGCCGGGCCTGGGTGTCGGCGTAGGTGATGCGGCGTTCCTCGCTGCCCTCGGCCAACGGCGTCAAACGCTGCCCGGTGCGTTTCTCGAGCTCGGCGAAACCCTCCACGGCGAGCCGGCCGTTGGAGGTTCCGGACAGAGCCAGGATCACGTCAGCCATTCGCTCGGCCGACGTGATCGCCGGGCGGCCCTGCGCTGCACCGGAATCCATCACCCCGAACTTGGCGGCGAGTTGCTCAACCTCAGCGTCGGGGTGGGTGGTGATGCCCTTTGTGGTCAGGCCGAGGCGTTCCACCAGCGGACCGAGCGCGGCCCATTTGTCGGCGACCGCCGGATAGTCGCGCTCCACCGCCGCCACCGGACCCATCGTCTTACCCGGAACCGGCACGGCGCCAGTGGCGCGCCAATCATTCTCGCTGCCGCCTGGATACGCCATCGCCCCGGGAGTGTCGTGTTGCAGCGCGCCCACTACGACATCCGAGCGCACACCCAGGTGCGTCTTCGCCAATGCGCTGAACGCACGGGCAATCGCTCCGAAAGCCTCGTAGTCCGAACGTGTTTCCCACGGAGGGTCGATCGCGGGACTGAACGCGTGGATGTATGGATGCATGTCGGTGCTGGACAGGTCGGCCTTCTCGTACCAGGTCGCGGCGGGCAGCACCACGTCGGACAGCAGCGTCGTCGAGGTCATCCGGAAGTCGATCGACATGAGCAGGTCGAGTTTGCCCTCTGGGATGTCGTCGCGCCACGCGACATCGTTGGGCCGCAACGCTTCCGGAGCGGGCTGCGCCTGCAGATTCGAGGTGGTTCCGAGCAGATGACGCAGGAAGTACTCGTTCCCCTTGCTCGACGAGCCGAGCAGGTTGGCCCGCCAGACGTTCAGCACGCGTGGCCAGTTCGCGGGATCGTCCGGATCGGTGACGGCCAGTTTCAGCTCACCCGAAGCCAGTTGCTCGGCGACATAAGTGGGTATCTCTGCGCTGTTGCAGCCCGCGGCCACAGCCTCGTCGGCGACGTCGAGGCTGGACCGGTCGAACTGGGGATAGAACGGGCTCCAGCCCATCGACACCGCAGACGCCAGCACGTCCATCGTGTGCTTGTCGCGGAACCGACCGCGGCCGAGTGGGCTGGCGAGTGCGTCGGCGCGATAACCGTCGTAGCGCCATTGGTCGGTGTGCGCATACCAGTAGGACGTCCCCGCCATCTGCCGCGGCGGCCGAGACCAGTCAGTGGCCATCGCCATCGTCGCCCATCCGGTGACCGGCCGGCATTTCTCCTGGCCGACGTAGTGCGCCCACCCACCCCCGTTGCGGCCCATCGAGCCCGTCAGCAACAGCAGTGCCAGCACGGCACGGTAGGTGGCGTCGCCGTGGAACCACTGGCAGATTCCGGCGCCCATGATGATCATTGACCTGCCGCCCGACTCTTCGGCGTTGCGCGCGAATTCTTTCGCCACGCGCTCCGCCTGAGCCGCAGAGACTCCAGTGATCGGTTCCTGCCAGGCAGGCGTGTACGGCTGGTCGGGATCGTCGTATCCGGTCGGCCAATCTCCTGGCAGCCCAGGCCGGGCCACCCCGTATTGGGCGAGCATCAAGTCGAACACGGTGCACACCAGGTGTTCGCCGATGCGGCGCACCGGGACTCCGCGAACGAGGGTTTCGCCGTGGCCGTCGACGGTGTCGAAGCGCGGCAGGTGGATCAGCGCCGTCTCGCCGGATGAATCGTGGTGCGCCACAGTCAGCGCGGGGACCAAGTCTGAAAGATCCAGGTTCCACTTGCCGATGCCCTCGTCGCCGTAGCGGAATCCGAGTGACCCATGCGGCACAGCCAGGGTGTCGGTCGCGCCGTCGAGCAGGACCGGCTTGAAAGCGGCGTTCTCGACCTCATGCCCGAGGTCGGCCGCGGTGAGGTTCTTGCCGGGGACCAGCGTGCCGTCACGGTCCTCGAGCTTGACCAGGAAGGGCAGGTCGGTGTAGCGCTGCACGTAGTCGACAAAGAACGGAACACGTTGGTGCACAAAGTATTCCGATAGAATGACGTGGCCCATTGCCATCGCCAGCGCACCGTCGGTGCCGGCGGCGCAGGGCATCCACTCGTCGGCGAATTTGGTGTTGTCGGCGTAGTCGGGGCTGATGGCGACGACCTTGGTACCGCGGTAGCGGACCTCGGCCATCCAGTGCGCATCGGGGGTCCGGGTGACCGGCACGTTCGAGCCCCACATCATCAAATACGCCGCATCCCACCAGTCTCCCGACTCCGGTACGTCGGTCTGGTCGCCGAACACCTGCGGCGAGGCCACCGGCAGGTCGGCATACCAGTCGTAGAACGACGTCATCACGCCGCCGATCAGTTCGACGAACCGGGAGCCTGCTGCGTGGCTGACCATCGACATTGCCGGAATGGGTGAAAAGCCGGCGATCCGGTCCGGGCCGTATTCCTTGATCGTGTGCACGTGCGCGGCGGCGATCATCTCGGTGGCTTCGGCCCAAGTCACTCGGACCAACCCGCCCTTGCCGCGGGCGCTCTGGTAACGGCGTCGGCGCTCGGAATCGGCCTGGATGTCGGCCCACGCCAGAACCGGGTCGCCCAATTTCGCCTTTGCCTCCCGGTACATCTCGACGAGCACGCCGCGCGCGTAGGGGTGGCGAACCCGGGTGGGCGAGTAGGTGTACCAGGAGAATGCGGCGCCGCGGGGGCAACCGCGCGGCTCGTATTCGGGTCGATCCGGACCCACGGAGGGATAGTCGGTCTCCTGGGTCTCCCAGGTGATGATGCCGTCCTTGACATAGATCTTCCACGAGCAGGATCCGGTGCAGTTGACCCCGTGCGTGGAGCGGACAACCTTGTCGTGGCTCCACCGGTCGCGGTAGAAGATGTCGCCCTGCCTACCGCCGTGACGGGTGACAGTCCGCAGGTCGGCGGAGAACTCGCCGGGGGTGAAGAAACGACCGCTGCGCGCGAGCAGCTCCTCGAGCGAACCTCCGACGCGCGGGGTCGTGGTCACGTCGCCTTGTCTGCCGTGGCAGGTGCAGGTTCATGTGCGTGCAGGCGCAACGCCGTATAGCTGAGGGCCAGCAGCGCGGTGGCAACCAGCAGTAGCAGGCCGATGGTGTAGTTGTTGGCGACCGCGTTGTAGGTCGCGCCCATCACCAACGGAGGGAAGTATCCGCCCAATCCGCCTGCGGCGGCGACGATTCCGGTGACTGAGCCGACAGACCTGGCGGGTGCGCGGCGGGCCACCCAGGCGAATACGCCGCCGGTGCCGATTCCCAGGAAGACGGCCAGCGTGATGAACGTTGCCGCCGACCACACGTCCGGCGGCGGTTGGAACACTGCGATGAACGCCATCACGGCCGTGCCGGCGAACGACGCCAGCACGACGTACTTCGGTGGGATCCGGTCTGATAGTGCGCCGCCGACCGGACGGGCCAGCACCGCTGCGAGCGCGAAACCTGCGGTGCGCGCGCCTGCATCCACGGGGGAGAAGCCGTAGATCGTCTTGATGTACGTGGGCAGATAGTTGGCGAATGCGACGAAGCCGCCGAACACCACTGCGTACAGGAACGACATCTCCCACGTCACCCGGAGTCTGGCTGCGGCCTCGAGTTTCGGCAGAACCGGATCGGTGTTCGGTTCGAACTGCGGCGCATTGCGCATTATCAGAATGCACAGCCCCGCCGTCGCCGCGAGAGCGACCGCGATGATCACATGGGTCGTGAACAGCCCGAACCAACGGACGAAACGTGGCGTGAAAAATGCCGAGAGCGCGGTGCCGACCATGCCCATTCCGAACACGCCGGTTGCGAAGCCGCGGCGGGCAGCTTCATACCAATTGTTGGCGAACGGAATGCCGACGGCGAAGATCGTTCCCGCGATGCCCAGGAAAAAACCGAACGCCACCAGAAGCGGGTAGGAGCCGGCCGTTCCCGCGGCCCCGACGGCCAGCACCGGCGCGATCGACGCCAGCGATACAGCGATGAACATCACGCGGCCGCCGTATCGGTCCGTGAGTGCGCCTACTACCACCCGGCCGATCGACCCGACCAGAATCGGTGTTGCGACCAGTATCGATGCTTCGGTACTGCTCAGCGACAGATGGCCCGCGTAGGTGGTAGATAGGGGGCCGATCATGTTCCAGGCCCAGAAGTTGATGGCTGACACCCAAGTGGCCAGCGCCAGGTTAAGGCTCCGCCGAGAGCCAGTGTCCGGCGCAGTCGCCGTGTTCACAATCCCAGGGAACCATGCGCAACTAACGCTGGGGTGAGTTTTGGGGAAAGTGCTGCGGCACAACAACGAACGGCAATCGTCGGTATTTCCTTCGCCGCGAATTCTGCATGAACGTCTTGAGCGCGCGAATCTTACAGCCCTCGTGCAGATTTCGATGAGCGACGCCGCTTCGTGGGATCGCGCTGGCCGGCGAGGGTCAGGCCGAGGAGCATCATCACGAAACCGAGGCCGAAGTGCAGCCAGTTGTCGGCGCCGTTGATCGGCAGTAGGCGGCTGCCCATGAGCCATCCGTGCAGCCACAGCGCCAGGTAGACCAGGCCTCCGCCGAGGAAGTACGCGCGCGACGCGGCATACGTGCGGGCCAGCGCGACGCCGACAAAACCCGACAGCAAATGCAGGACGTTGTGCAATGCGGATATCGCGAACACCCCGAAGAGTTTGCCGTCTGGCGTAACCCCCGGGACGAAACCGAGCACGCCGATCACGACGAACCCTGCGGCGACGAGCAGCGCTGCCCCCTGCACCGCCATGTACTTAGGGGTCGTCGTGGTCATCGCTGCCTCTCCTGCGCTTATTTACGCAGCAGAAATACCCCGGCCGATGCCGGGTTAACCCCAGAATTCCGGTTAGCTACCGCCTGATGTTGCAGTTCGGCGGATTACCGCAGTGGTGGCCGCCTTCGCATGCGTTGCAATGACAGTTGCAACCCGAGCCCGCTTTGGCCTCTGATGCTCGCATCGTCGATCAACTCCTCTGTTGCTCTGACCAACCTGACAGGGTGGGAGCAGAGTTCGTCACCACGTACGCATATCAACATATGCCGCGATCACAATGGTTCGCATCGCTTTGAAAAGAACAGAAAGTAGAGGCCCGATGACCGCCGAGAGGACATACCCCGCAGGCGTGCCGTGTTGGGTGGACACCGAGCAGCCCGACATCGAGGCCGCCAAGCACTTCTACTCAAACCTCTTTGGCTGGAGGTTTTCCGACGCGATTCCACCCGACGCGCCGGGGACCTATGTGATCGCGTCCCTGGACGGCAAGGACGTCGCCGCGATCGGATCTGCGCAGGGTGATGCGTCGGTCGAGTGGACCACCTACATCGCAGTCGACGACGCAGACGCGGCCGCTGACACCGTGCGCGGGGCAGGCGGAAGCGTCGCGGTCGAGCCCGTCGACGCCGGCCCGGGCGGCCGGCTCGCGGCGTGCGTCGATCCGAGAGGCGCGCGATTTCGGCTGTGGCAGCCGCGGCGCCGGCTCGGCGCCCAGCTCGTCAACGCGCCCGGCTGCTGGAACTTCAGCGATCTGCACACCGGCGACCCGGGTGCCGCTGGCGAGTTCTACTCCCGGGTGTTCGGCTGGGAATTCGACGACGTCGGCTTCGCGACGATGATCCGGCGACCCGGATACGGGGACCATCTCGAGTCGACGATCGACCCCGATATCCGGCGGCGCCAGGCCAGCGCTCCGCCCGGCTTCGCCGACGCCATCGGCTGGGTGATCTCGCCGTCGCGTGGCGACGATCACTGGCACGTGACTTTCACGGTCGGATCACGTGACGACTCCGCGGCAATGGCGGAAAAGCTTGGCGCTGCAGTCCTTTCGTCCGACGACACCGACTGGACAAAGACCGCGCTGATCTGCGATCCGCAGGGGGCCGAGCTGACGTTGAGCCAATTCACGCCCCCAGAAAACTAGTGCCGCTGTCTGCCAGTTGGCACCGGCTGCCCTAGTTGACGGTCCGGTTAACGGACGTCAAACTTCGGGTGTGATCGAGTTGAGTGAACAGACGATCATCGACCAGATTGTCGTGCGCCTCACGAGTCGCTATCCCGCGATCTCTCAGTCAACCGTGGAACGCGTTGTCCACGACGTGCACGCCAGATTCGATGACAGACCGTTGCGCGACTATGTCCCGTTGTTGGTCGAGCGCCACGCGAGGAACGAACTGGACCGGATGCACGCCGCTGCCGGTTAGCACGGAAGTCGCTTAGCCGGAGCGGGCAAGCCCCGGGGTGACCGGGGCGCTGCCCGCGCGACGGTCCGGGTGGTCGCGTTCGTTGAATTGCCGTAGGCCCTCGAACGTTTCGGACGCGGAGATCGACCTGCTGAAGCATTCCGCTTCGATGCGCAGTCCGTCGTCAATGGGTCTGCCCAGGCCGGTCCGCGCCGCTTCGAGGTCGGTGCGCAACGCAGGCTGGGGGAGCGTCGCGATGGTCTGCGCCAACTCGATCGCCCGCTGCAGACAGGTCCCCTTCGGGACGACCTGGTTGACGAGGCCGATGCGTTCGGCTTCGCGGGCGTCGATCACCCGCCCGGTGACGATCAGTTCGATCGCTCGCCGGTATCCGAGGATGCGGGTAAGTCGTTGTGTGCCACCGTCGGCCAGCCCGATGTTCCAGCGTCGGCACGTGACCCCGAAGGTGGCGTGCTCGTCGGCGATCGCCATATCGGTCCAGCACGCCCACTCGAGGCCGCCCGCATAGGCGACGCCGTTGACCGCCGCGATAGTGGGCTTGTAGATGTCGGTCCATCGCGACGGGCCGAGCACGCCGTCGTCGGGGGCATGGTCAATGTCCAGTTCCCCGCCGAACGCCGCCTTCAGGTCGCCGCCCGCGCAGAACGCCTTGTCGCCGGCGCCGGTGAGGACGCCGACTAGCGCGGCATCGTCGTCGCGGAACCGGGCCCAGGCCTTGACCAGCTCCTGATGTGTCTGCGGCCCAATGGCATTCATACGCTCTGGGCGACTGATGGTGATGACCGTGACCGGCCCGCGTTGCTGGTAGGTCAGGTGCTCGTAGTCGGTCATCGAATGGATGCCAGCCTTTCGTCGAGGTTGCAGTGGAAGCGCCCGATGGCGCTCTCGTGGGTACCGAACTCGACGAAGTCGTTGGCGCCTGCGTACAGGCCCTTCTGCACACCCTCCGACATCTCGTTGTCTTCGATCCCGCCTTCGTTCAGCAGATCGCGGGCGCCGGCAGCGGCATCGGGGTTGGTGGACAGGCGTTCGGTGACCTCGGGTGTGACCATGGCGTAGATCGTGACGTTGGTGTGGTCGATGTCGATCGGGTCGATGGTTATCACCAGCACTTGGTTGGGAAACGTCGCGACCATGACGTTCGGGAACAGGTGGTATACGTACGTCACTCGGTGTCCGACATTCCACGTTGATTCGGGACGATCACGCAGCCTCTCAATGTTCTGATACGGGAACGTGATTCGGGTGTTCGGCCCGAACGCCTCGACGACGTTGAGGTCGTCGTATTGGATCGGGTAGAAGGTGTTCTTGTGCGTCGTGCGGATGTGGTAGCCCTCGAGGAACTGCTCGATGAGGACCTTCCAGTTCATCTGGCGTAAGGCCGGCCGCACGGTGAAAAGCCGCTCCGCGGGTAGCACCTTGTCGCGCCACGGGCTGCCGTTGGTCAGCGCCGCCATCGCCGCGTCGGCTCCCGGCGCAGGTGACTCGAGCGGTCCGATCACGATGAGGCCGTCCACCTCATGGCTGTCGACCTCTACCAACCCGCGGGTGGACATGTCGAGATCGGGGAACGCCTCGGAATGCGGGACATGTGAGAGCGAGCCGTCGAGCTTGTACGTCCAGCCGTGATAGCGGCACACCAACGCGTGTGCGCAGCCCGGCCCCTCGACCAGGGCCATACCGCGGTGCCGGCACGAATTGCGGAACACCCGTGCCTTGCCGTCGCGGCCGCGCACCGCGAACAGCGGAACACCGAACGTGGTCCGCTCGGCGTGGTCGCCGGGATTGCGAATCGCCGCGGACGGCAGGAACACGCTCGGATACGAGCGCAGGGCCTTCAGCTCGTCGGTAAATCGGATTGGGTTCAAATAGTTCTGGACGGGTTCCCGCCACGCGTCGCCTTCATCGGTGGTGCCGGCGTCGATGTGCGCCAGGATGCGGTGAACGATCTCCACATCGTCGGCGACCGACGTCGTTGTCGGAGTGCTCATAGTATGGAAGTATCACACTATGAACGTCACGCGTCAACAATATCGTGAGATGCGCGGGCGCCGCCGCCAGGTCGCCGACCTGATCGGGGACCAGTCACTCAGCGCACGATCAGTCCTTGCGACGGCGCTGCTCGGCGCCCCGCAACCCCACCTCACCGTCGGCGAACTGGTCGCGATGGCCTCGCTCTTCGGCATCAGCGACGGCGCCGCCCGCACCTGCTTGTGGCGCATGGTCTCCAACGGGGAACTCACCAGCGATGACGGCACCTACGCGCTCGCGGGTGGTCTGCTCGAACGGCGTCAACGTGTCGACGAAGCGTCGCGCGCTGCGACAACTCCGCCGTGGGATGGCACCTGGGAGTTGGCGGTCGTGTCTTTGGAGCGACGGTCGGCGGCCGATCGCCTGGCGTTGCGCAAGGCGGCAACGGCTCTGCACCTCGCCGAGCTACGGGAAGGCGTCTGGATCCGGCCCGACAACCTCGACCCCGACCGCCTGCCAACGCTGCGCGCCGTGCTCGACCGCCAATGTGTGCACTTCCACAACGCCGCGACCGACATTCCCGCTGAAACGGTGAGATCTCTGTTCAGTCTTGATGATTGGGCTGCCGACGCTGACAGGTTCACCGTGGCTCTGCAGGACGAGCTCGACATCGAGGCAGTCGGCGCCGACGACTTTGCATATTGGTTCGCGCTGTCGGTCGCCGTCGTCCGTCATCTTCAACTCGACCCACTGCTGCCCGCCGAAGTCATCGGAAACGACTGGCCGGGCCAGGAACTGCGCAGCGCCTACCGCCGTTTCAACGAGGTGTTCCAGAAGCGGCTGAACACGGCCTTTCACTGATTGTCACTTGGCTCGCGCGTGGTCAGGCGGCCGGAGTCAACGCTGCAGAATCGGTTTCAGCGCGTCGAGCACGGCAGGGTCCTCGATGGTCGACGGCAGCGGTTCGTCTTTGCCATGGGCGATGCCGCGCATCGTCTTGCGCAGGATCTTGCCCGACCTCGTCTTAGGCAGTGCGGTCACGACGTCAACGAGTTTGAAACACGCGACCGCGCCGATCTCGTCGCGCACCAA
>Ga0070671_100004587_pt1 | contig 10945 bp, 9 predicted proteins | sample KBSS73metaG_FD_65341 | JGI IMG/M metagenome (GOLD analysis project Ga0070671, IMG submission 65341) | Switchgrass rhizosphere microbial communities from Kellogg Biological Station, Michigan, USA - KBS S7-3 metaG | ecosystem: Host-associated > Plants > Roots > Rhizosphere > Soil ... | reverse complement strand
TTCAGGCGAATGAGTGTCTCGCGTGACTTCATCGACCCGTGCTCCCCCCGACGCCCCCGGCACCGACACTGCGTCGGTCAAGACGCAGACAGTCCCCCTTGGGCGGAATGGCCCAAGCCGGCGCGCAGTGTGCCGGAACAATGTTTAGTTTTCGGTTTCCACATCAGTAGTCCCGTTCAAGGCGTTGATATCCTTGTCCAAGACATCCTGATCCAAGACTGGTTGCGGCTTCCTTACCGCTGCCAGGCGGCTCCCGCGGCGGCGATGGAGGCGCGATCAGCGAGCCCCGACACCCGCGATCCCGGAAAAGCCGATTTGGCCGGCTAGTGCGGTTGAGCCGCGATCGCATTTCGGCAATTCGAATCCAAAAACCGCACTAGAATCATCAAGGTCGCCAGTGTCTCTTGGAATTCGACGCGCGCGTCAGAACATGCTGCGAGGGTTTGCGAACGTCGCAAGCGGGACGCCAGCAAGGGGCACGAGACCGACGCCGTTGCACCGATCGCGGAGCACTTTCTTAACTTCGTGTTTACCCGCGTCGTTAATCATTAGGTCACCGTTGCGGGACTGCAGGGGGCCCGTCGTCCGGCTGGGGCGGAGGGGCAGAGTCTTCTGAGTAATTACAGCCGACTCTTAAAGTCGAACATGAGATGACGCTTGGAAAGAAAACCGCTCCCGTGCAATATCTTAGGGCGATTCGTCCGAATTTCCCGAAAGTATGCGCGCGTGTTGGATGCGGTTTTGTTAACCACGCGTCGTTAGTGCTTCGACCCGGTTTGTCCCAAAGCGTTTTCGAGGGCCGCCGCTGCGGCGTGCCGACCTGAGCCCGAGGCGGCGAGGAAGGGGACTGGCATGCGCGTATTGCTGATTGAGGACGACAGCGCCACCGCTCAATCGATTGAGCTGATGCTGAAGTCCGAGAACTTCAACGTCTACACCACCGATCTCGGGGAAGAGGGCGTCGATCTCGGCAAACTCTACGACTACGACATCATCATGCTCGACCTGAACCTGCCGGACATGTCCGGGTTCGAGGTGCTGCGGTCGCTGCGGGTCTCCAAGGTGAAGACGCCCATTCTCATCCTCACCGGCCTGGCCGGGATCGAGGACAAGGTCAGGGGTCTCGGCTTCGGCGCCGACGACTATATGACCAAGCCCTTCCACAAGGACGAACTGATCGCGCGCATCCACGCCATCGTGCGCCGCTCCAAGGGTCACGCCCAGTCGGTGATCCAGACCGCCGACCTCGTGGTCAACCTCGACACCAAGACGGTGGAAGTGAACGGGGCGCGCGTGCACCTCACCGGCAAGGAGTACCAGATGCTGGAGCTCCTGAGCCTGCGCAAGGGCACGACGCTGACCAAGGAAATGTTTCTCAACCATCTCTACGGCGGCATGGATGAGCCGGAGCTCAAGATCATCGACGTGTTCATCTGCAAGCTGCGCAAGAAGCTCGCCAATGCCTCGAACGGCAAGAACTACATCGAGACCGTGTGGGGCCGCGGCTACGTGCTGCGCGAGCCGTCGGATGAAGAGGCCCGGATCCCCGCCTGACGCAGGCGGCAGAGACCGGCCGCTTCCTTCCCCGCGATCGATCCAGAACCCCGCCGGCACCGGCGGGGTTTTTGCGTTTTGGCCCGATCATCGGATCGACAGGCCAAGCGGACCATGTGTCGCGTTGCGCGTACATGCGCCATGCGTATGGTCCGGCGCCGCGTCACATGGAGAGCGCGCCATGGCCAGGCATCGCACCGAATTGCCGCAACGCGAGGGCCGCCTGTTCCTCACCGACGGCGGGCTCGAGACCACGCTCATCTTTCTCGAGGGTCATGAGCTGCCCTATTTCGCGGCCTTCGATCTGATCAACAGCGAGCATGGCCGCAACGCGCTGCTTGCGTATTATCGCAGCTATCTCTCGATCGCGGCCGCGCATGGCCTCGGTTTCATTTTTGAAAGCCCGACTTGGCGGGCCAGCTCGGACTGGGGCGACAAGCTCGGCTATTCGGCCGCGGCGCTCGCCGACGTCAATCGCAGGTCGATCGACCTGATGGTCGAGTTGCGCGACGCGCACCAGACCAAGGACGCTCCGATGGTCATTAGCGGATGCGTCGGGCCGCGTGGAGACGGTTACGATCCCGGCCGCCTGATGAACGTGGCGCAAGCCGAAGCCTATCACGCCGGCCAGATCGCGACTTTCAGCGAAACGCAAGCCGACATGGTGACCGCGATCACCATGACCAACGCCAACGAGGCCATCGGCATCACCCGCGCCGCGGTGGCTGCGGGCATGCCGATCGCCATTTCATTCACGCTCGAGACCGATGGCTGCCTCCCGACCGGACAGAGCCTGGAGGATGCGATCGGAGCGGTCGACACCGCAACGCGGCGCGCGCCGGCTTATTACATGATCAACTGCGCGCATCCCACCCACTTCGAGTCCGCATTGCCGGTCGGGGCGGATTGGGTGCAGCGCCTGCGCGGGATTCGCGCCAACGCCTCGCAGCGCAGTCACGCCGAGCTCGACCAGGCCAAGGATCTGGACGCGGGCGATCCGGCTGAGCTCGGTCGGCAATACCGGACGCTGCGTCACAGATTCAGTCATCTCAACGTGCTCGGCGGCTGCTGCGGGACCGACCATCGTCACGTCGAGCAGATTTGCCTGGCCTGCGTCGGGGCAGACGCGCCGAGGCCCGCGGCGCCATAGCGGTTCGCGAACCGCTTCGAGCGAAGCCGACGACGGACGCCGCCGCGCGTCGCCCGCGCTCGGGCGCTGCAGCATTTCCCGGCGCGAGGCCGATTGACCCTCGGCGTGCGGATCGTACAGTGCGCTCCCCGCACTTCCGCCCTCGCCCCCCTCCCGGTCCTACCGATGGCCCCACACTCCGTCCCCACTTTGACAGCGCACGGCGCCGAGATACCGGCGATCGGGTTTGGCACCTCCTCGCTGGGCGATTGCGGCGAGGTCGTCGCAACCGCGCTCAAGCTCGGCTACCGCCATATCGACACCGCCTGGAAATACGGTACCGAGCGCGGCGTCGGCGAGGGCATCCGCGCCTCCGGCGTGGGGCGCGACGAGATTTTCCTGACCACCAAGGTGTCGCACGAATATCTGCGCACCGACGACTTCGCGCGTTCGGTGGACGAAAGCCTCGAGAATCTCGGCGTCGATTTCGTCGATCTCCTACTCGTGCATTGGCCCAACCCGGAGATTGCGCTCAACGAGCCGATCGCCGCGCTCGCCAAGGCAAAGCGAGAGGGTCTTGCGCGCCATATCGGCGTCGCGAACTTCAATATCGCGCTGCTCGATGAAGCGATCCGGCTTTGCCCGGAGCCGCTGGTGACACTCCAGGCCGAGTATCACGCCCATCTCGACCAGACCAAGCTGGTGGAGGCGTGCCGCCAACGCGGTCTGATCTTCACCGCATATTGCCCGCTCGGCCGCGGACGCCTGTTGCGCGACCCGGTGCTCGCCGACATCGCCGCTCACAAGGGATGGACGCTGGCGCAGGTCGCACTGCGCTGGCTGATCCAGCAGGGCAGCGTCATCCCGATCCCGCGGTCGTCGAACGCCAAGCGGATGGCCGAGAACCTCGACGTATTCGGCTTTGCCCTGACCGAGGATGAGATGAAGCGGATCGCCGCGCGCAAGCGGCCGGACGGCAGGATTGCCGACCCCGCCGGCCGTGCGCCGGCCTGGGATTGATCGGCAGGGCTGCGCCCGGCATTCGGGCCCGTCGCGACGGGGTCACTCGCGCCAGAGAAACGACGCCAAAGCTAGGTGAGGTCCATGCCGAAGACGCCCAAATACTTCATGTACTTTCCCGGCAACTATCGGTGGTCGGCGGCCTTCGTCAACATGCTGGGGCGTGGAAGCTATGGTGGCGCCGACATCAGCGAGTTGCACAAGATCGGACGCCTGCTGGAGGGCAAGGATGCCGAAGACGACAACGCGTGGTTCGACGCCTGCACCACCATCGCCGACGAGGTGCGCGCACATGCAGAGCGCTTCCGCGCGTCGAATCATCCCGTCTCCGCCGCCGCGTTCTATTTGCGCGCCTGCCATTATTATCAGATGGGCGAGCGCTTTCGCACGCCGAAGGACAAGAAGGCGCTGGACGTCTATCGCACCGCGGTCGATTGCTTTCACCAGTTCGCCGGGCTCACCGACGTCAAGATCGAGATCGTCGAGGTGCCGTTCGAAGGCACCCACCTGCCGGGATATTTCGTTCATGCCCGGAATGCGAAGTCAGCGCGAACACCGTGCGTCGTCTTCTTTGACGGTCTCGACGTCACCAAGGAGATCCAATACGTCGCCGGCGTGCCGGACCTGATCAAGCGCGGCATCTCGGTGCTGGTGATGGATGGGCCCGGCACCGGCGAGGCGATCCGTTTTCGCGGCCTCGTCCTGCGCCACGACTACGAGAAGGCGGGCAGCGCCTGCATCGATTTCCTGGAGCGGCGCGCGGACGTCGACCCGAAGAAGATCGGCATCGTCGCGATCAGTCTTGGCGGCTACTATGCGCCGCGCTGCGCCGCGCTCGAACCGCGATTTGCCGCCTGCATCGCCTGGGGCGCGATCTGGGACTATCACGCCGTGTGGAAGCGACGGGTCGAGGCGCAGTTCAAGGCGTCGCTCTCCGTGCCGGGCCACCACATCATGTGGATCGTGGGCGCTCCAACCCTCGAGGAGGCGCTAAAACGGCTCGAGCCGTTCAAGCTCGACGGCGTCGTGCAGAAAATGCGGTGCCCATTCCTGGTCGTGCACGGCGCAGACGACGAGCAGATTCCCCTCGCGGATGCACAGGCGCTCTACGACGCCTGCGGTTCGCAGGACAAGACTCTGCGGGTCTTCACCAGTGACGAGGGCGGCGCGCAGCACTGCCAGCGCGACTACCTGACCCTCGGCTGCGCCACCATGTGGGACTGGTTCGAGGACAAGCTGGTGCGGCGGGATTGAACCTGCGGGAGCGTCAGACGGTCGCGACGATGATGGCGTCGCCCTCGGCGGTGAGGCTGACCCTGAGTCCGCAGGCACGGGCGAGCAGGCCAGCATAGTACGGCTGGACCGCATGCGCATCGATCGATCCGTTCTCGGATGTGCCCTCGAGCAGAGCCGGCACGGCATGCGGGATGCGGGCGTTGAGCCCGGACGCGGAGATGCGGAAGCCCATGGTCTCGCCCCCACCGATCGGGTCGACCGTGAGGGCGCCGCCGCGCGGGATCGTCTGCCCCGCGATGATGAGCATGTTCAGCAGCAGCTTGACCCGATTTTTTGGCAACAGCACGTGGGGCAGATTCCAGGTCAGCTTGGTCTTGTCATCCTCGATGAAGCCGCGCGCCATGACCTGCGCGTTGCCGAGGTCGATCTGGGCGCTGGCCGAGCCGGCCGCGCCGAAGGCGAGGCGGCAGAATTGCAGACGCGCCGAGGCCGTCCGCGCGCTCCGCTTGATGAGGTCGAGCGCAAAGGTCTTGGTCTCTTCGTCGCTGTCTTTCTCCTCCAGCACTTCGAGCCCGTTGACGATGGCGCCAGCCGGGCTGATCAGATCGTGGCAGACGCGGGAGCACAGGAGCGCGGCAAGGTCGAGAGCGTCGAGAGCGACGGCTACGGACATGGAGGACGTCTCCGGTGGGCGGGCGTCTGACAAACGGAACCGAGGGTGCTCGAGGACGATTCGGACATGGCAGCGGTGGGCCGGTCTGATACACCGCTGCCGCTCGACCTGCCAAGGCCAAGACCCTACAAGACTAAGACCTTACAAGTTTCGGATCCTACAAGATTCGGACCCTACAGGATTCGAGCTGACAAGCCTCGAACCTGCAGGACCAATGGGAGCAGCCAGCCTTGCCGCGCGACGACATCATAACGTTGGACGTCCGGCTGCTCGACGAGCTCACCACCATCGTCTCGATGGCGTCAGCCGCTATTCTTGACGCCTGCACGCACTCGCTCAATGCGCGGACCAAGGCCGACCATTCTCCGGTGACCGCCGCCGATCACGCCGGCGAAGCCGTGATCCTCGAAGGCCTTGCCCGCCTGCTTCCCGGTGCATGCGTCGTGTCGGAAGAGGCCGTGGGCCGCGCACCGCCGGCCAGCATCGCCGCAAGCTTCGTGCTGGTGGACCCCCTCGACGGCACCCGTGAACTGTTGGCCGGGCGGGACGAATTCACCGTCAACGTTGCGATCGTCAGCGGTGGACGTCCCCGTCTCGGCATCGTCGCTGCCCCGGCGAGGGGCGTGCTGTGGCGCGGGATCGAGGGCGAAGGCGCCGAGCGGCTGCGCCTGTCGCCGGGCGCGCCCGCAAGTGCCGCGCAGGAACGCATAGCCATTCACACCCGAACCGCCCCGCGCGCGGGACTCGTCGCGATGGTCAGCCGCTCGCATCTCGACCCCCAATCCGAGACATTCCTCGCGCGGCTGCCGATCGCCGATCGCCGCGCATGCGGGTCAGCGTTCAAATTCTGTCACATCGCCGAGGGAGGCGCCGACGTCTATCCGCGCCTTTCGACCACCTGCGAGTGGGATGTTGCGGCGGGCCACGCGGTATTGGCGGCCGCAGGCGGCGCAGTGATCACGCCCGAGGGAGTGCCCTTGCCTTACGGACGGAAGGCCGAGAACTTTCGTGTCCCGGCTTTCGTAGCCTGGGGCGACCCGTCGTTGCCAAAGGCCCTCGGGGTCTGAAGACGGCCGGCCCGAGCGGGCGGGTTCTCGCAGCCGGATGTTCCGCTGTGCCAGGGGCAAAACGCCGGCCGGAACGAGGCCTAAGACTTCGTTAGCCCCGCTGCGGTCATAGTGTTGCCGATGATGCGGCGAGTCGGTTGCGGTTTGGCCGCCAGGCTGCGGTATCCCGCCCATAGCGGGTCCAGCGGAGTTACCTCTCGATCTTAGGAGCACTCGATGCGCCCCGTGACACGGACCATCGCACTCTTCCTTCTCCTTATCGGCGTGGGAACCGGACAGGTGGCGGCCCAGGCCAACCCGCCGCCCGAGGGCAATCCCCAGGGCGGTCCGCCGCCCCCGAACTATCCTCCGCAGCAGGGCAATCCTCCCCCGAATTATCCTCCGCCGCAGGGAAATCCTCCGCCGCAGGCCAGACCCGGCCCCCAGAGCCAGCACTACTCCTCGAATGAAGTTCTCGACGCGGGTCACCGGTTCTTCGGCAGCGTCTCGCGAGGCTTGGCGCAACTTGTCGAAAAGGCCGGGAGCCAATGGGGGCTGCCCAACGGGTATGTGCTCGGCCAGGAAGCCGGCGGCGCCCTGGTCGCCGGACTGCGCTACGGCGAAGGGGTCCTCTACACCAAGAATGCCGGCGACCTCAGGGTCTTCTGGCAAGGTCCTTCGCTCGGCTGGGATTTCGGTGGCGAAGGCGCACGCACGATGATGCTCATCTACAACCTCCCGGCCACCGAAGCCGTGTACCAGCGTTTCGCCGGTATCGACGGTTCGGCCTATTTCGTCGGGGGATTGGGGATGACGGCCTTGACCGCCAGCAACATCGTCGTCGTTCCGATCCGCACCGGCGTGGGCCTGCGACTGGGCGCCAATGTGGGCTATGTGAAGTTCACGCCAACGGCGACCTGGAACCCGTTCTGAGCCCGCTTTCCGGTCTAAACCAACGGTTACCGGTCGACCCCGCGGCCGGACCGGGCCATGCCGCCGAGCGCCCGCGACGTGTGGCGCCGTTACAATGCTCGCACTGGTTTAGATTAGGGTCCGGCGATGCTGGAAGCGTCCGGCCGGGCGTGCCATTCTGTCGAGATACGGCTGAGGTGGTTCAGGAGGGCTCATGATCGAACCGGTCATGTATATCGGGATCGGGTTCCTGATCGCGGGGTTGCTCGTCATCGGCGTCATCCCGCTGGTGCATGCGCGCGCGGTGCGCCTGACCATGCGTCGCCTGGAAGCGCTGACCCCGATTTCGCGGGCGGAAATCCAGGCTGACAAGGATCAGCTGCGCGCCGAATTCGCCATGGCCATGAGCCGGCTCGAGATGAACGTCGAGCAGATGAAGGCGAAGACCACCAGCCAGGCTGCCGAGATCGGTCGGAAGAGCGATGCGATCGGCCGGCTCAAGTTCGAGCTCGGCGAAAAGACCGCGGCGCTGCTGGCGCTCGAAGCCAAGGAAGGACAGCTGGCGGACGAGGTCCGCACGCTCGAGAACGAGCTCGCGGCCAGAACCGGCGTATTGCAGGAGACCGAAGGCGCGCTGGCAAGCACGCGGGCCGAACTCGCCCGGATCGCCGCCAATTTCAAGCAGAGCTCACTCTCGTCCGATACCCAGCGCGCCGAGCTTGCGGCCGTACAGGCACAGGCCGCGCTCCTGCACGACCACGTCGGCGGCTACGACAAAGAGAACAAGGAATTGCGCGAGCGCCTGAGCAACAAGACCGCCGAGGTTGAGGCGGTGCGACAACAGCTCACCGCGGAGCGGGGCCGGGCGGAGCAGCTGGGCGCCCGCGCCGGCGAACTCGAGCGTCAGCTTATCGCGCAGACCGCGCAGGCGGACGCTCTGGGGCGCCGCGTCCAGGAGTTCGGCACCCAGCTCGAGGAGCAGGCGCGGTTCCTGACCGACTACGAGAACGCGTCCGACCGCCTGCGCACCGAGGCGATGAGCGCGCGAGAGAGCGAGTCCGCGCTTCGCGCTGAGTTGACCGAAAAGGAAGGTCGCTATCGCGTTGCGATCGATACCGTGACCACCGAGAAGTCATTGATCGAAAGCGAGCTCAAGCGGTCCCAAGACGAACGCGCCAAGCTGCAGCGCGACATCGCGGCGATGAGGCGCGACGCGGAGAGCGGCGGCGCGAACGTGCGCAAGGAAAACGCGGTGCTGCGCGAAAGCATCAACGACGTTGCGGCCGAGGTCGCCCGGCTCACCGCTACGCTGGAAGGGCCTGACTCGCCTATCGCTGCGATCCTCGATGGCGACGCCGGCCGGCCGGCCGCAAGCGGGGCGAACGGAGCATCCACGGCCAGGGCGCCGCGCACCGGAGAATCCAAAGACACGCTCGCAGACCGCATTCGCACATTGCAAGGCGGGGCGCCGCGCGCTGCTGGCGCTTCCGAACCGGCCCGCGGCCCCGCGCGCAACGCCCAGCAACGCCGTTAGGTCCTGATCGCTTCCAGACGTGCGGCAGGTCGGTTTCACAGCCCCGGCGGAGTGTCGCCCAGGCTCGCCTCGCTTGACACTGTCCGTAGCTGCCTTAAATGCTGGCGTCGGTGCGGGCGCTTAGCTCAGCGGGAGAGCGTTCCCTTCACACGGGAGAGGTCGCAGGTTCAATCCCTGCAGCGCCCACCATCATTCCCATTCAATTGGGCAATGCAGCCAATACCCGAAATCCATCATTTGCGTTTTAGCGCATCATCGCGTTCCGGAAATCTGGCTAAGCCGATCACGAACACCCCACGGCGTGACCCGCAAGCATCTTCTGCAAACCATCCGCTTTTGCGAGAAAAGCCGTGAAAAGAAAAATTGAGCGGCGGGGGGTCGGCCCGACAATGACCAGCAGGCGCGCCGGTCAACATCCGGGTGACTTTCTCGTCGCGCGGCGGCGTGCAATTGGCGGAGGCTGGCAAGGCCGCAGGCGAAAACCCTTTGAAGCCGAGCAGCGACGCAAGACAATGCTTTCTGTTTTTTGAAACGCTTGGCGAGCACAGGTTTGGCGCGGCGAGCGAAGGCTAAGAGGAGCGACACGTCCAACCACAGTCCGACCAATCGCACAGCACAAGGACGTTGAATGAACGCACGTCGCTTTGCGCCCGACGGGGCAATTCGGCAGGACCCTATTTGCGCTTACGGCGAGATTTCTTCGCTACAGTTCCCTTGCGCGCGACCGCCAGTTTATTGATCGCGAACTCGTCGATCTTGCGACCTTCCTTGATGAGCGCCGTGAGCCATCGCGGTCGAGCACCGCGGCCCGCCCAGGTTTCTCCGCCGGGTCCGCGGTACTTCGGCGCCACCTTGCGCCCTTTCATCGCAGAGCGCCGACCGCGACCTTGACCGCCATCGCTTTCGACGCTCAAGCGAGAAAGCTGCTGCTCAAGTTCGCTGCGCTTCTCGCCAAGCTTCTTGTCGATTTCGGCGCGAAGCGAAAGCAGCGCGTCGACGCCCATGCCCCTTAAATTCATCGTGGCCATACCAATCTCCCATCGTGGCTGGTTGCAGTTTGATAGAGCTATTCAACTGAAAGGCAAGCACGCCAGAGTGGCATGTAAAATGATGGGCATACTTTTATCGCGCTTGCGCTGTTGTGGTCCAACCCCACAGCAATACCATTGGTGTGCCGGTTTTCATGACGGATAGTGTCGGCATTGTTCGCCGCAGTTTCGAACGAATGTCCGGCATGGTATGTCGGTCGACGCCGCGACATGGGGAGGGAGATTTGCAGCGACGCACCTTCGTGGTGGGCTCGGCGGCTCTGCTCGCCGGCGCCGCCTTTCCACGCGCGGCACGAGCCAATGTTCCCACGCCCTATAGTGCGGATCTGCAGCCTCCGACGACAAGCCGCGAAGCTTTCATCAAATGGGCGGTGGAGAACCGCGGCGAGAATCCGAGGATCCTTGCCGCGCGCTGGGACCGCTACGTTTTCCTACGTGCAAACAACGATTTCATAAATGCCCGCAACGGGCGCGCCTTTCTTCTAACGCCGCGCGACGAATTTGTGCTCAAACGGGACATCGGACGCGCCTACGAGCGCGATTTCCACGATATCGGCTGGGGCGTCACCATTTCAGGCCCGCTCGTGGTGAGTCGCATGACCTCGACCATTGATGTTCAGATGGGCGAGAAGGTGCTCGAGATCGGTACCGGCTCGGGCAACCAGTCGGCCTATCTCTCCAATCTCACCGACAAGGTCTGGACCATTGAAATCATCAAGCCGCTGGCGGAACGTACCCGCGGTATCTACGACGACCTCATCGGGCGCGGCTATACCGAGTACAAGTCGATCA
>Ga0070671_100004584_pt1 | contig 10949 bp, 9 predicted proteins | sample KBSS73metaG_FD_65341 | JGI IMG/M metagenome (GOLD analysis project Ga0070671, IMG submission 65341) | Switchgrass rhizosphere microbial communities from Kellogg Biological Station, Michigan, USA - KBS S7-3 metaG | ecosystem: Host-associated > Plants > Roots > Rhizosphere > Soil ... | reverse complement strand
GATCGCTCGCGCGCGATGGTCGACGCATTGCGGGAAGGCGCGATGCCTTCCGTGTGTGCTTCGCTGTACAACGATTTCGAGGCGGTGGTCGAACCGGCGCATCCGGTGGTCAAGGAGCTCAAGCAGGCACTGCGCGCATTTGGCGCGGAGGGCGCGTCGATGACCGGGTCCGGATCGACGGTATTCGGTCTGTTCACCTCGCCCGCACGGCTTCGCGCGGCAGAGCACGCGTTGCGCGAGCATTACCCTTCATTTGCCATTGCGCGAGGCGGCGCCCTGAACGCGATCGACGATGACAGTGAGCGGAGTCACGGACGCTGACACGATGAAGCGGTCGAACATCCGAAGCGAGCGACAACCTGCGCTGCGCGTCACGTTCCACGCGATATGGCCGTCGACCGGCAGGACGTCCTGGCTGACGGGTCGCTTACGGCGCGCGCCAGCGGAGTGGCGATGAAGCCCCCTGCGCAGGCGGTGACCATACGTGAAGTCGGGCTGCGTGACGGGCTGCAGAGCCTCGCACGCATCGTGCCGACCGAACACAAGCTCGCGTGGATCCGCGATGCGTACGCTGCGGGCGTTCGCGCGATCGAGGTCGGATCGTACGTGCCGGCGCGCCTGTTGCCGCAGCTTGCCGACACGGCGAACCTCGTCGCGTATGCAGCGACGCTGCCCGGGCTCGTCACCTCGGTGCTGGTTCCCAACCAGAAGGGTGCCGAACGCGCGCTCGAGACCGGCGCGCACTTAATGCTGTTCCCGCTGTCCGCGAGCCGCGCTCATAGCCTTGCCAACCTGCGGCGCACGCCCGACGAGGCCATCTCGGAAATCGCCCGCATCCGATCCGCGCGCGATGCGAGCGGATCGCGCTGCACGATCGAGGTCGGCATCAGCACCGCGTTCGGCTGCACGATCCAGGGCGCGGTCGCGCCCACGGAAGTGCTGCGCCTCGTGAAGGCAAGCCTCGATGCCGGCGCCGAACGTGTCGGCCTTGCCGACACCGTCGGCTATGCCGACCCGCTGGCAGTGACCACGCTGTTCGAAAGCGCGCTTCGCATTGCAGGCGACAAGCTCGCGTGTGGTCACTTTCACGATACGCGCGGACTCGGCCTCGCGAACGTCTTCGCCGCATGGAAGACAGGCATCGCGGGCTTCGACGCTTCGCTCGCCGGCATCGGCGGATGCCCGCATGCGCCGGGTGCGAGCGGCAACGTCGCAACCGAGGACGTCGCCTATCTGTTTGCGAGCATGGGTGTGGCAACGGGCATCGATCTCGAGCGCCTGCTCGCGCTTCGCGCCAACGTCGCCGGCTGGCTCGACGGTGAAACGCTGCACGGTACCCTATGGCGCGCGGGCTTGCCGAAGACGCTCGTCGAGCACCAGGCAGCGACGGGTTGATCGCAATGGGCGTGTCCACACCTCCCCGCAAGCCGCCGCGCGCGACCGACGCAATGGACCGGGACGGCGTGCACGAAACGGGTCCCGGCGCGTGCCGAGCGCCGCAACCTCTCGCCGGCGTACGCGTCGTCGAGTTCACGCACATGGTGATGGGGCCGACGTGCGGCATGGTTCTCGCCGATCTCGGCGCCGACGTCATCAAGGTCGAGCCGATCGAGGGCGATGCCACGCGTCGCCTGCTCGGCGCCGGCGCCGGCTTCTTCCCGATGTTCAATCGGAACAAGAAGAGCATCGCGATCGACCTCCGCAGCGAGTCCGGGCGCGAGGTGGCGCGACGGTTGTGCGAGCGTGCAGACGTGGTCGCAGAGAATTTCCGTCCCGGCACGATGGCGAAGCACGGGCTCGATTACGCTACGTTGTCGAAGGCGAATCCGCGGCTGATCTACGTCAGCCACAAGGGTTTTCTTCCCGGCCCCTACGAGCATCGCACCGCGCTCGACGAAGTCGTGCAGATGATGGGCGGTCTCGCGTACATGACCGGCCGGCCGGGGGACCCGCTGCGTGCGGGTTCGAGCATCAACGACATCATGGGCGGAATGTTTGGCGCGATCGGCACGCTGTCCGCGCTGATCCAGCGCGGCGTGACGGGCAAGGGCATGGAAGTGCAATCGGCGCTCTTCGAGAACAACGTGTTCCTCGTCGGCCAGCACATGCTTCAATATGCGCTGACAGGCCGGCATCCGTCGCCGATGCCGGCTCGCGACAGCCCGTGGGCCGTCTACGACGTCTTCACGGTCAAGGATGGCGAGCAGATCTTTCTCGCGGCCGTCAGCGATGCGCAGTGGCAAACGCTCTGCGACGTGATGGGCTTCGCCGACCTCAAGGCAGATCCCGCGTTCGCGACGAACAACGATCGCGTCCGGTTGCGGCCCACGCTGCTCGCGATGCTGCGCGAGCGGCTCGCGTCACGCCATGCCGACGAGCTCGCGGGAATCTTCGAGCGTGCCGGCCTGCCCTTTGCACCCATTCGCCGGCCTGAGGACCTTTATGATGACGAGCACCTGAAGGCAACGGGCGGGCTTGCCGAAGTGCGCGTGCCCGATGGCGACAAGGCAGGGCAGACCGTCCGTACGACGCTGCTGCCCATGACGCTCGGCTCCCGCCGTCTCGGGGTCCGGTTGAATCCGCCGAGGATCGGCGAGCACACACGCGAACTGCTCGCGAGCATCGGCTTCAACGAGCCGGCGATCGCGCGGTTGTACGCGGAGCGAGCCGTCGCCTGACGCAGGAGAGCGCTGCCGGGTCGAACGTTCGTTTTCGACATCGAAAGGACTGATGATGACGAGCAGGAAGGAACGCAGCACGCTGTTCGGGCAACGCCGCGCGCTTCTCGGCTCGACCGCGCTTGCCTTGCTGGCCGCGCTGACGTCGCCCCTCGGGCGTGCGCAGAGCGACCACCCCGTGAAGATCATTCTTCCGGTCGCGACCGCTTCGGGAGTCGATACGATCACCCGCGCGGCCCAGCCTGCGTTGTCGAAGGCACTGGGCGCGCCCGTCGTCGTCGAGAACCAGCCGGGCGCGGGCGGCATCGTCGGCACGCAGGCGCTCGTCAAATCGGCGCCGGACGGGACGACGCTGTCCATCGTGTCGAACAACCACGTCATCTATCCGAGCGTCTACAAGTCCGTCCCCTTCGATCCGGTTGCAGACATCACGCCGATTGCCGTCGTAGGCTCGACCCCGATCGTGCTCGTCGTCAATCCGAAGGTGCCCGCCAAGAACGCGCAGGAGCTGATCGCGCTGCTGAAATCGAAGCCGGACGAGATGAACTACGCGTCCTCCGGCAACGGGACGATCCTGCATCTCGCGGCCGCGATGTTTCTCGACCAGGCAGGCGCCAAGGCGAAGCACATCCCGTACAAAGGCGTCGGACCGATGCTCACGGATCTTCTCGGGGGTCAGGTGGACTTTGCAACCGCGGCGCTGCCATCGGTGCAGCAGCACATCAAGAGCGGTGCCCTGCGTGCGATCGGCGTCGGAGCACCACAGCGCGTAGCGGCAGCGCCGGACATTCCGACGATGGTCGAGCAGGGCATGCCGAACTACCTTGTCGAGGGTTGGTTCGCGGTGATCGGTCCGGCGAAGATGCCTATGCCGCTCGTCAACAGGATCAATGCGGCGATCAAGGAAACCTTCGCCTCATCCGACGTCAAGGATGCGATGGCGAAGCAGGGCAACACGATCGACGTGAGCACGCCCGAATACGCGACCAGGTTCTTCCCCGCCGAGCTTGCGAAATACGCCGCGCTCGTGAAGAAGGCCGGCGTCGAATTGCAGTGACACGATGAGCGGCTTTCGCGCCAGTGCATTGACGCGCGCGCGGCTTTCGCGCAGTTAGAGGCGCATGCCGCCCTTGGCGGGCCGCTTCGCGGCGACGGCCACTGCTTCGACCGATAGCGTGAATGTCCGCTGCTCGTTCGGGCCCATCGCACCCACGCCAATGAGCTTGCGCGCGATTTCCTGGCCGCGGTCGTTCCGTATCGACACAACGACCGTGTATTCCCACGGATCGCCCTCCGCCGGATGCCGAATGCTGCCTTCGATGCAGAGCGGCGTGAGCGCAGGCACCTGCGATGCGTCGTCGTGCGCGTCGAAGCGCAGGTAATGGCGGCAGGACGGACAGACACCGGCCGTCTCGAGAATCGTCTCCCGGCAATGCGGACACTGACGGGTTGCTCCCGGGGTACCCGGGCGCGCGCTGCTCATGTACGTGCGACGGCCTCCGCGGCGCCGTGAACGATGCCGTGCTTGCTGCCTTTGACGGCCTTCACGTCGTCCCATCCGAACTCGGCCTGGCCGCGCACGCGCGCACCCGCCGCGACGGTGAGCGATCCCGCCTTCAGGTCCCCGAGCACAACGCCGGTTTCCAGAAGATTGACGAGCGAGGCCTGCTCGACGTTGCCTTCGAGCTCGCCGGCGATCGTCACCTTGTCCGCGCGAACGCTGCCTGTCAGCTTCGCCCCGGCTTCGATCGTGAGGTCTCCCTGCACATTGACGTCGCCTTTGAATCGGCCCGCAATGCGCACGCTGCCGCCGCCCTCGATCTTGCCTTCGATCGTGAGATCGGAGGCGATCACCGATTCCTTGCGCGGCGTGCCGATGTCCGGTCGTGCAACGGGGGCGGTCGGCGCCGGCGTGAGCTCCGGCCTGGAAGGCGGGTCGTAACGCTGCGGTTCGGGCGTCGGCGTCGGCCGGCTAGCCGTGTTGTCTTTCCAGAGGGACATGATGTGACTCTTTGGGCGGTTGGGGCGTTCGAGCCTAGCGCGAAAGGCGGTATGCAGGCAACCAAAACGGCCGTCGCGCCGGCGACGGGCTGTTGTTTTTTCCACGAACGCGCCCTTCCGCACGATGGGTGTGATCGCGCTCAGCGAAACTGAACCCGCGCGTCCGGTCGTTGTCCTCGGCGAGTTGCGTTTCACGCGGTGCGGTCACGGGCTTTCGGGCGGTCGCTGGCGGGAGCGCGAAAGGCCTCGTCCATCTCCCGCACGAAACGAGCCAGCTCGTCACGCGGCAGGTGATTGATTCCAGCGGCGGCTACTCTGCCGCCACCACTCGCGAATTTGCGGCACACGACATCCGCGCCATCCTGCAGGGCGACGGGAGCGCGAACGCTCACCGTGTAGCCGCCGTCGCTGTTCACGCTCAGGACGGCATGCGCGAGATCGGGAAAGCGGGTTGCCAGCCGATTCGCAAGCACGCCGCGAACGCGGCGCGTCCAGGCATCGTCCGGAAGAATGTAGATGGCCGCGCCGGGCAGCACGAGCTCCGGTTGGACCAACTCCGCCCTCGAGAGATCCGCGCGCTTCTGCTCTGCGAGCCGCCGACAGAGCGGCGCCTTCTGCATGAAGGCAAACGGATTGGCGTAAACGCTCAATGCGCGGTACAGCTCGGCTGGGTGGACGATGAGGTCGGCTTCGCAATCGCCGTAGGCGTTGTAGGAAATGTCCTCGCCGAGCTCGCGCAGGTGACGGAGCTCGTCGTCGCGCAGGCCGAGCAGTCCGCCGCGGCTGCGGGCCGCTTCCGCCAGACTGTCGCCGTAGGCCCCGACGATCGCCCAGAGTCGATGCGCGCCCCGCAGGTGATCGTCGACAAGCAGGCTCGTGCACGTCGTGGCCGACGTCTCGATGTGCGCGCACAGATGCGCGTGCACGGGCAGGTCACCGGCGAAGTGATGGTCGAAGTACTCGACGCGCGCCCCCCGGTGCAGAAGCGAGAGGAGCGCGGCATGGTTGACGTCGGCCGATACATCGAGAACGGTCACGGTATCCGAAGCCTTGGCGTCGACGCGTCGAAGCAGGTCGATCTCGCGCTTGGCGCCCGTCACCAGAATTCCTTCCAGTGGATCGGCGAGCCTCAGCTGATGGAGGGCGCAGATGCCGTCCGCGTCGCCGTTGAAGACGTCGAAGTGGCTCATCGCGAGTGCGGACTCGCGACGTGGAGCGGCGGGTCCGCTGCGCTGAGGGACGTCTTCGTACCGGGGAGAATGCGATCGGCGAGCATCGATGACACGCGAGCGAATGGCGCGGCCGAGGACGATTGGTGATCGAATGCGAGCGTGAACGCCAACTCATCGCGTCCAAGCTCGTCGCTTGTGCGCAACTGGTGGTCGAGTACCGATGCGTCCGCTTCCGATGCATCCTTGCCGGCGCTCGCACGCGCCGCAAGCCGGACCTTGAGCGTCGCCTCGGGCGCGCGGCAGTCGACGATCACGAATGGCACGTCGCTCTTCGCGGCGAGATCGCGGAAGAGGTCGCGCTGCCATCGCTGCAGGAACGCGCCATCGACGATCGCGGTGAACCCACCCGACACCAGCGCTTGGGCACAGGCGAGAACGCGCTGATACGTCCGGTGCGTGACGCCGTTCGCATACAAGCCGCCGTCGACACTGGATCCGCTGCGTGCGTTTGCGGCGAGCCCCGCGAGACGTTTGCGTTCCACATCGGTGCGAATTCGGACGGCCGGGGTTCGTTCGAGCAGCGCCTGCGACAGCGTCGTCTTGCCGGACCCGCTGTACCCGTGCATGACGACAATCGCGGGCCGGCGAGCGGTCACGTACGACGCCGCGAGCAGCAGGTGAGCGTTGAACTCATCGTCCAGGGCCGCGCGTGCGTCAGGCGGCGTCATCTGCGCCGCGCGCAGGCATGCGACTTTGGCGCGCACCATCGCCCGGTAGACCAGGTAGAACCGGAGCACCTCCACCCCTGCGTAATCCCCGGTGCACTCGAGATAGCTGCAAAGGTAGCGATAAGCAAGGTCCCCGCGTCCGTGCCGCTCGAAATCCATCATCGTAAAAGCGACCTCGGACATCCTGTCGATCCATCGCATGGACGGGTTGAACTCGAGGCAGTCGAAGACCGCCAGCTCGCCGTCGATGCGCGCGATGTTGTCAAGATGCAGGTCGCCATGGCATTCGCGAATGGCGCCATCGTGCCTGCGTCGTTCGAGCACCGCGTGAACCTGCCGGTACTCATCCTCTGTCCAGAGACGGAGTCTGTGCAGCGCGTCGCGCGGAGCCTGGTCATGCACCAGCGGCAAGATCTCGGCGAAGTTGGCGAGCGCGAGCGATAGGATGCCCTCCGGCGCACCCCACGCCGTCGCCGCGGTTGCAGCCGCTGCCCGCGCATGAAAATCCGCGATATTGCAAGCGAGCGCGTCCACCTCGCTCGCTGAAAGCTCATTGCGCTCGATGATCTTCGACAGGAGTGCCTCCTGGGCGAACTCCCGCATGCGAACGGCGTAGTCGAGGACCCGCCCGTCGCCGCCGATCGACGGTCGTCGTGCGGGCCCCGTGATGGGCACGACGTCCAGGTAAAGTGTCGCGGCAAGACGAAGGTTGAGCCGCAACTCTTCGTCGCAGTACCGCTTTCGAAGCGGGAGCGTGCTGAAATCCAGAAACGGCAGCTTCACCGCTTTCTTGATCTTGTACGCGTACGTGCCGGTCAGCAGGACGTACGAGATGTGTGTTTCGAGGACGGCGACAGCGTGGGTGTCCGAAGACAAGGTTGCAGCGAGCGCCAGGACGAGCCGGCGCTGGATGTGTGGATCATCTATGGACACGCCTTTTTCACCGCGTCCGCGACGTCGATCCGCCGGCTCGGTGCCGCAGTGACGACAGCGGCGCTTACAGGAGCGAATCGTTTGGTCGCGCTTGTCGCTTCAACCGGCCCGCATCCGTTCGATCGAGCGTGTTCCTCGCTCAAACGGGCGCAAGCTGCGGTTGCGTCCCGGCGCTCGCTCTCGCCCGCGCAGGCCGTTTTGCCGTAAGTACCCCCGCTGTGCGCGCTTTCGGCTTCGCGCGCTCGGGACTTCGCACGAGGAGCACCGGCACGCGCGCTTCGCGGACTACCGCCTCGGCGTCGCTACCCATCAGCGCGCGCCGTAAGCCACGACGACCGTGTGTGCCGAGCACGATCGCGTCGGCTTTCAACTTGCGCGCCTGCTTCAGGATGACGTGCGCGACGGTCTGTCCGTGCGTTTCGGCCAGCACGCATTCCACGGGGACGCTGGAAGCACCGGCGACGCGTTCGACCTTGTCGAGCGTGCGACGGCCATTCTTGCGCAGCCCTTCGTAGAAGCTGTCGACGTAGTTCGGCGGGACATAGCCGCCTTCGAAGTTGATCGTCATGACGGTGTCGTCGACGATGTGCAATGCGACGAGCGAGGCATGCTGATCGGCAGCAAGGCCGATGGCTGTCCTCAACCCGGCATTCGAGGCCGGGCTGCCATCGACGGCGACGAGAATGCGCTTGAACATCGAAGCCTCCTTTGGGTGGATCAACGCTCGTAGTTCAACGCTCCGCATCGTCCATTGGACGCCTCGCGGACTTACCCCGTGTTGACGCCGGTCAAGAGGTCGTCGCATCGAGAGGGGTGTGGGCGCCGGCACGCGGCCTCAGCATCGAATCCATCACCTGCAAGACCGCGAGGCCGCACCACAACAGCAGCGTTCCGGTGCCGAGGATCGCCGCGTCCGCCAGCGTCGGCGCGGCCATGCGGAAGGGCGCGCGGAGCGCGGGCAACGCGACGACCACCGCGTAGGCCGCCACGATGGCGAGGACGATCATCCACAGCGAGCGGTTGCCGGCGACGACATGGCGCCAGACACGGCGGCCCCCCGAGCGCGTGAACAAAATCAGCGACAGATTCGCGACGAGAAGCGCCGTGAACGCGAGGAGTCGCGTGCGCGGCTCGGGCAGCGATGCGGCCAGCGCCGTCCAGTAGACGCCGAGGGTGAACGCGAGCGCGACGAAGCCTTCGAGCGCGGCGCGCGCAAGCGAACGACCTGCGAGCAGCCGGGCAGTGGGCTTCCGTGGTGGACGACGCATGACGTCGGGTTCGGCCGGCTCGGCTTCGAACGCGATCGAGCACGCGGGGTCGATCAGGAACTCGAGAAAGACGACGTGTGCCGGAAACAGAACGAGCGGACCACCGAGCAGGACGGGCACCAGTCCGAGACCGGCGATGGGAATGTGCACGGCCACCAGGTACGTCATCGCTTTGCGCAGGTTATCGAAGATCCTGCGACCCTGCCGGATCGCCGCGACGATGGAACCGAAATCGTCGTCGAGGAGCACGAGCGCCGCAGCCTCGCGCGCGACATCCGATCCGCGGCCACCCATCGCGATTCCGATGTGCGCCGCCTTCAACGCCGGCGCGTCGTTGACGCCGTCGCCCGTCATCGTCACGATTTCGCGCCGTTCCTTCAATGCGTTCACGATGCGGAGCTTCTGCGCGGGAACGACACGCGCAAAGATGTCCACGGAGTCCGCGCGCTCGCTCAACTCGGCATCGCTCATGCACTCGAGCTCGGCGCCCGACACGAGCTTCGGATCGGCGGCCAATCCCGCCTCGCGCGCAATCGCGAGAGCGGTGACGGGGAAGTCGCCGGTAATCATGATCACGCGTACGCCGGCACGGCGGCATTCGCGCATCGCCTGCGGCACACTTGGGCGCAGCGGATCCGCAAGCCCCATCAAGGCGACGAACTGCGGTCGAAGCTCGCGCGGGTCGCTCGGCAGCACGTCGAGGTCTCGCTCCGTATGCGCGACGCCGAGGACCCGCAAGCCGGATGCCGCCATCGCCGTTGCTTCGCTCAGCACGGAATCCGCTTCGTCGGAGCGAAGCCTGCAGAGTTGAACGACGCTCTCGGGCGCTCCCTTCGTGGCGATCGTGACCCGCGAGGAGCCGCTGTGGCGCCACACGTGAGTCACCGCGAGCAAGTCAGGCGAGAGCGGATAGCGGCGCTCGAGCTCGGCGTTCAAAGGGACGTCGGTCCGCGGAAGGGCGTGGAACGCGCGCTCCATCGGATCGAACGGGCTCGGCTCGCTCGCGAGCATGCTGATGCGTGCGGCCTCCGCAAAGGGCTGCGGGAGCGAATTCGTGTCGCCCTGCACGATGTCCAACGTGCGCCCTTGCGCGTAAATGCGCCGCACCGCCATCTGGTTCTGTGTCAGCGTCCCGGTCTTGTCGACGCACAGCACCGTCGTGGCACCAAGTGCCTCGATGGCGGCGATTCGACGCGTCAGCACCGAAATGCGACTCATCCGCCATGCGCCCAGTGCGAGGAAGACGGTCAGGACTACCGGAAACTCCTCGGGCAGGATCGCCATCGCAAGCGTCAAACCGGCGAGCACGCCGTTCAACCAGTCCGCATGGGTGACGACGTACACGGCGACGAGCACTGCGCAAAGCGCAAGCGCGATGAACGAGAACGCGCGCACGAGACGCCTCGTTTCCGCCTGTAACGCGGTCGCCTCGATGCCGAGCGCTTCGAGCGATCCTCCGATGCGCCCGATCTCGCTTCGCACACCCGTGGCCGTGACGCGGGCGAGGCCGTGGCCCTTGACCACCAACGTGCCCGCATAGACCCGGCCAGCGCCGCCATCGTCGTGAAGTGCGTCGGCTTCCGGTGACTTGGCAACGGGAATCGATTCGCCGCTTCGCAGCGACTCGTCGACATGCAGGTCCACCGCGTCGAGCACCTCGCCATCCGCGGCGACGCGATCGCCCTCACGGACGATGAGCACGTCGTCGACGACGACTTCCCGGCCGGGAATCCTGTGCTCGATGCCGTCCCGCACGACCAGTGCGCGAGGGCTCGACAGGTCCCGCAGCGCGTCGAGCACGCGCTCGGTCTTGTGCTGCTGGTAGACGGTGATCACGACGATGGCGACGACCGACGCGAGCAGGAACAGCGCCTCGACGCGATCTCCGAGCAGCAGGTAGATTGCGGACGCGACGACGAGGAGCGCGAACATCGGCTCGGCGAGCGCATGGACCGCGTTGGCCAGGAACGAGCGCGTCCGGCTGCGCGGAAGCTCGTTATGGCCGTCGTTGGCGAGTCTCCTTCTCGCGGTCTCGCTCGTCAGGCCGGCAGGTCTATTCATTGCTTCCATGTGCACCCGCCGTCAGCGAGGCCACGCGTTCGCCACGCTGGTTGCGCCACGCGGCAGGCGATGCGCTGCGGCGTTGCGGCGATAGACGAGCTGCTTGCA
>Ga0070671_100004581_pt1 | contig 10952 bp, 9 predicted proteins | sample KBSS73metaG_FD_65341 | JGI IMG/M metagenome (GOLD analysis project Ga0070671, IMG submission 65341) | Switchgrass rhizosphere microbial communities from Kellogg Biological Station, Michigan, USA - KBS S7-3 metaG | ecosystem: Host-associated > Plants > Roots > Rhizosphere > Soil ... | reverse complement strand
GTCGACGGCGACGGCATCCATGCGGGGCGCAGCTACGAGATCGTCGTGACGGTGACCGTCGATGGCGACCACGTGATCGTCGACTTCGACGGCACGGTCGACGCCGTCGCCGCCTCGATCAACTCGAGCCTCTCCCAGACGGTGTCGGGCGCGCTGTTCGCGCTGCGCTGCTTCGTCGACGCGCCGGTGCCGATCAACGAGGGCACGTTCCGCCCGTTCGAGATCCGCGTCCCGCTCGGCTCGCTGCTCAACCCGAAGCCGCCCATGCCGCTGGGCGGTCGCTTCATCGCGGTCGACGCGGTCATCGATGCCGTGTGGGAGGCGCTGTCGCAGGCGCGTCCTGACCGAGCGATGGCGGGATCGGGCATCCTCACCCCGTTCGCGGTCGCGTCGGTCGAGGGCGCCGCGACGCCCTGGTTGCACATGGCGTTCGACTACGGCGGCACCGGCGCTCGCCACGGCGCGGCCGGTCTCGACGGTCAGGGCATCCACTTCGGGCTCGGTCGGAGCATGATCCCGCAGGTCGAGCCGGTCGAGGCGCGCTGCCCGCTGCGCGTCGAGTCGATCGAGGTCATCGATGGTTCCGGCGGCGCCGGTCGGTGGCCCGGCGGGCGCGGCACGCGCACCACGTTCCGCGTGCTCGAGGACGCGGTGTCGACGTTCCGGTGCGACCGGCACGAGAACCCGCCGCCCGGTCGGGACGGCGGATCACCCGGACGAGGCGGCGGCTACTTCGTGAACGGGCAGCGGCTGCCCGACAAGGCGGCCAACGTCCGGCTGCGAGCGGGTGACCGCTTCGTGGTGGAGACGTCGGGCGGCGGAGGCTTCGGGAAAGGGAGCGAGCAATGACACGGATCATCTCGGCGGACTGCCACGTCAACGAACCGCCGCACGTCTTCGACCGCGTGCCGGCGACGTTCAAGGACCGCGTGCCCACGATGCGGCGCGGCGACGACGGCGGGGACGGGTGGAGCTTCGACGGCGGGCCGCCGAAGCGCACGCTCGGCATCGAGGCGACCGCCGGTCGAGCGACGATGGACAAGCGCCTCACCGGCTTGCGCTTCGATGAGATCCTGCCCGGCAACTACGACGGCAGCGCCCACGCGGTCGACATGGCGATGGACGGCGTCGACGTGTCGATCGTCTATCCGAACGCAGCGATCTTCGTCTACACCGTCGAGGATCGTCAGCTCGCGGTCGCGTGTCTCCGCTCGTACAACGACTGGGTGCTCGAGGAGTTCCAGGGCGCGGCGCCCGACCACATCGTGGGCTTGCCCATGCTCCCGGTCGACGACGGCATGGACGTGTGCGTCGCCGAGCTCGACCGCGTCGTCGCCAACGGCGCCCGCGGCCTCTTCATCCCGGGCAACCCGGTGAAGCCCTACCACGACCCGTACTACGACCCGCTGTACGCGCGCGCCGCCGAGGCCGGCGTGCCGCTCACGTTCCACCGCACGTTCGGAGGCAAGCCGAGCGAGGCCGACTGGGCCGAGCTGGTGAACCTCCAGGTCACGACGGCCGGAACGGTGTACCGCTTCTTCTCGGCCGTCCGCCCCTTCACGTACATGGTGTTCGGCGGCGTGTTCGCGCGGCATCCGGCGCTGAAGCTCGTGGCCGCCGAGGTGAACTTCGGGTGGCTGCCGTTCTGGGCGCAGACGATGGAGCAGAACTTCGAGATCCGCGGCGACCTCGACGACGACTCGATGCAGGCCGACCTGCGTCCCACCGAGCACCTCGGGCGCAACCTGTTCGTGACCGTGCTCGACGACCACGTCGGCTTCGACCTCGTGCACCACCACCCGTACCTCGCCGACACCGCGCTCTACTCGAGCGACTACCCGCACTCGGTGACGTTGTGGCCGCGGTCGAAGGAGATCGTCGAGGAGCTCACCAAGGGGCTGCCGGACGACGTCGCCCAGAAGATCCTCTCGGGCAACGCCGAGCGCGTGTACGGCGTGTGAGCCTCCGGGATCGAGCCGCCATCGTCGGCGTCGGGTACACCGAGTTCTCCAAGAACAGCGGCGTGTCGACGTTGGCGCTGGCGTTGCGGGCGATCAGCAACGCGTGTGCGGACGCGGGTCTCAGCATCCACGACGTCGACGGGCTGTCGACCCATCGGGTCGGCGACAGCGCGCAGGCGGCGGTGGTCGCCCACGCGCTCGGGCTGCGCGACGTGACGTACCTGAGCGACCAGTTCGGGGGCGGCTCGATGTCGCACACGACCGTCGGTCAAGCCGCGCTCGCGGTCAGCGCGGGCATTGCCGACGTCGTCGTGTGCTGGCGTGCCATCAACGCGCGCAGCGAGTTCCGCATGGGCGGCACCGATCGGCCCCCGCCCGACGTGGTCGAGTTCCAGTACCAGGTGCCGTACGGGTACGCGACCCCGCCCCAGCAGTTCGCCATGTGGGCCAGCGCCTACATCGATCGCTTCGGCCTGCGTCGCGAGGACCTCGGCCAGGTGGCCGTGCGCCAGCGCGGGTATGCGAGCCACAGCGACCGGGCGATGATGCGGACGCCGATCACCATGGACGACTACCTGAGCGCCCGGTGGATCGTCGAGCCGCTCTGCCTCCTCGACTGCTGCCTGGAGACCGATGCCGCCGTCGCGGTGGTCGTCACGTCGGCGGAGCGGGCGCGCGATCTCCCGCATCCCCCCGCGCTCGTGTCGGGCGCGGTGTGGGGGAGCGGTCACACGCTCTACTCGAACCACCGCGGCGACCTCACGACGTCGGCCGCCGTCGACGCGGGCGCCCGTCTGTGGGCCATGGCGGGCGTTGGGCCGGGTGACGTCGACGTGGCGTGCCTGTACGACGCGTTCACGCCGCTCGTGCTGATGCAGCTCGAGGACTACGGCTTCTGCGCCAAGGGTGACGCCGCCGGGTTCTACGCCGAGGACCGGTTGCTGGTGAACCCCCACGGTGGCCACCTCAGCGAGGGCTACGTGCACGGGCTCAACCACCTCGCCGCCGCCGTCGAGCAGATCCGCGGCGGCAAGCACGCGGCCCTGTCGACCGGCCAGTGCGGCTACGTCGCCGGCTCGATGTCGGCCATCGTCCTGCGGAGCGACGGGTGATCCCCGGCGCTGATCGCGACTCGACGCCGTGGTGGGAGGCGGTCGCCCGGCACGAGCTCGTCCAGCAGCGCTGCCACGACTGCGGTCGCTGGCGATGGCCTCCTCGGGCGATCTGCGGCGAGTGCGGGAGCTTCGCCTGGTCGTGGCAACCGGTCAGCGGCGAAGGCACGGTCCTCGCCTGGATCCGCACCCACCACGGCTTCCTGCCGGGCCTCGAGGCGCCCTACGTGACGGTCCAGGTCGCCCTTGCCGAGCAGGACGACATCACGATGATCGGTTCGTGGGAATCTGCTGCTGACCCGACGATCGGCCAGCGCGTGCGGGCGGTGTTCGTGTCGCGGTCCGGCGAGACGACCGTTGGGTGGTCTTCGGCCTAGCCCCTCACGACTCGCGCGCCCCCGGTGGCGGGTCCTGTCCCTCACTGGGCCCCCTCCCCGCAAGCGGGGACCCCTCCCAGTACGGGCCACCCACCACCTACGAGGAAGGTGCATGGGAACACGCGCGCGGGATGCGCGCGCCCCCCGGCGCGCGTCCTCTACCGTCGCCGGGGTGGGCGTGGCGGGTAGCTGACCGATGTACCTCAAGAGTCTGACCCTCAAGGGCTTCAAGTCCTTCGCGGACACCACGACGCTGGAGCTGGAGCCCGGTGTCACCGTGGTCGTCGGCCCCAACGGCTCGGGCAAGTCGAACATCGTCGATGCCGTGGCCTGGGTGCTCGGCGCCCAGGGGCCCAAGACCGTGCGGTCCTCGAAGATGGAGGACGTCATCTTCGCCGGCACGGCGAACCGGCCCGCCCTCGGGCGCGCCGAGGTGAGCCTCACGATCGACAACACGTCGGGCATCCTCCCGATCGAGTTCGCCGAGGTGACGATCACCCGCACGCTGTTCCGCAACGGTGACAGCGAGTACGCCATCAACGGCGTGCCCTGCCGGCTGCTCGACGTGCAGGACCTGCTGTCGGACTCCGGCGTGGGGCGCCAGCAGCACGTGATCGTCGGGCAGGGCCAGCTCGACCAGATCCTCAACGCCCGGCCCGAGGACCGCCGCGCCGTGATCGAGGAGGCGGCCGGCGTCCTCAAGTACCGGCGCCGCAAGGAGAAGGCCGAACGGCGGTTGGAGTCCACCGAGGGCAACCTGCTCCGGCTCTCCGACCTGCTGCGCGAGGTCCGTCGCCAGCTGCGCCCGCTCGAGCGGCAGGCCGAAGCGGCTCGGCGCCATGGTGATCTGGTGGCCGAGCTGTCGGCAATCCGGCTCTTCGTGGCCGGCCGCGAGCTGGCCCAGCTCCGTCAGCGTCTCCAGAGCGGCGCCGAAGCGCGCGCCGGCCTGTCGTCGGAGGACGTTCGCCTCAAGGCCGAGCTGGCCCGCCTCGACGCGGCCGTGCTCGCCGCCGAGGCCGAGCTGTCCGCCATGGGTGCCGACGACATCAGCGACGACCTCGTGCGCGTCGAGCGGCTGCGAGAGCAGGCACGCGGTCTCGCCGCGGTGCTCGTCGAGCGTCGTCGCGGCGTCGAGCGCGACCGTGCGATCGCCGTCGACCAGGCGGTCATCAACACGCTCGAGGCGGAAGCGGCGCGGTTGCGGTCGGAGCTCGACGAAGCGGAATCGGAAGCGGCGCGCCTCGTGCCCGATGGGGAGCGCCTGCTCGAAGCGGAGTCGGTGCTGGCGTCGGAGAAGGCCGAGTTCGAGCAGCGCTGGGGCGAGGGGGCACCGGTCGCCAGCGGCGCGGCGGCCGAGGTGCGCGGCGAGCTGGCGGCGCTGACCTCGGGCGTCGACCGCAGCGAGTCGGAGGCCGGGCGTCTGCGCCAGCGGCTGGCCGGATTGACCGAGAAGGCCGAGCGCCTCGCCGGCGAGGCGCAGCGCCTGCGCCAGGAGATCGCCGAGGCCGAGGCCGCCGTCGGGCCGCTGGCCGAGGACCTGGCCGCCGCCGAACGGGCGCGCCACGCGGCCGAGGTGGCCCTCACCCGTGCCGAGGCGTCGTTGCGCACGGCCGACGCCGAGCGCCACACGTGGGCCGCTCGCGCCGACGCCCTCGCGCTCGCCCTCGACGAAGCCCGCGCCCGGGCCGGCGCCGAGCGCCTGGCCGGGGTCGACGGCGTGCTCGGCACGTTGCTCGACCTCGTCGACGTCGACGAAGGCTGGGAAGCCGCCTTCGAAGCGGCCGTCGGCCCCGCGCTCGGGGCCGTCGTCGTCGACGGCCGCTCCGCCCGCGCCGCCCTCGCCGTCCTCGCCACCGCTGGTTCCGGGGCCATCTTCCCTCTCGGCGTAGAACTGCGCCCCCAGGGGGCGCAGTTCTACGCCGAGAACGAGGTGCGGGCCCATGTGCGGGCCTCCGACCCGCAGGTCGCCGCCGCGTTGGACGTGCTGCTCCACGGGGTCGTGTGCGTCGACGGGGACTGGACGGCCGCGGTCGACGTCGCCGTGGCCAACCCCGGCTCCGTCGTGGTCACCATGGCCGGCGACCGGTTCGCGGCGTCGGGCTGGCGCATCGGCACCGCCGGATCCGGAGCGACGGGGGCGGCGCTGGAGGAAGCTCGTGCCAAGGCCGAGGCGGCGACCGCCGAGGTCACCGGAGCCGAGGCCGTGGTGGCCGACGCCCGCGCCGCGCTCGTCGAAGGCCGCCGTCGCGAGACCGAGCTGACCAAGCAGCTGGCCGACACCACCGCTCGTCTCACGAAGGCCACCGACACGTTGGGACGCGTCGAGCGGGAGTCCGCCGACGCGGTCGCCGAAGCGGAGGCGATCCGCAGCCACCTGGGCGAGCTGGCCGAGCGCGTCGAGCAGGTGCGGGCCCGGCGGGCCGAGCTGCAGGCGCAGCTGCCCGGCCTCGAAGCCGAGGAGCAGTCGGCCGCCGAGGCAGCTCGGCAGCTGGAAGCCGACCGCAAGCGCATCGAGGAGCGCATCGCCGCCGTCGGCGCTCTCCGCACCGACCTGGAGATCCGGGCCAGCGGCGTCGACGAGCGCCGCACCTACCTCCAGCGCCGGCTCGGCGAGGTCGAGGAGAGCCTGTCGCGCAACGTGGCCGAGCGCCGCGACGCCGAGTCGCGCCGCGTCGAGCTCGACCGCAAGCTCGTCGTCACCGATCGCCTCGCCGCGCTCGTGCACGAGCGCCTCACGTGGGTCGAAGGCCACCTGGCCGACCTGCGCGAGCGCCGCCGCCGTCAGTCGGAGGCCGCCCGGGCCACCCAGGAGCGCCTCGACGGGCTCCGCCGTGAGCGCGCCGCCGCCGAGAAGTCGCTGAGCGAGGTGCGCGAGCGGGCGCAGCGCGCCGAGCTCGACGCCCAGGAGCTGCAGCTCCGGCTGGAAGCGGCCACGGAGACGCTGCGCCGCGACCTCGACACGGAACCCGACGTCGCCATGGCCACCGAGTGCCCGCCCCTGCCCGAAGGCACCACCGCGCCGGCGCGGCTCCGCGAGCTCGAGCGCGAGCTGCGCCTGCTCGGACCGATCAACCCGCTCGCCCTCGAGGAGTTCAACGCGCTGCAGGAGCGCCACGGCTTCCTCGAAGCGCAGCTCGAGGACGTGAAGAACAGCCGCCGCGAGCTCGCCCGGGTCATCAAGGCGATCGACCAGGAGATCGTGCAGGTCTTCGTCGCCGCCTTCGCCGACGTGTCGAGCCACTTCACGCACCTGTTCGAGACGCTGTTCCCCGGCGGCCAGGGGCGCCTGCGGCTCACCGACCCCGACAACCCGCTCGACACCGGCATCGAGGTCGAGGCGCGCCCGTCGGGCAAGAACGTGCGCAAGCTCTCGCTGCTGTCCGGCGGCGAGCGCAGCCTCACCGCCATGGCGTTCCTGTTCGCCGTGTTCCGCAGCCGGCCGTCGCCCTTCTACCTGATGGACGAGGTCGAGGCCGCCCTCGACGACGTGAACCTGCGCCGCTTCCTCGATCTCGTCGAGGAGTTCCGGCGCGAGGCGCAGCTGATCATCGTCAGCCACCAGAAGCGGACCATGGAGTGCGCCGACACGCTCTACGGGGTCACCATGCAGCCGGGCGGCTCCTCACGGGTCGTGAGCGAGCGGGTCGCTTCCGGCGGCTGACGGTAACGTCGCCCGCCATGGCCGCTCGTCGTGCGACGTCGACGTCGGCGTTCGGTGTCGGCAAGCGCGAGAGCCACGATGCCAGTGACTTCTACGCGCGGTTCACGGCGCCGGTCGTCTCCAAGGACGACGACGTTCGCCCGTGCTCGGTGCCCGACCAGCTGTTCTGCGGCGACTCGCGCGACATGGGCGTCGTCGACGACAACTCGGTCGCCCTCGTGGTGACGTCGCCGCCGTACTTCGCGGCGAAGGAGTACGAGCTGGTGCTCGGCGAGGGCCACGTGCCGAAGTCGTACATCGACTACCTCGTGATGCTGCGTGACGTCTTCGCCGAGTGCGCGCGAGTGCTCGAGCCGGGTGGTCGCATCGCCGTCAACGTCGCCAACCTCGGGCGCAAGCCGTACCGCAGCCTCGCCGGCGACGTGACGCGCATCCTCCAGGACGACCTCGGCCTGCTGCTCCGCGGCGAGATCATCTGGGTGAAGGGCGAAGGCATGAACGGCTCCTGCGCGTGGGGCTCGTACGCGTCGGCCTCCAACCCGACCCTGCGCGACACGTCCGAGCGCATCGTCGTCGCCTGCAACGGTCGCTTCGACCGCGCCGTCCCCCGCGCCAAGCGCGCCGAGCGCGGCCTGCCCCACGAGAACACGATCACGCCGGAGGAGTTCCGCGCCCTCACGCTCGACGTGTGGCGCTTCGCGCCGGCGTCGGCCAAGCGCGTCGGCCACCCGGCGCCGTTCCCCGTCGAGCTGCCGCGCCGGGTGATCGAGCTGCTCACCTACAAGGACGACGTGGTGCTCGACCCGTTCCTGGGGGCCGGCACCACCGCCATCGCCGCGCTCCAGACCGGTCGCCACTACGTCGGCTTCGACGCCGACCCCGACTACGTCGCCCTCGCCGAACGCCGCGTCGAGGAGGCCCGCGCGACCGCGTAGGTAGGCTCGCCCCCGCATGGGTGTCATCCTCGTCGTCGTCGTGGCCGTCCTCCTCGTGGGCGGCCTCATCACCGGGTACCTCGGCGCTCGCCGGCGCTCGTCCCGCGAGGGCTACCTCGAGCCGCCGCCCGTCATCGACGTCGACACGATCGATCTCGACGAGCTCGAGGCGAACGAACCGTCCTCCGGCATCGGCGTCATCGTCCCGGAGCCCGACGAGGCCACCGTTGCCGAGATCGAGGAGGCCCTCGGTGCCGCCGCCGAGGAGGTGCAGGAGGAGGCGGTTCGCCCCCGCTTCCGCGACCGCCTCGGCCGCGCCCGCTCGACGATCGCCGGCTACCTCGGCTCGATCGTCTCCCGCTCGGGCATCGACGACGAGACGTGGGAGGAGCTCGAGGAGGCGCTCATCCGGGCCGACGTCGGCGTGCAGACCACGCAGTCGCTCCTCGAGGACCTGCGCAAGGAGGTCGCCGACAAGGACATCCGTGACCCCCACGCGCTGCTCGAGCAGCTCAAGGGCGATCTCAAGGTGCGCCTCTCCGGAGGTGATCGCGCGCTGCGACTCGACGCGGGCACGACCAACGTGTGGCTCTTCGTCGGCGTCAACGGCGTGGGCAAGACGACCACGATCGGCAAGGTGGCCAAGCAGCAGGCGCAGGCCGGATGGTCGGTCGTCATGGCGGCCGGCGACACCTTCCGCGCCGCCGCCGCCGAGCAGCTCGGCACGTGGGCCGAGCGCACCGGCGCCGACCTCGTGCGCGGGGCCGAGGGCGGCGACCCGTCGTCGGTGATCTTCGACGCCGTGCAGCGCGCCGCCAGCCGCCACGCCGATCTCGTGCTCGCCGACACGGCCGGTCGCCTCCACACGAAGGTCAACCTGATGGAGGAGCTGCGCAAGGTGCGCCGGGTCGCCGACAAGGAGCCGGGCAACGTCACCGAGGTGCTGCTGGTGCTCGACGCCACCACCGGCCAGAACGGCCTCACCCAGGCCAAGCAGTTCCTCGACGCCGTGGAGGTCACCGGCGTCGTGCTCACCAAGCTCGACGGCTCGGCCAAGGGGGGCATCGTCTTGGCCATCAACGCCGAGCTCGGCCTGCCCATCAAGCTGGTCGGTCTGGGCGAGACCGTCGACGACCTGATCGAGTTCGATCCCGACGAGTTCGTGGAGGCGCTGTTCTCATGATCTGGTTACTGACACGACCCGTGGTCTGGCCGGCGAAGATGGGGTTCACGACCGGGCGGGTGATCGGCTACCGCCGGCTCACGGTGTTCTTCATCGGCGTCGTCGTCGGCATGCTCCTGGCGCCGATGGCCGGCTACGAGCTGCGCAAGCTCATCAAGGACCGGCTGGCACCCGAGATCGACGCCTGGACGCCGGTCGACGCGCCCGCCGAGGCCACCACCTCCACCTGGTAGCGCGCCCACCGCTCCCGAACGTTGTCGCGTCGAGGCCCCTCAGGGCCCACAACGCGGCAAAGATCAGGGCATGAGTGGCCTGCTCGACCAGCCGGCGGTCGTGATCCTCGCCGCCGCCGCCGCATCGGTCCTGTTGCTGCTCGAGGTGGCGCTGCCGACGGTCGGGTTGGCCGGCAGCGCGGGGATCGTGGTGGGGGCGGTCGCCGTGTGGGGCGCGCACCGCATCGGCGAGGACTGGTGGCCGCTGCTCGGCATCGTCGCCGCGGTGGCGATCTGGGGCGGGCTCATCGCGGCGCACCGGGCGTCGACGATCGGCCAGCCCGCCGCCGACCTGCTGTTCGTGGCCGGCGCCGTCGGCTACGCCCGCACCACCCACGACTGGTCGGCGGCGGCCACCGCCGTCGTCGCCGGTGCCTTCCTCGCCTACGTCTACCCGCGGATCGCGGCGGGGGCGGCGCGCCTCTCGAGCGCGACGTCGATCGTGGGCATGGACGCCTTCGTCGGCACGACGGCCACCGTCGCCGACTGGGACGGCGGTCGCGGCCACGTGATCGCCGGCGGCACCCGCTGGTCGGCGTCGGGACCGGAGGGTCTGGCCGAAGGCGACGAAGTGGTCATCACGGCGGCCCACGGCTTGTCGCTCACCGTAGGCTCCGGCCATGGCTGAAGCCCTCGGTGGCGTGATCGTCCTGCTCCTGTTCCTGCTGGTGATCTTCTTCGCCAACTCGATCAAGATCGTCCAGGAGTACGAGCGGGCCGTGATCTTCCGCCTGGGGCGCAGCACCGGGGCCAAGGGACCCGGGGTGTTCTTCGTCGTGCCGATCATCGACAAGATCCGACGCATCAACCTGCAGATCGTGGCCGTGCCCGTCGCCTCGCAGGCCGTCATCACCAAGGACAACGTCACGTCGACCGTCGACGCCGTGGCCTACTTCCAGGTGGTCGACCCGGTGGCGTCGGTGATCAAGATCCGCGACTGGTACTCGTCGAGCCAGCTGGTCGCGCAGACGACGCTGCGCTCGATCGTGGGCCGCCACGAGCTCGACCAGCTGCTGTCCGAGCGCGACCGCATCGATGCCGAGCTGCAGATCGCCCTCGATCAGCAGACCGAACCGTGGGGCGTGAAGGTCCACCGCGTCGAGATCCGCGACGTCGGCCTGCCCGAGCAGATGCAGCGGGCCATGGCCCGTCAGGCGGAGGCCGAGCGCGAGCGGCGGGCCAAGATCATCGCCGCCGAGGGTGAGCTGCAGGCCTCCCAGAAGCTGGCCGAGGCGGCCGACATCATCGCCGCCTCACCGGGCTCGATGCAGCTCCGGCAGCTGCAGACCATGGCCGAGATCGCCTCGGAGAACAACTCCACGATCATCTTCCCGATCCCGGTCGAGCTGCTCGAGGTCTTCCAGCGCACGACCCGCCCGTAGGGAGCGCCAGCGAGCAGGGCGAGTCGAGCGCAGCCTGCGGAGCGAGACCATCAGCGCAGCTAGCCTTAC
>Ga0070671_100004580_pt1 | contig 10952 bp, 10 predicted proteins | sample KBSS73metaG_FD_65341 | JGI IMG/M metagenome (GOLD analysis project Ga0070671, IMG submission 65341) | Switchgrass rhizosphere microbial communities from Kellogg Biological Station, Michigan, USA - KBS S7-3 metaG | ecosystem: Host-associated > Plants > Roots > Rhizosphere > Soil ... | reverse complement strand
GATCTCCCCGCAAGCACCCCAAGTGCCATTTGCGCGAGGGCACTTTTCGAAGCTAAGTAATTGTTTTTATTTGGTGCGCGCTGACGGGATCGAACCGCCGACATTCGCCTTGTAAGGGCGACGCTCTACCAGCTGAGCTAAGCGCGCATCCGGAAAGGAAGCCGCGAAGGGTACGCTAACCCGCCCCCCCAGCTCAACCCGCCAAGCCCAAAACCGGCAAAAGACCCCATTTCGCCCTCACCCGCCCCTCCGAACGAACCCATCCGCGCTCCAGTCCTCACTCCCCACCCCATGGTGACCGAAAAACAACCCCTCAGGATCGTACTTCGCCTTAACCGCCCGCAGCCGAGCGTAGTGCTCTCCCCAGAAGGCGCGCCGCCACTCCGGCTCAAAGAAATCGCTCTCGGATACGTAGGCCCCCGCCCCCGGCGCGACCGCCCGCAGTTCCCGCATCGCGGCCCCCACCTCGCGCCTGCTCTCGCGGGCGGCGACCACATCCGCCTTGGCACCAGGAAGCCCCGGGTAAGCTGCACGCCCACCATCGGCAATGATCGCCAGCGCAAACGCCGACAACACCTGCGGATTCATCGCAGTCTCCGCCGCAGCCGCGATGTGCTCAGCAGAAGCCCCCGCGAGCCCTTTGTTGATATGCAACTCAACCTTGCGATGACGGCTCGCCGCAAACAGCGCATCGGCCAGCCGCCCACGCTGGCCGGCATCCAGTAACGACCCCGGCAACCAAGCGGATTCATATCCATACAGCAATCCGCCGACCTGCTCCTGATCGTCCCGCCACCAGGCATGCGTCGCGGGTGCTCCGGGCCGCGGATCGCCGATCATTGAATCGCCGCGACTCTTGCGATAAACCGCATCCCACCAGTGGCGCGCCGGACCGGCCCCCGCGCCCAGCTCGCCGGTGATCACCAGATCGGGACTCGCTTTGAAGTGATCGAACAAGGGACGCCAGACATCCTCCACGCTCGACTTATCGAGCCCCTGACACACCATCGAGATTTGCAACGTGTTACCAGGGCCGAAGGCGAGCTGCTCGCCCCAGTGTGGATTGAAGAGGTTGTCGTGATAGAAACTCAGCATCCGCAGAATTAATTCGCGGAATGCCTGATCAGTTCGCGCTCGAACGGTCCCCTCGACCCCGCCAAAGAACTGCGGCAGATCGTGGGTGCGAAGCGTGACTTGTGTGATCACGCCCCAGCTCCCTCCGCCACCACCCTTCAAGGCCCAATACAGCTCGGCGTCCTGGCACGGATTGACTGTCCGCAGAACTCCGTCGGCGGTCACGATCTGCGCTTCGAGCAAACTGCCCGCGGCCGTGCCGAATCCTTTCGAGAACGAACCGAACCCGCCGCTCTGGACCAACCCGGCAACACCCACGGTCGTGCACCCGCCACCCTGAACATAACGTCCGGCCTTGGTGGTCACCGCGTCGTATGCATCGATCCACATTGCGCCCGCGTCCACAGTCACCGCGAATTGCGGCGCCGTCTCCCCGTGACACCCTTGCGCCACGAAGGCATCGTGCAGAACGATACCGTTCATTGCCCGCGTCCACACCAACAGCGAGTCGGGAGCGTTGGAAGTGCCCTGGTAGCTATGTCCGCCTCCCTTCACGACCAGCCGTAGATTGTTAGAGCGCGCGAAGTTGACAGCGGCTACGACATCAGCAGCATTCCGAGCTGCAACGACGTACGCACTTGCCGCAGGCTCCCAGGCATCGACCCAGCCAGACACCTGCGTCCCGCCCGGTTGATCCCCGATGTAAAGCGGATTTCGAAGACTCTGGATCGCAACACTGCACCCGACATTCGCCGCATCAGCGATGCACGCCCCGAGCAGCGGCGAGCCTTTGATCAAACTCCCGCCGACGTCCGCGTTCAGCTTGTCCCACGCGGCGGCGCTAGGCCAGTGCGGGTCGTCCGGTCGAACCCGTCGGCGCCCGGCTGGCGCCCGCACACCGGCATAGACGCTCGCGAGCGGCAGAAAGACCAGGGACCGCAGCCCCAGAATAGCGGCGGCGCCAGTGAGCAGGCTTCGTCGGTGCATCGTGCAACTCCGCGATAAGAATTACCGCAGTACACCGGCGAGCAAGCTTGGCGTCGCTGCCCCTGTGACGAAAGGGATATAAACGTGAGGAAAGGGACTAACGCGAGACGAACGTAGGGTCCGCGCCCGAAAACGTGAGGGGTACGCGGGGAACCGCGTACCCCTCCATCAACTTAATGAGCCGGTACTGGCTGCTTACCGCCCCTACGTCCATTACGGCGCGGCGCCCGTTTGTCCTCGGCCGCCGCCGCGGCAGGCGCCGGAGGCTCAACCGCCCCCATCGCAGGCTGCTGAGTCAGCGCGATGGTCAACACCTCGTCAATCCACTTCACCGGCTTGATTTCGAGATTGCCCTTGATGTTGTCAGGGATCTCGACGAGATCCTTCTGGTTCTCATCCGGGATGAGCACAGTCTTGATGCCACCCCGATGAGCCGCCAACAGTTTCTCTTTCAACCCGCCGATGGGGAGCACTTCACCACGCAATGTGATTTCGCCCGTCATCGCGACATCCGACCGCACCGGAATCTTCGTAAGGGCTGAGACCAGCGCCGTGCACATTCCGATGCCGGCACTCGGCCCGTCCTTCGGAGTTGCACCTTCCGGGATGTGCAGGTGGACATCGAGCTTCTGGTAGAACTCGGCCTCGAGGCCGAGCACCGAAGCGCGGCTGCGCACCACGGTCATCGCCGCCTGGATGGACTCCTGCATCACCTCGCCCAACTGGCCGGTGTGTTGCAGCTTGCCCTTGCCGGGAACCACCGCCGCTTCGATGGTCAGCAGCTCACCGCCCACTTCCGTCCAGGCAAGGCCTGTGACCTGGCCAACACGGTTGAGATCCTCGGCCTTGCCATAGCGGAACCGGCGCACGCCCAGGAACTTGTCCAGGTTGCGCGGGGTTACGGTGACCGACTTCTGCTCCTTCTTGTGCAGCAGCATCTGCTTGACGGCTTTGCGGCCGATCTTCGCCACTTCACGCTCGAGGTTACGAACACCGGCCTCGCGCGTGTAGTAACGCACGATATCCAGAAGCGCGGCATCTGAAACCTTCAGCTCGTCTTCCTTCAACCCGTTGTTCTTCATCTGCTTCGGCACAAGGTAGCGCCGGGCGATGTTCATCTTCTCGTCCTCGGTGTAACCCGGCAGACGAATGACTTCCATGCGGTCGAGCAACGGCGCCGGAATGTTCAGGCTGTTGGCCGTACAGACAAACATCACTTCCGACAGGTCCAGATCGACCTCGAGGTAGTGATCATTGAACGCCGAGTTCTGCTCAGGGTCGAGCACTTCCAACAGCGCCGATGACGGATCGCCACGGAAGTCCATCGACATCTTGTCCACTTCGTCGAGCAGGAACAGCGGATTGTGCACACCCGCCTTCGACATGTTCTGCACGATCTTGCCCGGCATGGAGCCTATGTACGTACGCCGGTGGCCGCGGATTTCGGCCTCATCACGCACTCCGCCCAACGACATGCGGACGAACTTGCGATTGGTCGAGCGCGCAATGCTCTGGCCAAGCGAGGTCTTGCCAACACCCGGCGGGCCGACGAGACACAGAATGGGGCCGCGCAGCTTGTCGACCCGCTGTTGGACAGCGAGATACTCAATGATCCGCTCCTTGACCTTGTCCAGGCCAAAGTGGTCTTCGTCCAGCACCTTCTCGGCGCGGGCTATGTCCTTGATGATCTTGGTCCGCTTCTTCCACGGCACCTTGACCAGCCAGTCGATGTAGTTACGGACAACAGTCGCCTCGGCCGACATGGGCGACATCATCTTGAGCTTGTTCAGCTCGCCCGTGGCCTTCTCGCGCGCCTCTTTCGGCATGCCGGCCTTGGCGATCTTCTGCTCGAGCTCGGTGATCTCGTTGCCGCCCTCGTCCATTTCGCCGAGCTCTTTCTGAATGGCCTTCATCTGCTCATTCAGGTAGTACTCGCGCTGGCTCTTCTCCATCTGCGCTTTCACGCGGCCGCGGATGCGCTTCTCGATCTGCAGCACATCCATCTCGCCCTCGATGGCGACGAGGATGTGCTCGAGGCGCTTCCTGACATCGAGAATTTCCAGCACCTTCTGCTTCTCGGCGAGCTTCAGCGACATGTGGGCGGCGACCGTGTCGGCCAACCTCCCCGCATGCTCGATGCCGGCGAGCGCAGTCAGTACCTCGGGAGGAACCTTCTTGTTGAGCTTAACGTACTGCTCAAACTGCGAGATGACGGAGCGCGCGAGAACATCCATCTCACGCTCGTCATACGCCTCCTGGTCTGGCAGCAGCGTCACGTCCGAAGAATAGTGCTCACCGGCATGCAACTTCTCGATGCGTGCGCGATCAACACCTTCGACGAGAACCTTGACGGTGCCGTCGGGTAATTTCAAAAGTTGCAGGATGGTTGCAACGGTGCCGATGCGGTACAGATCGTCCGCTTTCGGATCGTCGACATCGGCCTGCTTCTGGGCGACCAGCATGATTCGCTTGTCTGTCCGCATGGCAACGTCCAACGCCTGTATCGACTTCTCACGGCCGACGAACAGCGGGATCACCATGTGCGGATACACGACTACATCCCGGAGCGGTAGCACCGGCACGTTCTCGATGCCAGTCGATGTAGGATTCGTAGTAGTTGGTTCGGACACGCTCAAGCCCTCGATGACGGATGGGACACAACACCCGGTGCGAGCAGGTGCCTATGACGCCGCAGATCCAGCTGGGAAAGTGTCACGCGCTCTCCCGAGCCTGCCCAAAGGCCTCCGGTCCAGCAATGAGGCCGACCTTTAGGCTTACAGACTATAACGGGAAATGAGGATGCGGCGCCGTGTTTCAGCGGCGCCGCCAAAGCCCGTGAATGGGCACTTCGACTTAGTCCACGGTCAGTGATGGTTCGTTCCGGACGCGCGGCGGGGCTCATCGACGCTGGCAAGCCTGCCTTCGTCGGTGCCATACACCACGTATGGTTTTGTCTGCCCCTCGATGACCGTTTCGTCGATGACGACCTTCGCAACATTACGCATGGACGGCAGCTCATACATAGTGTCCAGCAGCACGGTTTCCAGAATCGTGCGCAGGCCGCGAGCGCCCGTCTTGCGTTGCATCGCGCGGTGTGCGACAGCCTTCAATGCCTCATCGCGGAACTCGAGCTCGGCACCTTCCATCTCGAACAGCCGCCGATACTGCTTAGTCAGCGCGTTCTTCGGCTCTGTCAAAATGGATACCAGCGCAATCTCGTCGAGCTCATCCAGGGTTGCAACGACCGGCAAGCGGCCGACGAACTCCGGAATCAGACCGTACTTGATCAAATCCTCGGGCTCCACGTCATGGAACAGATCACTGCCATGCGGGCGTGAGGTGACGTCACGCACTTCCGACGTGAAACCAATGCCGCCTTTCTGGGTGCGATTCAGGATGATCTTCTCAAGACCTGCAAACGCGCCGCCGCAAATGAACAGGATGTTGGAAGTGTCCACCTGCAGGAACTCCTGCTGCGGATGCTTCCGGCCACCCTGTGGCGGAACCGAAGCGATAGTGCCTTCGATGAGCTTCAACAGGGCCTGCTGCACACCCTCGCCGGACACGTCACGGGTGATCGAGGGGTTGTCCGACTTACGTGAGATCTTGTCGATTTCGTCTATGTAGACGATACCCGTCTGGGCCTTCTCGACGTCGTAGTCGCACTTCTGCAGCAGCTTCTGAATGATGTTCTCGACGTCCTCACCAACGTAACCCGCTTCAGTCAGCGTAGTCGCATCGGCAATCGTGAACGGGACGTTGAGCAGACGGGCGAGAGTCTCGGCGAGCAATGTCTTGCCGCAGCCCGTCGGGCCGATCAGCAGAATATTGCTCTTTGCGATCTCGACATCGTCCTTGGAGCGCGCACCACCCGTACGGGTCTGCAAGCGCTTGTAATGATTGTAAACGGCGACGGACAGCACCTTCTTGGCGCGTTCCTGGCCAATGACATACTCGTCGAGAACCTTCTTGATCTCGTGCGGCTTGGGGAGCTTGTCGCGGGCCCGCTCGGCGCGGTCCTCGAGCTCCTCGCGGATGATGTCATTACACAGCTCGACGCATTCGTCACAGACGAAGACGGATGGGCCGGCAATTAACTTGCGAACTTCGTGCTGACTTTTCCCGCAGAAGGAGCAGTAGAGAAGTTTTCCGTCATCATGGCGGCCGCGGGAATCTTCACTCATCGAACGTCCTCATGAGCGCGCAGCGCATAAAAATCCCGCGCGCGACTTCTTATAGCATGGGGTCTGGGCGCGAAGCAAAGCGCTGGCGCACGGCTAAGCCCTTGTGTGGACGGGAATTGTCTTGTCCTCATCTTGGCCGGATTCACTGTCTTGGCTTCACCTTTGAATTTGCTTCCAATCTGGGGCGCGCAGCACGGGATTCCCATCTTCCTTCGGAGGTAGCCCCAACGGGCAGGTCTTCCTGCCCGTTTTGGCAGGCCTTCCCGCCCGTCTGGCAGGTCTTCCCGCCCGTTTTGGCAGGCCCCACCCCCCGTTTGGCTGAGGCCCTCCGCCTCCGGCATTATTCGCTGCGAGTCCCGCCGGCTCAATCAGGGTCTCCTTGAGACCCCACTTTTCCGGCCACAAGTCCCGCAGCGCCGCGGCACCCATAGGCGCCGCGTCCAGTTCGGGTCACTTGGCCGTCGCGATAACCTCACCGCGCTTCTCTAGCACCCGGTCTATGAGACCGTACTTTACCGCCTCACTCCAATCCATGAACCGGTCGCGATCCGTATCTTGTTTAATGCGATCGACGCTCTGGCCGGTGTGCTTTGCCAGGATTTTGTTCAGTCGGTCACGCGTTTCCAGCATTTCCTTGGCATGGATTTCCATGTCGGCCGCCTGGCCCTGAAAGCCGCCCAGGGGCTGGTGGATCATGACGCGCGCATGGGGCAGGCAGAAGCGCTTGCCGGCCGCACCTGAAGCGAGCAGAACGGCGCCCATACTGGCAGCCTGGCCGGTGCAAATCGTGCTGACGTCCGGCTTGATGAACTGCATGGTGTCGTAAATAGCCAAGCCCGCGGTCACGACGCCGCCCGGTGAATTGATATAGAGCGAGATGTCCTTCTCCGGATTCTCCGATTCGAGGAACAACATCTGCGCCACCACGATGTTCGCCATGTAGTCATCGATCGGACCCACGACGAAAATCAGGCGCTCCTTCAGGAGGCGCGAATAAATGTCATAGGCCCGCTCGCCGCGAGCCGTCTGCTCGACGACCATGGGAACGAGATTCAACGCCCGCTCATTCATGTGTGTGTCTCACTATTCTGCTCAGTGTTCTGACCGAAGCCGGTCAGGTCCTTGAAGGTCATAGGTTTGTCCGTAACGCGCGCGCGGTCCACGATCCAGTCCACGACTTGGTCTTCCAGGACCACGGATTCCACCTGGCGCATGGCATCCACGTTCTGCAGATACGCACGGCGAACTTCCTCCGGATTCGGGTAGCTCGCAACCAGGTCATTCAGGCGGGTCTGTACGCGCTCGCGATCGACCTTGATCCCTTCCGACTGCACAATCTGGCCCATCAGCAATCCTAATGCTGCGCGACGACGTGCCTGGTCCTCGAATACCTCGCGCGCAGGAACCTGGCTCGCATCCTTCGCGCCGATCCGGCGCGCGGCATCTACCTGCAATCGCTGCACTTGCTCATCAACCAGGGCGCGTGGCACTTCGAACGAGTTCTCCCGATACAGCGCATCCATCACCTGTCCACGGACGCGATTACGGATGACGTCACCCATCTCGCGCTCCATGCTCTTTCGCACCTCTGCACGCAGAGCCTCGATGCCGCCTTCCTCTACACCGTACGCGCGGCAGAACTCCTCGTCCACTTCCGGAAGACTGTGCTGCTCCACCAGCTTTACGGTGACTTGCAGCTCGGCCGTCTTGCCCGCAATGGTCTTGTTGGGGCCATCGGCGGGGAAAGAAAGGGAGATCGTCCTCTTTTCGCCTGTGGACGCACCCTTAACACCATTCTCGAGTTCAGGGAGTGCCTGACGCGCACCTACGATAATGGTGACATCGCGGCCTTCACCACCTTCGAAAGGTTGCCCATCGATTCGACCGTCGAAATCGATCGTCACACGATCGGTGTCCTGCGCCGGACGCTCGACCGCCGTGAACACGGGCCGTTGACGCCGCATGCTCTCAATCATCGCGTCGACGTCGGATTCAGTCACTTCCGCCGATGGTTTTTCGACCGCTATCGAATCAAACGGCTTTAAATTGATCTCCGGGACCACCTCGAAGATCGCGGCGTACTTGAGCTCCGTTCCCGGACCCATCGTAATCGGCTCGATCCGCGGGCCTCCGGCCGGTGTCAGCTTCTCCTGGCTCAAGGCCTTCGCAAAGGAGCTTCGCATGAGGTCCGATACGACCTCGGCGTGAACCTGCTCGCCGAACTGTTTGCGCACGACCGTAATGGGTGCCTTTCCAGGCCGGAAACCCTTCAGACGAGCCGTTCGCGAGATGCTCTTCAGCCGCTGCTCGACTTCGGTGGAAACCTCGGTGGCCGGCACGGCCACTTCGAGGCGCCGCTCGAGACCGCCGGTCGCGGTCAGTGATACTTGCATGACAAATCCTCAAAACTTAGCGTTGCGCCCGCCTCGCAGGCACGTTCAGTAAAACATGCGAAAGGAGGGACTCGAACCCTCACGGGTTTCCCCGCTGGAACCTAAATCCAGTGCGTCTACCAGTTCCGCCACTTTCGCCCGAGCGGCGCGCATCGAACGCGCGCAGGGAGACCCGCCATTATAGCTCATGGCTGGCTCATGGTTGGCCCATGGACGGCCACGGGAATTGCGCGCGGCTTAAAGGACGTTTGGGTATGCTCAGGCGAGAAAAAATGAAGGCCTTCCTGAGCGCGCTACTGGTGTTGGTGCTGACCGTGATGTCCGGCGTCATGGATGCGCGCGGTTTCGTCTATGCGGGTCGGGCCTGGCCCGACGGAAGTCTCGACTGGATGACCGTAGGCCGGTCCATGCTGGCATTCTTTGCCGGCATTTCCCTTTATATAGGTGCCGTCCGCTTCATGCAGGCCATGGGCCTGAACGCCGTGGCACTTCAGAGCGGCATCTGGTTCGTCGCGACCGCCATTGGAATCGCTGCCTTGGACGGGACGGTAGTGCAATGGACCCGTCTGCAGCAGCTGGTGGCGCTGGGTGTCATCGCCGGTCTGACCTGGCTAATCACCACCGCCCACGAGGCCCACTGAGCAGTTCCAGCCGTTCGATCTGGTCCTGGATCCGATCCGCGACGCTTCGCTGCAGCACGTTGGATATGTCCACATCGAGCTCGCAGTTCTGATGACGCAGGGCTGCAACGGCCACCACCACCGCCGACTGAATCAGGTGCAGGTGGCGCAGCACCTCCCCCACCTGTACCTGCGCGGCTCGAGTTTGGGACTTGGTCGCCATACCTGGGACTCTACGTCACTTTTATACGATATGTCAACACTAAAGTGATGCAATTTGGCGAAGGCCACCTGCGGCGCTACATTTGTGCTGTAGCCTCTGGCGAGCACTCATGGGGGCCAGCGATGATCGACCGGCGCGAAAGACAGGCCACTGGCGGCTTTGCCTTGCGCCTGCGCCAGGTCATCGACGCGTACGGCAGCGCCAACTCGATCGCCAAGACGATCGAACGGTCGGAAGGTGCCGTACGCAAATGGCTGCGCGGCGAATCGGAGCCCAACGTCACCGATCTGCGCACGCTGTGCGAGCAAACACACACCAGCATCGAGTGGCTGGTAACAGGCCGCGGACGCCGTGAGGCCGTCCATACGCTGGAGACTCCACCTCCAAGTTACGAGAATCAACCCAACAGGCCGCCACTCAACTACGCACTGTTGGAAGCCATCATGGATGCCATCGACATCGAAGTCAGCAAGGAAATGCTCGAGCTGCCCTCCCCCAAACGCTCCATGCTCGTCGTTACGCTCTACGATCTGTTTCAGGAAAGCCAGAAGGTCGACAGCGATGCGGTCGCGCGACTGGTGAAGCTCGCGCGTTAGCGCATTTGGGAAGTTGGACTTTCAGATTATCGCGCTGCCGCCAATCGCCAGCAGCACGACGAGGGCAACTCCCACAATACTGAAGATCATCTGGCGCACACTTCGCCCCCATGACCAGAGAACCAATCCAGTGATTCCCAGCGCTATCATCGCGAGCGCGAAGCTATCCCCGAGAAGAATCCAGGCAACCCCACCGCCCACGCCCTTGTGCAAGCGATTCAGGACCGCGAGCGGACTTTGCACAGTTGTGCGAACCGTGGCGGTTGAGTCCCCTTCAACATATTCCACCTGGGTGACTACACGCGCGTTGCCGCCGGTGAAATTCCAACGGCTTTGTTGCGCGCCGCGGGAGTTCCCGCGTTGACCGGCAGCCTCGCCGCCGCGCTGACCGGCGCCGCCGCCCCGGCCCGCGGGCACCCGTTGGCTCTCAACATTCATATGTTGCTCACCGCGCAACCACGCCCGCAATGCCTCACGACTGCCGCGGGCAGCCTCGGGGATCGCCAACTCCACCTTGGATACTTCCGTGGAATCGCCCTGCGGCAGCTTCAGCACCGCACGGTGATTCTGCACGAACCCACTGACACCAAACAAAATAGCCGCGATGGCGCCCCAGGCACCTACCCACAAGTGCAGTTGCCGCATCAGCCTGTGCATGCGCATGCTCCGCACCCGATCCGGGGCGCGTACGCCCGCCACCTGCGTGTTCATAATTCAGCCCAGCGCCGCAACAGATTGTTATACACACCAACCAGCTCAACAGCGGAAGGATGATCCGCATGGTCCTGATTGAGCTTCTGGATCGCCACATCGAGGTCAAACAGCAGCGCACGCTTGCCATCGTCGCGCACCATGCTCTGCACCCAAAGGAATGA
>Ga0070671_100004578_pt1 | contig 10955 bp, 6 predicted proteins | sample KBSS73metaG_FD_65341 | JGI IMG/M metagenome (GOLD analysis project Ga0070671, IMG submission 65341) | Switchgrass rhizosphere microbial communities from Kellogg Biological Station, Michigan, USA - KBS S7-3 metaG | ecosystem: Host-associated > Plants > Roots > Rhizosphere > Soil ... | reverse complement strand
GGCTTGTGACCCCGTCGGCCGGCAGCACCGCGATTTCCATCCATCCCTTCCAGTAGTCGGCCACCTTCTCGAAGGTGGTGTGGGGCATGGCGAGGCGCACCTCGTCGCCGCCGCCGAACAGCGACGCCGCTTCCACGTGCAGTCCGATGACGGTGAAGGGCTCGCCGAAGATGCGAATCGTCTTGCCGATGGGGTCGATGCCGGGGAAGAGCGACTCGGCGAGCTTGTCGTTAATCACCGCGACATGCGCGCTCGCCGCGTACTCCACCGGCGTGAAGCTCCGGCCCGCGACGATGTTGCCGCCCGTCACCAGCACCCACGCCGCCCCGAACCCGGCCACCTGCACGCTCTTCAGCGTCTTGCCCTCATAGGCGACGGGGCCGCTCGAGACTTCGCTCTCCGACACGTCGCGCACGGTGGGCAGGTCGCGGATCATCTTGGCGTCGGCCACGGTGAGCCAGGGGTTCCGGCGCCACGGCGACAGCTCGTCCGAGCCGTCGGAGATGTTGATGCCACCCTGGAAGAACCGATAGACGAAGAACGTCCGCGGCCCGGCGGACTCGAGCATCTCGGTGATGCTCCGGTTCACGCCCGTGATCGCCGACGCCATCGCGATCACCACCATGACGCCGATGGCGACGCCCAGGATGGTGAGCGCGGCGCGCACCTTGTTGGCGCGCAGCGAGTCGAGCGCGATGCCCATTCCTTCGAAGGCGCGGCTGAGCTGCATGGCTTACTCCGCCCGAAGGGCGACGATGGGGTCGAGCTTGGACGCCCGGTTGGCCGGGTAGACGCCCGCCACGACCCCGACGAGCACGCCCACGGTCACGCCAAGCACGATGGACCAGGGCGCGATGGCGGCCGGCAGCGGCGTCACGGCGCGCACCACGAAGGCGAGCACGATGCCCGTGCCGATGCCCATGAGCGCACCGAGCGCGGACAGCGTGGCGGATTCGACCACGAATTGCGCCAGGATGTCACGCCGCCGAGCGCCGAGGGCCTTGCGGATGCCGATCTCACGGGTGCGCTCGGCCACCGCCATCAACATGATGTTCATGATCACGATGCCGCCGACGATCAGCGAGATCGAGACCAGCATGGGCAGGAAGGTGATCAGGATCTTCGAGACCTTCTTCCAGCCTTCGAGCGCCGAGGCCGAGGTCTCGAGGTGGAAATTGTTCTCGTCGCCGGGCTTGAGGTGCCGGCGGGTGCGCATCGCCGCCTCCACCTCGCCCATGGCCGTCACCATCAGCGCCGGGTTGTCGGCCTGGATCATGAGGTGATCGAGCACGTTGATCGGGCAGATCATCCGCCGCCCAGGAGCGGTGTAGGGAATGATGGCGAACTTGTCGAGCGAGAGTCCGAACAGGCTGCCCTGCGGTTCCACCAGCCCGATGATGCGGTAGGGGAGTCCGCCGATGCGGACGTCCTTGCCGATGGGGTCGACGCCCACCAGGAGCTTCTCGGCTACCGCCTGGCCGATCACCACCACCGGCATCCCGGCCCGCACCTCCTGCACCGTGAACGGCCGCCCCGCCACCAGCTTGTAGTCCTTGATCTTGAAGTAGCTCGGCTCCGTGCCGACCAGATCCATGTCCTTCGCGGTCTTGCTGCCGTACGACACGCCCACCCGGTCGCTGCAGAACTTCGCGTAGGTGACGGGCGTGCGGACCCGCTCCCGAACGAAGTCGGCGTCGCCGTACGTGATCCGTGGCCGGCGCATCCAGCCGCGCCACACGTCCTCCGGCACGTTCCCGCTGGTGAAGTTGGGGCGCTGGCGCAGCAGGAAGGTGTTGAGGCCGATCAGGCCGTTGGCGAAGCGGTCCTCCATGTACCGGTTCATGCCCGTCACGATGGACACGACCGCGATCAGGAACGTGACGCCGATCAGCACGCCGACGAGCGAGAAGAAGCTCTTCAGCTTCTGGGCGCGGATGGTCCGGAACGCGAGCCGGACCGCCTCGAACCAGCGCATCAGGCCGCCACGTCCCGGGTGAGCCGGTCGATCTCGACGCGCCCGTCGCGCAGCACCACGACGCGCGCCGCGTGCGCGGCGATGTCGGGCTCGTGGGTCACCATGATCACCGTCTGTCCCTTGTCGTGCAGCTCCCGGAAGACGCCCATGATCTCCTCCGACGTGGTGGAGTCGAGGTTGCCCGTGGGCTCGTCGGCCAGGAGGATCGAGGGGCTGTTCACCAGTGCCCGCGCGATGGCCACGCGCTGGCGCTGGCCACCGGACAGCTCGTTGGGCCGGTGGTGCATGCGGTCGGCGAGGCCCACGATCTGCAGCGCCTGCGCGGCGCGGTCGCGCCGGTCCTTGCCGCCCACGCCGGCGTAGACCAGCGGCAGCTCCACATTGTGGAGCGCCGAGGCGCGCGGCAGCAGGTTGAACGTCTGGAAGACGAAGCCGATCTCCTTGTTGCGCACCCGGGCCAGGGCGTCGTCGGTCAGGCGCGACACTTCCTGCCCGTTGAGCCAGTACTCGCCGCTGGTCGGCGTGTCGAGACAGCCCAGCACGTTCATCATGGTGGACTTGCCCGAGCCCGAGGGTCCCATGATGGCGACGTACTCGTTGCGCTGGATGTCCAGCGAGACGCCCCGCAGGGCCTGGACCGTCTCGCTGCCCATCACGTAGTGCCGCACGAGGTCCCGGATGCGGATGATCGGCTCGCTCATGAGCGCTTCTCCTCCGGCTTGCCCTTGCCGCCCTTCTCGTCGGGCTTGGCCTCCCGCACCTTCGCGCCGTCCTTGAGGTCGCGGATGGCCTGGTAGGTGCCCGCCACGATCGTCTCGCCGCCGCGGAGGCCGTCGAGCACCTCGAAGTACTCGTCGCCGGCCACGCCCACCTTCACGGGGCGGAACGTCGCGATGCCGTCGCGCACCACGAACACGCCCTCGCGTTCCTTCTTCTTCTTGCCGAGCGGGCCCGGCGTGCTGTCCGCCTTCGGCGTCGTGGTCTGCGACGCGGGCGTGGCGTGCGCGTTGGTGTCCTCGAGCGGCAGGTCCTCGTGCTCGCGCACGGTGAGCGCGATGATCGGGATGCTCAGCGCCTGGTCGCGCGTGTCGGTGACGATGCGCGCGGTGCAGCTGAGGTCGGGTCGGATGTCGGCGGGCGGGGCCACCAGCGTCACCTCGACGTCGAAGTCGACCGCCTTGTCGGTCGACCCGCTCGAGGTCGACGTGGGCGTCAGCTTGGCGCTGTTGCTGACCTTGCTCACCCGGCCCACGAAGGTGGTGTCGGGGAAGGCGTCGATCGCCACCTGCACCGAGTCGCCCTTCGCGAGTCGCACCACGTCGGTCTCGTCCACCTGCACCTTCGCGATGATCGTGGACATGTCGGCCACGGTCAGCAGGAGGCCCGTCTCCTTGGAGAACGTGCCCGGCACCGCGACCTCGCCCTCCTCGACGGCGAGCCGGGTGACCCGTCCCGAGATCGGCGCGTAGAGCGTCGTGCGGGCGAGGTTGTCCTTCGCTTCCTTCAGTGCGGCGCGCGCCTGCTCCACCTGCGCGAGGCTCGTCTGGTACACGGCTCGGGCCACGTCGGAGGCCTGCTGCGCCTGCTCCACCGACTCGGTGGAGATCAGGTTGGGCGAGGTCTTCTGCAGCTCCAGCGCGCGGGCGAGCTGGCGCGCCGACTGGTCGCGGTTGGCCTGCGCCTGCAGCAGCGACGCCTGGTTCGAGGACAGCAGCGCCTCGCTCCGCTTGACCGAGCCTTCGAACTGCGCCGGGTCGATCTGGATGAGGAACTGGCCCTTGCGGACCATGTCGCCTTCCTTGACCGCGATCTTGACGATGCGGCCAGTGACGTCGGCGCTCACGTCGACCTTGGTCTCGGGCTCGATCTTGCCGCTGGCGGTGACGGCGGCTACGAGGTCCTTGCGCCCCACCTGCTCGAGCCGCACTTCGGTGGCCTTGCCCGCCTTCTTCTTCTTCGCGACCACGACGCCCCCGGCGACGATGGCCGCCACGATGGCGATGGCGACTCCGACCTTCATCTTGCGCGACATGGTCGCTCCTAGCGGTAGTTGCGGCCGAGCGCGGCATACAGCGCGACGATGGCCCGTTGGTGATCGTAGATGGCGTTGACGTAGGCGGCGTCGGCCGCCGTGACCGCGTTGAGCGCGTCGGAGACCTCGAGCACCGTGCCGCTGCCGAGGCGGTAGCGCTCGTTGGCGAGCTGCAGCTGCTGCCGGGCCGCCTCCTGACTCTGCTTCTGCACCTGGATGACGTCGAACGTGGTCTGGGTGGCCTGCAGGCGGCTGCCGATCGTCGTGCGCAGCTGCAGCTCGATGAAGCGGACCTGTTCCTGCGCGTTGCGCTCCGCCGCGCGCGCCTGTGACACCCGCAGCGAGCGCGAGAAGCCCTGGAAGATCGGCAGCGAGATGCCGAGGCTGACGCGGAACGGGTTCCCCGTGAAGTCGAACGGGAAGACGTTGTTCCGGTCCGAGATCGCCTGTGTCACCGGCGGCTGCAGCTGCGTGCCCGTCGCGTCGAGGCCGAATCGCGCGTTGCAGTCGGGCACGGTGCTGAGGCCCACGTTGGCGCGGATGATGTTGTCGTCGCGACAATTCTGGGCGCCGAACAGCGCCGCCGACTGCGCCTGCTGGATCTCGGCGTCGACGTTGGAGAACTGCTGGGTGTAGCCCGACCATCCGCCGCTGACGCCCAGCGACGGGAAGTAGGCCGACCTGGCCTGCTTCACCTGCGCGGACGCCGCCGAGGCGCGCTCGCGCTCGGCCTGCAGACCGGGGTTCTTCGCGCCCGCCTCCTGCACCAGCGAGTCGAGCTGCCAGGTGGGCGCCGCCACCGGGAAGCTGTCGGTGAGCGCGACCTGATCGGCAGGTGCCGGCCAGTTCACGCCCATCAGCCGGAACAGCTCGAGCTTCTGCTCCACCTCCGCCTGGCGCGACCGCAGCATGTCGACCTTCGAGTTGTTCGCCGTGACTTCGGCCTGGCGTACGTCGTAGAGCGACGTCTGACCCACCCGCTGCCGTGCCGTCGTGAGCTGCAGGAACGTCAGGTTGCGGCGCAGCTGCTCACGCGCCACCTCCGCGGTGGCCTGCGTCTGCAGCGCGTTCAGGTACTGGGTGACGACCTGCTCCGACAGCTGCAGGCTGCCCTGCGCCACGTCGGCCTCGGCCGCCCGGCTGGACGCGCGTGAGGCCGAGGGCGCGAGGAGCGTCGCCCCGTTGAAGGTCCAGTCGAATCCGAGGCTGTAGGAGGTGCCGTACGAGGAGGGCTGCCGGAACGTCTGGCCGCTGATGAAGGTGCTGCCCGAGCCCGTGTAGTTGACGCCGCCATCGACGCTGACGTTCGGGATGAACGCCCCGTACGAGGCCTTCACTGCCGCCTTCGCCGGGTCGAGGTTGTTCACGACCTGACGGTAGGAGGGGCTGTTCTCGCGCGCCTGACGGATCGCGTCCGCGAGCGTCAGGGTCGCCGTCGTCGGGGGACGTACCAGCAGCGTCGTGTCGGGTTGCTGCGCGCGGACCTCCGGCGCCAGTGCGACCGCGGCGAGCAGGACGAGCCACCGTGCATTCATTCGGGTTCCCGGGTGAAGGCTGAGTTAGGGGTCGGGCCATCTACGGCCCGGTGTGACAAAAGGTTTCAAGATGCGACGGAAGGATGTCAGAATGGCCACAGCCGCTGCAACTGATGCGGAGACAACTACTTGCATGCCGCCGACAGGTCATCGAGGCAGCGGACTCAACACCACCTGCTGCGCCGGCAGCTCGAGCCGCTCCAGCCGGCCGGCGCTGTCCAGCAGGAGAAAGGCGGTCAGGCCGCCGGTGAAGTCCACCGCGCTGCCGCGGCTGCCCATGCTGCGCTGCGTGGCGGTGAACGAGACCCGCCGGCCGGAACGCACGTAGAGTCCCGTGAGCGGCCGCCCCGCCGGCGTCGCCAGGGCGGCAGCCACATAGATCAGGGCATGGAGGTCCTCGTCCAGCAGCACCATGTGGTCGCTCGCAGGCAGTTCGCGGGTGCGGCGGCCGGTGGGTCCCGAGAAGGTGACGATGATCCGATTGCCGCGGTGGCCCGCGCGCACGATCTCGGTGCCGAGGCTGTCGCGGAGCTCCAGCTGCAGCGCGTCGAACTCGCCATCGCTCGAGCGACCGACCACCGCCTCCATGCCGCGGCCGGTGAGCCGATCGGCCGCGAGCTGGAAGCGGACCACGGGGCCCGAGTCCGCGGCGGTGAGGAGCGTCACCCGCTCCTTTCCGATCTCGCGCCCGGCCTCGGTGACCATGAACGCCGAGGTCACCCGCTCTTGCGCAGCGGCGAGGGTCGGGAGGGCGAGCGCGAGCAGCAGCAGACGGGACATGGTCATCCTTCGGCGATGGCGCGATCTACCAGGTGCAGGATGCGCTCCAGCATGAACTCGTAGGCGGCCTGACCGGTGCGTGGCGACGCGAACAGCGACCCGTCGCTGAAGTGCTCCACGCTCTCGCTGGCGGGGCCGCTCGCCAGGGGACCCACGAGGGCGGGCGCGATGTGCATCATGAGCGACGTGACCAGCTCGCCCAGGCGGGCGCCGGTGTCGATGCTCCGCAGGCGGTGGCCGAAGTCGAGTCCGAAGATGTCCACCGTGTGCACCTCGGCCTCCTCGGTGCGCACGGTGCTGAGGGCTTCGAGATGGGCCTCGTTGGCCAGGGCGGTCAGCAGGACGAAGTGCCGGACGCCTCCACCCGTCTCCCACGAGTCGATAAGTTCGTTGACGACCCGGTGCAGCGTCTTCCGGCGCAGGGCCACCCCACCCTCCGAGGCGCGCGTGGCGGGGTGCACCCCATACTCCAGCGCCGGTGCGCGCACGATGCCCCGCCGCGCCGACACCTCGTCGGCGAGATGCTCCACGATGATCGTGTCGGTGCCGAGGGGCAGGCGTGCGCTCTGCAGCGCCGTGCCCCCGACGGGAACCAGCAGGAAAGGGCACTCCGCGAAGCGCTGCATCGCTTCCGCGGGGAGGAGGGTCTTCAGACGCCACGCCTGGCCGTGAGTGCTCATCGCATCCGTTGGTGGGTGCCGCTGCTCGCGCTGACCCTCGTGCTCGCGGGCGAGTGGCTCCGCGCGGCCGAGGACGTGTGGGCGTGGTCGGCGGCCGGGGCCGCCTTCCTTTCGGCCTTCGCCGTGGTGCCGTCGGTCCGTCCGGCGCGGCAGGCGCTCGCGGGCCTGCTCGCGCTCGCTGCCCTCGTGCTTCTCGTGGTGCAGTATCGCCTCGATCGCGTCGAGCGGCACTGGTCCGCCGAACGCGAGGACATCGTTGCTGCAGCCGGCGGGCGCCTCGGTGCCGAACTGCACGGCGCGTTCGCGCTCACCGAGGCACTGGCCGACAATACGGCGCCACTGGCCTCCCTCGAGCGCGGCGACGCCTTCCGCGCCCTCGAACGGGTGCTGCGCCGCACCGGCCTCGATGCGGGTGTCGCGATCCTCGAGCACGATGGAACGCCCTGGGTCTGGGCCGGCCGACACCGCCTCGCGCCCCGCGTCGTCGGCGACTCCATCGCGGCGGCGTGGAGCCAATACTACGTCACCCTCGAGAGCCGCCGCCACTCCGCGCGCGGTCGTACCGTGGTGGCCAGCGTGCTGGTGTGGGCGCACCCATCGGTGCCGGCGCGCGAGGGCAGCCTGGCCGAGCGGTTCCGGTCGGAGACCCAGGTGGCGCTCGAGGTGCTGCGTCCCACGGCCGCCCCCGACAGCTCCGACGTGTTCGACTACTGCGAGCCCACCACGGTGGGTCCGCGCTGCCTCTTCAGCGTCCTCTCCATTCCACCCGGCCAGGCCGACGCGCGGGCGCTGGTGCTCTCGCGTGGTGCGCCCGCGGTGGCGGTGCTACTCCTGCTACTGCTGTTCGCCGGCATCGTGGCATCGGAGACGCCACTCGCCCGCTGGTTGCTGCTGCCGCTGCTGCTCTGGCTGCCCCTGCGGGCACCGGTCGGTGCGCTGATGGGTGCGTCGTCGCTGTTCTCGCCGGCTACGTACTTCTTCGACCGCATGGACCCGCTGTCGGGGTCGGCCGGCGTGCTGGCGATCACCTTCCTGCTCGTGACGCTGGCAGCGATACGGTTCTGGCGCCGCCGGCTGGAGCGGCGTGGGTGGCGCCTCATCATGGGCGCCGCGCTCGTGGGAGCGACGCCGTACGTGGTGAGCGACCTGAGCCGCGGCATCGCGCCGCCGCCGGATGGCGCGTCGATGGGACTCTGGGTGTCGTGGCACGTTGCGCTGTTCCTGGCCGGTGCCGCCATGCTGGTGCTCGCGTCCGCCTGCATGCACGGTGGCGCGGCGCCGCGACGCAGCGCGCCGTGGACGTGGCTCGGAGTGGCGCTCACGATCGGCGCCGCCCTCGTGGGGGCGCTCGTGTGGGACCCCGCGACGGGGTGGCCGTCGGGCTTCGCGCTGCTCTGGTTGCCGGCGCTGCTGGTCGCGGCGTTCCCCGCGCCGCCCCTCCAGGCGGTGGTGAGCATCGCGTTCGCGGCGGGCAGCCTGGCGTCGTTGCTCACCTGGAGCGCCGATCTGCACGGGCGCACGCAGCTCGCTCAGCGCGAGGTGGCGAGACTCGGCGAGGTGGAGGATCCGGTGGCCCGCGGCCTGGTGGGCCTCTTCGCGGACGACATCGCGGGATCCGCAGCGCCCACGGGCGCGGCGGAGCTGTACGCCCTCTGGCGTCGCTCGCTGCTTGCGACGCAGGGATATCCGGTCCATCTCGCCCTGTGGGAGCCCGGACGCGGCTGGTACGCCGATCTCGCACTCGACTCGCTCGAGGTGGGCCCGCAGGAGCTCGACACCCTGATGCGTGTCGCGCCGCGGCGCGACACGGTGCTCGCGGTGCAGGCGGTGCCGGGACTGCACTACGTACTGCTCGCGCCGGTGGGCGACAGCACGACGCTCGTCACCATCGTCGGGCCGGGGACGCAGCTCGTGGCTCCCAGCCGCCTTGGCCGGCTGCTCGAGCCGCAGGACGCCGAGCGTCCGCCCTACCAGCTCGCACTCGCGCCACCGCTGGCGGGCACCGAGCCCGCGAGCGCCATGCGCTGGCGCCGCGACGGCTGGGTACTGCAGACCCGGCGCCCGCTCGTGGTGGCGGACAGCACCCGCGCGGTGACGGTGCAGCTTGCACTCGGGTCACCGGGCTCGCTGCTGCTGCGCGGGGCGGTGCTGCTCGTGCTCGACGCGGCGCTGCTGGGCCTGCTGTGGCTCCTCGCGGGTTACCTCGCGGGGCAGGAGCTGCCCGAGGTGCGGCTCCGCACCATCCGCCAGTCGTTCCGCGGGAACCTGGCACTCACGCTCGCGGCGTTCTTCCTCGTGCCGGCGCTGTCGCTCTCCCTCTGGGGCTTCGGGCAGCTCGCAAGCGAGTCGCGGCGCGCGGCCGATGCGCTGGTGAGCCATCGCCTCATCGACGTCATGCATGCATCGGGCGGCCTGCTCGAGGCGGAAGCGGATTCCATCGAGCCCGCGCTGCACGCACTGAGCGATCGGGTCGACGCGCACTTCGGCTACTACCAGGGCGGCCGGCTGGCCGGCACCAGCGCGGCGGTCCTCGCGGATCTCGGCGTGCTGCCGCCGCTGATGGACGAGGAGGCGTTCCAGAGCCTCGCGCTGCGTGGCCGGCTCGACGTGATCCGCGACGGCCCGGAGCGCGACCTCGCCGAGCGGGTGGGTTATCGGCTCATCCGGCCCGGAGCACCGTCGCAGGTCGGCGTGCTGGCGCTGCCGCAGCACCGAGCGGAGTTGCCCGTCGGGCCGCGCACGGACCTGGCGCTCGCCCTCTTCCTCGCGTTGGTGGGCGGACTCGCGGCGGCGCTCGTCGCCGCACAGCGCACGGCTCGCACCCTCTCGCGGCCCGTCGGCGCACTGCGCCGCGCCGCGCTCGCGCTCGGCGCCGGCGAGGCCACGCGGCCGCTCGAGGACGATGGCACGCATCCCGCCGAGTTCGAGCCCGTGTTCGGCGCGTTCCGCCGCATGGAGGCCGACCTGCGCGCGGGGCGCGAGGCGTTGGAGCATGCGCGTCGACGCACGGAGCGCGTGCTGGCGACGGTCTCCACCGGCGTGGTCGCGCTCGATGGCGAGGGCCGCGTGCTGCTGGCGAACCGGCGGGCCGAGGCACTGCTGGGCATCGTGCTCAGCGAAGGGACGTTGCTGGCCGAGGGATTGAGCACCGACTGGCAGCCATTGCACGACGCGGTGACGGAGGCGATGCAGGCGAAGGCAGCCGCGGAGCTCTCGCTCGAGCTCGCGAGCGGCGAGCGACGCGTGGCGGCGCAGCTCGCGTCACTGGGTGGCGACCTGGGCGGCGTGGTGATCGCGCTCACGGACGTCACGGAGCTGTCGCGCGCGGAGCGGGTGCTGGCCTGGGGCGAGATGGCGCGGCAGGTGGCGCACGAGATCAAGAACCCGCTCACGCCGATGCGGCTGGGCATCCAGCACCTGCAGCGTACGTGGCGCGACCGGCGCGACGACTATGCCCAGACCCTCGAGCAGACCACCGCGCGCATCCTGGGCGAGATCGACCGCCTCGACACGGTGGCCCGCGCGTTCAGCCGCTTCGGCGCGCCGTCGGATGGCGGCGCGCCGCTCGAGCCGGTGGACCTGGCGCTGGTGGCTCGCGAGGTGGGGCAGCTCTACGCGCTGGCGGGCGAAGGCGCGGCGGTGCGGATCACGGGTGCCGAGTCGGCGCACGTGCGCGCACGGCGCGACGAGGTGAAGGAAGTCCTCGTGAACCTGCTCGAGAACGCGCGGAATGCGGATGCGCGCGAGGTGGTGGTGGAGCTTCGCAGGGACGGCTTCTCCCTGCGGGACGATGGCGCCGGCATTCCTGCCGAGGCGCTGCCACGGGTGTTCGAGCCGCAGTTCTCGACGACGACGAGTGGCTCGGGTCTTGGGCTCTCGATCGTGCGACGGCTGGTGGAGAGTTGGGGCGGGCGCGTGGCGATTGCCAGCACGCCCGGGGACGGCACGGAGGT
>Ga0070671_100004575_pt1 | contig 10961 bp, 13 predicted proteins | sample KBSS73metaG_FD_65341 | JGI IMG/M metagenome (GOLD analysis project Ga0070671, IMG submission 65341) | Switchgrass rhizosphere microbial communities from Kellogg Biological Station, Michigan, USA - KBS S7-3 metaG | ecosystem: Host-associated > Plants > Roots > Rhizosphere > Soil ... | reverse complement strand
CACCTCCGGCGCGGACGATGAGGGCGAGATCTCGACGAGGGGCGAGTTGCCGCTGTTGTAGATGGGCGCGGCGGCGAGGGTCGGTCCCGAGAAGAGATGGCCGACCACGGCCACCGCATCCGAGGCGTACAGCTCGGCCGCGATGCGCACGGCGGAGTCCGCGTCGGCGTAGTCGTCGCGCTCGAGCAACTCGAGGCGGCGCCCGCGGACGCCGCCAGCCGCATTGATCTCGGCCACGGCCAGGCGCGCGGCCCGGCGCATCGGCTCGCCGATGGGGTCGGACAGGGCGCCGGCCACGCCGATGCGGATCGGCTGGACCTCGCCCCCGCACGCCGCGGCCGCGAGGAGGGCCAGCAGCGCACCGGTGCGGAACAGTGGTGTGCGAAGCATGAAGCCGGACGTTAGTGCGCCGCACCGCTTCGTGCAATTCCTCGCAGGTCGAACAGCGAGCTACTGTTCGGTTCCTGGGCGCGTTACGCGGCCGCGTCGACCGTAGATTGGGGCCATGCTCTCGTTCGCCACGCCGTCCCACTTCATCGACCTGCACGGCCTGACCGTGCTGCAGGCGGCGGCCGCGGCGGAGAAGTTCCTGCGCGCGCAACGCCAGGCACGCCCTGGCGCGGTGGTTCGCGTCATCACCGGACGGGGCCGCTCGGGCGGCGGCGCACCGATTCGCACGCGGGTGCGCACCCTGCTCCGCACGATGCGGGAGCAGGGCGACGTGGTGCGCGAATTCGAGCTGGAGGATTCGGAGGGAAGCTTCCTGGTGCAGCTGGGCGGCTGACTCAGCCGCCGGTCTTCTGCTGCACGTCCACGCCGGCCGGCGCGGCGGGCGCCTTCTTCCCCTTCGGCGCCGGGGTTCCCGGCATGGCGCGCCGCGGCGCCTGCCAGCTGTCGAGCACGTGGCCATCGACGAGGCTGAGCGAAGTGGACTTCACGCCCTGCTGCGCGCGCCAGGTGAGGCGCATCATCCGCCGGTCCTTCACCCACTGCATCATCCACTGCGGGCCCTGCACCTGCGCGTTCACCTGCCCGAAGCGCCGCTCGAGCCGGTGACGCAGCGCGTCGAACTCGTCGGGCGCCAGGTTGCCGGCGAGCGTGAGCACGCCGCTCACGCTGTCGATGGCCGACATCCAGAGCTCCACCGGGCCCGACACGTCGGTGACGGAGAGCGTGGCGCGGCACTCGTCGACCCGCGCGTCGAGCTTGCTGCGGTCGCAACGCAGCCCGCCGCCGTCGAGTTGACGCACCGCGGTGGAGACTTCGCGCAACGTCGCACCGGGCCGGAACCCGTAGACATCGAATGCAGCGAACTGCACGGATTGCGCTGCGAGCGGCGCGGCGGACACGACAAGGGCGCTGAGGAGCGGGAGAATCAGACGCATGCGGACGGCACCGGGTGCGGGCGCACGGCGCAGGGCCGTCCACCGCGGGTCGACTGTGGGGAATGTGCCTCGGATCGGCCCGGCCAACGGGCCGACCGGAAGACGCCTCGCAAGGAATGCGCCTCCCGGTCAGCCGGACGCGTGACGCCTGTCACGCGTCCGGCGATATCTCAGGCCTTGCGGACGTTCGCCGCCTGAAGCCCCTTCGGTCCCTCGACGATGTCGAACTCGACGCTGTCACCCTCGGCGAGGGTGCGAAAGCCCTCCATTGCGATGGCGGTGTGATGCACGAACACGTCCTTGCCACCTTCCTGCGCGATGAACCCGAAGCCCTTCGCGTCGTTGAACCACTTCACCTTGCCCTTCGCCATCGCTCGTGCCTCGACTGATCTGGGGAGCCGCAGCTCCTTTGGAACCTGTCGGAGCCGGACGGCTCCGACAGCACAAGGCGCCGGGTGGCATGGGGCCACCGGCGCCGGAACGACATCGTCTTGCTACCGCCGCACTGACTGCATGCACCATCATTCTGCGCGCTGGTCATTTTGTCAATCGGCCCTCGGGCGTCCCCGGGGCTCAGGGGGTACTGACCCGTCCCTGGCTTCAGGCCACCCCGCGCTTGATGGCCTCCAGGACCCGGTCCGCGAAGACGTCGATCTCGTCCGGGGTCGTGTAGACGTTGGGGGTCACGCGGATGCCACGGAACTCGTCGTGCACGATGGGCGTGCTCACGATGTGGTGCTTCTCCAGCAGCCACGCCTGCAGCTTCTGCGGCTCGAGTCCCTCCACGTTGAACAGGCCGATCGCGCCGCTGTCCGGCGAATCGAGCAGAGTGTAGACGCGGACGCGATCGCTCTCCTTCAGCAGCCGCCGTGCCCAGCGGTCCCGGAGCCACCTGAGCCGCGCGATCTTCCGCTCGCCGCCGATGGCACGATGGAACGCGAGCGCCACGCTGATGGCGTTGTGGTTGGCCGCCGGGTGGGTCCCGATCTCCTCGAACTTGCGGATGTTCGCGTCCATCTCCGCCGACGCGGCCATCAGCGGCCACAGCCCGGGGATCCTGTCCTTCCGGACATACAGGAAGCCGGTGCCGATCGGCGCGAGCAGCCACTTGTGGAGGCTCGTGCCGTAGTAGTCGCAGTCGAGGTCGTCGCGCTTGAACGGAAAGTGGGCGAACGCGTGCGCGCCGTCGACGAAGACCGCGATGCCCTTCGGCCGCGCCAGCGCCACCAGCTCCCGCACGGGCATGATCTGGCCCGAGTAGTTGGTGATGTGGGTGACCTCGATCACCCGGGTGCGCGGCGTGATCGCCTCGGCGAACCGGTCCACGATCTGCTGGCGCGACTTCGGCGGCAGCGGGAACGTCACCTTCTTCACCACGATGCCGTCACGCCGCACCCGCTGGTCCCAGGAGGTGAGCATGCGCGGGTAGTTCTGCGTGCTGGTGACGATCTCGTCGCCCTTCTTCAGGTCGAGGCCGAAGATCATGTTTTCGTTGGCCTCGGAGGCGTTGCGCACGATCGCCATCTCTTCCGCGTCCGCCCCGAACTCGGTTGCCAGGTCGCGGCGCACCGACTCGACGCGCGGCTCGAGCACCCGCCACATGTGCTCCACCGGCAGCTCGTTGCTGAAGCGCAGGTCCCGGATCATCTGGTCCAGCACGTGCGAGGGCGCGGGACTCACCCCGCCGTTGTTCAGGTTGATCATGGTGCGGTCGCAGTCGAAGGCGCGCTGGATGCCGGCCCAGTACGCCTCGTCGTCGGGCCCCCCGCCCTGGGTCGACTGCGCGATGGCCTCGGCGAAGCGGCGCACGGCATCGGGGCGGAGCACGGGGGCGGTCACGGCGAGCGAGCGGAGGAACGAGCGGCGATCGGTCATGGGACGCCCATCGAAGGGGGATGCCTCCAATGTATATTCCCCGCCATGGCCACACCGCAGACGCTCCTCGTCCGGACCTTCACCGACCGTGCCGACGGGCTCTCCCACTTCATCCTGCGCGCCGGCGAGGCGCCGCGGCTGATCGCGTTCGACGACGCGATGGGCTGCCCGATGGAGAACGCATTGCCGGCGCTGGAATGGACCGGCGTGGTGGGCATCCTGCGGGACGACGACCTGATCCATGCGGCCCGGCTCACCAGCGAGGATGCGGCCGCGGTCATCGAGCGGCGCGCCGATGGCGAACGGCGCTTCGTGTACATGGGGCCGCGGCTCGATCTGCCGCTCGGCGAGCCGGTGGAATACACCATCATCATCGACCAGCCCGGCGTGCGGGCGCTGGAGTTCTCGCAGCGCTCGCACGCCCTGGCGTACTTCCTTCGCGCGACCGCGGGCGCGAACGGCCTGCTCTCCCTGCTCGCCCGGCGCGCCCCCGAGACGCGCCACCTCCGTCGCTGGCTCGCCAGCGTCATCCATGAACTCGACGGCTCGCGTCCCATGGTCGCCGGCTGGTTCGCCGCGACCGCGGCGGGCTGCCTGTTCGGCGCACTGGACGATGGGGAACCGGGCTGGCGCTACATCGAAGTCGGACTCGAACCATGAAGACGTACGCCGTGCTCGCCGCCCTCGTGCTCGCGGGGGCCGCGCCGTGCGCCGCCCAGCAGGCCATGAAGTCCGGCCCGAAGCAGCTCTCGCCGGAGCAGGCGCAGGCGCAGAAGGGCATCATGCTGATGCGTGACTCGGTCCTCGCCGCCCAGAGCGCACTCCGGCAGCTGCAGCGCGACTACGAGAAGGCGGCACCCCGCACGCTCGAGGGCTGGGCGGGTCAGGCCGCGGAGCGCTGCGCCGCCGCCGAGCGCACGTCGCAGGTGGCGCGCGCGCTGGTGGCCGGGCCGAGCTTCATTCCGGCGGAGATGGCGCGGGGGCAGAAGGACATGGTGGCGGCGATCGACAGGTCCCGCACCACGCTCGGGAGTTGCCAGTCCACCTTCAAGCCGCTCGCGGCCGCGGGCAAGGGCGAAGAGGTGCGCGCGTACGGCAACTACCGCGCGAAGCCGTTGCTGAAGCAGCTCGAGAAGTTCGACCAGGCGGTGCACAACGCCATCCACGCGCTCGATCTCGATGTGCGCGAGGTGCTGAAGGCCGGCAAGGCGCCCGCTTGAGCGACGCTCCGGCGCGCGGCAGTCTGTCGATTCGGTGTGTGCACACTGTCCACATGCTGTGGACGAACCCCGGATATCGTGTCCAGCGTGCGGCTTGGCTTTCCACAAAACCGCCGAGCTGAATCGTTCTAAGCCGAATAAAATCAGGCACTTGCACGCTTTCAACCGGTCCCTAGCTTTCAGTCACGTTCGATGCGTGACGGGCGGGGCTCCGGCTCCGGATCAGACGCTTCGGCGGGCTCGGACGAGAGGTTGGGGAAGGGACAGCCAGGCCACGCAAGGGACTGCGCCGTCAGGACTCCGACTCACGATCCGGGCACCGGTGGAGCCAGTCGCGCGCTCCGCCCTCCCCGATCTGGCGCCTCGGGAAGCCGTGCGAAGGGACGGTCCGCGACCCGACCCGAATCGCAGCGCTCATGGGGATGCAGCGGTTGCCGCTGCACTCCGCGTGGAGAACGGCCGTCCAGCTTCGGGCTGGGCGGCCGTTTTCGCGTTCAGCGCCCCCAGTCGCTCGCGCCGCGGAACACCTTGCGGTTGTCGAGGGTCCACTGCCCGCGGGCACTGACCAGCGCATCGCCCTGAAAGAGCTCGTCGCTCACCAGGGCCGTGCTCATGCTCTCGGCCTTGGCGCTGGTGTTGTCGGCGAAGTGCAGGATCTCGGCCTCGAGCGTCATCGGCGTCGCGGTGGCGCCGAACTCGAGCCGTCCGTGGTGCGAGGCGATCAGGTGCAGGAGGAGGAGTCGCTCCCCGGGCGTGCAGGTCTCCGGCGCCTCCTGCAGCCGCCGCTCGACCATCAGCATGCCGAGCGCCACGTGGCCGATGAGGCTGCCGGCATCCGTGGTCTCGAAGGCGCCGGTCCAGTGATACGACTCCAGCTTGCCGATGTCGTGCAGCATCGCGCCCGCCACCACCAGGTCGGGATCGGCCCGGCGATACACCTTGGCGATGCTGCGGCCGACGTACGCCACCTCCCAGGTGTGCCGCAGCAGCCCGCCCAGCTCGGCGTGATGACCCACGGTGGCGGCCGGGCACTGCTCGAACCGTCCCCGGAACTCGTCGTCGCAATAGAAGAGGTCGAGCACGGCCCTGAGCCGCGGTCCACGGATGGTCGTGCGCAGCTCGTCGAGCTTCTTCCAATAGGGCTCGATGTCCCCCGCCGACGGCAGCAGCGACGTCCAGTCCACCGAGTCCTTCGCGAGGGCACGGATGTCCTTCACCTCGAGCTGCTTCGCGTCCCGATAGCTCGACACCTTGGCCACGACGTGGACCACCGTGCCCTTGGCGATGCCCGCCACCTCGGCATCGCGGCTGGCCCAGAAGGGCGAGCTCTGCAGCCGGCCGCTGGCATTTCCCAGCGTGAGAACGGTGTACGCGCCCGTCTGATGGTCACGGCGCAGCACCTCGAGCACGAGCAGGTCGGCCTGTACGCTGGCGCCCACTTGGAGGCTGGGGATGTCGAGGCGATCGGTCATGCGGACTCCGGGCCAGCGGTCGGGGCCGAGCGAGGTTCACCTGACCGAATCTAACGGCCGGTGCCACCTCGGTAGTGTGACGGATGGCAGCCTGTGGCGTATACGATAGGTGCCGCGTGACGCGCCATGCAGCGTCGCCGGTCACCTCGGACCATGCTGATTCATCGGCCGCATGCGCCTCGCCGGATCGGACCGCGAGGCGCAGGGCGGCGTTTGCGACGTATTGACTGGTGGGAACCCCAGCGGAAGGTCGGATTCATGGAAGCGATTCAGGTGCTCGTCGTGTCGTCCCAGCCCGATCGGCGCGCGACACTGTCTGCGGCGTTGCGTGCGGCGGGGCTTCAGGTGGCGGCCGCAGAGAACGGGCCCAGCGGGTCCACCGCACTGACCGAGCCCGGTATCGACATGCTGGTGCTCGACCTGCGTCTGTCGGAGCTGGACGCGTCGTCGCTGCGTGCCGCGCTGAACCCGGCGGTGCCGGCCGTGCCCGACACACTCGACGACGCCGAGCGCCGTCACATCACCCACGTGCTGCGCCACACCAACGGCAACAAGCGCCAGGCGGCGATCCTGCTGGGCATCTCGCGCTCGACGCTGCTGCACAAGGTGCGCAAGTACGGCATCGTCAGTTCGCGTTCCTGATCACACGCACCCGGCCGAGGCGCGACACCAGCACCTCGGCCACCGCCGCACCCCGCCGCACCCGCCAGCTCCCGTTGGCCGCACCGATCGCGAAACCGTTGGGCGCGTAGACCAGCGAATCGACGGTGGGCTCGAGCGCATCGCCGTCCACGCGGGGTCCGGCCGCTCGCCACAGTGTGACGGGCTGGTCGGACCAGCGAGCCACGAGGGAGTCGGCACGCAGCACGAGGCTCACGGGCCGTCCATGCGCGAGCGCGAGCATGCGCGCGCGACGGTGGGCCAGCGCCACGCGATCGGCGCCACGCGCGGCCGCCTGTCCGTCGGCGAGCGCCTGCAGGCGGGGCAGGCCCAGCCCCGCAAGGATCGCAAGCACGGCGAGCACCACGAGCAGTTCGGGCAGCGAGTAACCGCGAGTCATGTCACCACGCTAGCACCGACGCCGCCGTCCTAGTGGACCACGATGGCGCAAGGTGGCGCGAATCGCCGCGCGCCTCTTGCCGCGTCCGCCACCGGGCCGCATACTCTCCTTCCCGATTCGTTCTCCCGCTGGAGGCCCTTCGTGGTTCGTTCTTCCACGCCGCGTCGATGACCGGCGTCATGTCGCCGCCGAACACCGACGCCCTCGCCGTCCTGCGCGAGTATCGCGCGCTCGCCCCGTGGGGCCTGCGCGATCTGGCCGCGGTAGCCGGCGCGGTGCTCGAGGCCTCGAACGTGGTGCCGCTCAACGCCGCGGCGCGCGCGCGGCCCACCGAGCGCACGATCCGCTACTACGTCACGCGCGGCCTCGTGAGTCCGCCCGAGGGGCGCGGCACCGCGGCCGTGTACAGCTACCGTCACCTGCTGCAGGTGCTCGCCATCAAGCTGCGGCAGATGGAAGGCGCGACGCTCGACGCGCTGGTGGCCGAGTTCGCCGGCCTCACGGGTGACATCATCGAGCGTCGCGTCGCGACGGTGCTCGGCTCGTCACTGCCGACGGCCGACCGGTTGCCGCTGCTGAGGCCCGCGGGCGGTGCGCGTGGCAAGGTGGGCCGTGCCATGCAGCAGTGGCTGCAGCCGCCGAGCGCCAACGGGCAGCACGGCACGTCGTGCCGGCGCCTCGTGGTCGCCCCGGGCGTCGAGTTGCTGGTGGACGAGCATCACCCGGCCCTGCGGCTCGCCGCCGGCGAGCCCGCCATCACCGACGCCGTGCGGCAGGCCCTCGGCCGGCTGCTCGAGGGAGAATGAGCGACCGATGAGCATCGTGCTTCTCGTCGTCCTGGTGCTCGTCGCCCTCTGGCTCGTGGGCGCGTACAACGGGCTCGTGTCGCTGAAGAACCAGGTCGCCAACGCGTGGAAGCAGATCGACGTGCAGCTCAAGCGGCGGCACGACCTGATCCCCAACCTGGTGAATACGGTGAAGGGGCAGATGGACTTCGAGCGCGGCACGCTGGAGGCCGTCGTCGCGGCGCGCGCGCGGGCGGTCTCGGCCACGGGCGTCGCCCAGACGGCGAAGGCCGAAGGTGAGCTCACCCAGGCGCTCGGCCGCCTGTTCGCGCTCAGCGAGAGCTATCCCGACCTCAAGTCGTCGGCGAACATGCTGCAGCTGCAGGAGGAGTTGAGCGGCACGGAGGGCAAGGTCGCGTTCGCGCGGCAGCTCTACAACGACACGGCCACGCAGTACAACACCCGGCAGGCGCAGTTCCCCACCAACCTGGTGGCCGGCCTCGCCGGCGCGTCGCGCGCCGAGCTGTGGGAGATCAGCGAGGCGGGCGAGCGGGACGTGCCCAAGGTCAGCTTCTAGTCTTCAGCTCGCCGCATCATCCAGGAACGTCAGCGCCTGCCGCCGCCGGATCACCGCCTCCAGCGCGCGATGCACCTTCGGGTCGAGCACCGTGCCCGCGAGGTCGCGCATGCGCTCGATGGCCGTGTCGGCGGGCATCTTTTCCTGGTACGGTCGTGACGTCGTGAGGGCATCGAAGATCTCCACGGCGCCGATGATGCGCGCGCCGAGCGGGATGGCGTCAGCCGCGAGCCGGTCGGGGTAGCCGAAGCCGTCCCAGCGCTCATGGTGGCTGCGCACCGACGAGATGACGTGGCCCAGGTGCACCAGCGGCGAGAGGATCTGCGATCCGACGAGCACGTGCTGCTTCACCTGCCCGTACTCCTCGTCGGTGAGCGGCCCCTGCTTGTTCAGGATCTCCTCGCGGATGCCGATCTTGCCGATGTCGTGCAGGCGGCCCGCGGTCCGCACCAGCTCGATCTCCTCGTCGGACAGGTTCATCTCGGCCGCGACCATCGCCGACAGGTCGGCGACGCGCGCGGAGTGGCCGCGCATGTAGGGGTCCTTGGCCTCGAGCGCGTTCACCAGCGCCTCGAGCGTCGCGACCGAGATGCGCTCGAGGTTCTCGCGCTCCAGCCGGAGCTCGGCGGAGCGCAGCACGACCTCGTCGCGCAGCCAGCGATTGATGCGCTGGTCCTCGAGCACCGCGTGCCGGTGCAGCAGCGCCCGCTGCACGGCGCGGCCGAGGTGCTCGAGGTCCACGGGCTTGAGCAGGTAGTCGGCGGCGCCGCGCTGCATGCAGAGCGTGGCGGTGGTGGCGTCGTTGACCGCGGTCAGCATCACGATGGCGAGTGCGGGCTCGAGCTCCACCAGCTGGGGCACCAGCTCGATGCCGCTCATGCCGGGCAGGTGCACGTCGAGCAGCATGCCGGTGATCTTCTGGCGCCGCACGATCTGCAGCGCCTGCTCGCCGGTGCTCGCGGTGGTCACCTCGTATCCCTGCTGCTCGAGGTAGCCGGTGAGGGCCGTGCGCACGTGCTCCTCGTCGTCCACCACGAGGATGGTGGTCGGGCCGCCGGCAGGCACCAGGTTCACGTGGGGCTCCTGCAAGACGCCAGACTCGTTGTGCAACGGGTCAGTGCGGTCTACGTGATTGAATGGCATCAACTTGTGGCCTCTGGACCGGTCGATTCGGCTGCGGGAAGCACCCCTCGACGGCCCAAATGAGGCCGCCCCTGCACGAGAGTGCAGGGGGCAGGCCAGAACTCAGTCGAGTCCGTTCACGAACTCGACGGTCACCTGCCGGGGAATGAGACCGGCCTCATGTGCCCGGTTGAGCAGCAGTTGCACGGCCTGCCGGCCACGCGGGCCGTAGTCCACCGTCCAGTCGTTCACGTACATGCCCACGAACGTATCGGTGCGCTCCGCGCCGATGCCGCGATTGAAGCGGCTGGCGTGGGCCAGCGCCTCCTCGCGGTGCGCGAGTCCGTACTCGATGCTCGCCCGCAGGTCGCGGGCAACCTGCTTCAGCACCTCGGGACCGAGGTCGCGGCGCACGACGTTCCCGCCGAGCGGCAGCGGCAGGCCGGTCTCGCGCATCCACCAGGCGCCGAGATCCTCCCACAGGTGCAGTCCCCGGTCCTGAAAGGTGAGCTGGCCCTCGTGGATGAGCAGCCCCACCTCCACGTCGCCGCGCACCACGGCGTCCTCGATCTCGTCGAAGGGCAGCACCACCGCCTGCACGCCGGGCTGATACAGCTGCAGTGCGAGCCATGCGGTGGTGAGCGTGCCCGGAATGCCCACCGTCCTTCCCTTCAGCGCACTGCGCGCCTCGCCCGGTGGCGGCGCCTTCGCCACCAGCCGCGGGCCGTAGCCGTCGCCCATCGAGGAGCCGCTCGAGAGGAAGGCGTACCTCTCGGCGATGTGCGCATAGGCATGCACCGAGACCGCCGTGATCTCCAGCTCGGCCGCCAGCGCGCGGCGGTTGAGCGACTCGATGTCCTGCAGCTCGTGCACGTAGCGCAGGTCGCCGGTGTCGATGCGGCCGTCGGCGAGCGCGTAGAACATGAACGCGTCGTCGGAGTCCGGACTGTGCGCGACGCGGAGCGTGGTCGTCATGGCTTGCGGTACTCGTCGATGAGTGACTGGTGCTCGGCGTACTCGGGGCGATCGGTGCGCGCGGTCTCCTTCGCGACCTTCGCCGCGAAATCGGCACGCGCCTTCCGCTCGGCGGCGGCATCGCCGCTCGCGTGCGCGGCTTCGGCGCGCACGATGTAGCCGAACAGGTGATCGGGACTCTGCGCGAGAATCGTGTCGGCCACGGCCATTGCGGCCCTGGCATCGCCCGCTGCGATCTGCACCAGCGCCACGTGCAGGCGCAGGTCGGCGTTGGGCGCGGGCAGCATGCCGTACGCCTGCACCGCCATCGGGGCGAACTGCCGCGCCGCGGCCGTGTCGCCCGTGGCCATGGAGCGCATGACGCGATCGAACAGTCGGTTGAAGCGCTCGTCGGGTGTCATGCTGGCGATGTCGACGCCGGCCGCGCCGCTCGCGAACGGCGGTGTCTGCTGCGGCTCGCTGCCGTCGGTGTTGCCGGCGTTGCCGGCGT
>Ga0070671_100004574_pt1 | contig 10962 bp, 13 predicted proteins | sample KBSS73metaG_FD_65341 | JGI IMG/M metagenome (GOLD analysis project Ga0070671, IMG submission 65341) | Switchgrass rhizosphere microbial communities from Kellogg Biological Station, Michigan, USA - KBS S7-3 metaG | ecosystem: Host-associated > Plants > Roots > Rhizosphere > Soil ... | reverse complement strand
GCCGGTGTCGAGGTCGGGCTCGGCCTGGCGAACCCACGCCTCCTCCTCGACCTGATCGATCAGGTCGGTGACCCGGATGTGGCGCGGCCGGCCGCAGTCGAGCGCCGCTTCGATCGCCCCGCCGACGTCGTCGGTGTGGATGTGGCAGTTCCACAGGCCCTCGCCGCCTACCACCACGATGGAGTCACCGATGCCGCCCCACACGTGCTTGAACGCCGGGATCGCCTCGTCCTCGGCCTCGAGGAGGTACATCACCTCGTAGCGCAGGTCGGCCACCGAGGAGCGCTCGCCGTGCGTCGGCCGGCCGTGCGACACGAGCACGACGGCGCTGTGGTCGGACGGCGGCAACGGCCGGCCGTCGACGACGTGCAGCGCGGCGTCGATGAGCAGCAGCAGACCGGCACCACCGGCGTCGACGACGCCCGCCTCCTTGAGCACCGGCAGCAGCTCCGGGGTGCGGTCGAGCGACTTGCGGCCGGCGACCCGGGCGACGTCGAGCACCTCGACGAGGGCGGCGCCGTCGGCCGCCGCCGTCTTGGCCGCCTCCGAGAGCTCCCGGATCACGGTGAGGATCGTGCCCTCGACCGGCCGGCCGACCGCCCCGTAGGCGCCCTCGGCCGCGGCGACCAGGGCCTCGGCGAGCAGCGGGCCGTCGATGCCGTCGGCCGCCGCACAGGTGGTCGTGAGGCCGCGGAGGATCTGCGACAGGATCACGCCCGAGTTGCCCCGGGCCCCCATGAGCGAACCGTGGGCGATCGCCTTGCAGGTGGCCGCCATGTCGGGCGCCTCGAGCTCCCCCAGCTCCGCCACCACCGATTCGAGCGTCAGGGCCATGTTGGTGCCCGTGTCGCCGTCGGGCACCGGGTAGACGTTCAGCCGGTTGATGCGATCCTGGTGGCCGCGCAACGCGTCGCGGTACGTGGCGACCGCAGCCCGAACGTCGTCGGCCGCCAACCGCTCCAACGTCGCCATTGGGCCGGGAGACTAGTCCTGCTACCCTCTCTCGGTTCCCAGCAAGACCCATCAGCAGGAGTGCGCGTCATGGCAGCGGTGTGTGAGGTGTGCGGCAAGCATCCCTCGTTCGGCAACAGCATCAGCCACTCGCACCGGCGCACGAAGCGTCGGTGGAACCCGAACATCCAGCGGGTGCGCGCCCTGGTGAACGGCGCCCCCAAGCGCCTCTTCGTCTGCACGTCGTGCATCCGGGCCGGCAAGGTCACCAAGCCGACTCGCGCCGCCAGCCAGGGTTGACGGGCCCCACCCCCTGACCCAGGGCCACGCCGGCGGCGATGGCCCGGGTGACGAACACCTTCCCGGCCACGCATGCGTCGACCGGGTCCATGCCGTTGGCCAGCTCGGCGGTGATGGCCGCCGACAGCACGCACCCGGTCCCGTGGGTGTGGCGCCCGGCGATGCGCTCGCCTTCGAGCCAGCGCACCGTGCCGCGGTCGTGGACGACATCGGGCGACTGGGCGCCCTCGAGGTGGCCGCCCTTGACGAGGATCGTCCGGCCCGGGAGCTCGGCGGCCGCCGCCTCCATGTCGGCCCGCGTGCGGATCGTGCGCCCGGTGAGCGCCTCCGCCTCCGGCAGGTTGGGCGTCACGACCGTGGCGAGGGGCAGCAGGCGTTCCTTGAGCGCGCTGATGGCGTCGACGGCGAGCAGCGGGTCGCCGTGCTTGGAGACCGCGACGGGGTCGACCACGAGCGGCGGCGAGCCGATCTCGATCAGGGCGTCGGCCACCGCGACGACGTGCTCGGCGGTGGCCAGCATGCCGGTCTTCACGGCGTCGACGCCGATGTCGGTCGCCACCGCCAGGATCTGCTCGCGGACCATGGCGGGCGAGATCGTCTCCACCCCCTGGACCCCGAGGGTGTTCTGGGCGGTGACGGCGACGATGGCACACGTCCCCCAGACGCCGTGGGCCTCGAAGGTCTTCAGGTCGGCGGTGATCCCCGCGCCGCCGCCGGAGTCGACGCCGGCGATCGTCATGGCGACGCTGACGCGGCTGGTCACCATGAGTGCTCCCACCCTCCTTCGGGCAACGCCCCGTCGCCCAGGCGCCGCTCGGTCGGGTCGGCCGTGCAGACGCCGATCTCGAACGGCGGATCGAGGTCGCCGAACGCGGCGAGCACGGCGTCGCGGTCGGGCGCGGCGAACACGAGCTCGTAGTCCTCGCCCCGGGTGAGCGCGTCGTCCCACGATGCGCCCTCGGCCACGGGCACGACGTCGAGCGCAACGCCGACGCCGGACGCGTCGGCCAACCGACGCAGATCGAGAGCAATGCCGTCCGACACGTCGATCATGGCCGTGGCCCCCGCCTCGCGGGCGGCGCGGCCCTCGGCGACGCGGGGCGTGGGACGGGCCGGCGCGCCCCCGAGCGGTCCGGTCACGAACAGCAGGTCACCGGGGCGGGCGCCCGAGCGCAGGACGGGCGCGCCGTCGACGGTGCCGGTGACGGCCACGGTGATCGTGAGGGTCGGCCCGGACGCCGTGTCGCCACCGACGATGGGGCAACCGAACGCCACGCGGGCCTCGTCGAGCCCGTCGAGCAGCGCCGTGACGTCCATGCCGGCCGGGACGACCAGCGACACCAGCGCGTGCAGCGGCCGGCCGCCCATCGCGGCCACGTCGCTCACGTTGCGCGCCAGCGCGGTCCAGCCCACATCGGTCGATGGCGTCACGAAGTGGACACCCTGCACCATGGGATCGACGGCGAGCAGGAGCGAGCCGTCCGGAGGGCGAACCACGGCGGCATCGTCCCCGGCCCAGACCTCGCCCTCCGGGGCCGGTCCGAACCGCCGGGCCAGCGACGACACGAAGGCCAATTCGTCCGTCATATGACCTGGCCGTTAACGTCGATGCACAGGAGCGTACGCGAGCTGTGGGAGCGCACATGCAGGGCGTCGTGAAGTCGTACGACCCGGGAACGGGCACAGGAACGGTCCTTCGTGACACCGACCTGTCCGAGTACGACTTGGCGTCCGATGCGCTGGTGGGGTCCGTGTTCCGCATGCTCCGGCAAGGCCAACGAGTGGTCTTCGACACCGACGACGCTGGGCGGGCCACCCGCTTGCGCCTCGGGTCGGAGGTCGACATGGGCACGCCGATCCTCAGTGGTGACAGCGTGACCGTCCCCCTGGGGGGGTAGGCAGCCGGACATCCGTCGTCCCGAGGGGGCGGCGGTCAGCATTCACGGAGAGCGTCTTGACCGTCATCGATACGTCGACCGACCGCACCGCCAACCAGAAGCTCCTGGCGTGGGTGGCCGAGGTCGCCGAGCTCACGCAGCCGGACAACGTCGTGTGGTGCGACGGCTCCGACGCGGAGTACGAGCGCATGTGCGAGCTGCTGCTGGACAGCGGCACCTTCGTGAAGCTCGACGAGGAGCAGCGCCCGAACTCGTTCCTCGCCCGCTCCGACCCCGGCGACGTCGCTCGCGTCGAGGACCGCACGTTCATCTGCTCGGAGAAGGAAGAGGACGCCGGCGTCACCAACAACTGGCGCGACCCGGCCGAGATGCGCGCCACGCTCACCGAGCTGTTCCGGGGCGCGATGAAGGGCCGCACGCTCTACGTCGTGCCGTTCTCCATGGGTCCGCTGGGCTCGCCGATCGCCCACATCGGCGTCGAGATCACCGACTCGCCGTACGTCGTCGTGAACATGCGGATCATGACCCGCATGGGCCAGCAGGTGCTCGACACGCTGGGCCCCGACGGCTTCTTCGTGCCGTGCCTGCACTCGGTCGGAGCACCCCTCGCCGACGGTGCGGCCGATGTGCCGTGGCCGTGCGACGCCGAGAACAAGTACATCGTCCACTTCCCCGAGTCGCGGGAGATCTGGTCGTACGGGTCGGGCTACGGCGGCAACGCGCTCCTCGGCAAGAAGTGCTTCGCCCTGCGCATCGCGTCGACCATGGCGCGCGACGAGGGCTGGCTCGCCGAGCACATGCTGATCGTCAAGGTCGTGCCGCCCACCGGTGAGGCGAAGTACGTCGCTGCCGCGTTCCCCTCCGCGTGCGGCAAGACCAACATGGCCATGCTCATCCCGACGATCCCCGGCTGGAAGGTCGAGACGATCGGCGACGACATCGCCTGGATGAAGTTCGGCGCCGACGGCCGGCTCTACGCCATCAACCCGGAGGCCGGCTTCTTCGGCGTCGCCCCGGGCACGAGCGAGCAGTCGAACCGCAACGCCCTGCACACGCTCGACGAGAACGCCATCTTCACCAACTGCGCGCAGACCGACGACAACAACGTCTGGTGGGAGGACCTCTCGCCCGCGCCGGCGCACCTCATCGATTGGAAGGGCGACGACTGGACGCCGTCCTCGGGCGTGCCCGCGGCGCACCCGAACGCTCGCTTCACCGTGCCGGCGGCGCAGTGCCCCTCGATCGCGCCGGAGTGGGAGGACCCGAAGGGCGTGCCGATCTCGGCCATCCTGTTCGGCGGCCGCCGCGCCACCAACGTCCCGCTCGTGACCGAGTCGTTCGACTGGGAGCACGGCGTGTTCCTCGCGTCGATCATGTCGTCGGAGAAGACCGCCGCGGCGGCCGGCACGGTCGGCGAGGTCCGCTTCGACCCCTTCGCCATGTTGCCGTTCTGCGGCTACAACATGGCCGACTACTTCGGCCACTGGTTGAAGGTGGGCGGGTCGGCCGATGCGTCGAAGCTGCCCAAGCTGTTCTGGGTCAACTGGTTCCGCAAGAGCCCCGAGGGCAAGTTCCTGTGGCCCGGCTTCGGTGACAACAGCCGCGTGCTCAAGTGGGTGCTCGAGCGGGTCTCCGGTGCAGGGGAGGCCGTCAACACCGCCATCGGCCGCGTGCCCACGCCCGACGGCATCGACACCACCGGCCTCGACCTTGACGCCGCCACGTTGGCGCAGCTACTGGCCGTCGACAACGAGTCGTGGCGCCAGGAGATCCCGCTCATCGAGGGCCACTACGCCACGTTCGGCTCGCACCTCCCCCAGGAGCTCAGGGACCAGCTGGCGTCACTCGAGAAGCGCCTCGCGCAGTAGCGCGACCTCTGCTTCCAACGCCGCCACCCGCTCCTCCAACGTCGGCCCTCCCGTCTCCCGCGCGCGGGTCACGGTGGGCCCGTCGCTGACGGGCTGATCGTGACCAGAACCGTGGAGGAGATCGGTCCAGCGCGCCTCCCGTTCGCCAGGGCGGCGGTCGAGGCGCAGGACGAGGGGCTCGTCGCGGGACGCGAGCACCGTGAGCGCCGACTCGAGCTCCTCGGCATCGGCGAAGAGGTGCAGCCGCTCGGTGCGCGCCCGCAGCTCGGCCTCCGTCTGGGGTCCGCGCAGCAGCAGGACGGCGAGCACGGAGAGCGGGCCGTCCTCCAAGCCGAGCGCCTCGTCGACGACGTGGCGATACTTGGTGACCCGCTGGCCGGTGGCCGGGTGCACGACGCGCGCGCAGCCCTTCGCCTTCAACGAGTCGATGGCGGCGAGCACGGTGCCGTCGTCGTAGGCCACGACCGGATCGCGGTTCGAGGTCTGGTTGCACGCGGCGACGAGCGCGTTCAACGTGAGCGGGTACGTGTCGGGCACGGTGCGCTGCTTCTCGACGAGGCAGCCGACGACCCGGGCTTCGACGGCGGTGAAGGGCTCCACGCCCGCCGAGGTTACGGCCGCTCGAGGAGGCCGACCCGCCGGCACTGGGCCGCCAGCTCGGCGAGTGCGGCGCCGTAGTCGGCGGCCGAGATGGCACCGTCGAGCAAGCTCGTGCGCAGGTCGACGAGGATGCTCTCGATGAGCAGGTCGACGAGCTGCTCGTAGAGGCGGTCGGTCAGCCGTTCGTTGCCGCGCACGAGCGGCAACGTGGCCAACACGTCGTCCGTGTCCGTGGCCACCCGTTGAGCGACACCTCGCACCTCCACACCGACGTGGTTCGCCGGCACGGCAGCGACCTCCTGCCGGGCGGCCGTCAGGGAAGCCGCGACGTCCACCGCAGCGATGCCGCCGCCGCCAGCAGCACGAGCACCACGGCGATGCCGAGGACGCCGGTGGTCGCTTCGCGGCGCTGCTTGGTGTAGCCGACGGCCGTACCGATGTTCTTGTAGGCGTTCCGGAGCTGCGAACCGGTCTCGGCCGTGAACGCCTTCCCCCCGGTGGTGGACGCCAGGTTGGCGAGCTCGTCGCGGTCGACCGGCACGGCCACCTCTTGCCCGTCGTAGACGATCGTGCCGGTGGCGGTCCCGTAGGCGATGGTCGTGACCGGCACCTTCGCCTGCTTGGCGACGGTCGCGGCGTCCGCGGTCGGCGTGCCGACGGTGGTGTGGCCGTCGGACATCAGCACGATGCTCGCCGGCGCCGAGCCGGTCTGCTGGGCGACGCTGTGGATGGCGTCGAGCGACGTGAGCACGGCGTCGCCGATGGCGGTCGACGTGCGCAGCTGCAGCGACTCCACGCCGGCGATGACCCGCGAGTGATCGGTCGTCGGGGCCACGAGCACGCTTGCCGTGCCGGCGAACGACACCAGGCCGAGACGCACGGTGCTCGGCAGCGACCTGGCGAACTTCGCCGCCGCGTCCTTGGCCGCCTGCAGCCGGCTGGGCGCCACGTCGGTCGCCTCCATCGAGATCGACACGTCGATCGCCATCATCACCGTTGCTTGGCGGCGAGCGACCCGCACCGAGCGCATCGGCCGGGCGAGCGCCACGACCATGGCCACCAGCGCGAGGCCGAGCAGCGCGGCGCCGACGTGGCGTTGCCATCCCGGCCGCTTGGGTGCGACGGATTGCAGCAGCTCGAGGTTGGTGAACCGCACGGCCGCCCGCCGTCGTCCCTTTCGCTGCACCCACACGTACGCGCCGACCAACGCGGCCACGGCCAGCAGCAACCACAACCACTGCCCGGCGAGGAACGTCACGCCGCCCGCCTCCGGCGTCGTTGCTCGACGTAGGCCACGAGGTCGGACAACCAGTCGCGGTCGGTCCGCAGCACGACGTGACCGGCGCCCGCCGTGCGCAGCGCCGATGCGGTCGCGGCGCGTTGGGCCGCGGCGGCGGCCGCGTACCGCTCGCGCAGGCCGGTGTCCGCGGTCTGGACCTCGATCATGGCGCCCGTCTCGGGGTCGACCATCGTGAGCATGCCGACGTTCGGTAGCTCGAGCTCACGGGGGTCGACCACCTCGATGGCGAGCACGTCGTGGCGGGCACCGACGGCGCGCACGGCGCGCTCCCAGCCCGGTTCGGCGAGGAAGTCGCTCACGATCACGACGAGGCCACGCCGCCGAGCGAGCCGGTCGGCCTCGCGCAGCGCGGTGGCGAGATCGGTCCGCCCGCGGCCGTCGCCGCGCGGCGCCGTCATCGCCCGGTGCAGCAGGGCCCGCTGGTGGTCGCGTCCCGCGCGGGCCGGGAAGCGGGTGATGCCGCCCGCGTGCAGCAGGACGCCGCCGATGCGGTTGCCGATCTTGGCCGTGAGGAAGCTGACGGCGGCGATGCCATCGATGGCGAGATCGCGCTTCTCGCAGCGCGCCGTCCCGAAGTCGAGGCTGGCCGAGAGGTCGGCCACGATCCAGGTCTCCAGCTCGCGCTCGGCGATCGGCATGCGCACGTGCGGCTCGTTCGTGCGCGCCGTCACCGCCCAGTCCATGTGGCGCACGTCGTCACCCGGTTGGTAGAGCCGCGCCTCGCCCGGCTCGGTGCCCGGACCGGGGCGCAGACCCTCGTACTGGCCGTGGAGCAGGCCGTCGAGGCGGCGCGACACGAGCAGGTCCAGCTGACGCAGGAGGCGCTCGGCGCCCTGGTCGATCACGGGCGGGTCTCGACGACCGGCGCGTGCACGACCGACAGCACGCGGTTGAGCACGTGGTCGCTCGTGACGCCTTCGGCCAACCCTTCGTAGGAGAGCACGATCCGGTGGCGCAGCACGTCGAGGGCGACGTCGAAGATGTCCTGGGGCACGGCGTACTCGCGGCCGCGCAGCAACGACAGCGCCCGACCGGCGGCGACGAGGCCGAGGCTGCCGCGGGGGCTGGCGCCGTAGGCGACGTAGGGCGCGACGTCGTCCAGACCGACGCCCGCCGGCGCCCGGGTGGCCGCGACGAGGCGCACGGCGTAGTCGATGGTGCCGCTGTCGACGAACACGTTGTCGGCCTGGCGCTGGAGCTCGATCAGCTCCTCGGCGGTGAGCACCTGTGACGCGGACGGCGGGAGCACAGACATGCGCCGCACGATCTCGATCTCGTCCATGCTCGACGGGTAGTCGACGAGGAGCTTCATGAGGAAGCGGTCGCGCTGCGCCTCCGGCAACGGATACACGCCTTCGCTCTCGATCGGGTTCTGGGTGGCGAGCACGAGGAACGGGAGCGGCACGAAGTGGGTGCCGCCGGCGATCGTCACCTGGCGCTCCGACATCACCTCGAGCAGCGCCGACTGGACCTTGGCCGGCGCCCGGTTGATCTCGTCGGCGAGCACGAAGTTGGCGAACACCGGACCCAGCTCGACGTCGAACGTCTCGCTCGACGTGCGGTAGATGCGGGTGCCCACGATGTCGGACGGCACCAGGTCGGGTGTGAACTGCACCCGGGCGTAGGTGCCGCCGACCGCCGAGGCGAGGGTCTCGACGGTGAGCGTCTTGGCCAGGCCGGGCACGCCCTCGATCAGGCAGTGACCCCGGGCGAGCAGGGCCACGATGACCCGCTCGAGCAGCCGGTCCTGGCCGACGATCACCTTCTTGATCTCGAACAGCAGGCGCTCGAGGGGGGCGGCGGACTCGCTCACGTCGGTCATCCCCCCGCCAACGACCCTCGGACGCTCGTGGTTCCCGTGAGAGTCCTACGATTTGCCCATGGTGATCCCATGGTGAGTGCGTACATCCTCGTCCAGACCGAAGTCGGCCGGGCGGCCGACGTCGCCACCCGCATGGCCAGCATCGACGGCGTGGTCAGCTCGGAGGACGTCACCGGGCCCTACGACGTCATCGTGCGCGCCGAGGCGGACACGATGGACGACCTCGGGCGCATGGTCGTCAGCAAGGTGCAGATGATCGAGGGCATCACCCGCACCCTCACGTGCACCGTCGTGCACCTGTAGCTCGACCGACTACCGAGCACCCACGATCATGGCCCGGATGCCGAGGCCCATGATGAACAGGCCACCGAAGCCGTACAGCAGGTAGAGGCGGTGCCGCAGCTGGGCGCGGTACGAGTAGAGGATGGCGATCGCGATGATCGCCACGAACCCGTAGAACATGTGGAACTGCTTGGGCTTCAGGTCCTCGGACTGCATGGCCGCCACGCCCAGGCCGACCTGCACGAACACGGTCAGCTCGGCGAACACCGTGAACCACCACAGCGCTCGCGTCCGCAGCGCCGGCCAACGATGTGCTCCCAGGCACCACAGGCCGGCCAGCGCGTTCGACAGGATCACCATCCACGCCCACCCGACGTGGAGGTCGCGCAGGGTCAAGCTCGTTCGACCTCGAAGGTCCAGACCTCGTTCGAGATCGAAACCGGACGGTCTCCGCCTTCGGGGCGGGCGTGCCCGTGCTGGAACGCCTGCGAGCTGAACCAGGCATCGAACGCCGCCTGGTCGCGCCACCGGGTCATGACCAGCCACTGGTTGCGCCCGTCGACCGGTCGCAGCAGCTCGAAGCCCTCGAACCCGTCCTGGTCGTCGACCGCGCCGGCCCGGGCGGCGAAGCGGCGGGCGAGCTCGTCGCCCGCCCCTTCGGGAACGGTGATGGCGTTGATCACGATCGTGGTCATGACGGGGACAGTAGGAGACCGAGGCGTTCGGCCTGGAACGCGAGGGTGTCGACCGAGAGCTCGATCGAGCGGCTCAGCGAGCGGGCCCCGTGGCCGACGTCGCGCTCGCGCCGCAGCAGGATCGGGTCGTCGGACGAGGTCGCCCACTGCAAGGCGGCACACAGCTTGCGAGCGTGCAGCGGGTCGACGCGGCTGTCGCGATCGAACACGGTGAACAGCACCGCCGGGTAGGCCGTGCCCGACACCACGTGGTGGTACGGCGAGTAGGAGAGGAGCCAGTCCAGCTCGCCGGGATCGTCCGCCGTGCCGTACTCGTCGTTCCAGGTGCGGCCGAGACCGAACTGCTCGTAGCGCACCATGTCGAGCAGCGGGGCGCTGCACACGACGGAGCGGAACAGGTCCGGGCGTTGCGTGACGGCGGCGCCGACGAGCAGGCCACCGTTCGAGCCACCCGAGATGCCGAGGTGCCGGCGCGAGGTCCACCCGTCGGCCACCAGGCGCTCGGCGCACGCGAGGAAGTCGTCGAAGGTGTGCTGCTTCTGCTCGCGCATGCCGGCGCGGTGCCACGTCTCGCCGTACTCGCCACCCCCGCGGAGGTTGGCGACGACGTACACGCCGCCCGCCTCGACCCACGCCGCGGTCGTCGACGCGTAGGACGGCGTGAGCGAGCTCTCGAAGCCGCCGTAGCCGTACAGGATGGTCGGGCGCGCACCATCCGCAACGACGTCGGCGCGGGCGATGATCATCATCGGGACGCGCGCCCCGTCGGTCGAGTCGACGAACACCTGGCGCGCCGTGATATCGGGCAGCTCGATGGCGCCCGGCGGCACCGCGTGCACGGCCAGCGCGCCGCTCGGCACGTCGAGGTGCAGCACGCGGTACGGCGTGACGTGGTCGGTGTAGCCGATCCACACGTCGTCGCCACCCTCGGGTCGGCTGGTGACCGATGCCGAGCCGAGGCCGGGCAGCGGCACCGTCGACCGCGCCGCGCCGGTGACGCGGTCGTGCACGGTGACCTCGCTCACGACGTCGCGCTGGCGCACGGCGACGACCGCGTCGGCCGTGATCGTGTAGTCGGTGAGCACGGCGTCGGGGTCCTCGGGCAACAGGTCGCGCCAGTCGGTCGGCCGGTGCGGATCGGCCACGATGAGGCGGTTCCTCGGCGCGCCGCGGTTCGTGAACAGCCACAGGAGGCCGTCGTCGGCACGCACCCCACCGCTCGTGCGGGCGTCGACGTCCTCCTGCA
>Ga0070671_100004573_pt1 | contig 10963 bp, 7 predicted proteins | sample KBSS73metaG_FD_65341 | JGI IMG/M metagenome (GOLD analysis project Ga0070671, IMG submission 65341) | Switchgrass rhizosphere microbial communities from Kellogg Biological Station, Michigan, USA - KBS S7-3 metaG | ecosystem: Host-associated > Plants > Roots > Rhizosphere > Soil ... | reverse complement strand
TCGCCGCAGAACAGCAGGCGGTCCTCGACGACGTACATCATGAGGTCCTCGGGCGAGTGCGCACCGCCGGTCCACAGGAGCCGGAAGGTGAGGCCGCCCTGGCGGAAGTCGGTGTCGCCGTCGAGCCACAGGTCGGGCGGCACGACGCGCGTCGCGTCGTCGACCCACGGGAACAGGTCGGCGCGCCGCTGCGCGAGGCGCTCGGCCGCCTGGCCGGACGTGAAGTACGCCTCGCCCTTGCGGTACGCCCAGATCTGCGCGCCTTCCGCCTTGAACGCCTGCAGCCCGTACACGTGGTCGGCGTGGTAGTGCGACACGACGACGCGCGTGACCGGCAGCGGCGTGACGTGGCGGATCGCGGCGATCATCGCGCGGCCGAGCGCGGGCGTGCCGAGCGCGTCGAACACGACGACGCTGTCGGACGTGACGACGAAGCCCGCGTTCGACATGAAGCCGCGATTGGACGCCGCCGCCATGCCGGCCTCGCCCTGGAAGTACCAGCCGTGGGCGGACACCTGCCGCGGCTCCAGCGTGATGTCGGCGGGGGCGGCGGCGCGCGCCGGCCCCCATGCTGTCAGCGCCAGAAGGAGCAGGAAGCCCGCGTGCGCATGCCCCGCGCGCCGAGCGCGGGACCGGGGACGAGCGAGCGCACGGGCCATTCGCGAATGATAACCGCGCGGCGGCGGCCTCAACCCGGCTCGCGGTAACGCGCGACGAACCGCCGGTCGATGCGAGCCTTCCAGCGCCAGAGCAGGCGGCCTTCCGCGGACCACGGCGGCCGTGACGCGACGGCCTCGCGGTCGCCGAGCGAGATCAAGGCGAGCGCCACGCGCTGCGGCCGAAACTCGACCAGCGCGCCGCCGTCGACGACGCGGCGCAGATTGCGCGCGAGCGGCGGCCCCGCGCGCACGGCGTAGACGCCCGATCGCGGATGCGGCGCGTCGACGCGCGTCGCGCAGTCGCCGGCCGCGAACACGGCCGGATGCGACACCGACCGCAGGCACGCGTCGATCTGCACGAAGCCGGCCGCGTCGCACGCGAGCGCCGAACCGGCGAGCCACGGCGCTGCCGCGGCGGGCGTCGCGAGGACGATGCGGTCGGCGTCGACGCGGCCGCCGCCGTCCAGCACGAGGCCCGCGGCGTCGACGGCGCGCGCGGCGCGCCCGGCGACGACGTCGATGCCACGGCGATCGAGCGCGCGCGCGAGGCGGCGGCGCACCGCGGGCGGATGCGACGCCGCGATCTCGCGCTGGTCGGTCACGAGCGCGACCGCGGCCGCGGAAGGCGCGGCGCGCAATCGATGGCCGATCGCGCACGCGATCTCGACGCCCGCGGCGCCGCCGCCGACGACCGCCACGCGGCGTACGGCGCCGCGCGCCGCGTCGTCGCACAGCCGCTCGCACGCCGCGACCAGGCCGGCGAGCGGGCGCACCGGAATCGCGTTCAACGCCGCGCCCGGCACCGACGCGTCGACGATCGCGCCTACGTCGAGCGATGCGACGTCGAACGCGATCGCAGCGCCCTCGCTCGTCGTTGCGATCCTCCGGTCGACGTCGAGCGCGGTGACGGCGGCCACGACGAAACGTGCGCCGGCGGCGCGTGCGAGCGCCGCCAGATCGATCGTCGCGTCGGCGGCGGCATAGTGGCCGGCGATCACGCCGGGCACCATCCCCGAATAGAGGAGCGCGGGCGACGGCGTCACGACGACGACCTCGACGCCGGTCGGCGGCGAACGCGCAAACGAGCGCAGCACCTCGACGTGCGCATGACCGCCGCCCGCCAGCAGCAAGCGAATCACGCGACGCGCACGCCGAGCATCATCCCGCCGTCCTCGTGCTCGAGGTTGTGGCAATGGAACATGTATGTCTGCGGGCCCGCCCACGGCACGTCGAAGCGGATGGCGACACGAACGCTCTCGCCGGGCCATACGAGCACCGTGTCCTTGCGTCCGAGGTCGTTCGCCAGCCGCGCGTGCGCGTCCACCGCGAGCGCCGCGACCGCATCCGGCGACGTCTCGCGCTCCAGCACCTCGAACGCGAACCCGTGCACGTGCATCGCGTGCGGCATGCTCGTGTGGTAGTTGCGCAGCAGCCAGATTTCCGTGGTGTCGCGCGCCACCTCGATCGGGGTTTCGCCCATTGCGAAGACGCGGTCGTTGATCCGCCAGCGATCCTTGTTGAAGCCGAGGCGCAGCGGACGCTCCCGCGCGCCGGTCGTGTCGAGCGGCGCGATCCTCGACAGCGTCGCCGGCATCCGACCGTCGTAGCGGACCCGATCGCGGACGCGCAGCGTCATCAGCGCGCGAGGGCCGCCGTCGGGCCACGCCGCGGCGTCAACGCGCGACGTCGCACCGGCGACGGGCGCCGCCGCAACGGCGCCGTCCCGGACGTGACCCCCGTGCGCGGCGGCGGGCGGCGCGACGTCGGGTTCCGCCGGGGCCTCTCCCGACGATCGTTCGCCGTGCATCGGGTCGAACGCGAGCGACTCCATGACGATCGTCTCGCCGGGTGCTGCTGCCGTCAGGTCGAGCACCAGGTCGAGCCTCTCGGCGGCCGCGAGAAACGCCTCCCGCGCCGCGACCGGCGCCGGGAGCAGGCCGCCATCGTTGCCGACGACGGTGAACGGCACGCGTGCGCCCGCAGCCGTGCGGAACGCGAGGCGCAGCGTGCGGGCGTTGCAGGCGTTGAGGAGACGCAGGCGATACGCCCGCGACGCCGCGTCGACGAACGGGCAGGGCGCGCCGTTGACGTACGCCTCGTCGCCGAAGAAACCGTGGCGCGCGTGCTGCTCGCTTGCGCCGTAGCCGCTGCGCCGCCGGTCCTGCACGACGAGTGTCAGCTCGGTGTGTCCGGGAACGAGGTCGAGCGCACGCCGCAGCGCCGCGTGGTCGTCGTCGTCGACGTCGATCAATCCGAACAGCCCGTCGTACGTCTGCTGCGCCGTCGCGCCGTGCGGATGCGGGTGATACCAGTAGAGCGCGCCCCGGTTGCGCACCTGGAAGTCGTAGGCGAAGCGCTCGCGCGGCGCCACGAGCGTGAGTCCGGCGCCGTCGTTCGCGGTGTCGACGGCGAGCCCGTGCCAATGCGCGATCGTCGGCGCGTCGAGGCGGTTGTCGAGCGTGACGCGCACGCGCTCGCCGGGCCGCAGCACGAGCGTGGGGTTGACGTAGTCGCGGCCGCCATGACGAACGCGGTACGCCAGGCGCCCGGGCGTCGTGCCATCGCCGGCCGCGGCGATCAGCGTCAGCGGTGCGCCGCGCGGCGCCAGCCGGCCGAGATACCCGCTCGCGCCCGGCACGTGCAGCCGCGACGTTGCGGCCGCCTCGGCGCACCGAGCATCGCCGCCGAGCGCCGGCGCGGCGGTGGAACGCCCCAGCGCGAACAGCGGCAGCGCCGCGGCGCCCGCGAGCATGCGACGGCGGGCGCCGGAAAATCGACAAGGCGCGCGCGACGAGGTCATCGCACGAGTTTACCGTGGCCCTGCGTCGCCCGCCGCCGACGGGGGCGCGACGTCGAACGCGTAGCGGACGCCGATCCATGCGCCGCGCGGCGCGGCCGACGCGCGAAACTGCTCCGCCGCGGCCGCGATGCCCTGCGACGGGCCGAAGGTGTTGCCCGGGCCCGTGAACGCGTTGGCGCCGAGCAGCGCGATGGTCTGGTAGCGGCGGTCGAAGAGATTGGAGACGTTGGCGAAGACCTGCCACGCCGGCGTGAGGTCGTAGCGCGCGTCGAGGTTGAAGACGACGTACGACGGCAGGCGGCCATTGCGATCCTCGTTGTTCTCGTCGCCCAGCGCAAATTGCGACGATGCGTACACGCCGTCGACGCCGAACGTGAAGTGCGCCACCGGCGAGAATTCGGCGCGCAGCTTGAGCGAGTTGCGCGGAACCGCCGGAATGCGGTCGCCCGGCTGCACGACGATCGCGCCGCTGGCGTCGGCGCTCGAGTTGTTCGGACTCGCGGCGGCGAACGACGACCGGAACGTCGCGTCGAGGTAGCTGTAGCGCGCGACGAACGTCCACTCGTCGAGGCGCACGTCGGTGGCGAGCTCGATTCCCTGCCGCCGCGTGCGACCGACGTTCTGGAAGTAGCCGGCGTTCGTCGCGCCGCTGCCGCTCGCGATGAACTGGATGTCGTTGTCGAGGTCCGTACGGTAGAGCGCGGCGGACCACGTCGCGGCGCCGCCGACCTTGCCGCGCGCGCCGGTCTCGAACGTCTTCGAGACCACCAGGTCGAGCGGCGGGTCGGCGAGGAACTGGTTCGGCAGCTTGCACGGCGCCGACGGGTCGGCGCACGTGAGCTCGATCGGCGTCGGCGCGCGCATGCCCTCGTTGTAGCCGGCGTACGCCGTCAGCGTCGGCGTCGGGTTCCAGTTGACGCCGATCGCCGGGGAGAAGCGCGAGTACGTGTGCGTGCCGTCGAGCGCGGGGTCGTGGCCGGTGCGATCCGCGATCGAGATCTTCGCCCGGTTGAAGCGGCCGGCGAGCGTCAGCGTCCACTGCGGCGCGAGCGCGATCGTATCGGCGGCGTAGACGCCGTAGTAGTCGTTGGCGAGGTCGACGTCCGTGTCGGTGGCGTACGCTCCGGTGGCGACCGTGCCGCGGTCTGCCGTGAAGTTGGCGGTCTGCGCGGACTGCGTGAAGCGCGTGCGGCCGAAGTCGCCGGTCATGCCCGCGACGAGCTGGTGCGCCACGGCGCCGGTCTTGAGCGTCTTCGTGACCTGCAGGCCTGCGCCCCAGCTCCGCTGGTCGATCGTCGAGCGGTCGTTGAACGCCTCGTTGACCTGCGTCGCGCCGTCGTCGCCCGGCGTGCCGTAATCGTCGTTGACGTTGCTGCTTACGTTCGTGTTCCGGTACTGCCGGACGTAGGCGTTGCCGCCGACGAGCAGCGTCGGATCGACGAAGCGGCTGCCTTTGGCGGCGACGAACGCGACGCGATTCTCGTTGGTGTCCGGGAACGTGTACGCCTGCTTCGGGTTGCCGAGCATGGACAACGGCAGCGTCTGCGCGCCCTGCAGCGTGTTGTCGGCGAGCGTGACACTCACGTCCACGTCGGTGGTCGCGTCCTGGTAGCCGACCTTGCCGAAGAACTGGGCCAGCCGGCTGGGATTGTGATCGGCCCATCCCTGGTCGTTCAGGTACCGGGCCGTCGCGTACGCATCGACGTCGCCGTGCGCGCCGCCCGCCTCCGCCTGCACCTCGATGCGGCCGAAGGAGCCCCCCGAGACCTCGACGTTCGCGCCCGGATACTGCGCGCCGCTCTTCGTGTAGATGGCGAGCGCGCCGCCCAGCGTGTTGAGGCCGAACGCGGGAACCGATCCGGGGATGAGCTGGATCGACGACACGGCCTTCGGCGCGAGCAGATCCCAGTTGACGACGTCGCCGAACGCCTCGTTGATCCGCACGCCGTCCTGGAACACCGAGACGCCCTGCGGCGTGCCGAGCAGCGGCGAGGCGGCGAAACCGCGGAACGTCAGCGCCTGCTGGAACGGATTGCCCTGGCCGGACGTCGCGGCGACGCTGTTCGCGTTGCGGTCGAGGAACTGCGTCAGCGACGGCGGGCGCTGCAGGTCGAGCGCGCGGTTGCCGTACAGCTGGACGTTTCCCGGCACGTCGGCGAGCGAAACGCCGAGGCCGGGAAGCGGCGTCGTTCCCACGACCTGCACCGACGGCAGCTCGAACACCTCGGCGGGATTGTCGGCGGCGAGCAGGGGCGCGGAGGCGCCGAACAGCAGGATCGCGAGCCCGGCCGCTGCCCGCCCGCGTTGCGTCACCGGATCGCCACGCCCCACGGCAGGCTGCCGACGGGCACGTCGGCGATCTTGCGGTTCGTCGCCGTGTCGATGACGGCCACGGCGTCGGAGCGCCCGCACGCGACGTAGAGCTTGGCGCCGTCCGGCGTCAGGGCCATGTTCCACGGCCGCTTGCCGACCGGAATCGTCGCGACGATCGCGTTGGCGGACGTGTCGATCACCTGCACGGTGCCGTCGCCGCCGGACGTCACGTAGACGAGCTTGCCGTTGGGATGCACCGCGACGCCGTTGCTGCGCTTGCCGGCCTTGATGCGCGCGATCACGTCCTGCGTCTTGGTGTCGAACACGTTCACGGTATCGGCGTTCTCGGCAGCGACGTACGCCCGGCTGCCGTCCGGGAGGAAGCCGATGCCGCGCGGACGATCGCCCACCTTCACCGACTTCACGACCTCGCCGCGCGCGACGTCGACGATGTCCACCGAATCGGCCTCCTCGGCGCTCACGTACAGCCACTGCCCGTCGGGGCTGAACACCGCGTGCTCCGGATTGCGGCCCTTCATCCGGATGCGCTTGGCGACCGCGTTCGTCGCGGTGTCGATCACCAGCACCTGGTCGTTCTCCTCGATTGCCGCCGAGAGCCACTTGCCGTCGCGCGAGAGATAGACGGCCTCGGGCGAGTCGCCAAGGGGAACGCGGGCCGCCTCGACGTTGCGCTCGACGTCGACGACGATGAGCGCGTTGGCGGCCTGGTCGCTGACGTACAGGCGCTTGCCGCCGGGCGCGATGGCGATGCCGCGCGGCTTCTTGCCGAAGCGCAGCGTCGACACGACCTGGTCGGTCGACGTGTCGATGACGGAGATCGACGCCGACCCTTCGTTGGGCACGTAGGCCATGGGCGCGGCCTCGGCGCGGGGATTCGCCAGGAACACGAGAAGAGCGAGCAGCGCTACGCGGACGACGGGGGCCATCGACGGAGTTCCTTTACGGGAAGCGCGCAGCGGCGCCTTCGCCGACTGACCGACCGGCGCGCCGAACGTTCCGGCACCGTCGGACGTCGTCCGCGGCGGGGCGCGAAGCGCCGCGTATGCTAGCCGAGTTTGCCTGCGGCGTTAAGCGGGGCCCACAATGCGCGCTGCATGAAGACAACCCGGACCCTCCGCCGCGCCCGCGCGGGTGCGACGCTGGCGCTCGCAGTCGCCGCCCTGTCGTCGCACGCGCAGGACGCCCCAACGCCGCTGGCCCTCGACCCCGTCACGGTGACGGCAACGCGCAGCGCCGCGCGCGCGTTCGACGTGCCGGCGTCCGTCGACATCATCGACGGCAGCGTGATCCAGAACGCCCAGCCGATGGTCAACCTGTCGGAGACGCTGCCGCGCGTCCCCGGGGTGTTCGCGGCGAACCGGCAGAACTATGCGCAGGACCTGCAGATCAGCTCGCGCGGCTTCGGCGCGCGCGCCGCGTTCGGAGTGCGCGGCGTGCGGCTCTACCAGGACGGCATTCCGGTGACGATGCCCGACGGGCAGGGCCAGACCGGCAGCTTCAGCCTGTTCTCGGCGCAGCGCGTCGAGGTGCTGCGCGGGCCGTTCTCGACGCTGTACGGCAACGCGTCCGGCGGCGTCATCTCCGTCTTCACCGAGGACGGCACGCCGACGCCGGTCGCGTCGTTCACCGCGGGCGGCGGCAACTACGACACGTTCACCGGCGGCGCGAAGCTGCGCGGCACCACGGCGAGCACGGGCTACGTCGTCGCGGCGAACGCGTTCGACACCGAGGGCTACCGCGATCACTCGTCGGCCCGGCGCGACCTCGTCAACGCGAAGCTGCGCGTCGACTTCTCCTACACGACGCGCCTCACGCTGATCGGCAACATGCAATACCAGCCGGAAACGCAGGATCCGCTCGGGCTCACACGCGCGCAGTGGAGCGCGGACCCGCGGCAGGTCGACCCGTCCGCGCTCCTGTTCGACACCCGCAAGACGATCAGCCAGACGCAGGGTGGCGCGGCGCTCGACCACCAGTTCGATCCGGACACCGCGCTGCACGTCGCGGCGTACGGCGGCCGGCGCATGATCCGGCAGTACCTCGCGCTGTCGGGCGTCGCGCCGACGTCCTCGGGCGGTGTTACCGACCTCGACCGCGACTTCGGCGGCGTCGGCGCGCGCGTCGTGTGGCGCAGCAACGCACTCGGAACGCCGCTCAAGTTCACGCTCGGCGCCGACACCGACCGCCAGGACGAGCACCGCCGTGGCTTCGTCAACAACAACGGCGCGCTCGGCGACCTCCGCCGCGACGAGGACGACAGCGTGCAGAGCGCCGACGCCTACCTCGAGGCCGAGTGGTCGCCGTGGACGTTCCTCACGCTCACGGCCGGCGTGCGCACCAGCGCCGTGCGCTATCGCTCCGACGATCACTACGTCACCGCCGTCAACCCGGATGACAGCGGCTCGCGCAACTTCTACAACACAAGCCCCGTGCTGGGCGCGGTGTGGCACGTCGCGCCGGACTGGAACGTGTACGCGAGCTACGGGCAGGGCTTCGAGACGCCGACGTTCGCCGAGATGGCGTACAACGCCGTGGGCCCCGGCCTCAACTTCGGTCTCGATCCGGCCACGAGCACCGCCTACGAGGTCGGCACGAAGCTCGTCTTCGGCGGCGGCCGGCACCGGCTCAACGCCGCGCTGTTCTACATCGACACCGACAACGAGATCGTCACCGACACGTCGACGGGCGGCCGCACGACGTTCAAGAACGCGGGCGCGACGCGGCGCCGCGGCGCCGAGCTGCTCTACGACGGCGAGCTGCCATGGGACCTGCGCGCCCACGTCGCGCTGACGTACCTCGACGCCGAGTTCACGCAGCCCTTCACCGCGGGCGCGCCGCCGCTGCCGGTGGCGCCCGGCAACAAGCTCCCCGGCGTGCCGCCGGCGCAGGCCTACGGCGAGCTCGCGTGGTCGCCGCCCAACGCCGCCGGCTTCAGCGCCGGCGCGGAGATCCAGTACGTGGGCAAGCTCTACGTGAACGACCGCAACACCGACGCGGCGCCGGCGTACACCATCGCCAACTTCCGCGTCGGGCTGATGCAGACGGCGGGTCGCACAAGCGTGCGCGAGTTCGTGCGTCTCAACAATGCGTTCGACCGGTCGTACGCCGGGTCGGTGATCGTGGGCGACAGCAACGGGCGCTTCTTCGAGCCGGCGCCGCCCCGCAACTGGTTCGCCGGCGTGAGCATCGATGTACCCCTCTGACGTCCGCGCATCGCGCTATACGACGACCGCGATCGTCCTGCACTGGGGCATCGCGGTGCTGCTGGTCTTCGAGTTTGCCCGCGGCTGGTGGATGCAGGACATTCCCAAGCAGCCCGTCGGCCCTCGCGTCGACGCCTACAACCTGCACAAGTCGTTCGGCATGCTGCTGCTCGGCCTCACGTTGCTGCGCCTGGGATGGCGACTGCGGTACGCGCCGCCGCCGCTGCCGGCCATGCCCACGTGGCGGAGGCGGCTCGCCGCCGCGACGCACGCCGCGCTCTACGTCGCGACGATCGTCGTGCCGTTGTCGGGCTTCCTGGGCTCGGTATTCAGCGGATTTCCGGTGAAGCTCTTCGGCGTCACGCTGCCCTCGTTGGCGCCGCCGAGCGTCGCCCTCAAGGACCTGATGAGCACGATCCATCTGTCGATGACGTGGGTCCTGGCCGCGGCGACGCTGCTGCACGTCGCCGGCGCGCTGGCCCACGGCTTCGCCGCCGACGGGCTGCTCGCCCGGATCGGCCTCGGCACGCCCTCCGCGACGAGACGCTAGCTCACCTTCGGGCGTCCCGCGCCCTCGAGCATCCCCGCGGCCGCGGCGTGGCCGTTCTCGCGCGCGATGTCGCTGGCCGTCTTGCCGCGGTCGTCCCTCGCGTCGACGCGCGCGCCGGCGTCGATCAGGACGCGCATCGTCTCGACCTTGCCGTAGCCCGCGGCCCACATCAGCGCCGTCAGGCCGTGCGCGTACGCAGCGTTCGGATCGGCGCCCTTCGCGAGGAACAGTTTCACCACGTCCGCGTGGCCTTCGCCGGCCGCATACGTCATCGCGTTCTTGCCGATGCGATCGACCGCTGCCAGGTCCGCGCCCTTGACCAGCAGCACGCGGACGACGTCGACGTGGTTGCCGTACGCCGCGGCCATCAGCGGCGTCGTCCCGTTGACCGCAGCGAGGTTCACGTTGGCGCCGGCGTCGATGAAACGCTGCGCGAGGTCGGCGCGGCCCTTCTTGAGGACGATGACCAGCGCCGACTCGCCGAGCCGGTTGCGCGAGTTGATGTCCGCGCCTTGCTGCAGCGCCCGCTCGATGGCCGGCACGTCGACGTCGCGGACGGCGACGAGGAAGCGCGCGTTGAGCGGGACGACGCTGTCGTCCGGGGCCGCGGCGGCCGCCGCCGCGAAGGTTAAGGCCAGCGTAGCGATGGTGCAACGCAATATCCTGCGCGCCGGCACGGGCGTCACGTGCGCCCCGGGGCGTGTAGTGCTACCGTTCATTCAAGAGCTCCGTCGATTGACGCCGGGAATGCTGCGTTGCATTGCCGGCTGTAGATTGCAACGCAGGGGGAAACTGACTATAAACGATGTTGGAAGCAAAGCACCGGCCGCCGGCATTGGTCGGGCCATAACGAGCCACACCTCACGGGAGCAACCTCAATGAGTACAGTCGTTCGAAGCCGCGCCGTCGCCGCGGCCATCGCGGCGCTGGCGTTCGGCGCCACCGCGCACGCGCAGCAGGAGATTTCCGGCGCATCGACGACGGTCGCCAAGCCGATGTCGGCGAACCTCGTCCCCATCACCGGTGACATGCTGCAGAAGGCCGCGACGGATCCGAAGAACTGGATCCATTCGAACGGCAACTACGACAACACGCGCTACTACCCTGGCGCGCAGATCAACACGGGCAACGTCGGCAAGCTGAAGCCCGCGTTCGTATTCCAGACGGCCGTCCTCGAATCGATGGAAACGGCGCCGATCGTCATCAACGGCGTCATGTTCCTGACGACGTCGTTCAACCACGTCTACGCGATCGACGCGGTCACCGGCGAGGAGTTCTGGCACTACAAGCACAAGATGGGGCCGGTCACGACGTACTGCTGCGGCCCGAACAACCGCGGCGTGGCCGTCGAGGGCGGCACGCTGTTCATGGGCACGCTCGACGCGAAGCTGGTCGCGCTCGACGCGAAGACCGGCAA
>Ga0070671_100004571_pt1 | contig 10964 bp, 10 predicted proteins | sample KBSS73metaG_FD_65341 | JGI IMG/M metagenome (GOLD analysis project Ga0070671, IMG submission 65341) | Switchgrass rhizosphere microbial communities from Kellogg Biological Station, Michigan, USA - KBS S7-3 metaG | ecosystem: Host-associated > Plants > Roots > Rhizosphere > Soil ... | reverse complement strand
CAGATGTCAACCCCGCCGGATTTACCAAAAATAAAACCGAAACCGTTGAATTTATATTTAACAGGAAAGGGAAGTACCAGGTCGCCTTGTGTGCCACTAACCAGTACATCCACGTCGGCCATTTGTTTAAGAAGGGGCACAATATCCATCGAGCGGCTTAAATGTCCGTTACCGGTACCCTGTATAGCGTAAAGTATTTTCATCCTTGCGATAGTTTGACAAAGGTAGTTAGCTAACAGTTAATAAAATGTTAAGTTTTTATTATGTATTTCATGCGTTTTTCATGTTTATTACGTATTTTTTCAACATTAAGAAACCATTATGAATACATCATGTTGAGTTAATAATTTAGTAACATGCAGTTGTTTCATTTGTACAAAGCCATACGTTATGAATATTTCAATCTTAAAACCGGAAAACATTGTTAATGAGGTTTTTGCTCTGTATGAAAAATATGGAAAACGAAAAGCAACAGACCAGGAACTGTCACAATTAGAACAGGTATCGCAAGCTGCGGCGCTGGCCGAAGAAGAGGGATACGAAGATGAAGTAATATTGGCGGCATTTTTCCATAATGCCGGGGAAATATTAGGCGCCGATTATCTGCGCGAACATGGTTTCTCGGAGCGGCTAGCTACCCTGGTTGAAAGTGACCTGAGGGCCACACGGTACCTGGCTTATAAGTATCCGGAATATTATGATCGTTTATCAGAAGTCGATAAAGCAGATCTGGAAGCCCACGGCGGAAAAATGACGAAAGAGGAAGCCGATAAATTTGAATTGGATCCTGATGCCGAATTATTTGTGACTTTACGTTATCTGAATGATAAGGCAAGGGAAACGAGAAAATATAAATTAAACATACCTCATATTAAGCTACTGGCAATGAGTCATTTGTATAAAATAATGGACAAGTACCTGCCTGCATTCTTAATATCAAAATCATCTATACAGCCAAGAATAGGTTAATTCAGGCTGTTAATTTCTGCTTGCCTCATTTCAAAAAGTGAACAAATAATTCGTGATTGTTTTAAAGAATTGTTCACTTTGCAGATCAGGAAAATACCCCTGTGCTCAAAATGAAGAAACTTACCGAAGGTAACGCGGCGAATTATACGCTTACACTTATCCTGGTTACATTTATCTTACGACTCTTTATAGCTGCTTATACAGGCCTCGGAATTGGCGAAGCCTACTATTTCCGTGGCGCTACTCATTTGGAATGGAGCTATTTCGACCAGCCCCCTTTATTTTTCTGGCTGAGCGGTATAAGTATCAAAATATTAGGGTTAACCAATCTTGGATTACGCTTTCCGGCAGTGCTATTATTTGCAGGCACGAGCTGGCTTTTATTCGTAATCACCCGGAAATTGTTTAATGCCAGAGCCGGATTTTGGGCGGTAGTTGTGATGAACCTGAGCGCTGTTTTTACAGTAGCAATCGCCTGCTGGTTTCAGCCTGATGCACCACTAATGTTTTTCTGGCTGGCGAGTACTTATTTTATAGTTGAACTGCTGTTTAATAACCAAGGCGATCAAAAAGTAATCAGAAGCAGCCGCCGTACCTGGTTCTTATGGGTTATGACGGGTGTATGCCTTGGTTTGGCTACGTTGAGCAAATACCACGTCCTGTTTATTTTTGCCGGGGTATTTCTGTTTATCGGTTCCAATAAGGAACTGAGGCACTGGCTTTGGCATCCTGGTCCGTATGTTGCGGTATTGATCACCATCCTATTTGCCTTCCCGGTATTGTGGTGGAACTATAATAACAACTGGGCATCGTTTGTTTTCCAGGGTTCAAGAGCGGGAACAGGTAAAAAGTTTACACTGCATTTTGATTGGTTTTTACGTAGTATAGGCGGACAGGCCTTGTGGCTGTTACCATGGATCTGGGCACCTACCATCCGCGAGCTTTACCGCTCGTTTGTGAACCGGCTGCAGTCAAAAGCCTATAGCTTCTCGTTCTGGCTATCCGTATTGCCTATTGTATTTTTTACTCTGGTGACATTATGGGCCGATTTGCAATATCATTTCCACTGGCAGGCACCGGGATATATGATGCTTTTTATGCCGTTAGGGTTTGCTATCGACAAAAAAATAAGTCTGGGTGATTTAGCGGGTAGGGGAACACGTCGCTGGCTAAGATTCTCGGCTTGTTTTACCATAATCACTATCGGTGTTTTAAGTTTTCATATGGTGACTGGTTTCTGGCAATATTATGGGCCGAAATGGATTGTGTATAAATTTCATAAAGATAATGTTGATCCAACCATTCAAGGAATTGATTACGACGATATAATGACCCGCTTTGAAAAAGAAGGCTGGCTCCAAAATAAAAATGTATTCGCAGGCACGCCGCGCTGGTGGCTTACCGGTAAAATAGACTGGGCGCTAAAAGGGCAGAAGAACGTAATCTGCTTTAGCGATGACCCACGCAATACGGCTTTTCTTGGTGATCCTAAAGAATTGTTGGGTAAAGATGCCGTCGTAATTGCCCAGGAAAACCAGGCAAGTGTGGATGCTGATGTAAAACCGTTTTTTGATTCGGTAAAACAACTCCCGGATATCGAGATCACCCGTCGCGGAAGAGTTGAGCTGCATTTACAGGTTTATTACTGCACCAAGTTCCATCAATCGACGCAGGTGCGTAGCGATATGCCGCTATATCGGCAGTTGAATGGCTTGCCACCTTTCGGAAATTAAGGTCAGGCTTTTGCCCCCGGTAAGTATTCCGTATTTTTAAACCGCATGAAGGAAATCAAGGCGATCATAAAAGCTTATGACGAAGCGGATAAAACTTCCGTTGGTTTGGCATTGGCTACCGTTGTAAGGGTGGAAGGCTCGTCTTATCGTCGTACCGGCGCACGTATGCTGATCATGGATAATGGCGTATGGGTTGGTGGTATCAGCGGTGGATGCCTGGAGGGGGACGCTTTAAAACGAGCTCAACTAGCAATCAGAAAATCAACGCCAACACTGATAACCTACGATACTACGGAAGATGATCCATACCAAATTGGTGTAGGGTTGGGCTGTAATGGTGTAATCGATGTGTTATTGACTCCATTAAATGCTGACAATAAAAATAATCCCGTAGAGGTTTTAAAACGTTGTGTTGAAGCCAGTCGCGAAACCCATGTCCTGATCACAATAACCAAACTATCGGGAAATTGGAAAAATGTAAGTGAAGGTGAAGTAATGAAGTATATTGATGCATCAAGTCTGGATGTTTTAGGCTATGATTCGATGGCACAGGAATTAAATAAAGCCATTTCTGAGCAAATTTTAGTGGGGCATTCGGCTCCATGTTATCTTGCGATGGAAGATGGTTGTGGATTGGGTTGTTTTATCGAAATTTTACCGCCCGAGATTAATATGATATTGATGGGGCATCAATATGACGTATATCCATTGAGCAGGCTGATTAAAGAAATGGGCTGGCGGCTGACCATCGTAGCGGAGCCGCAAAAGATAAATCCGCATATTATCACCATTGCTGATGAAACAGTGCCGCCTGTAAATTTTTCTAATGTATTTGTAGACAACTACACAGCGATTATCCTGATGGCGCATGATTATAAGACGGATAAGAATAACCTGCCTAAAGCGTTATCAACGGTTGCCCCTTATATTGGGATGCTGGGACCCAGAGTGCGTTCTGAAAAAATATGGCGTGAGTTAACGGAAGAGGGTAAGATCGGTCCATCTGAAAATATGGACCGTATACATGCCCCGGTTGGATTGGATATTGGCGCTGTTACGCCGGAAGAGATAGCGCTTTCGCTAATAGCTGAAGTTAAGGCAGCACTTTCTGGCAGAGACGGTACTTTTTTACGACTGAGGACAACGGTAATTCATAACAGATGATCGCGGATCTGAACAAATCTAATGTAATGATGAACTGCTGCGCAATTATTTTGGCAGCCGGGCAGTCAAGCCGTTTAGGTAAACCAAAGCAATTGTTGAAGTTTCAAAATAAAACCCTTCTTCAGCGTGCGATAGATACGGCGAAGTCATCAGCAGTTCAGTCAGTTATATTGGTATTAGGGAGTAGTTCAGATACTATCCTAAACGAGGTCGATATTTCCGGTATCCGTATCGCAAAAAATGATGATTGGCAGAGCGGGATGGCATCAACCATACGATGCGGTATCCAAACGTTACAAAATATGAATATAGCACGCTGTGCGGCAATTTTAATGGTGTGCGATCAGCCTTTCGTTACTCCTGATCTATTGAATAGCCTGATAGAAAAGCAGAAAGCAACAGGTAAGCCGATTATTACAAGTCAATATGGTGATACTATGGGCACGCCAGCTTTATTTAAGAAGCAATTTTTCTCACAATTAATGGATCTAAAAGGGGACGCAGGTGCGAAAAAGATCATGATGCAGAACAGTGATCGTTTGGCAACAATATCTTTCCCGCAAGGAAGTATCGATATTGATACATTAGACGACTATGAAGCGTTAGGGAAATAGAATAATTTTATCCTTCAACTTAATTTTATCGGCTATGAAAATCTTGTTTTTTTTGATTGCTATTTGTTTTGGGCTGATTGCCTGCAATCAATCGGGTAATAACCAGCAGTTGCAGGCCAAGATTGATAGTTTGCAGGTAAAGCTTAATGACACTTATAAGCCAGGTTTGGGCGAATTTATGATGGGCATACAAGAACATCACGCCAAGCTTTGGTTTGCAGGGGTCAACAAAAATTGGCAACTGGCTGATTTTGAGGTTCACGAGATAGGGGAGGCTTTGGATGACGTGAAAAAGTATTGTACTGACCGGCCCGAAATAAAAAGCCTGGAAATTATTGATCCGGCAGTAAATACTATTAAGGCAGCAATTGGCAAGCAGGATATTAACAGATTTAAATCAGGTTTTACCGAACTAACCCATGATTGCAACACCTGCCATAAAGATAATCAGCATGGATTTAATATTATTACGATACCTGCTTCTCCACCGGTAACCAATCAGGATTTTAAACCTGTGAAATAAAAAGGCATAAAAAAACCTCTCAAATTCTGAGAGGTTTTTATTTTAAAGATGATCTGTATAGACTTATCTTATGCATGATGGTGATGATCCGGTTCATCTTTTTTGATGTAACTCTGTAAGTCGCCGTTTTCATCAATTGCCCATTCGCTCAATTCCATTGGGTTTGCTTTTTTCTTTTTGGCATTCTTTGGTCCCTGCAATGGAAGAATCATAACTAATAGTAGCGCACTTATTTCAAGTACCAGGTATAATGTTGTCATGTTAATTATTTAGATGACTATTTACAGCAATTTTATTGCCAGTATTACGAATAGGACAGGGAAAAGTTTTATAAATGACTGATATTGTTTGGTTTACACTGGTTGCCTTTAGTTGCAGGAGGTGGTTTTATTATAAATAATATCATTATGATAGGACACTATTATCAAAATTGGAACACTATACCTGTTTTAATGAAAGTAAAATAAAAGTGCTTCTTAATAAAATAACAGGGGTGGATTCTTAAGTATAACCGCCATCGTGAAATATTGTCAAAATCAAATTTGTTGAAATTCTGCCACCTTTTAAGGAGGCTATCATTTTGGTGCGATTTTGTCGAAATGAAATAGTTGGATTATAAAAAGAAAGCAGATAACATGTGCATCTGCTTTCAGTATTAAAGTAAGAAACGTTCAATAATAGTAGGCGTTGGCCACAATGCTGGCCGTGAGCTGATCTTCTGGAACAGCGGAATTGGCCAGGCCATGGAGCCAGATAGTGTATACTAAACCACTGTTGAGTGTTACGCCTGAAAGAGTTGTTAAAACGGTGTTTGTACCGTGCTGGCGTATCTCGAAGTTATAGGTTTGACCACCATTTTTAGGAATAAATGCTGAAAACCCTTTAAATGCTTTATTAGTAATAAAAGCTGCGCTGTCTTTCACTGCAAGATCAACAGAGGGCGCATCCGGGCTTACATTTATAAAGCGTACAGTTGCTTTTCCACTAGCTGGCCGGCTTATGGAGTCGGTAACCAAAAATAATCCGGGGCTGGCGGCAGTATTCACCATGAACAGAGAATAAGCGATGTTTGGATTTAACGTAATAGTGTCAGATAATACCGTACTCATGCCACCAGTATGGTAAAGATTAACAGTTCGCAAACCAGGATATGCCTGGAAATAATCTATACCGTCGCCATAATGCAAAGGCAGCTGATTGACTTTGTTATTGTTAAAGTAAAGGTCTAACGGCTGTTCACCAGGCGAAGCCTGGAAAAACGCTACGTAAGCCGCAGGAGGACGGACGTAATCACTTTTGGTTTTTAAACACGAGGTAAATAATAAAGACAGAAAACAACCTACGCCCAACAATATTGTCCACCTGTTTAATGGGTTGCTGTAAACTTTCATAATAAATTCGTTTAGTAAATATAACTTTATCCTACATTACGTGTTGACGATGAAGAATGCTACAATCCGCAATAAAATTTCCTAATAAAGGCATATTTATGGTAAATTTGACTTTATATTACGCCAAGCCAAACCATTATTTGCTATGAAACAGGAATTCCACTACGCCACTATCACCGAGGCTATTGAGCAACTTCATAAACAGGGTTACTCGTTGGACTTTAACCTGCAAAAAGATAAACTGGTTGCAGATGGAACAGAGTACGCCGCAGCTGATTTTGAAATTGTCGACCTGTACCGGTACGAAGGGCAATCGGATCCTGGGGATGAGTCCACCGTTTATGCATTGGTTTCAGCTTCCGGGCTAAAAGGTTTACTGGTATCGGGCTACGGTATTTCGGCCGACTCGGAATCTGAGGAAACAATCAAACATCTGCACTATAAATACCAGCAGGCAAGTTTATAATCGGAGATTTTTTAAAATCTTTTCTGCGTTCAATCGTCTTCCACTACCAGGGAGGTGTCATTTGATTTTTTAATTTCGTGGCAGCCTTAGCAAAGCTTTATTATTTTTACCCAACCAAAGGTTAACTGAACCATCTATGCCTAAAAAAGATTCGCAGCAAAATAAAAAACCTGGAGTATTCAGCTTATTAAAGCCGTACAGAGAGTTGGTACTGCTGTTGATATTATTTGCCATAATCAGCAACAGTATTAGTTTATGGTTGCCAAAAATTATTTCACACGGGATTGATGAATACATCAAAGCATATGTGCTTCATTTTGGCCGGTCGTTTCATTTTGACCTGAACCCGGTTATTATCAAATTCTCGGGGGCAATATTGCTGATATTCATCTTCGCTTATCTGCAAAGTATCATTCAAACTTATTCTTCTGAGAAAGTGGCCCGCGACCTGCGTGCCCGGCTTTCGGAAAAGATATCAAAACAGAGCAATGCATTTATCGAGCAGATTTCACCCTCCAAGTTGTTAACTAATCTTACAGGAGATGTCGATTCGATCAAAATGTTCGTATCGCAGGCATTGGTTTCCATAATATCATCCGTATTTATCATCATCGGTGCAAGCATTATGCTGCTTACCATTAACTGGAAGCTGGCATTATGTGTAATTGCTATTATACCTATCATCGGTATCACGTTTGCTGTAGTGCTGAAAAAGGTGAGAGTGTTATTTAAAGAAAGCAGGGCGGTAATTGACTGGCTGAACAAAGTGATTAATGAAAGTATACTGGGGTCTGCTTTGATTAGGGTGATCAACTCCCAGCAACTGGAATTTGATAAATTTTTGAAAGCCAACACGAAAGCCAGAGATTATGGGCTTTCAATTTTAAGGTTGTTTGCCGGATTGATCCCGGTTATCACTTTTACAGCTAATATTGCTACGTTATCTATATTGGTTTTGGGTGGGCATTTTGTGATCAACAAAACCATGTCCCTGGGCGATTTTGCGGCATTCAATAGTTATTTGGTACAACTGATCTTTCCGATACTGGTAATTGGCTTTATGAGTAATATTATTGCCCAGGCCACCGCTTCTTTTGAACGCATCTACGGTGTATTGAATGCGCCCGAACCACCGCAGACCGGAATAATTACTGAACCGTTGCTAGGTAATATCGAGCTAAAGGATGTGAATGTAATTTATGGACAAAAGCCTGCTTTAAAAGACATATCTTTTTCGGTTGAAGCGGGATCGAAGATTGCGATCATTGGTCCTACAGCGGCAGGGAAATCACAGTTATTGTATCTGCTGACAGGTTTGATAAAGCCCAACTCTGGTGTCATAGAATTTGATGGCAGGCCAATTGATGCCTATAACAGCGAGGTGTTTCATAGCCAGGTTGGATTTGTGTTTCAGGATAGCATTATATTTAATATGAGTATCCGCGAGAATATTGCCTTTAGCGATACCGTGACCGATGACTCGTTGCAAAAAGCTATTGATACAGCAGAACTGCATGACTTTATCCTTTCATTGCCGGATAAATTAAGCACGGTGGTGTCAGAGCGGGGCGCCAGTCTTTCAGGCGGACAAAAGCAGCGTATTATGCTTGCGAGGGCGTTGGCGGTAAATCCAAAGGTGTTATTACTGGACGATTTTACTGCCCGTGTAGATAACAATACAGAGAAAAAGATACTGGAGAACGTACAGAAATATTATCCGGGGTTAACATTAATCTCTGTAACACAAAAAATAGCATCTGTTGAACATTACGACCAGATCATCCTGTTGATGGAAGGTGAAGTAATAGCAACAGGCAAGCACGACGAATTGATGCAGACCAGCACAGAATACGTACAGATATTTAACTCACAGCAAAGTACCAGCAATTATGAATTACGATCTAAATAAATTTTCAGCGCAGCAGGAAAAAACATCTACCCTGGCAGCACTGAAAAAGTTGCTGGAACTGATCAGGCACGAACGTAAAATTCTATGGTTCGCATTGGTAGCTATATTGATTAATTCGGGCGTCAACCTGCTTGGTCCGTTAATGATTGGCCGGTCAATAGACAAATATGTAATGCATAACGACTATCACGGGGTGCTGGTATATGCGGCCATATTACTGGCGATGTACATTTGCGGACTGGTAGCCAGTTATTTGCAAACCAAATTGATGGGTGGGGTGGGTCAGCGGATGCTTTATACCCTTCGTAATGCGATATTTAATAAATTACAGCAATTGCCGGTTGCCTTCTTTAATCAGAATAAAGCAGGCGACCTGATCTCGCGCGTCAATAACGATACGGATAAGATCAACACTTTTTTTAGCCAATCGCTGATGCAATTCATTGGTAACATGTCCATCATGATTGGAGCGGGAATATTTCTGTTATCCATAAATTTAAAACTTGGTGCCGCTACGCTGATACCGGCAGCAGTTGCCTGGATTTTCACCAAAATACTTTCTGCCTGGGTAAAAAGAAAAAATGCGGCTAACCTAAAAAGCGTAGGAGGAATGAGCGCCGAAATTCAGGAGAGTTTGAATAATTTCAGAGTGATCATTGCCTTTAACCGCCGCGATTATTTCAGGAAACGTTTTGACGAAGCTAATAAGGATAACTATAACACCTCGGTAAAAGCAGGCATTGCCAATAATATATTTTTACCGGTTTACTCGTTATTATCAAGCGTTGCTCAATTGGTGGTACTGGCTTATGGCATCTATTTAATTTCTGTAGGTGATTTTACAGTGGGTTTGCTGGTGAGCTACCTTTCTTATGCCAATAGCTTTTATAACCCTTTGCGGCAACTGGCTACGTTATGGACAAGCTTTCAGACCGCAATGGCAGGGTGGGACAGGATATCGCAGATGCTTTCGCTGGAAACCAACCTGGTAACAGTATCTGAAAATTCTAAGGAGACCTCGGACGCTTTGCTTGAATTCAGAAACGTAAATTTTGCTTATCCGGGCGGCAATGAGATATTGCATAACATCAATTTTAAACTGGAACGTGGCAAAACTTATGCCTTGGTAGGCCCAACCGGCGGAGGCAAAACAACCACCGCATCATTGATTGCCCGTTTATACGATCCGACACAGGGTACAGTTTTTCTTGATGGTAAAGATATACGCTCTTATGGCGCAGATGCACGCACTCAAAAGATCGGCTTTATTCTACAAGAGCCATTCTTGTTCACAGGCACTGTTAAAGAGAATATTTTGTATGGTAATGAACTGTACAAAGATTCAACTAATGAAGAACTGGAGCAGGCACTTAAGCAAGCAAGTCTTGGTAGTTTGCTGGCTATGTTTGAAAATGGACTTGAGACAAAAGTATTGTCTTCAGGCGATAGTATTAGCCTTGGTCAAAAACAATTAATCGCCTTTATGCGGGCCGTGCTCCGAAACCCCGACATATTGATACTGGATGAGGCGACGGCCAATATCGATACCATAACAGAACAGCTGCTGAGTGATATACTGAAAAAACTTCCCGAAACCACAACCCGGGTAATCATTGCGCATCGTTTGAACACTATCCAAAATGCCGACGAGATATATTTTGTTAATTCAGGTGAAGTGATGCCTGCCGGTTCATTGGATCATGCGATTAATATGTTATTGCATGGGAGAAGAGTGAGTTGATTGAGTTGAATAAGAGAGTGGTTGATGGAGTTTACTATTCAATATAATCAACCACTCGACTAATTTATAGATCTCTTCGCTCAACGGCTCCGGTTTTCTTGTCTTTCAGAATAAGCTTCTTTTCGCCGTTAGGGAGTATTTCTTCTTTTATCAGGTAATAATTATCGTCGTATGAAGTAAAGGAGTGATCTTCAGTAATGTCAGTTCTGCCGCGCCATACACCTAATTGCACAGGTTCCCAATTGCGCGATTTTGCCGAACGATAAGCTGCATCGATAATGCAGTTCACCACATAGCCATCATAAAAACTTTCCATTGGATCACGTTTCTTTTCTATTGACTCAAACATATCGGTAAACATATGGCTGTAACCCAGCTCATGTACCTCATCACCCACAGGGAACAGCCAGCCACTGCTCGATTCTGCTTTTTCGGCCACGTAATTGGTGCCTTT
>Ga0070671_100004570_pt1 | contig 10964 bp, 8 predicted proteins | sample KBSS73metaG_FD_65341 | JGI IMG/M metagenome (GOLD analysis project Ga0070671, IMG submission 65341) | Switchgrass rhizosphere microbial communities from Kellogg Biological Station, Michigan, USA - KBS S7-3 metaG | ecosystem: Host-associated > Plants > Roots > Rhizosphere > Soil ... | reverse complement strand
ATGAGAATTCGAAAATTCGTAGATTCGTAACTACGTCAATGCGAGAAACGCCCTAGTTGGCGCGGAGGGCGAGGATCTTTCGTCCCTGGATGACCAGCTCGGTCACTAGAAGCGGAACCGCCCAGCACCCCCACGCCGCCACCGCGAGCTGCTCGAAGGGGGTGCCGATGTGCGCGGCCTGCAGCGCGGGCTGGATGATGCGGAACGTCACGAATGCGAACGTGACGACGTAGCTGCGGATCATCCATTCCCTGTGCTGATCGATGAGCGAACGCCTGATCGCCAGATAGGCGAGTGTCGTCGTCGTCACCCACGCCATCGCGAGAGCGAACAGCCCTGCGCCGAAAACCCAGCCGAAGTCCGTGTGCGTGGAGAGATAAAACGCCGCCAACGAGCCGATGGCAACGCCGATCATGTAACCGATCCCCATTCGCCGGTGCCACTCCATCGCGCGATCGGCCAGGCCGAACCACAACTGCACGGGCCCGGTCAGCAGAGCAATCATGCCGCCGACGATGTGCAGGAGCAGCCAGCCACGACGCGGCGCATATTCCGGAGGGCCGTACGAAGACGACAGGAAGTACGGGAGCGCGGCTGCCGCGACGAATACGAGGGCAACGAGCGCGGTCAGCGACAGCAGCACGACGGTTGCACGCCGCGAGCGAACGACGGGACTCGGAACGTCGAGGACGTCAGTAGCCATAGACTCACCTGTCGTTGCGGACCGCAAGGCCGCCTTTCATCACGAACCGGACACGCTGCATTTCGGTCACGTCCATGAGCGGGTTGCCGGCGACCGCGATGATATCCGCAAACTTTCCTTTTTCAATGGTGCCGATCTGCTGTTCCCAGTGGTAGTTCAACATCGTCGCGGCGGGTAGATACGCGGTCTGCAGCGCCTGCGCGGGCGTCATCCCCCACTTCACAAAGTAGGCGAACTGGTCGGCCCCGATTCCATGCGGAATGGTGGCGGACGTCGCGCCGCTGCCGAAGACGATCGGCACGCCCGCTGCACGCGCCTTCTTGAACGCCTGCTCCGCCATCTTCAGCCGGCTGTTCTTCCCACCTGTCGTTTTCATATCACCGGGCTCGAGAGAAACGAGATCATCGACCGTCATCTCGAGCGGAAGTCTCTTGTCCACCAGCAGCTTGAGCGACGCGTCGTCGAGATCCGTGAGGTGATTGGGGGCATCGACGCCCGCCTTCAGGCAACTCAATTGACCTTCGCCGCCGTAGGTGTGGCACGCGACCTTCAGGCCGAGGCGATGCGCTTCGTCCACGATCGCCATCACCTCTTCCTCCGTGAGCGACGGGCTGTTCACGAGCGTCCCGTCCGGTTTCCAGACGTTGTACTCGTCGCCGACGAAGTCCTGCGTCGTGTAGATCTTCACCCAATCAGCACCATGCAGCTTCACTTCGCGCACGGCCGCGCGTCCGAGCCACGGTGAATTGACGTTCTTGTCTTCCGTAAACCGATCGATGAACCGGTTGAACAGCGCTGGATACGGCGTGCTGGCGCGCTGATTGAGCGACTGGCCGACCACCTGCATGCGCGGACCCATCACCAGGCCGCGGTTGATGGCGTTGCGGAGATCCACCGTCCCGAATCCGCCGCGCGAGTCCATGTCGAGCACGGTCGTAAAGCCCGCATTGAGATCCGTCTGCGCGTTGGCCACGCCAACGATCGTCCGTGTCGACTCGGACAAATCTTCGGCCGGAAACAGATGGACGTGCGCGTCGATCATGCCCGGCAACACCGTGGCGGAGCTCAGGTCGATGACTCGCGCGTCCGGAGGAATGGCAACACCGGATCCGACGTCCGCAATGCGATCGCCTCTGATGACGATCACCTGATTGTTCAACAGCGTGCCGGCTCGGCTGTCGAACATCCGGCCCGCGCGAATGGCGATGACCTGCGTCGGCGGAGTGAGGAATCGCGTCGGTGCCCCGCCTTGCGAATGCACGAGCACGGTGGAAAGAAGGATCATCAGGCCGATGCGCTGCAGATGCTTCATGGCTGGCGAATTGTAGTAGCATCGCGCGGAATTTGAGCCCGGAGGTGGCATGGTACGCGTCTCGAAGGACGTCCTCGGCATCGTTCTCGTCGTCATCCTGACGCACACGCCCGCGTGGGCGCAGGCGACGGCGCAAATGAGCGGCACGGTGCGGGATGCGAGCGGCGCCGTTCTGCCCGGCGTCACCATCACGGTGACGCAGACGGATACGGGCTTTTCGCGCACGGCCGTGACGGAAGGCGGCGGCACGTACGTCGTGCCGAACCTGCCGACCGGGCCCTACAAACTGGAGGCCTCGCTCCAGGGCTTTCGCAGTTACGCGCAAACGGGAATCGTGCTGCAGGTGAACGGGAACCCGACGATCAACGTGACGCTCGCGATCGGCGATGTCGCCGAAACGATCTCCGTCGAAGGCGCGGCGCCGCTCGTCGACGTCCGCAGCGCCGGCATCAGCGAAGTGGTGGACAACCAGCGGATCGTCGAGCTTCCGCTGCAGGGTCGGCAGGTGACGAACCTGATCATTCTCGCCGGCGCGGCGGTCAACACCGGTGACGTCAGCGGCCAGCGAAACCGCTCGGACGCGGTTGCGATTTCGGTCGCCGGCGGACTCCGTTCCGGCGTGACCTACGTACTCGACGGCGCGATGCACAACGACACCTACGACAATCTCAACCTGCCGTTTCCCTTCCCGGATGCACTACAGGAGTTTCGCGTGGCGACCAGCGGCCTGTCGGCGGAAAACGGCACCCATTCGGGTGCGACCGTGAACGCCGTGACAAAGTCCGGGACGAACCGGTGGTCGGGGAACGCATTCGAGTTCCTGCGCGATCACCGTTTCAATGCCACGGATTACTTCGCGCCGGTCGGCGCCGACGGCAACAAGCTTGACGATGGCCTGAACCGGAACCAGTTCGGCGGCACGTTCGGCGGACCCATTGTGAAGGACCGGTTGTTCTTCTTCGCTGCGTATCAAGGCACGCGGACGCGGCAGATGCCGCCGTCGTTCATCGCGTTCGTGCCCACGGCCGCGATGATGGCCGGCGATTTCACGGCCTACGCATCGCCGGCGTGCAACGCGGGGCGGGCGATCACCCTGCGACCGCCGTTCAACAACAACAGGATCGACCCTGCGCTCTTCAGCCGGCCTGCCGTGACTGTCGCGCAGCATCTTCCGACCGCCACCGACCCGTGCGGCCAGATCAACTACAGCGTGCCACTCGACAACAACGACAAACAGTACGTGACGCGCGTGGATTACCAGTTGAGCGCGAATCACACGGTGTTCGGCCGATACATCGACACGTTCGAGCGGCGGCTGCCGACGCTGTCGCGCACGGGCAACATCCTGACCGTCCGCCGTGAGTTCGGCGCGAACAAGCGGGCCCGCGCGCAGTCGTCGGCCTTCGGCGACACGCTCGTGCTCGGCGCGAACATGGTCAACTCGTTCCGCGTGACCGTAAACCGGACCTCGAACCACCTGAACGATCCTCCGGACAAGTTCTTCGATGCTCCGGAGATCGGGATCAAGCTGCACACCTACGTTCCAGGGGTCATCGGGATCGCGGTCACCAACGCGTTCACCATCTCTGGCGGCAACTCCGTCAAGGTGCGGCTCGCCAACGAGTCCTATCAGGCTGGCGACGATTTCTCCTGGGTCCGCGGCCGCCATCAGTTCGCGTTCGGTGCGACCACGTCGCACTGGACCTCCTCGACCGAAGACAACGCGCGCGCGGCTGGCGACTTCAACTTCAACGGTCAGACGACCGGCCTGGCGCTCGCGGATTTCCTTACCGGGCAGGCGTCGCTCGTGCGTCACGGTGCGCCTGGTGTCCTCGAGATGAATCAGTGGTACGTCGGCGCGTACGGGCAGGACACCTGGCGCGTGAAGGATCGCGTGACGCTCAACATGGGGGTCCGGTGGGAACCGTACTTCGGGCAGAACGTCGACAACGGCGCCATCGCCAACTTCGTCCTCGACAACTTCCGCAACGGCATTCGGACACAGCGGTTCAAGAATGCGCCGGTCGGCCTGATCTACCCGGGCGATCCGGGCTTCCCGCCGGGCAGCACAGGGATGTACAAGCAATGGAGGAACTTCTCGCCACGCGCGGGCGTCGCCTGGGATCTGACCGGCGACGGCCGCACGGCGATTCGCTCGTCCTACGGGCTCAACTACGATTTTCCGAGCGCCCAGTTTCTGTACATCGCCGCGTCGGCGTCGCCGTTCAGCAATCGGGTGGAGCTGAATGGCGTCCCATTCGACGACCCGTACCGGAACGTGCCTGGCGGCGATACGCATCCGCTTCCGCGCGATCCGCCCTACGATGCGCAATTCCCCGGCTTTGGCGCCTACGGCGTCATCGATCCCAACATCAACTCGACACGCGTGCAGTCGTGGAACGTCACGTTCGAGCGCCAGATAGGCACGGCGTGGCAGGCGTCGGTCAGCTACCTCGGAAGCTACGCGGATCGGATGTGGGGACAGGCGCACATCAACCCGTCGAACTTCATGGGCACCGGACCGTGCACCATTGCGGGCGTTTCCTATCCGTCATGTACGGTCAGCTCGAACACCGATCGCCGTCGGACGCTGTTTCTCGAAAATCCTGACGCCGGTCAGTGGCTCGGGCCGATCGTCCGCTATGTCGATACCGGCACCCAGAACTACCGCGGCCTGAAGCTGTCCGGAGGCCGCCGCGCCGCCAACGGGCTCAGCATCGCCGCCAACTACACCCTGTCGCACTGCGTGGCCGATACCGACGTCAGCGGCGGCTTCAGCCAGTTCACGGGGGGATACACGAAACCGAACGATCCGTCGTTCGACGAGGGTAACTGCTCGCAGAGCCGGCGCCAGATTTTCAACGCGTCGATTGGCGCGCAGACACCCCGCTTCGGCAACACCCTGATCCGCCTGATCGCGTCCGACTGGCGCGCATCCGGGATCATCAACGCCCGCAGCGGCGGCTGGCTGGTCGTGACCACGACGCGCGACATCGCGGGCACGGGCATCACGCCACAGCGCGTGGACCAGGTGAATCCGGATCCCTACGGCAACAAATCGTTGAACAACTACCTGAGCGCGGCGGCGTTCGCGTCACCCGCCCCCGGCGCGTACGGCAACCACCGCAACAACAGTATCGAGGGGCCCGGATTCTGGACGGCCGATGTCGCGTTTTCCCGCCTCGTCTCGTTCGCGGCAACACGTCAGCTCGAGCTCAGAGTTGAGATCTTCAATCTGTTCAACAACTTCAATTGGGGTAACCCGGTGACGAACTTCGATGCCGGCACCTTCGGCCGTATTACTGCGTCCGGCGGCGATCCGCGTATCATGCAGTTCGGCATCAAGTACGGGTTTTAGGAGGAACGATATGAAGCTTGGCGTCGTGGTGCTTGGTCTCGCCCTTTCAGCGCTCGCAGTCCCGGTCTCCGCACACCATTCGTGGACCGCCGAATACGACGCGAAGAAACCAATCACGGTGAAGGGCGTCGTTTCCAAGGTCGAATGGACCAATCCGCACACCCATTTCTATGTCGATGTCACCGATGCCGGCGGCAAAGTGACGACCTGGAACTTCGAGATGGCGAGCACGCCGGCGCTGGAGCGGGGCGGATGGTCGCGCAAGACGCTGCCCGTCGGCACCGCCGTGGTCGTCGAGGGCTTCGCCGGCCGTTCCGTCGCCGAACGCGCGATCGTGACGTCGTTCAAAGGCGCCGACGGCAAGGAGTTCTTCGTTCCGAAACTCGGTAACTGAAAACGCGAGGAGCCGTGATGAAGAAGATCGTTGTTGCTGCGATCGCAGTCATCGGCCTCACCGCGCCCTTTGCCGCGCAACCGCGCGCACAGGACCTGCCGCGAAGGCTTGGCGGTGAAAACGGACCGAAGAAGGCTGCTGACGCGAAACGTCCAGCCCCGAAGCTCGCCGATGGGACAGTGGATCTCTCCGGCGTCTGGACGGGCGGCGGCGATGCGCCGATCCCGCGCCTGCTCGGCAAGGAGAAGCTCGATGCGTTGATGCAGCCGTGGGCGAAGCAGAAGATGGCGTCGTTGAAGGAAGCGGACGACCCGTATTTCTACTGCATGCCTGGCGGGCCGCTGCGCATCACCGGCGGCTTCGCGTGGAGGCTCGTGCAGCAGCCGACAGAACACGCCAAGTACATCTTCATGCTTCAGGAAGGCAACGCCCACAGCTTCCGGCAGATCTTCATGGACGGCCGCAAGCACCCTGATGACCCAAACCCGACGTGGTTCGGTCACTCCATCGGCCACTGGGAAGGAAACACGCTGGTTGTCGATACCGTCGGGCTCAACGACCGGTTCTGGCTGGACAGCGCAGGGACGCCGCACACCGAAAAGCTGCACCTCATCGAGCGCTATACGCGCACTGACTACAACACGCTGCAGCGCGTCGTGACAATCGACGATCCGGGGACGTTCACCAAACCGTTCGACGTAACGTATACGGCAAAGCTCGGCGACCCGGACAGCGAGATCATCGAGTACTTCTGCATCGAGAACAATCAGTGGGGCGAACGGACCAATAGGGACGCAACCGCGCCATCTATACCCGTCGCCAAGTAGCACCACCAGCGCAGGCGGGCCCTGGGGCCCGCCTGTCGTCCGGCGCGTTTCGTGCACTCGCACGGCGCCTGATGGGGCCGCTCGGGGTAGTAGCGCTCTTCAATTCCAATCCTGACGCGCTGATACCACTCCGCAAACTGCTCGCAAGCGCTGGCTTCGACGTCGTGTCGGCGCTGATTCCCGAGGTGCGCGACGGGCGCTGCGACGTGAACGGCATCATGGAGCAGCACGACCCCGTGGTCGTCGTCTACGACATCGGCGCGCCGTACGAGGAAAACTGGGCGCTGTTCGAACACTGCCGCGCGACGGCGATGCGAGATCGTCGATTCGTCATCACCTCCGCCAACCCCGGACATGTGGAACGGCTCGCGGGACACGACGATCGCATCTTCGAGATCGTCGACCGTCCATTCGATCTCGACAACATCGTGCAGGCGGTCAAAGAGGCGGCGCGGGCACGGCGAGTCATCCCCGGTCACGCCCACTCGCACCAGACGTCGAATGTGACGTCGATGCCGGAGCGGCGTTTGCGCTCCGACCGGCGACAGTCCTCCTGGACGCCGAACGACATCTACCAGAAGCTTCGTGAAAAACGCGAAGAAGTGGAGTTGGAGCGCCGTCGCTTCGGACGCCGCGCAACTGATCGGGACCACGGTCCAAGCAGTCACGCGGCGTGACGTAGACGTGGGCTCAGGCTTCGGGCTCAGGCGTTTCGCCTTTCGCCTCCCTTAAGCCGTGAGCCGTGAGCCCTAAGCCAGCATTAGCGGTGCGCGGGCGTTGGAATCTTCAGCACCTGACCCGGCTTGATCTGGTCGGGATCGGTGAGCACGTCCTTGTTCGCGTTGAAGATGTCCATGTACGAGTTTGCGTTGCCGAGCGTCTCCTTTGCGATCTTGCTCAGGGTGTCACCTGACTTGACCGTGTAGGTCCGCTCCCCCTGCGTACCCGCTTGTGGCCCCGGCTGCGCACCCGGTTGTGGGCCAGTTGCCCGGATGTCCGCCACGACCTCCTGCTGCCACGTCGGAATCGTCTTGATCGCATCCCAGATTTTGTTCGCTTCGTCCTGCGTCTTGACGGTCCCCTTGAAGTGGAGCTTGCCGTCGCGTTCGTCCGCGTTGCCATCCATGTGAAAATTCTTCGCCGTCTGAATGGCGTAGTTGTATTTCTCCCGAAGAGCCATGTTTTCTCCTCCGGGACTTGACGGCAAGCAAGTTCAACTCCCGGTTTGTTCCACTCAGTTCCCGGAATTTTCAGCTCTTCGGAATCCCAACTCCTTTACCGATGACCACCCCTCGTCAGAACGTGATACGGAATCCCAACTGGGCCGTGCGGTTCTGCCCCGCGGTCCGCTGCAGATATTGCGGGCTTGTTTCCACCGTCGTGATCGTCCAGTTCGGCGAATTGAAGACGTTGAAAACCTCGGCGATGCCTTCGAGAGCAACCCGATGCGGAAGCGCGATCTTCTGCTGCAGACGCAGGTCGAATTTCCGCCGTGGCGGCTGCGTGAACCAGTTGCGCGGCACTACCGTTCCGTCGGGCCGCGCACGCAGCCGGCTCGACGATTCCGGTCCACCAACGCCGGCGATGTTGCGAATGTCGGCGCCGTAGGTCGTCGTCGCCCGCTCCCCGATGCCGGTGTAGAACACGCCGCTCACCTGAAGTCCGCGTCCAACCTCCCAGATGCCGTTCAACACCGCGCGGTGCCGCAGGTCGCCGGCGGAGAGCGACCATTCACCCCCGAGATCCGGCGTCGTCTTGAACGGCACCGGATTGATGCCGCTGAACGCAGGCGGATAGGCGTCCCACAAGCCTGACAGCGTGTAGGTCGCGCCCCCCTGCCAGTGCTGGCTGAAACGCTTGGTGACCGCGGTCTGCAGCGCGTGGTAGCGCGAGCGTCCCATGCGCACGACCATCGATATCGCGCCGAAATCAGGGTAGGCGCGCCGCGAGATGTCGGAGAACGGATAGTTGGTGCCTGTCGCGGGATTGAACGTCAGGTTCATGTTCGAGATGACGTCCTTCTCGTTGCGCCCCTGGCTGTAGACGTAATCCGCTTCCACGGCCATCGTTCCGCCGATCTGATGCTGGAACCCGATCGAGTTCTGCCACGTGCGCCCGAGCTGCGTCGAGTAGTCGGCTGGCGCCACGAGCTCCTGCAGCGATCGTCGCAAACAGGTCGGCGTGTTGCGGACGTGGCAGAACTGCTGCTGTCCCTGGGCCACCGACGGCAGCGGCTGACCGTTGGTCGGATTGGAACCAAAATCCGGTCGACCGTCGTTCGTGTACTGGACGACGACGAGGCGATCGATCTGCGCCATGAAGAAGGTGTCGATCTGCAACGGTGTCGAGAAGTAGACGCCCGTCCCGCCGCGCAGCACCGTATTGTTGGTGATGCGATACGCGAAGCCGACGCGCGGCTGAATGTTGTTCTTGTCCGCGGGACGACCTTTGTCGACAAATGGCGGTACCGCGTAGTTGTTGCCGTTGGCGTTGATGCTCAGGTCGTAGCGCGCGCCCAGATTGAGCGTCAACTTCGACGCGAGCTGCCAGTCGTCCTGGAACCACGCGCCGTACTGCGGGCGAATATCCCGCGTCGCGTAATTGCCGACGCCGATGCTGTAGGTCTGAATCAGCGGCGAAATGGCGTTCATGTTCCAGGTGTCGGCGTTCCACGGATCCGGGAACCACGCCTGCAGGTCGGCCGCAGACGGCGTTCCGCGGCGCGCATCGACGGCGCCCATGCAGGACTGGCAGTTGTTGCCGGAATCGACCATGACGACCACATCGGCGCCGGCCTTCACATCGTGGCGGCCGCGCGCGTCGTAGGAGTAGGTGAAATTGTCACGCAGGCTCCAGTTGTCCTGCGCGCCAAACCGCGGGTAGAAGTTGTTGCCGCCGATGGCGAAGTTGCCGAATGTGATTCGCGGAGAACCCGTCGTCACGCCATTGGCCGCTTGCCAATGATGGGACCACGTCGTGAGGTTCGCGTTCGCGAAGATCCAGCGCGTCTTGCCGGCGTCTATTTCGTTCACGGCGCGGTTGGTGATCACGTGCGTGAACTGCCCCGCGAACTCACGGTTCGTCTCGAGCGTCGAACCCGTCGCCGCGGGATGGCTGTTGTTCCCCGGTGTGAACGGCTGCCAATGCTCGGCATCGGTCACCTTTCCCATCACGCGCATGTTCGACGAAATCTGATAATCGAGCCGACCGCCACCCATCTTCACGGTTTCAGGACCATGCAGCTCGACGTTGAAGGCGGGGTACGGCGTGTTCCAGATGCTCGTCTTCGGCTCGCGTTCGTACTCGAAATGGGAGAAGAAGTGGAGTCGATCCTTCCGGATCGGGCCGCCCAGCGCGAACGCCAGCTGCTGGTTGTCGATTGGGACGACTTTGTGAATAACCGGATCGGGTGCATTCAACCGACTGTCACGGAAATTGCCGCGCACCGATCCTGAAAAGCGATTGGTGCCGGATTTGGTGACCGCAATCACCTGCACCGCCGCCGATCGGCCCATCGTCGCGTCGAATCGATTCGAGATGTATTGAAACTCGCCGATCGATTCCTGGCTGTAGCGCGGCTGGTTGCCGAACCCCATTTCCGATGTGACCTGCTGGCCGTCGAGACTGAACTGGTACTGCCGAACGTCACCCGACGCGCCGCGGTTCGCAATCGGCGTGTTCGCCGAATCGGACGTCATGCGGCTGCCCGGCGCGAGCATCGCGAGCGCCATCCAGTTGCGTCCCTGCACCGGAAGCTCCTGCACCTGCTGCGGGTCGATGTTGCCGCCAAGCTGCGAGGTGGCGACGTTGATGAGCGGCGCCTCCCCGCTGACAGTGACGGTTTCGGCCACGCCGCTCGGCGCCATCTGCAGGTTGATGACGACCGTCTGCCCGACAAGCAGCTCGACGTTGTTGCGCTGCGCGGTCGCGAACCCCTGCAGCTCCGCGGCGATCTCGTAGCCACCGACGCGGGCTGGAATGCGGTAGACGCCGCGCTCATCGGTCACGGCGACGAATCGATTGCCGGATGCCTGGTGGACAACCGTAACGGTGACGCCCGGAAGCACGGCACCCGTTGAATCGGTAATCGTGCCGGTCAGCACCGCTTCCTGCGCAAACGCGGAAGCGGGGATCGTGAATATGAGAGCAGCGAGAAGCACCCGACGCAGTCCCGTCATCGTTCCTCCTGTTTTGGGTTGATCGTGCTGGTTCGAGGGTTCGTGGGTTCGCGGGTTCGTGCGAACCGACGAACCGTCGAACGCCGAACCACTACTAACGTGTACCGTTCGCCGCGGTGATGTCGTAGACGATCCGTCCATCCACCATCGTCAACACCGGTTTGATGTCCTTGATTTGATCCGCGGGGATCG
>Ga0070671_100004567_pt1 | contig 10969 bp, 8 predicted proteins | sample KBSS73metaG_FD_65341 | JGI IMG/M metagenome (GOLD analysis project Ga0070671, IMG submission 65341) | Switchgrass rhizosphere microbial communities from Kellogg Biological Station, Michigan, USA - KBS S7-3 metaG | ecosystem: Host-associated > Plants > Roots > Rhizosphere > Soil ... | reverse complement strand
CCTACTGGCTCGCCTTCGTGGCGATCGACCTCGCCTGCGGGCTGGGCGCGTACCGGCTCGACGTTCGCTCCGAGCAGTTCCGTCCACTGCTGCTGCTCGCCCAGCGCTTCGTCTACCGGCAGGTGATGTATTCGGTGGTGATCCGCGCGGTGAATGCGGCGCTCGCCGGAATGGCGCAGGGCTGGGGCAAGCTCGAGCGGACGGGCCGCGTCACCGCGCCGACCGCGGCGGGCTGAACTCGGCGACGACGACGGACTGGGCGGGAACCTCGAGAACGCGAGGCGCGGCGGGATAGACCGCCCGTGCCGCCGGCTCGCTCAGGACCGGGTAGCTCTCCTCGCCGGCATCGCGCCACCGGTACTGGTCGGCCCCGAAGCGCAGCACGGTGACCGGACCGCCAAGCCGCACCCGGTGGCCGCCGCGCCGCGCGATGAGGTCCAGCTTGATCCGCCGGCCGGTGTTGCGGTTGACCACCAGCAGGGCCGCGTGATGGTCCGGCCGCTCGAGAGCCCAGGCGCTCACCGCATCGGTTCTGTCCGCGACCCGCGTCGGCAGCACGCGGTGGACGCCGCCCGGGACGGTCCACCCCCGCGTCAGCATCCGCGCCACGTGCAACTGCGGCATCGGCACCGTCGCCTGACCTTGCGGATTGGCCAGGAACAGCATCATGTTGCCGTAGCCTGCGCAGGGGTTGGAACCTGTCGCCGGCACGTTCGGGCCATAGCCGAACATATAGGCCGCGCTGCCGCCCTCGCTCAGCCACTGCCCGACGATCGACGCCATCAGCAGCCCGCTCGGCAGGTCGCTTTCGGCGCGGCCGGAGAAGGCCGAGAAGCCATACTCGGAGATCACCCGCGGCACCGAACGCGGCAACCCGCTCGCTACGAGCCGCTCGGTGTAGGCATGAAGCAGGCCGCCCGCCTTGACGAGCTTGCCCGGGATGTCGGTGCAGATGTCGTCGAACGGGTAGAACTCGAACGAGAAGAACCCCAGTTCGTCAAGCTTCCCGCGCGCCGCGAGGTAATCGAGGAAGTGCTTCGCCCACAGCCCGCGCGCCTCCGGCAGCAGCTCGGTCTCGGTCACCGCGCTCTGCAGGCTCGGGCCGCCCAGCCGCGCGCCTGACAGGATGCCGCGCAGGCGTTCGGTGGCGGCGACATAGAGAGCTGCATAGTCTGCGGGGTTGCCGTACTGCCCGTCGGGCTCCTCGCCGAGCTCGACCTGCCGGACCGGGTAGCCACGTCGGGCAAGGTAACGCAGCTCCGCCGCCTCGTTGTCGGGCGTGTCGTACATGATCCCGGTGGGGATCATCACCGGCCCGCCGAAGCCGAGGCCGCTGGCAAAGATCCGGTCGAGCCCGACCTGCTCGAGATCGGGATCGCGATCGCTCGCCCGGTGCCACGGATCGGTCGACGACACGTGCGCGACCGTCTGCCCGCCATGCGAGGCGGCGTGCACCACCACGTCCGCCATTCGCCCGTCGGGTCCCGCCACCCCAGCCGAGATCTCGCGCACCGCGAACCCCAGCCGGTCGCGCCAGTCGCTCGCGCCGGGCGGCGCAGTGCCGGAACCTTCAAGCAACAGCACACGCAAGTGCCGCGTGGTGATCGGCTGGTCGGCCAGCACCAGCGAGGCGGTCCCGCCCCCGCCCCGCTCCACCGTCCCATGCGGAAACGTCACCCAGCGCCCGTCGGGGTCATAGTCGCCATCGCCCGCCCAGTACTGCACAGCGTAGCGCACTGCGTAGGGCGCCCCCCATTCGATCACCGCGCGGTCGATCTGCACCGGATGGCCGAAGTGCAGCATGAGCCACTGCGGATGAGCCTGCCCGTCATGCAGCACCGCGGGGTCGAGATAGGGGTTCGACTTCCAGAAGCTCTGCGTATCGCCGTCGGTCAGCCGCGAGTAGTCGGCGTTGTTCGCCTGGTCGAGCGTGTCGCCGCGGCGGGGCAGGCGATAGCCCCACGAGAGCTGGATGGGCGCCCCCGGCACGTCGCTCGAAGTCCAGTACCCCTCGCTGTGCGCCGGATCGGACCATTGCCCCACCGGGTTCCAGTGCCATGCCTCGATGCCCAGCTCGGTCCGCAGGCGGTAGGTCAGGGCGCGCAGCCCGGCCGATTTCATCGCGGCAATGTTCCGCTCCGTGAACAGCCGGTCGATGTCGCCGTGCTGCGCCCCGTCGATCCCGCCCCCGATCGCCAGCGCCGGATCGAACGCCGGAGCGTTTGTGGGCGGATCCAGGTCGATCACCACCGCCGGGTGCGACGTCTTCGCGACAGCAGGCGCGCTCACCGCCAATGCAGCCGCGCTCATCAGCGATGCAGCGCGCATGCGAGCCTCTTTCACCCTGGTTGCAGCCGTGCGCTAGCGGCCGATCAGCCGTAGCAGCTGGATCAGCGCGCGGTAGCCGGCAAGCCCTTGCGGCAGCGCGATATAACGGTTGTGCCAGGCGGGCGCGAACTTCTCCTTGTAGCGCCGCAGCCCCTGGAAGTTGTAGCGCTGCTGGCGAAACCCGAAGGCTAGCCGCGCCGCGCGGGTCCAGCTCGTCGCCAGCCGCCCCTCGCGCATGCCCGAAAGCGGCGCCACGCCAAGGTTGAACCGCGCGAAACCGCGGGCCTTGGCCACCATGACCAGTTCGGCCAGCAGGAAGTCCATCGTCCCGGCCGGCGCGCCGGGCCGATGTCGCATCAGGTCGACCGACAGCTCAGCCCCGTCGCCCGAGCGCCACAGGTTGGCAAAGGCGACGGCCTCGCCGCTCGCATCGCGGATCACCGCAATGTCGCAGTGCGCAAGGTAGGCCGGGTCGAACGCGCCCAGGCTGAAGCGCTTCTCGCGCCCGCCATGGCGGGCCAGCCACGCGTCGGAGATCGCCTGCAATTCGGGCAGATGCAGCCCCGCCTCCGCGGCGGGCACGATATCGAGCCACAACCCGGCCCGCGCCGCCTGCGCATGGCTGTTGCGCAAGGACTTGCGCTGCGGCCCCGCCAGCGAGAACCCGGCCAGCGGCAGCACCGCCTCCTCGCCGTACTTGATCGGGCGCAGCCCCAGCTCGAGCGCCAGCGGCAGGAATGCGTCGCTGACCTGGTAGAAGCACAGCCGCGCCCCCACGCGGTCGCTCTGCAGCCGCATTTCCCAGGCGAGCTCGCTCCAGCGTGCCACCGGCCCCACCGGATCGCCCATCACGAACCACGTCCGCCCGACCGGGCGGAACATCAGGAAGGCATCGCCCTCGGCGGCAACGAGGAAGCGCTTGTCCCCGGTGCAGGCGAGCATCGCGTCGCTGCGCCCGCTCCGTGCCGTGGCCCGGGCGAAGACTTCGTCGGGCAGTTCCTCGAGCCCGACCTCGCCTGGCGGGCGCGAAAGCAGTTCGCGCACCGCGAACACCGCCACCATCGCACACGTGGCAAAACTGGCGCGCAGATAGCGCGCCCGGTCGGCCCGCCAGGCGAAGTGGAACCAGGTCCAGCTGACCAGCGGCACATGGTTGTAGGCTCCGAGCCCACTCGCGGCAGCGAGCACGACGGCGATCATCGCCGCCACCAGCCACGGCCGGTTGTGGCTGGAGAAGGCGCCCATGCTCTCGCGGTAGAACGCGGGCGCGAGGCCGTGCAGTGCGCCGGCCATTGCCAGCATCAGCCCGGCTTCCTCAAAATCGAGCCCCTTGGCGAGCGAGAACACCGCGCCCGCCAGCAACAGCGCGCGTGCCGCAACGAAGCCCGAGCGCGAGCGCGAGAGCAGCGCCGGCGCAGCCAGCAGCAGGGCCGCGCCGGTGAGGCTGCCGGCCAGGTGCGCGGCCTCGACCAGGGGCAGCGGCGCCATTTCGCGCAGCGCCTGCAGGCGATCGTGGACGCCCGGCAGCACGCCCGAGAACAGCAGCACCAGCCCGCCGGCAAAGACCATCGCGGCCATTGCGGGCGGCCCGGCCTCGAGCGTGATCGCCCCCAGCACCCGCCCGACCGTGTCCCCGCGCCGGCAGGTCGCGCGCAGCGCCAGCAGCCCGTTGAGCGCCAACGAGAGGGCGAGCGGCAGGAGGTAGTAGATCGCGCGGTAGGCGATCAGCGCGGCGGCGAGCCGCGGGTCGTGATGGCCCAGGCTCGCCAGCAGGGTGCCTTCGAACACGCCGATGCCGCCGGGCACGTGGCTGGCGATCCCGGCACCGATCGCAAGGGCATAGGCGATGAAGAGCTGCGGGAAATCGTCGAGGCCGAGCGAGGGCGCCAGCACGAGCAGGGCCATGGCGGACAGCGCAAGATCGAGCGCGGAGAGCGCGAGCAGCCCGCAAGCCGAGCCGAAGCCGATTGGCAACCGGACCTGGCCGGCCAGCCCCAGCCGGCGGGCGAACGGCGCCAGCGCCGCAAGCGCAAGCACCGCCGCCCCGGCGATCCGCGCATCCCGCGCCCTGACGACAACGCCGAACAGCACCAGCGGATGCGCGTGAAGCAGCAGCGCCGCGGCGCTGACCAGCGCAATCCCGCCCCAGAATCCCGCCGAGGCGACCACGACCAGCCGCGCCACCGACGCCGGGGCGAGGCCCGCCCGCCCGTAGATCGCGAGCCGCGCCGAGCCGCCGGTCAGCAGTCCGAAGCCAAGGTTGTGCGAGAGCGCATATGCGGTGAACGCGCCCCTCGCGACAACCCCGGCCGGGAGCCGTTCGCCGAGGCTGGCAAGTGCCAGCGCGTCATAGCCGGCGAGCAGCAGATAGCTCGCCGCGGTCAGCCCGATCGCCGCGCCGATGCGCTCAGCCGGCAGGGCGAGCAGCGCGGCGCTGACCGCATCGAGGTCGATCCCCCGCACCAGGTGGACCAGCGCGCCGACGAGCACCGCCGTCGCAGCGAGCGCGCCGAACGTCGCTGCCCGACCGGCCCATCCGCGCGGCAGGGCAGGAAGAGACATGGCCGCCGCCACCGGTCAGGCCCGCTGCCACAGCTGCGTCTGGCACAGGTGCTGGTGGAACAGGCACCCGGCAATGCGCGCGTGACCGGAATCGACGAGATCGATGTGCGAGGAGAACACGTGGCCGAGATCGGGCACGAGCACCCGGCCCTCCCAGTGGCGCGGGCCCGCCGGGTGATAGCCGAGCAGGATGGGGAGGCCGATCAGCTGCGGATAGCCGCCGTCGCGCGCATCGGCCTGCGCGGTAGGCGTCGCGCCGACGACCACCCCGCAGATGTTGCTCCCGCACGGCTGGATCCGCACCAGTACCGAGCCATCGGGATTGCGCCACAACCCGCTGATGTCTCCGGGAGCGGCTGCTGCGGGCCGGGCCTGCGCCACGGGGGCCGCGGCAACCAGCAACAGCAGCGCGGCAGCCAGGCGCCGGATCATCGCCGCGGCTCCAGCCCTCGCAGCACCGCATCCACCACCGCCGCGGTAGCTTCCTCGCGGTGCAGCAGCATCAGGTGATTGTCGTCGATCGCGGTCAGCCGGACGGGACCCGGCAGTGGCGCGCGGCACAGGCTGTCCGCCTCGGCCCGGGCGAAGATGCACGACAGCGAAAGCCCGCTGAACGCCCGCGCCATCGAGTCCGGCGCGACCGCCGAGGGCCCGCCGTAATAGAGGCCGAAGGGATTGGCGTGGAAGTGTACGTCGGTCGCGGGGCCGACGATGACCACCTGCGCGATCCGCCGGCGCAGGTCGGCAGGCAACTCGCCCAGAGTCGCCCCGAGCAGGTCCGCCCCAAACGAGAACCCGATCACCGCGAGGCGCTGCGCGCCCGAACGGCGCAGCGCCTCGGAGAGGCTCTCGGCGACGGCATCGCGGGCAAAGGCGGCCGAGCGTTCGCGCCCGAACACCACCGGCGAGCTGACCGCAAGCACCGGGATTCCCCGCGCCGCGAGCTTCTCGGGCAAGTCGGAGCCGAACCCGACGTGCAGGCCCATGTCGCCCGACCAGAACACCGCCGCGAGCGCGGGCGCCCGTCCGACCGGCGCGCCCGGCGCCGGGGTGAAAGTGCTGGCGGTGGCGGAGAAGTAGTCGCCCAGCAGCAGCGTCCCCGCCGCCACCGCGACGAGGAGCCCCGTCCCCCGGACGATCCAGCGCATGGTGGCCCGCTTCATCGCACCAGCCTTACGGGCCCGCGCTTTCTGTCGAATGATCCTTAGATTACATCCGCGTCAGGTTGCCCGGAAGCCTGCTGCGCCGCCCGGCGAACGCGCCGCCGTCAGAAGCTGGCGGTTAGGCCGAGGTTGGCAACGTGATCGTCGGTGTCCGGTCCGTTGCGCACGAAGCCGTGCTGATTGAGGTAGCCCACTTCGACCGAGATGTTCTTCGCGATCGGCGTGCTCACGGAAACCCCGGTCCGCCAGCGCTCATAGCCGGACTGCTTCTGGAAGCCGGTGGTGTTGAGGTTGATGAAGCTCTCGTGGGTGAGGTTGAGCTTGGTCTTCCCCACGATCGGCGCCGACAGCTTCACATAGGGCCGCAGTCGCCAGCCGGTGCCGCCGGTGTTGTCGCGCCAACGCTCCTCGAGCCGCATGCGGGCGCTGAGGTCAAACGGACCGACCTTCGCGATGTTGTCGAAGCTGACCTGCTGGCGGAAGCGGTGCTCGGTCGTGTTGAGGGTGCCGTGGTTGTACTGCGGGTCGAGCGTGTAGCCGAGCCAGTAGGTAACGTGCTTGTTGGCCTTGTAGCCCAGCATCAGGTTCTGCTCGAGCTCGTAGAAGCCCTTGGCGTCGCTGGTGCGCAGCACCGTCTCGCTGGAACCGCGGATCGGCCCGCCGAGTCCGGCCTGGAGCGTGACCGTGCCCCATGCCTGGGTGTCGTCGGCGAGCGCCGGGCTGGCGGCGCCCGCCGCAATGAGAGCAAGCGCGGCTCCGGTGAGGTAACGCATCGTGAAACTCCGTCTGGTGCCGCCGAATGGCAGCGTTGAGGCCGCCCTATGACCAATCGATGACAGTTCGATGACACTCGTCTGACTGTCGGTTGCCACCGGGCGCGGCCCGGGGGTGACTTCGGCGCGGCCATCGGGCATGTGAGGCCGCAACCGGCACCGGCGCCTCGCACCGCCGCGCCGCAGACGCAATCGCAAACAGAGGGATACGAGGTCATGAGCGGACGCAACATCGTCATCACTGGCGGCTTCGGGGCGCTGGGCCGCGTCGTCGCCGCCGCCTTCGCGGCAGCGGGCGACAAGGTGGCGCGGATCGACTTCGCCCCCTCCGCCCCCGACACCATCCCCGGCGGGATGGACCTGCCCGGTGTCGACCTGACCGATGACGCCGCAGTCGACAAGGCCGTTGCCGCAGTGACGGCGCAGCTCGGCGGGATCGACGTGCTGGTGAACATCGCTGGCGGGTTCACCTGGGAAACGCTCGAGGGCGGATCGCTCTCCGCGTGGGAGCGGATGTTCTCCATGAACCTGCGCTCGAACGCCACGATTACCCGCGCCGCGCTCCCCGCGCTGCGCCAGAGCAAGGCGGGACGGATCGTCAACATCGGGGCGGGCGCGGCCCTTCAGGCCGCGGCCGGGATGGGCGCCTACGCCGCCTCCAAGGCCGGCGTCCACCGCCTGACCGAAGCGCTGGCCGCCGAACTGGCCGACACCGCGATCACCGTCAACGCGCTCCTGCCGAGCATCATCGACACGCCGACCAACCGTGCTGACATGCCCGATTCCGATTTCAGCCAGTGGGTCCAGCCCGGCGCCATCGCCGATGCGATCCTGTTCCTCGCCTCGCCGGGCGCGCGTTCGATCAGCGGCGCGCTGATTCCCGTCACCCGCGGCGCGGGCTGACTGTCAGCCGCCGCGCTGGCGCGTTTTTCCGCGCGGGCAGGAACGTCCGCGCGGCAGGCGCATTGGCGGGGCATGGTTGTTGCAGGATTTGCATTGGGCGTAATCGCCGCGCTGGCGGTCTCGGCCGAGCGCGCCTCGCGCTGGTTCTGAGCAGCGTGCGTTCGTCGCGCGCGTCAACGCCAGATCAGCGGGCTAACCATCCTCAGGATCTCCTGGTGGATCGGCCATTCGCCTGACGGCGTGACATTGCGCCGCGTCCGCACATTGTAGGGGTAGCGCTCGAAGCGGCGTGAGCGGCGCGAGAGCAGCGGCGTCCAGTAGGTGCAGCCTTCGAAGTAGTAGTGCGTGACCTGGCTGTGGCGCGAGCGCCCCGGCTCGCGGATCGGGGAACCGCCGTGGAGCAGATTCGCCGCCCAGACGAGCGCCTGGCCTTTCTTGAGGTGCGCCCCTCGCGGGTAAGGGCGTGATCGCGGACCACCTGCTGGATGGCCGGCTCGTAGTGGTTGCGGTAATTGGCCGACCCGTTGAGGCGGCCGCCGGGGAGACCCATCGTCTCCAACGTCACCCGCGGCAGACGGTGCGATCCAGGGTAATAGTGGAGCGGCCCGTTGCCGGCATCAACATCCTCCAGCGCGACCCACACCCCGGCCATGAAGTCGTGCGGCGTGCTGTCGAAGTGGATCGTGTCGGAATGGGTCGACTGTTCGGTCCCCACCGGGAAGTTGAGTGTCTGGAAGGCGAATGGCCGGCGCCCGTAGAGCAACTCGAGAGTCGCTGTGGCCTTGGCGTGAAGCGCGAGACCTCGCACTGCTTCGACCTTGCGCCAGGCATTGAGCACGCGGCGATCGGCGCCGCTCGGGAACAGCGGCTCCATCCGCCGGATGATCTCGGCCACTGTCTCGTCGCCAAGGTCGAGGTCGATGACGACAAACCCGCGCTCGGCGAATTCCTCGATCAGCGCGCGGTCCGCGCCGGCCAGATCGGCGCGGTCGAGGCGGGCATAGCGTGGAGTGTCATGGGCATCCATGACGCCATGCTGGCCCATCATGGTAAACGTGGGGTTAACGCTGTTCGCAGTGCCCGGCAGGGCGGGACGCGGGGCGCGCCACGACGGCGCGCCCCTCTCCGGTTCAGTTCACATCGACAGACTTGCTGACGAGAATGTTGACGGCCACGCGGCGGTTCTGCGCGCGGCCTTCCTCGGTATCGTTGCTGGCGAGCGGATCGGCCTTGGCCATGCCGGTCGGGGTCAGCATGCGGTAGGGCTTCCAGTGGCAGACCTGCTGGAGATAGTTGATCACGCTCGAGGCGCGCTTCTCGCTCAACGTCTGGTTGTAGTCGTCGCCGCCGACCGTGTCGGTATAGCCCACCACCAGCATCAGCGCGTTCTCGGTCGCCTCGGCCTGGGTGGCGGCCTGGCACAGGTTGGCCTTGGCGTCCGGGGACAGCGCCCACTTGCCCGTCTGGAAGTAGACGTTGGTCGTGCCCTTGATATTGTATTTGTCGATGTCGCCCATCCGGCCGCGCAGCGCCTCGGTGGCGGCGGTCTGCTCGTCGAACTGCTGGGCGGTGCCCTGGCGGATCATCGTCGCGGTCTTGAGGTCGCCGCCGCGGAACACCACGCTCTTGGCGACCAGCTGTCCGCCGGCGTCCTGCCCGGTCTTCACCGTGACGGGCAGGCCATTGAGCAGCGAGGCAATGGTGTACTTGCCCTTGCCGCCGAACAGCCCGCCGCCGGACTTTACCTCGGTGGTCTGCGCCAGCAGGACGACCGCCTTAGTCCCGTCGGGCTGGGTGACCTGCATCTTGTCGCCGCTGCGCGCGGAGATGAAGCCCTTGACGTCGGGGCCCGCCGGCAGGGTCTTGGGATCGGCGGGACGCTCGCCGTTGACGAGGATGTTGGGATTGACCGCGGCATCCTGGGGCTGCGCCGAAGCGCCGGCTGCGAGCGGCAGGGTCGCCGCGGCGAGAAGGAACAGGGCTCCCGATCCAAGGGAATTCTTGCGCATAAGACTAGGTCTCCGGAATTTGTATCAATCGGTCGCGGCCTGTTCAGGTTCACCTTGCTGCCCGATGAACGCCTGATCCAAACGATTGATCGCACGGGCAATCCGTCTCTTGTGTGCGATGAACCGTTGAGATCGATCGGGTAATCGCCGCGCCGGGCCGGCCCATCGTCACGGGCGGGCGCGAGCTAGCGCGCGAACGGAACGATCCGGCAGCCGGCGTTCGCCGCCGCATCGCGCAGCGCCACCAGGGCCTGCTCCGGACCGGCTGCCGGCGGGTCCTCGTAGAACCGCGAGACCGCCCCAAACCGGCTCGCATCGGCAAAGGCGATCCTGCGTCCCGGGCAGAGCGCGGCAATGCCCACCGGAGTCAGCGCCGAGCTGGCGAGCGTCAGCGGCCGGTTGTCGAAGTCCGGCCGGTTGATGACGAAATTGGAATCGAACGGGATGCGGCCCGTCTCGAAAATCACGAAATCCGCATCGGTCCGCGCGACGGCGGCGCGCGCCTCGGCAAACGGGGCGACGAACGCGCGCACCATTGCCGCGTGCAGCGGCACCAGGACCAGCACCGAAATCGCCGTGCCGATCGCCATGGCCCGCGCCGGGGCCGCGCCCCGCGCGCGCAGCCACGACCAGCCGTAGCCCCCCAGCAGGCAACAGTTGCCGATCAGCCCGTGAAGATAGCGGTAGCCCCAGCCATGGCCCTGCACCGGCATCAGGACCGCCACCGCCACGAGCAGCAGGACCACCCCCGCCGCCAGGGCTCGGGCGAGATCGTCGGCCGCGTGGCGCAGCCCGACCAGCGCCAGCGGCACGAGCAGCGCGTGCTGCCAGGTGATGAAACGCAGCACATTGCCGGCCATGACCCACAGCGAATCCAGCCCCGGCAGCACCAGCAGTCCGGCCAGCCGCTCGATCAGCCCCACCTGTCCGGCGGCGGCCAGCGCTCCCGGCCCCGGCTCTGGTGCGATCTGCGCCATGACCCAGTGCGGCCAGGCCAGCCAGACGAGCGCGATCGCGGCGTAGGCGAGAAGGTAGCAGGCGAGCGTGCGCCATTCGCGGCGGCGACGCAGCAGATCGAGAAACGGGAGCACGAACAGCGGATGGAACAGCGGCTGGTGGATGCCGGTAGCGAACAGCCCAGTGACCATCGCCCCCGCATGTCCCCCCCGCGTGCCCCTGAGGAAGCAGGCCAGCCACAGCAGGTTGAAGGCAAGGTGCGCGGTCATCGCGA
>Ga0070671_100004566_pt1 | contig 10969 bp, 10 predicted proteins | sample KBSS73metaG_FD_65341 | JGI IMG/M metagenome (GOLD analysis project Ga0070671, IMG submission 65341) | Switchgrass rhizosphere microbial communities from Kellogg Biological Station, Michigan, USA - KBS S7-3 metaG | ecosystem: Host-associated > Plants > Roots > Rhizosphere > Soil ... | reverse complement strand
CCCGACACCACCACCAGCGCTGAGGAGGTGACCTCGACCGACACCATCCCGGCGCTCAGCGCCTGACAGAACGAGAAGATCACGCGGTCGTCGTCACACACCACGCCAGCGGGCTTGACCCAGTCGGCGCCTCGCGGGCCGAACTTCGGCGCATATTCGGCGTGAGCACTAGCCAACTGACTGTTGCGACCGTTAGTCGACCAGGCCGTGAAACCTGACAACGGGAGCTGCGCAAGTCGTTGCTCGCACCGACTGACCTCGCTCGACTCGATGCCCTCGTGGGGGAAACCTCGACACGTACACAGCACCCGCGTGCTTTCCTGGGGATCGCGAGGGCGGGCCCGCTCAGAGGAGGAGCCGGCATGAATGAAGTTCCAGGCGGCGAGGAGAGCTGAGCCGAGTGATTCGAGCGGAAGTCATTGCCTATGCCGGTGTCCCGGACGGGTTCCGCGCGTGGTCGATCGTCGACGATATCTCCGTCCTCGTCCTGGACGGCGACCTCTCCCACGACCGGACCGGACGGCTTGTCGCCAACATCGCGTGGCTCGCAGTGCCTCACCGAGCATCAATCGTTACCAGGCTCCGCCGTGGGCGTCCTCCGGCACTGGAGTCGCTGACCGATCCCCGCGCAGTCGTGGACCGCATCCTCGACGCCGAAGATCTCTCCGTCCAAGGTGGCGTGCGGCTGGTTGACGACGCGACCGGCACGGTCCTCGATCCAGGGTGCTGCGTGCAGGTATACGACTGGGCCGACTGGGCAGACCTCCTACGCGGTGAACCCGTGGTCGTGGGTCACGATCCGGAACTCGTCGTAGACGTCCGCGGCGACACATGCGTCGCATGGTCGGTAGAAGGGGGTGACACTCCGGACGGCCCGCCACCTCACGTGCCCCGCATCGCGTTTCCCACGACGGCCGTCCCGGAGCACATCTCCGTGATGCGTCGCAGTCTTACCGCGACCACGGATCGCGTCGGAGAGTGGGCATCGGCACTCGTGCCGGGCCAGGCCGACGACCTCGTGACACGGATTCGAGAAGCGTGGGGCGTCGCCGAGCAGCCCGGCGGTGTTCCGCGGGTTTCTTGACCCTTCTGCGCCCCGGCCTGCTGGTGATCTCCTCGCGGCGGGTTCACCCCTGCCAGGTCGATGGCCGGGGCACGGCACATCGTCTCACCTTGTGCCCGGCCCTCGACTTGGTTGCCGTCGCACCCGGAACGTCGGCGACCTCGGGCAGCCGTCGGTGGTACGAGCAGCTCTGGACGCGCTCACCCGTCGCGCCGACGGAATGACCGCGGTGGGCGGGGCACAGCGTCGCCGTCCTCCACCGGATCTACGCCAAGTGCATCGTCGGCCACGACGAAGCTGTTCGGCGCAGGATCGCGGCGGCACTCTCGGGGCCCGAGGCGGAGGCCCACCGCTCCGGCGCTGAACGCCATGACGCCTGACCATCGCTCCGCCGGTACCGTCGACCACCTCAACGAGATCGTGCCAGCCGCCCAGACTCCGGAAGGCGCTCCGGACTTGCCCCTCAGCCAGCATCCGGTGAACGCGTACCTGGCCTCCCGCGGCATCGCGCAGCTCGGCGGGGCGATGACAGAGACCATCATCCCGATCATCGTCGTGGTCTCGCTCGGCGGTGACGCTGCGGCCGTCGGCGGAGCACTCGCCGCCACCCTCGTCACCAGCATCGCCTGCCGAGTACCGCTGTCCGCCTTCGTCGACCGGCAGGAGCGGCAGGTCGTCCTCCAGGTCGCGAGTCAGATCATCGCGGCGGCGACGGCGTGTCTCGTCCCGCTGCTCTGGCTCACCGACCTCCTCAGCTACCCACTGCTGATCGTGGCGATCGTCTTCGTCGTCTCCGCGCAGGCCCTCGTAGAGACATGCGGGCACGCGACCCTCAACACCATCTCGACAGTCGACCAACGAGTCGGCGTCATCGGCCATCTCAACAGCCTCGCCAGCGCGGCGGCGATCACCGGACAGTCCGTCGCACCGTGCCTGACCCGGCTGATGCCCGCGCCACTGATCGTCCTCGTCGACGCGGCAACCAACCTCGTCTCCGCCGCCGTGCTGTGGCCGGTCCGTTCGTGGGAGCGCAGGCCAGACGCGGATCCACCTACCGACGTCGCTCACGTGACATACCGGGCCGTCCTGCGCGAAACCCTCGGCGTCAGCAGCGTATGGACGCTCTGGGTCGCGTGCCTGATCAACAGCGTGCCCGCTCCCGTCGCCCTCCTCTACGTCACCCAGACCCTCGCCATCCCGGTCGAGGTCGTCGGCCTGCTCTTCGCGACCGGCGCCATCGGCGGCATCATGGGCGGCCTGGTGGTGGGCCGGTTCGTGCGGAGGCTCTCGCTCCGGACCGTGCTCCTCTCCAGCGTCGCGCTCTCTCTGGTCAGCATCGCGTTGTTCGTGGCCGCCGCAGCCGCATCTGCTCTCGTGTACGCCCTCGTCATCGGCTTCGAGTTCCTCTCCGCCCTCGCGGGAACTGTGCTCGTCGCCTCCGTGCTCGGCTCGGTCCAGGTGCGCAGCGGACCTCGCACGGTCGCCCGCCGCATCACCGTCGCATCGACCGGGATGGAAGTCCTCGGGCTGGCCGGCATCGGTATCGGCTCCCTCGTCGCCACCTGGTTCTCCCCCATGACCGCCCTCTTGGTCGCGGGTGCGGGCTACGCCGCCCTCCTGGTCGTCTCGGCGCTCGTCAAGGGCTCCCTGTGACTCACGGGTCAGCCCACCGGACGGGCCAAACTTCAGCGCGTACTCAGCGTGGACACCCGCTCAGGGCCGGTGAGAGCCGGACACCACCGGATTCATCAAGATCACCAACCACGCGCGAAACCGCACGTCAGAGCCTGATCTCGCAGGCCAACGACCGGTGCCCCCGGTGGGATTCGAACCCACACTGTGACCCTTTTAAGGGGCCTGCCTCTGCCGGTTGGGCTACGGGGGCCCGCGGCCAGCCTAAGGCCGCGCCACGATCCTCCCGACCAACCCACCCTCGTGAATCCGGCGGAAGCCCTGAGGGCCGCGGCGAGCCCGCCGCGGGTGTCCATGGTGCTGCAGGCGGCGCGGCGTCCACCTGCTCGGGCGGCCGCACACCGGTTCGACGGCGCGGGCGCGTCGACCGAGAGCACGATGTCGAGATCCGGGCTGCGGCTCCGACCAGGGATGCGAGAGGGTCGCACCCGAGCGGCCCATGAGAGGAGCCACCGGTGAAGTACATGCTGATGATCTACGACAACCCCGAGACCCGCGCCGTGTTCTTCGGCGAGGAGGGGAAGCCGCTGATGGCCGAGATGGACGCGATCATGGCGGAGCTGCAGGCGTCCGGCGAGCTCGTCACCACGCACGCGCTGGCGGACCCGCCGAGCACGAAGGTCGTCCGCAACGGCCCGGTCGTGACCGACGGGCCGCTCGCGGAGGCGAAGGAGCACTTCGGCGGGTTCCTGATCGTGGACGTCGAGTCCGAGGAGCGGGCGATCGAGATCGCCGCGCGGTGGCCGAAGGTGAACACCCCGATGGAGGTCCGCCCGATCCTCGGCGACGGCGGGGAGGTGTGACCGGGCGCGTCGAGGACCTGCTGCGCGAGCTGGCGCCGCAGGTCCTCGGCGCGCTCGTCCGCAGGCACCGGCAGTTCGACCTGTGCGAGGACGCCGTGCAGGAGGCCCTGCTCGCCGCCGCGCAGCAGTGGCCCGCGCAGGGCGTGCCGCACAACCCGCACGGCTGGCTCGTCGCCGTGGCCGGCCGCAGGCTGATCGACGCCGTCCGCAGCGAGTCCGCGAGCCGGGCGCGGGAGGAGCGGCTCGCGCTGCTCGAACCCCCGCCCGCCGAGACGCCGGACACGGACGACACCCTCACCCTGCTGGCGTTGTGCTGCCATCCCGCGCTGTCCCCGCCGTCGCAGATCGCCTTGACCCTCCGGGCGGTCGGCGGCCTGACGACCGCGGAGATCGCCGCCGCGTTCCTGGTCCCGGAGGCGACGATGGCGCAGCGGATCAGCCGCGCCAAGAAGACACTGCGGGACAAGGATTTCGACACCCCCGGTGACGTCCACCAGGTGCTGTATCTGATCTTCAACGAGGGCTACACGGCGTCCGCGGGCGCCGACCTGGCCCGGGCCGACCTCAGCGCCGAGGCCATCCGGCTGACCCGGCTGCTGCACCGTCTGCGCCCCGAGGACGACGAGGTCACCGGCCTGCTCGCCCTGATGCTCCTGACCGACGCCCGCAGACCGGCCCGCACGGACGCCGCGGGCGACCTCGTCCCCCTGTCCGAGCAGGACCGCACGCGCTGGGACGCCGAGCGGATCGCCGAGGGCGCCGCGCTCGTCGCGGAGGCCCTCGGGCACGGCCCGCTCGGCGCCTACCAGCTCCAGGCCGCCATCGCCGCCGTCCACGCCGAGGCCGCCCGCGCCGAGGACACCGACTGGCGGCAGATCGTGGGCCTCTACGAGCTGCTGGACCGGGTCGCGCCGAGCCCGGTGGTCACGCTGAACCACGCCGTCGCGCTGGCCGAGCTGCGCGGCCCCGAGGCCGGGCTCGCGCTGCTGGAGGACCTCGACCTCCCGGGCCACCGGCTCCCGGCGGTCCGCGCCCACCTGCACGAACGCGCGGGCCACCCGGACGACGCCCGCAGGGACTACACCGAGGCCGCCGCCCTCACCAGGAGCCTCCCGGAGCGCCGCTACCTCGAACGCCGCGCCGCCGCCCTCCCCCGCCGGACCGACCCCGAGAACGCCGACCCTGAGAACGCAGGCCCCGAAAACGCCGACGGCGCCCGTCCCCGGTGAAGGATCGGGCGCCGTAGGGGGTCGTGGGCGGGCTGCTCAACACAGCCCGCCCACTCTCGTCAGGAGGCTCGAACGTCTCTGGCGTCCGCCTCCTGCGAGACCGTCACCGGCAGCGGGGTCACCGAGCCGCCTGCGATCCGGCTGAACTCCGCCTTCGGCTCGTGGATCTGGCCCAGCGCCACGACCTCGCGGCCCATGAGCAGTGCGGTGGTCCAGTCCATGACGATCCGGAAGCGGCGGTTCCAGGTGGGCATCCGCGACACGTGGTACGTGCGGTGCATGAACCACGCCGGGAAGCCCTTGAGCTTGATCCCGTAGACCTGCGCCACGCCCTTGTAGAGGCCCAGCGACGCCACCGATCCGGCGTAGCTGTGCTTGTACGGCTTCAGCGGGGCGGCGTCGAGGTGGGCGATGATGTTGTCCGCCAACACCTTCGCCTGCCGGACCGCGTGCTGGGCCGACGGGCTGGTGCGGGCGTTCGGGTCGTCCTTCGACAGGTCCGGGATGGAGGCGCAGTCACCGGCCGAGAACACGCCCTGCCGGCCGTTCACGGTCAGGTCGGCGGCGCACTCCACGTGCCCGCGAGGGCCGAGCGGAAGGTCGGTCTGCTCGAGCATCGGGTTCGGCTTGACCCCGGCCGTCCAGACGATGGTGTCCGCCGCGAACCGCTGCCCGTCGGACAGTTCGACGTTCCCGCCGACCATCGACTCGACGCGGGTCTCGAGCAGGACCTCGATGCCGGCGTCGAGCAGGCGGCGCACGGTGTACACGCCCATCTTCGGCCCGACCTCGGGCATGATCCGATCCATCGCCTCGACCAGCACCCAGCGCAGGTCGGCGGCCTCGATGCCCTCGTAGTAGCGGGTCGCGTAGCGCGCCATGTCGGCGAGCTCGGCCAGCGCCTCGACACCCGCGTACCCGCCGCCGACCACGACGAAGGTCAGCAGCCGCCTGCGCAGCTCCTCGTCGTCCGTGGTGGCGGCCGCGTCGAGCCGCGACAGCACGTGGTTGCGCAGGTAGATGGCCTCGCCGACGGTCTTGAAGGCGATGCCCTGCTCCGGCAGGCCGGGGACGGGCAGCGTCCGGGCGACCGAACCGGGGGCGACGACGAGGACGTCGTACCCGAGGGTCGTGACGCCGCCTGCGGCCGTCTCGACGGTGACCTTCTTCTGTGCGTCGGAGATCGCGGTGACCCGGCCGGTGAGCACGTGGCAGCCGCGCAGCACCTTGTGCAGCGGGACCACGACGTGCCGCGGCTCGATCGAACCCGCGCTCGCCTCGGGCAGGAACGGCTGGTAGGTCATGTGGGACTGGGGGTCGATGACCGTGATGTCCGCCCGCCCGCGGCGCAGCTTCTTCTGCAGCCGCAGAGCGGTGTACATGCCGACGTAGCCCCCGCCGACCACCACGATTCGTTGCGCGTGCGCCATACGCTCATTGGTACTCCGAAGGCGTAAGTGGCGCGCCCTGGATCAGGGGTTTTCGCCGCGGATCACATGAGACCTGCCGCACGTCCCGCCGCGCCGAGGACCTCCTCCAGCATCGCGGGGGTCAACCGGCCGGTGAAGGTGTTCTGCTGCGACACGTGGTAGCTGCCGAAGACGTGCAGGTCCCCCAGCCGCACATGGGCGCCGTGCCCGAACTTCGGCCGCGGGCGGGGCACCGGCCAGCCGTTCTGCTCCAGGACCGGGAGCAGCGCCTGCCAGCCGAACCCACCCAGGACGACGACGGCGCGCAGAGTCGGGCGCAGCAGGGCCAGTTCGTCGTCGAGCCAGGGCCTGCAGGCGTCCCGCTCCTGGGGCGTGGGCTGGTTCGCGGGCGGGGCGCACTTGACGGGCGCGGTGATCCGGGTGCCGCGCAACGCCAGCCCGTCGTCGCGATGGACGGCGGTCGGCTGGTTCGCGAGCCCGACGGCGTGCAGCGCGGCGTACAGGAAGTCGCCGGAGCGGTCGCCGGTGAACATCCGGCCCGTGCGGTTGGCCCCGTGCGCGGCGGGCGCGAGACCGACCAGCAACAACCGGGCGTCCGGCGGCCCGAAGCCGGGCACGGGCCTCCCCCAGTAGGTCCAGTCGCGGTAGGCCGCCCGCTTCTCCCTGGCGACCCGCTCCCGCCACTCGACGAGCCGGGGGCAGGCCCGGCACTCGGCGACCTGCTGGTCCAGCAGGGCCAGCGTGGGTGCCCCGCTCAGGCGATCGATCGCGCGATCCCGTCGAGGATGTCGTGCTCGCTGACGACCATGCGGTCGATGCCTGCCTTCGCGTGGAACTCGTCCGCGAGGGCCTCGACGACGAGCGAGCCTGCGCCGATCACGTCCACCCGGCCCGGGTGCAGCGCGCCGAGCTTCTCCCGCTCGGCCCGCGGCGAGCTGATCAGCAGCTCGGCGACCCGGTGGACGTCCGCCCTGGTCAGGGTGGACAGGTGGATGGCCTCGGAGTCGTACTCCGGCAGGTCCTGCGCGATCCCCGCGAGCGTGGTGATCGTCCCGGCGACGCCGACCCAGGTCCGCACGCCCTCGACGGGGACCTCGGCGAACGCGTCCGCCAGGATCCCGTGCGCGACCTCGCGGGCCTTCTCGACGTCCGCCTCCGCGGGCGGGTCCCCGGGCAGGCAGCGCTCGGTCAGCCGGACACTGCCCACGTCGACCGAGCGGGCCGCGGTGACACCGTCCGCGATCGTCCCGACCACCACCTCGGTGGAGCCGCCGCCGACGTCCGTGACGACGAACGGGCCGTCGTCCGGGTCGAGGTCGCCGACGGCGCCCTGGAAGGACAGCCGCGCCTCCTCGTCACCGGAGATCACCTCGGCGTCGATCCCGAGCGTGTCGCGGACCATCCCGAAGAAGTCCTCGCGGTTCGACGCGTCCCGGGTCGCCGAGGTCGCGACCATCCGCACCCGCTCGACGCCCTTCCGCCGGATCGCCACGGCGTAGTCGACGAGCGCCACGCGGGTGCGCTCCAGCGCCTCGGGGTCCAGCCGCTTCGTGGCGTCGACCCCCTTGCCCAGGCGCACGATCCGCATCTCCCGGTGCAGGTCGCGCAGGTCCTTCGTGCCGTCGAAGCTCTCGGTCACGTCGGCGATCAGGAGGCGGATCGAGTTGGTCCCGCAGTCGATGGCGGCCACCCGGGACATACGTGCTCCTCGCGGTCGGGGTCCTACTCCGCCACCGTAGCGGTGAGACGGGCGCGGAGCCGGACCGCGGCAGCCCACCGGACGGCCCGGTGCCATTACTCTCGGGTAGGTGTCCGTTCCTCCCAGTGTGGTGAGTACCCACGACGTCACGAACCAGGTCCCGCCGCTGGACGGGTTCGATCCGCTGTCCTGCGATCCGGCGCTGGCCGACGCGTTGCGGCGCGAGGGCGCGAGCCCCGATCTCGGTGTGCTCGCCACGGCCGCCGGCTCGGCGGAGTACCGCGAGCACGCCCGGCTGGCGAACGTGCACGAGCCCGTCCTGCACACCCACGACCGGTACGGACACCGGATCGACGAGGTCGAGTGCCACCCGTCCTGGCACGCGCTCATGCGCCTGTCGGTGGAGCACGGGCTGCACGGGGCCGCCTGGGCGACCGGCGAGCACCTCACCCGGGCGGCCGGGTTCTACCTGGTCTCGACCCTGGAGCAGGGGCACTGCTGCCCGATCTCGATGACGTACGCGGCGGTGCCCGCCCTCGGCGACAGCGAGTACGTGCCGAGCCTGCAGACCCGGGTCTACGAGCCCGGTCTGGCCGCGGGCAAGCGGAACCGGCTCGCCGGGATGTCGATGACGGAGAAGCAGGGCGGGTCGGACGTTCGCACCGGCACCACCCGCGCGACCCCGCAGTCGGACGGGACCTACACCCTGGTCGGGCACAAGTGGTTCACCTCGGCCCCGATGAACGACCTGTTCCTGACCCTCGCGCAGGCGCCCGGCGGGCTGACCTGCTTCGTCCTCCCCCGCGTCCTGCCGGATGGCACCCGCAACGCCCTACGCATCCAGCGGCTCAAGGACAAGCTCGGGAACCGCTCCAACGCCTCCGCCGAGCTCGAGTACGCCGACGCCGTCGGGTGGCGGGTCGGTGAGGAGGGCCGCGGCGTCGCGACGATCATCGAGATGGTCTCGATGACCCGTCTCGACTGCGTGCTCGGCGCGGCCGGGACCACCCGCGCAGCGCTCACCGAGGCCGCGCACCACGTGGCCCACCGCTCCGCGTTCGGGGCGCGGCTGGCCGACCAGCCGCTGATGCAGGCGGTCGTCGGGGAGCTGGCGGTGGAGTCCGAGGCCGCGACCACGCTCGCGATCCGGCTGGCCGGCGCCGTCGAGCGGGGCGAGACGGCCTTCCTGCGGCTGGCCCTGCCCGCCGCGAAGTACCTGGTCTGCAAGCGGACCACCGCAGTGGTCGGCGAGGCCCTGGAGTGCCTGGGCGGCAACGGGTACGTCGAGGAGTCGCCGCTGCCGCGGCTGTTCCGGGAGAGCCCGCTGAACTCGATCTGGGAGGGCTCCGGGAACGTCACCGCGCTCGACCTGCTCCGCGCCGTGTCCCGCTCGCCGGAGTCCGTCGACGCCGTGTTCGACGAGGTCGCCCTCGCCCAGGGCGCGGACGCCCGCTTCGACCGCGCCCTGAGCGTCCTGCGCACCGAGCTGCAGCACGCCGAGCCCCGCCGGGCCCGCAGGCTGGCGGAGCTGCTGGCGCTGTGCCTGCAGGGGTCGCTGCTGCTCCGCACCGCGCCCGTCGAGGTCGCGGACGCCTTCCTCGCGGGCCGCCTGCAACCCGACGGCCCCTGGCGCACCGCGGGCACCCTGCCCGACGGCATCCCCGCCAAGCCGCTGCTGGACCGTGTCACCCCCGCAGGCGACTGAGCAGGACCTCGGCGACGGCGGCGGGCAGCTCCAGCGCGACCGAGTGACCCGCTCCCGGGATCGTCACGTGCTCCCCGCCAGCCGCCGCGGCGATGGTCGCCGATGTCGCACGCGAGCGGCTTCGCGTCCGTGACGACCTTGGGCGAGGCCTTCCGCCGCGAGGTCGGCTCACCGCCGAGCGCGCACCGCCCGTGAGCCGATCAGGCGCACTCGGTGCCGGTCCACCAGTCGCCCAGCAGGGCCAGCGCCTCGTCGCCGAAGGGGTTCACGCCCGGACCCTTGGCCAGCGAGTGCGCGACGTGGACGTGCAGGCACTTGACCCGGTCCGGCATCCCGCCCGCGCTGACCGTGGTGCCCAGGGACTCGATCGCGTCCCGTTCGGCGAGGTAGGACTCGTGCGCACGCCGGTAGTGGGCGGCCAGGTTGGCATCCTCGGCGAGCCGGTCGGTCATCTCCCGCATCAGCCCGGAGGCCTCGAGCGTGCCGATCCTCGACGCCAGCCGGGGGCACGTCAGGTAGAACATCGTGGGGAACGGGGTGCCGTCGGGCAGCCGCGGCGCGGTCTGCACGACGTTCGGGTGGCCCGACGGGCACCGGGCCGCCACCGCGAGCATCCCGCGCGGCGCCCGGCCCAGCTGTGCCTCGATCGCGTCCCGGTCGGCCGTGGTCACCGTGCTCATGGCCCCAGTGTCCCAGGGCGGGTCAGCGCGGGGCGCCCTCGGTCACGTCGCTCCACAGGCTGCGGTACCAGGGCGTGGCCCGGCGGGCGGCCTCGACCTCCTCGGCCGTGGGCGTGTTCGGCAGCTCCACCACGTACGGCACCTCGCCGGGGCGCACGTAGCCGAGCCGCGACCGGGCCTCGGCCGCCACCTCGTCCGGGTTGGACAGCCGCGCCCGCTGGTCGTTGAGCTGCTCGACCTCCGCCTGCAGCGCCTGCTGCTCGGCGGTGACGGCCGCGAGCTCCTGGCGCTGCGCCACGTAGTTGCGCAGCGGCACCGCCACGGTCAGCGCCAACGCGCAGACCACGATCGCGAGGATCGCGGCCCGCCGGGTGGAGGACAGCCCCAACCTGGCGGTGGTGGCCGCGACGACCCCGCTCGCCCGCGCCTTGCTGCGGGTGAGCTGCGGCTCCCGGGCACGCCGCGAGGCCGCGGGGCGCGCACGCCCCGCGGCCTTCGGCGCGCGTTCCCGGGAGCCGGCCACTCAGCTGCCGGGGGTGTACCGCGGGAAGGCCAGCTCGCCTGCGTAGCGCGCGGCGTCTCCCAGGCCCTCCTCGATCCGGAGCAGCTGGTTGTACTTGGCGACCCGCTCCGACCGCGCCGGGGCGCCGGTCTTGATCTGGCCGCAG
>Ga0070671_100004563_pt1 | contig 10971 bp, 9 predicted proteins | sample KBSS73metaG_FD_65341 | JGI IMG/M metagenome (GOLD analysis project Ga0070671, IMG submission 65341) | Switchgrass rhizosphere microbial communities from Kellogg Biological Station, Michigan, USA - KBS S7-3 metaG | ecosystem: Host-associated > Plants > Roots > Rhizosphere > Soil ... | reverse complement strand
CTTTTACCGCCTTCTCTTCGCGTTTGATCTCTTCCCAGTTCTTCAGAACCGTCGCGGCATCCTTCGCCTCCACATCGCCAAAGATATGCGGATGCCTCCGAATCAGCTTCGCGTTCAGATTGACCGAGACCTCTGCAATCGTGAAATACCCCTCATCCGCAGCCATCTGCGCATAGAACAGCACTTGCAGCAGCAGATCCCCCAACTCATCCTTCAGTTCCGGCCACGCCCTTCGCTCAATCGCGTCGAAGACTTCGTACGTCTCCTCCAGCGTATGCCTCTTGATCGTGTCGAAGGTTTGTTCCCGGTCCCACGGACAACCACCCGGCCCGCGCAGCCGGGCCATGATCTCTACCGACTCCAGAAGATTCCGTGCAGTCTCTTCGCTTGCTGATGACGCCATAGCTCCACTTTACCCGAACCTCGCTAGCCGCCGCACATACCGTGTTAGCATCTCCACGAAGAGCTAAATGACCACCCCGCAAAAGCCGCCGCACAAAGACAAAAAGAGCCCAGTGATCTGGCTCCTTCTCGCCGTGCCCTATCTCGCACTATGCTTCCCGCAGATCTACGCTCGTGCAACGCCCACACTCTTCGGCTTCCCATTCTTCTACTGGTATCAGCTGGTGTGGGTCATCGTGACGTCGTGCATTCTCGGCGTAGTCTACCTGCGCCTCAAAGAACCCACCGACAACTAGTCACTGCTCGCTGTTTTCAAATTGAAAATGGAGGGTGGCCGACAGGGTCGTTCCTATGCTGCCCCGCCGCCGCTGGGAGAGGGTGTGAGGCGCGCGTACCGCAGCATAACGGCTTCGGCGCCTCATGGTGTGTTGGTCGTGCGGATTTTTTGTTGCGGGAAAATCTATGGCTTAGCGTCCATTCGGCGTGCTGGCTGATGCCTGTTGGTCCATATTCGTCATCAGCTTCACTTCCACTCGGCGATTCTTCGCTCGCCCTGCGGCTGTGTTGTCGCTTGCCACCTGCTGGTCCTTGCCAATGCCTATGAGATAGAACTTGTGCGGCGGAACGTTGTACTTCGTCGCAAGATAATTTACGACTGCGTCCGCACGACGCTGGCTCAGTCCATAGTTGTAGTTCGCATCACCGGTCGAGTCGGTCCCGCCCGTTACTGCCAGGATATACGCACGCTTGTCCGCCAAACCCGACGCGAACTCATCCAACTGCTTCTTGTCGTCGGCTGTCAGCACCGACTTGTCGAATCCGAACGTTACGTTCACGTCCGCAATCGATTTGTAGTTGTCCAGGTTCGCAATCACGCCGTTCAGTGTGTCAACGCGGTTATAAGCTTCCTGCGCCGACTGTCCCGCCGTAGTCGCAGCCTGACCTGCCGCCACCGCATGCTGATCAGCGGTGTCAGCGGCGCCCTGCGCCTTCGCAATGCCCTTCTGAGCGCGCTCGTCCGTATCAACGATCGTGCGGTGGTCGCTCGCGGTCTTTGCGTCTAGTTCGTTCGTCTGCTGAACAATCGGAGCCGTCTGCGAGCGCACATAATTCTTCGACGAGCAGCCCGTCGTAAACGCCAGCATCATCGCCCCGGTAAGTACAACAGTGCAGGCAGAACTCACCTTCATCTCTATGCCAGATTTGGTCATTCTGGAGCTCATCGAGTCATCTCCTTCGTTGCAGTGATCTGCAATCAGTTACACCCCTATTGACAGCAATTGCCATGCCAAAACGGTAATCCATATAAAGCTTTCATTTTCAGTTACCTATAGCAATGTTTTGCATTGTCTCCGTCGGCCCGCCTTCCACCGCATCCGGAACTTTTGTTGCGAACGAGCGTCAAATCTACTCGTACAACCCGGCGACAAAAAGACGAATACACTGGAGAGGTAACTCCTCTCGCAACAGCGACTCCCCGCTTTGCACCGCTCAATTGCATGGACTTGATCCAGAAAATCCGGACTCTGCCCACCTCCCCCGGCTGCTATCTCTACAAAAACGCCGAGGGCGCGGTCATCTACGTCGGCAAGGCCAAAAACCTTCGCGCGCGCGTCCGCTCTTACTTCCTAGAAGCCTCCCAGTCCAATGCCAAAACCGGCTCCCTCATGCGCGAAGCCGTTGATGTCGAATACATCACCGTTGCCAACGAGCACGAGGCCCTCGCCCTCGAAAACAACCTCATCAAGCAGCGCAAGCCGCGCTTCAACATCCTCCTCCGCGACGACAAGACCTACCCCTACATCAAGCTCACCCTGTCCGACCGTTACCCCAAGGTATTCGTCACCCGCCGCCTCCGCCGCGACGGTTCCGCCTACTTCGGCCCCTACTTCCCCGGCAACCTCGCCCACCGCCTCGTCGACCTCATCCATCGCAGCTTCCTCATTCCCTCCTGCAAAGTCGACCTCTCCCGCTATCATCCCCGAGCCTGCCTGCAGTACTACATCAAGCGCTGTCTCGGCCCCTGCGTCGAAGGCCTCACCACACCCGAGGACTACCGCCAGGCCATCCGCGACGTCCAGCTCTTCCTCGAAGGTCGGCCCGGCGAACTCGAACAGCGCCTCACGGCCCGCATGCAGCAGGCCGCAGAAAACGAGCAGTACGAACTAGCCGCCCGCCTCCGCGACCAGATCACCACCGTCCACCAGATGCAGGACAAGCAGCGCATCGCTACGGCAGAAAGCGAAGACGCCGACGTCTTCGGCTTCCACTACGAAAACGACATGCTCGCCGTAAATCTCTTCCACATGCGCTCCGGCAAGATCGTCGACCGCCGCGACTTCTTCTGGGAAGACCTCCCAGACCTAGCCGCCTTCGGCAGCGAAGAAGATGCCGCCGACACACCGAAAATGGAAGAAACGATCGGCTCTGATAAAGAAGTGTCATCCCGACCGGAGCTCAGCGGAGTGGAGGGAGCTGCATTTCCATCACTCGATGCAGGTACAACCGACGATCCCAACCTCGAACCCAACCCAACCACCCCCGCGCCCGAGATCCACGACGACTCCCCCTACGCCGAACAACATTCCCTGATCGCCGACCCACTAGACACGAACCACCAACCACTAACAACTGCCTTCTCCCCCGCGGCCTTCTTCTCGGCACTCCTCAAGCAGCTCTACCTCGACCAAGGCTACGTCCCCCGCAGCATCCTCGCCCCCGTCGACTTCCCAGACCGCGCGCTTCTCGCCGACCTCCTCAGCAAACAAGGAGGCCACCGGGTCGAGATCCTCGCCCCGCAGCGCGGCGAAAAACGCTCTCTCGTCGACCTCGTCTCCCAGAACGCAAAGCAGTCCTACGACCAGCGCTTCCGTGTCCTCATCCCCTCGCAAAAAGCCATCGCCCAATCTCTCCAGGACGCCCTCACTCTCGAAGAGCTTCCCCGCCGCATCGAGTGCTTCGACATCTCCCACATCCAGGGCGCAGAGACCGTCGCCTCCATGGTCGTCTGGGAAGACGGTTCCATGAAGAAGTCCGACTACCGCAAGTTCCAGGTCCGCACCGTCACCGGCGTCGACGACTTCGCCTCCATGCGCGAGATCGTCAAGCGCCGCTACTCGCGTCTCCTCGCCGACAAGAAGCCCTTCCCCTCCCTCATCCTCATCGACGGTGGCCTCGGCCAACTCCACGCCGCCGCAGACGCACTCAACGAGTTGGGCATCACCACCCAGCCCCTCGCCTCCATCGCCAAGCGCGAAGAGATAATCTACGTCTACGGACAGGAAGACGACCCCATCGTCCTCGACCGACGTTCCCCCGTGCTCCACCTCATCCAGAAGATCCGCGACGAATCCCACCGCTTCGCCATCACCTACCACCGCAAGCGCCGCGAGATGCGAGACCGCAGCTCCGAGCTCCTCGAGATCCCTGGCGTAGGCCCGCGCACCCGCCAGCGCCTCCTCGAACACTTCGGCTCCATCCGCGCTGTCCGCCAGACCGCCGAAAAAAACCCTGACGCACTCACCGCCGTCGTCAACAAAGCCACCGCGGAAAAGATCCGCAGCCACTTCGCCGCCGAAGACACACCCATAAAACCCACACTCACGGTCCTCAGCTAACCAAACCACAATCCCGGCCCGTCATGGTAATCGTTGTCCATGCACATTTCCGGCACGTGGATTCTTCTGATCTTTGTCGGCCTAGTTGCTGCCGCGGCTCTCCTGCTCCTCCACCTAACAAAGATTGGCCTGATCCTCCGTCAACAGATCCCCGACCGGCCGCACGAGCGCCTGCTCCTCGCCTCCATCAGCTTCTTCATTACCTTCCTCAGCGCAAGACTTCTCGTCGCATCCATCACCCACCACATCGGCCCATTCGGATACGTCATCGTTGGCGGACGCCACATCCATCACCTCGTCTGGGGAATCCTCCTTCTCCTCGTCACTGGCTTCGCAACATTGGCGGAGTTGGGCACAGGTAGCACACCGCAGTCCATCTTTCTCAGCCGCCTTCTGTCGATGAGCTACGGTATCGGCGCCGCTCTCACTCTCGACGAGTTCGCCATCTGGCTCAACCTGGACCCCAACGCCTACTGGTCGAGCCAGGACCGAGAGAGCATCGACGCCATCATTCTCTTCGGATCGCTGCTCGCAATAGCAACATGGGGCACTCCTCTTCTGCGTCGGCTTACAAGGCGACGCTCCGAGGTCTAAGCACTCAAAGTGCTGCGCCTTTTTCCAGTTACACTGAGCACACCTCTCAGGCGGTGGCAACGCGCGTGAACCTTACAAATCTTGATCTCGATACGCTGCGCACCCTGGTCACAGCACAGGACCTCGGCGGATTCGCGCAAGCCGCAGATCGCCTCGGCCGAACCCCCTCTGCCATCAGCCTTCAGATGAAACGGCTCCAGGACGAGCTCGGTACTTCCATCTTTCGGAAGAGCGGTCGCGGACTCTCCTTGACCGAGGCCGGGCAGACCGCGCTCAGCTACGCCCGGCGCATCCTAGCCCTCAACGACGAGCTCCTCGACACGCTGCACGGAGCCTCTCTTGCCGGTCTCATTCGCATCGGCTGCCCGCAGGACTTTGCCCCCATTCTCCCCGGTGTACTCTCGCAGTTCTCCACGCTCTATCCCCGTATGCAGATCGAGCTGCGCGTCGAAGGCAATGCCACTTTGGCGGATGCCATAGAGAAATCGGAGATCGATATCGCTCTTCTCATCGGCCAGGAAGACCGTTCAACCGCACAGAACATCGGCGATCTCGATCTCATCTGGATTGCATCCGAAAACTTTGCCTCACCCGCAGATGAGCCTCTTCCACTCTCTGCTCTTGGACCTCAATGTGCCTTTAGGAAACTAATGCTTCAACAGCTCGACGAGATTGAACGACCCTATCGCATCGCCGCTACCAGTCCAAGCCTCAACGGCCTGTGGGCCGCCGTTCTTGGCGGCCTTGGCGTCACTGCGCGCACCGTCCTCGCCTTACCCGGTACCCTCATTCATGGCGAATCGCTCTTCGGTCTTCCCTCGTTGGGCAGGCTACCAATTACGCTGCATCACAGCCCTGCTGCCTCAGACGCCGCCACTTCTCGAATGGGCAATCTGCTGACTGAAAGCCTCTCACTGCACTTGCAGATCGAAAAGAAACGACGACGACGCCTCCGTATCGTGCGCGAAGCATAAGCCAAACTCAACCGTTCCGTAAAAACAATCAAATTGTCCTTGCCCGTTGACGTTGATACCGTCGGCGCATGAAAAGCCTTCTTCTGCTCGCAGCCCTACTCACCTCTTCACTCTCTTCTCTCGCGCAATCTCCATCGCTCGTGGGAACGTGGATCCTAACCGGTGCCGATAAGATCCTCCCCAACGGCAAGCAGGTCTCCGATTACGGCGACGACCCACATGGCCTCGCCATCTTCACAGCCGACGGCCGCTACGCCATAGAGATCTTTCGCTCCAGTCGAAAGAAATTTGCGTCCAACGATCGCGCCACCGGCACACCCGAGGAATACAAAGATGCCCTCATGAGCACCAGCGTCCACTTCGGAACCTACACAGTGGACCCCACGAAGAGCGCCATCACCTTCAAGGTCGACCGGGCATCGTTTCCCAACTGGGATGACACGACTCGGGTAGCCAATTTCACGTTGGCTGGCGACGCCCTCACCTGGCGCAGTCCACCCCGTCCCGATGGATCCATTCCTGTAACCATCCTCAAACGCGCCCACCAATAAAACCTAGGGGGGAGCTATCTAGCTCCCCCCTTCGCAGTCTGACCGCTGGTTACTTCCGCGCTGGTGGCCACGAATCAGCGGGTGGCTTAGACCAAGTCGCAGCGGGCGGCGGAACATCCGGCTTAGCCGTCTTAGCTCCCTGAGGAGCCAGCTTCGCCGCAGCCTTCACCGTACCCTTCCCACTTCCATCAACCGTATAAGGCTGCCACCGCGGCGGGAACCGGGCCGCCCGCGCTGCCTGCTGTGGGTTCATCGGCCGCTGCAAGCCAGTAGGAATACGCAGCGCAGTCCACTTCTTCGCCTGCTTTTCCGCAGGGCCCGGCGGCTGGTCCCACGGCGGTGCGGAGCGGCCATTCAGGTCGTAGACGAACTTGCCGTCCTTCACCGTCAGTTCGCACTCAATCCTCTCGTGCCCCTTCAGCACGGATCCCGCACCATCAACAAACCCATAATCGCCATGATGAACATTCAGCACCGCGACATCAGCAATAGCACCCTCCGTCAGGTGACCCAACTGCACCTGCTGCACCTCGACCGCCGGATGCCACGTCATCTCCGCGATCACTTCCTTCAGCGGCAATCCCATCGCGAGAAACTTATCCGCCGTCGTCAGCTGATCCTTCAAACCCTCATTCAAATTGTCCGTGTGAATGTCCGTCGAGATCGAGTCCGGAATAAATCCTGCCTTGATCAGCGGTACAGCCACGCTGAACAAAAAGCTGCTCTGCCCGTGGCCCACATCGAAGTAGATCCCGCGCTTCCTGCCCTCCCACATTCCCTTCCCCGGCCCGCCCGTCTCCGAGTCCTGCTCCCCGCGATTGCCGCCATACATATGCGTATAGATATCCCCTGGCCGCAGCTTGTTCTCCAGCAGTTGGTCCAACGGCCGCTCCGGGCGGCGCGAACCGTAATCAATCATCACCGGAATATGCGCAATCGTTCCCGCCTTGATGGCTTGGTCATAAGGCAGCCACTCCGGCCCCGTAAAGTGCGCGCTCTTCACACCCACAACGATGCCGGGATACTTCAGCGCCATCTCGCCGGTCTTCTCACCATCCATGTCTTCCTTATTCTGCTCAATCTGGCCGCTGCCCATGCCCGCGCCCACAATGTTCAGCTCCGCAAGCACGCGCGTCTGTGAGCGATCGATCACACGCTCCTTGAACGTCTCAAAGTTCCGCCATCCCGCGGACCCCGCATCCACCACCGTCGTCACACCATCGCGCAGCGTAAAGCCGTCAGGCATAATCGCCCAGTCGCCACCGGCATAGTCATCCTTCGTTAATCCCCAGAACACATGCACGTGCATGTCGATCAGCCCCGGCGTCACATACAGACCCGTCACATTCACTGTCTTGATCGCCGAGGTCGCAGGAATCCCCACCGCGACCTTCGCAATCTTGCCGTCCTTGATCGCCACGTCGCGTACAGCATCGACGTTGTTCTTCGGGTCGATCACGTGGCCGCCCTTCAGCAGCAGGTCATACTGCTTCTCCTCCATCGGAGCATTGGCAGCAGGCGCGGCAGATGAACCCGCGGCATTGGGCGGGCCTTGGGCGACAAGTTGCGTCGCAAACGTGCACGCAGCAAGCGACAGTCCGGCGCACGCGCGGACCACAAATTTACTGTTCATAGAAACTCCTCGTGGCATTCCAGGGGTGGTTTGGGAATGTGACGCTTTATAACGCACATAAGACGCACCGCACATCGGACATGCGCCCTACCTCACGCCGCAGAAACCGCCTCGCGGGTACCTTGCAGAATGACGCTGCGGTAGCGCTTCAACGCCTGCACATGATCCTTGTCCGCCCGCAGCCCGACATATCCATCAGGCCGCACCGCGAAGACCGTAATGCCATCCACGCCAAGCAAAGCCAGCTCCGCCCTACCTATCTCTCCAATATCGGTATCCGGATCCAGCTCCAGCCCAAACGAAAAAGCCGCCTCAAACAACTCATTCTCCGCAGCAATCTCCCCCACCGCCGCATGCAACTTCGCAAGCTCCTCACCATCCGGACCCTTGCCCGCCACCAGCAGAAGCGTGTGACCCACCCGCTGTGTCAGCTCAACCAGCCGGCATCTGCCCCTTGCCAGAGTTTTGACCTCGATCAGGTCCGATATCCGAGAGCCCGCTGCGAACACATCGCATTGGTCGCCAAACACGATCCCCGAGCCCGAATACTCCACATTCAGCTCAGTCTCCGCAACGATCTCGTGATGCCGTGTCTTCTCTTCAGCAAGCGTCTCTCGAATCGCCTGGTTCCGATTCGCGCGCTCCACCGGATCCGTCATCGTCAGGTTCTTCTCAAAACGATTGCCAGATTCGATCACCATCTCAGCCGCCGGCTTTCGCTCAATCTCATAGCTGTCCAGCAAAGCAGGATCGGCGCCCCTGCACACCAGCGCAAGCTTCCATGCAAGGTTGAAAGCATCCTGAATGCCACGGTTCATGCCATGCCCCTCTGTCGGCGAGCAGACGTGCGCCGCATCGCCCGCCAGAAATACCGGCCCTGCGCGAAATCGAGTCGCTACTTTCGTATGGCAATGGAACCGGTTCGGATTCTCCACATCGACAAATGACGAATCAGGCAAGTACGGCTTCAACGTCCCTCTCGCATCAGCAATCAGGTCCGAATCCTCCGAACTCGGCCTTAGATAGACCCTCCAACGCTCCTTCGGCAACGCCGTCATGATCACCGGCGGAGTATCCAGATAAACGAACGTCCCTTCGTACGTATCACGCCATGGCCTCATCGTCACATCGAACACGGCCCACAGCTTTGCCTTCTCCTCGCCGCTCATCGCAATGCCGAACTGTTCGCGAGTCACACTGTGAACCCCGTCGCATCCCACCACCCACTGCGCCTTCATCTGATAGCGCGAGCCATCCCGCTCAATCTCCGCCAGAATCCCCTCCTCCTCCTGCGCAAGCCCAATCAGGCGCGACGAGCGATTCACCTCTCCGCCCTGCGCCCGCAGGTAGTCCGTCAGGATGTTCTCCGTCACCTCCTCCGACAACCCCACATTGAACCCGTAAACGCTGCCGCAGGAAACCAGGTCCATCATCCCGAGTTGCTCCCCATCCGAATGAATCTTGATCAATCGCTGCCTGCACCCAGCTGCCAGAAACCTGTCCGCTAGCCCCATCGACTCGAAGATCTGCAGCGAGCGCGGATGGATCACAGTCGCGCGGTCCCAATTGAGCGGCGCGCGACGAGCATCGATCAGGTGGCATGAAATCCCGCGCCGTTCAAGCTCACCTGCCAGTAGCAGGCCTGTCGGCCCGGCCCCCACTACAAGCACCTCGACAGAGGTACCGCCCTCACCCTTCTTGTGCTGATCTGTCATCTCGGCCTCAAACCCGCTGACGCCTAAGCTCAGGGGGTGGGGAATTCATCGCAGGCCCGCATTCCATGGATTTGCTTCAGCCTAACATCGCTCGACGCCGGTCTAATGCTTCGTCATTTCCTCATACAACATATCCCCCACCACCTTGTGCACCGCAGTCGAAGGATGCCCCGCGTGATAGTAGTAATGCGTCTGCGGCGAAGCGCACGGAGTAGCATCCTCGTTGAAGATCGCCCGCCCTGCGCACTTGCTCGTCGTATTTGTAATCCCGTACTTCGCCGCGTTTTCCATCACCTCATCGAAGTACTCTCCCCATTCGCTCGTCTCGATCTCCGCCCCGCTCAGCTTTGATCGCATCTGCGCCGGAATCTCCTTAAGCGCCGGATTCAACCTCTTCCCCACCTCGCTGAACGCCGGAATCTTCTCCGGAAGCACCGCTACTCTGAATCTCCGCCCTCCAGCCTCATACAGCGCCTGCAACTCGCCCTCAAGATTCGCCACTGTCTCCTCGGTCGAAATCTTCCTATCGTTTAATCCACCTGCAATAAAGAACACCGTCGTCTTCGGATCGAACTTCACCTTCCCGTCGCGCACCATCGCCACAAACTCTGCGACCTGGTTCTTCATCCCCAGCCCCAACCATCCTTTTGGAACATCATGCGCCGGATTCTCGCCTGTTGGCGCTCCGCTCACCGCAAAATCAAGACTCTTCCCTTCGGCATCCGGCGCGCTCGAAGCCACCATCGTCAAACCAAGCCGCTTCCCAAGGTAAGCCACCGCCGTCGGCCCGTCACTGTCCACCCATCCTCGACCAATATCTGAATAGCTATCCCCGAACACATATATCCGTGTCACTGATGCCTGCGCGTTCAATTGCGTACAGCCGACGACCAAAACTAGAAATGCCCATATCGCTCGCATGGCTCTCCATCCTACCGGTCTGCTTTTGAGGGAGCCACAAATCCTTGTCAACCCCCTCAAAATCACAACCTCCTCAAAATAAACCAGATATTGCGTAAAAAATGTGCCGATGTATTTCAGTCGATTCGATACAATAGAAATACCAACAAAGAAGAAGCCCCGGATCATATTCCGGGGCTTTCCTCTTTCAAATCAGGACTTTAGCAATAGCCTTCAATAAAATTATGGACTTACGCAGCGAAGTCCAGACCTAAGTTATTTATTTTGAAAACTTTGCGCAAATTTGGGGGGAGGGGCTAGAAGCTTCCTCCTGCAGAGTTGCTGAACGTATTGCACTGATTCACGTCGCCCGACTGCAGGCCGCGCATGAACCACTGCTGCCGCTGAGCCGATGTTCCATGAGTAAAGCTCTCCGGACTGACCGCGCCGCGCGACATCTTCTGAATGTGATCGTCACCTACCGCCGCAGCCGCCTTCAGGCCGTCGTTCACATCCTCCTGGTGAACGATGTCACGCTGAGCAGCCGAATGACCCCACACTCCGGCCAGGCAGTCCGCCTGCAGC
>Ga0070671_100004559_pt1 | contig 10974 bp, 11 predicted proteins | sample KBSS73metaG_FD_65341 | JGI IMG/M metagenome (GOLD analysis project Ga0070671, IMG submission 65341) | Switchgrass rhizosphere microbial communities from Kellogg Biological Station, Michigan, USA - KBS S7-3 metaG | ecosystem: Host-associated > Plants > Roots > Rhizosphere > Soil ... | reverse complement strand
GCTGATCGTCAAAAAACACTAGTTCATTCCGGTCACCGGATTTTTTCGCGGCGGCAGCGCACACCACCACTAAGCCCAGCCACTTAGGCTGGGGTCCACGGGACAAGTGGGATATTCAACTTGTTCGAATGGAATCGGAGTGATTATCGACGAATCTCGGTCGGTGTCAAGGGAACAAATTAAAGTCGCCTCCGGTACGAACGTTCGCTATTTACGCTAACCGCCGTCGCCCTTTTGTCGATCCTGCTCGTCTGTATCCGAACAACGGAGCATCTGGGCCCTTGTTTTTCTTAGAGGGAGTTTTATGCGTAAGCGTGACATGCGTCGAGTTGCTTGCTCATGGGAATTCCATCGCGTCTGTCTTTGGCTGTTGACAAAATCGGTAAACGCAAACTACTCTCGTAGCACCAACTAATCGCTCTCAACCCGGAAAACAAATCACACGATCCAGGGAACCCAACTTGGAGGTCATTGCGCAAACTAACGGCTTTGAAACTACACTCGGACCGAAATCCGTCCGTTCGAATTTCGCGGAGGTATTAACAGATGGCTCTCAAACCCAGACTAGAGTTCTTTCGTTTTACGCTCAGATACCGGGATAACAAGTACAAGACGTTTCGCGACTTTTCCCAAGAAATCCTTGGAGCTCCCAAGACGGCGGATGACGAAAAAGTTTTAGAATTTTGCTTCAAGCATTTTCTACAGCAATTAAAAAGTGGCATTGCTATCGACAGCTCACGGAAAAAGCGAATCGGATTTGAAAAGAAGAAGAGCATCAACCGCCATTTCGACAAAGGTCCGAGGTTTGATTCCTCGTCTCATACGATTTTCGGCGTGATCAATGGTGGTTCATTCGGGCAGGATCGAACCCTTACGAACATCGAGGATGAAGAAGACAGCTCTCGTATCGGTCTAAACAAGGCCGTAAATATGTATTTCTTCTTCCTCGCGTACGTGCCGCCCGATCATGATCAAGGCCTATTGATGATTCACTCAAACGGCCGGGATGAGAATATTGTACCGATGTTCCGAAACTTTATGATGAAGGTTTTCTCCGGAAAGAAGTTTAGCAAGCCTGACCCCGAAGACTTCGCTCCTAAAGCATTTCAAGATGAATACAAGAAAAGTGCTGTGCTTAAGGAATTTGTCTTTAAGAACGTCGTCGTGGATGACATCCATTCCACGGACGGGATAAAACAGAGATCCAACGCGTACTCTGTTAGAATCGAGGCAAAACCGCTTTACGGAGATGTGCGCGGGTCCGAAGCGGAGGGTGTTTTCTCTCGGCTAAAGGGCTATCTTTTTGGGAAAGATGGTGACGCCAAACCGTTAAGTGAGTTCAACGCACAGCTAGTTCTCGAGGACGAGCATGGTCATTCACAAAAAACCTTTGAATGGAACGCTCGAGAGGTCGATTTTGCGCCCGTCGTATATTTGGACGGAAGGGTTGAGAAAGTGAATGAAGACGGGACGCCCGACTTTGACGAGCTCCGAGATTTCTGTCAAGAGCTTCTCAAGTCGGAGATACTTCCCGAGATGAGACCGGATCTGGATGTCGCTAAAGTTGACTAAATACCTGCAGTTGGTGAGAAGGAAAGCGGCTGAATTTGAAAGCATTGACATCAACGGAAAGCAAGACGAAGGAAAGTTTGGGAAATATGTTCTCAAAGCGGCGTTCGGATGCATCTCCTTGTTGCTCTTCTTCTTTCTGCAAACTGGCTTTAGCCCGGCGTTCGTCGCGTACTGCGCGAGCTCTCTCGCAATACTGGTCGGCCTATTTATCACCGCTCTTGTTTTCGGGTTCGATAAGTTCTATCAGCAGACATCTGAAAAAGAATATGCGGACGCTAAGTCAAAGCTTTGGGATACGCAAGCCTATAATTATGTAAAACAGTTCGGTTATATAACTGGATACACCATAGTCCAAAGCATCTTTGCATTGCTACTGCTTTCTTTGAGCGCTCTGTTTGAGAAGCAGTCCCAAATTAATGTCTTCGAACTCCGCTACTTCAATAGTTGGAGCGTGGAAGTCTTTTCTCCTTTGCTCCTTTTGGGCGTTGCTTGTCTTTTCAGCGCTCAACGGGTGGTGGTGATCTATTTGCTGCTTCGGATCACGTACCAAACGCTATTTATCGTCGCAAGCATGGTTCAATTCATGACGACAAAAATCAGTCGCAACTAATGATTAACATTGATGAAACCATTATCACAAAGGCCGCCTACCATCACGTTTCAGTGGATAAGGCTAGGACGTTTTACAATCGGAAGACGTTGGATTGCTCCGCCGAGGGGTATGAGGAACTCCTAGGTCAGCTGCTGCTTCGCCCGTTCTTATCCGTCACAGAAACATTTCAGTTCGATCATCAAGTTGAGATTGGGTTTAATGTGCTCTATGACCTCGCGACCTCCATCCATAACGGAAAGGACTTCGTAAAGTCATCAATTCAGATAGCCCAGCACCTGTCGTCGATTTCTCGGCATCCCAATATTAACGACGGCGAATTGTTCGTCGCTTACTTCGAAGACCTTCGCGTCGGAAGCAAGCATTATGACGCCTTAGGCATTTATAAGTTCGAGTCGAAAGAGAACTTCCTCGAAAGCTTTGAGAACGGAAATCGAGTTGATTTAAAACTTAAGAAGGGTTTGAGCAACAAGAAGCCTGAGAAGGCCTGCTTAATTATCTTTTCAGAGGAGCCGTTCACCGTTCTGCTGCTCGATAATGCACGACCATATACCGAATATTGGCAGCAAGACTTTGCGAACGTTCGTCTGCGCAGTGACGACGTCAACGACACGAACAACTTCTTAGCTCTTACGAGAGCATTTGTGGACGGTCCGGGATCCACCGAGCTCGTTCTTGTAGACCAAATCCATTTACTGAATCGGTCCACGTCATACTTCGAACAAAATGAACGTTTTGACAGACAGGGCTTCGAAGAACAAGTACTTCAAAAAAAAGAGCTCGTCGACTCGTTTGGTCGATTTGGCGACGAATACCGCGAGAAGCACGACTTAGAGGTTCCAACCGGCTTCAAGATTTTCTCCCAATCAGTGAAGAAATTGGCGAGGCGATTTAGAAATGTCATCCGCCTTGATACGAACTTTCATATTTATATCCACGGCGACACCGACCTGATCGAACAGGGGGTTGACACGGATGGGCGACGGTACTACAAGCTCTATTACACAAATGAATCGTAAAAACTATTAGGGCCATGGACCAGCCTACTCGAATCGGTCAACGACTCTGAAACCGAGAGCGATTATTGGACGCGAAGTATTCCTGGTTACAACAAAAGCAATGACTACGAACTCTCCATTCGCAGGCTGATCCAATACAAACGCCCGCAATTCGCAGTCGATTCCTTGCTCATCGAACGTATGACAAGATGACCGTCATAAGCAGGGAGCATAGCAATTAAAGAAGAGCTCGGGCCGATTCAAAACATAGCTCTCGATCGCAAGGAGTCAGAAACGAGATAAACTTCTGCCAGAAAACTCGAGGACCACAACAAGGGCTGGACATCGGTCGAGATCCCGTGGCCCCCTATATTTCGTCATCGAGCCAAGTTCTTATCAAAAGTTAAAGTATCGGTGAGGCCTTGCAGTAAATTTGAATCATTTATCCTTAAGTTGAGGCTCGCTCAGGCCAGCTGAAAGTACGTCTACGCGAGCTTCGCGTGGTACGCTCGGCCTAAATAGGGAGGACAAGCCATGGCAAATTTAAGAAAATTTGATTTCACGTTTGACAAGAAGAATGATGACTGGGTATTAAGACAACGCGGTGCAGCCTCTGCTACCCGGCGCTTTAAGACAAAAGAGGATGGTACCAAAGGCGGCGTCCTCGGCGGCGCGATAGGTAAGGAGGGTGGATCTGTAGTGATCCACAAAAAGGACGGAGTGATTCAACAAGAGCGTACTTTTCCCAGAAGTGCCGATCCAAAAAAATCCCCAGGATAAGCAAGATTCAGCCCGAGAGAAAGGGTTTTGAGGACCGGGAGGGTATACTAACTAATTGTCGAGCCACACTCGAGGAACTTGCACAGGGAAGAACGGAAGTTTAGGCTGAGGCCTCGTAGAATTAACCCAGATTCGTTTATCTACTGCCGGTTCGAGACGCCAATCTTAGGTGGGCTTGCAGGGGTGCGAAGAGGCGTTGCGGAGTGTCAGTCGATAACGGTAAGTCAGTCCAACTCTCCTGATCGCATCCGCTCTTGGAACTGGAGCTAACCACCTTCGGAAACGGAGAAGAATATGTATATGCCGGAAAACCCGGTGCTAGTCGTTATCGATATGCAGAACGGGTTTCTGGGGGAGAAATCTCGCCACGTGTATTTCGAACGTCGTACCTTACTGATGGAGTGTCAACGACGATCGATCCCATTGATATTCACTCGCTTTTACAATTTAGCGATGGAAGTCCGTTCGAAACGTTGATCGGATGCCGGCGGCTTCGAGAAGATACCGAAACTGAACTTGCCGAGGAGCTTCGGAATATCCCCGGAACGGTTATCCGCAAAAACGTCTACTGCGCTTTCACACGTGAGTCCGAACAATTACTTAAGGAAAACCGCTGGAACACTTTGATACTCTGTGTCGTCGCAACCGAGAGTTGCGTTATGAAGACCGCAGTCGACGCATTCGAGCGTCATCTCGTCCCGCTGGTGGTCGTTGATGCCACTGCAGGTGACGCGGGTCATGAGTTACATCAAGCCGGTCTCATGGTTCTTCGGCGATTCATTCGAAAGGACCAACTTGTTACGACGTCCACCTTTCTGCGGGATTACGATGATTTTGGTAGATACAGTGACGGAAACCGATGGAATTAGGGACAGGCTGATTCTTCGCGCCGACAGATTCACTAAAAAAGAAGGAAGTATCCGCCGGATACTTCCTGAGTTTCTCTATGCAGCGAGTCTTCTCGCAACTTCCGCCGTAAAATCGTCGGCTGGTTCCACAAGGCGGGATTCAGCATTCGTCTCTTGAAGCTCTTCATCGAGATCTTCAATACCGAGATCGGAGTTCCCACTGGCGTCTCCCATCAATTGAAGATTCACATTGCCAGGAATAAGTGAAAGATATGACCCGAGCCTTGCGGTGACCTCGAATTGCTTGGTAGGTGCGAGCGTCTTAAATGCGGACGTGAAAGCGTTTGACAGCGACCACATCGTACGCGGCGTGAACGCTTTTTCAATCGGGCTGAAATAGTGGTCATGAACCGCGGACATCAAACTTCTCGGCGCTCCGCGAACGGCGCGTTCGAGAAATGCTCGGTAGATGAAAAGTCGAGCGTCGTTATCCGTCAGGGCAAAATCCCGCATCGAGTCGATCCTCTTCTGAAGTGAGTCGAAACCCCGTTGAATCCTATCGACCGCGACGGAGATGGAATCTATCAGCTCGAGATTTCGCGTGTGCTTGTGTAAGAGTGGCGTGAAATCTCCGCTGAAGGCCATATTGTCGCAAACGAAAACACGGTAGCCCGCGGTAAGAGCAAGTCGCATAGATTTGTCGTTTGAATTGCGAAGTCCGATCGAGAATCGACCGCCTTCGAATCCGTTGTTCAAATCCATTACGCCGAACATCTTCATGCCGTCGGCCGATACTGCATATTCATCCCGGACCACGCTCAGGTGGCGAAACGAAAGCGATTCTTCAAGCACATGAACTATCTCGTAATGAGACAGCGGCACGTGCGTCCTGGTGGCGTCCGGTATGGGAACCTCTTTTAGTTCCTCCCGGGTTACTTTACGAGCGCCGCAATGCGCGACGAGTGTAGAACCTACATCGTTCATATTTTTCCTCCTAATTGTTTTTGGTTGTGTTTGAGATCGTTACTGAAGTTGAGAGAGCGGAAACATCATGAGCCGAGAAAGGATCAGTCTGCCGCTTTCCATTTTTCGGAGAAGAGCCACGGGACTGTCGCTTTCTTGTCCTTATTTCGGACCGCAGTGAGATAGGTCTCGTGAGCGGCCTTATGCTTCTTTGCCGAAAATTCTAATCTGACCTCGGCGTCAATAAGCTCGTAATCGACAGCGAATTCTGCCGCCAGGTCCCGCACTTCTTTTTGAGACGAATAGCTATTCGAATAGCCGATCGTTCCCTTGTGGCAGTGGCTAAGCACGAACAATATTCGGTATTGCATTTCGCGCTTGAGCTTCTTTACATACTCGGTCGCAGTGTGACCGTCAGACAGGTGACTGCCGTTGTGTTTGGCAGTTTCTCCTAACCAATCCGCGACGAGTATTTTGACAACGCCGTTCAGGTTGTTTGAATCACCGGATACGGTCATGCGCCAAAAACGAGCTACAAGCTGTGGAAGAAAATCGGCTCCGACATATGTGATGCGAAACTTCTTTTCAAACTTTTCCGCTGCTTGTTTCAAAACGCGGACGCGTACGGCTTCGGCAACCTTTGCGTTCCAGATCTGCTCGCGCCGTGCGCGATGAGTTTCTAGGCGCTCGGCCGTCTCTTCCTCCGCAGATTTACCATTGGAGGCGTCAGCGTTGCCCGACACTTTTCGATCGGGCCAGTGGATCTTACATTTGGTGTTCTTTAGACAAACTTGGACCGTTTGGCCATAGTTGTCCGGTTCGACGTCGATACCGCTTACGGCATTCTTGCAGTTCTTTTTGCTGCCCCCGCGATTTGAGCCGTTGATCACTATTGCCGACTCGTTCCCGAAGTAGTCCTTCCCGTTGGTATAACAAAAGCTTCTCACTACTGGAACCTCCGAAGGATCGATCTTGCCGAGTTCAGCAAGTTCGCGACGACGGACCTCGACTTGGTTTTTGGCTTTGATTAGGAAGCAGGCGGGATTCAAACAGGCATCCTTTTTACCAACCTTGTTCGGTTCGAAAAGACCAACGGCTGCTCCGGTTCGTTCAGGGCAATTCACACATGCCAGCCCGTCTGGCCGAAGATTAGTCGCTTTCGTATCAAACGGCGCCTTGGAAAGCAGGCGGTGGACGTTCGTATTGATCCACTCGACAAATGATTTCCACGGAACCGTCTGTCCCTTGATCGGTACGGAGACATAATCGTTTCCCTGGTACTTGTATTCCTTGTTATAGACTTCGCCGTACACCACCTTCTGGATATCGGGAGTGTACTTTGCTATCTCGAGGGCAAAGACGAGAGGTAGAACCCCATCGTCGACATCCTTTTGTGCTTCCTTGAGCAGTTGATTAAGTTTCAACCGATTCAGGACATATCCTTCCGATTTTCCGACTCGCAATGAAAGTTCCTTAACATCGCATCCGAGAGTCTCTTTCAGAAATTGGTAGCCGTAAGCTTCGTCCATTGGGTGGATGTCCTCACGATGAAGATTCTCATGGATCTGAATATCGAGAACCTGTTCGTCGGAGAGCTTTCGGACCAGGCAGGGAAGTTCCGTCATTGCTGCTACCTGAGCGGCGCGGTAACGCCGTTCGCCGCAGACAATCTCGTACTTCTTCCCTTTCCCACGAACGATGAGTGGTTCCAGAATCCCTTGCGTCTTGATACTTGCGGCAAGTGATTCTATCGTCGTCTCATCGATTCTCCGCCGCGGGTTCGTCGGCGATATTTCAAGGTCCTTCCAAAGGATCGGTTTATAGTCCGACTGCGCGGCCGGCGGAGCGTTGCCAGCCGCGGTAGTCGAAGCCGTTTCAGTCGATTGTTTCATTTTTGCTTTTGTCGTCATTATTTCCTCCTTTCTTGCTCCCGTCAGGACCTTCAGATACTGGTTGTACGTGAACCTCCGCTTCAGACCGGAAGGACTTGGACGCGAGCCAGCAGCCGGTATCCGATGCCGTGAACGGTCCCGATGTAACGTTCGGTGTGATTCTCATCCAGAGCCTTGCGAATGCGGGACACCTGCACCGGAAGATTGCTCAGCTCGACGTTGAGATTGTTCTCGCCCCAAACCCAATTGAGCATTTCGTTATGCGTGACGATTCGGCCCGCGTTCTCGACGAGGCACAGAAGCGTATCGAACTGCTTGGTTGTCAGCTCGATGCGCTTGCCGTTCTTCTTGAGGGATCGCTCGACGGTGTCTATCTCGCAATCCCGGAATTGGTAGATCTCGGGTTTCGTTGTGGTAGTCATGCGATCACCTTCCTTGCGCAATATTGCGAAACTAGTGCGGTTGGTTTCTTCAGTCCTGATTTTGCTTTCATTTGTTTCCTCCTTTCAGCGAGCGTGCTGCATCGCCGGATACTCGTTCATCAATTTTTCTTTTCAGAACGGAATGTCCTCTTCCGGCTTGGCACGCGTACCGTTTGTTTCGGGCCACGTGTCGGCAACCGCACTTCGAATTTCATCCGGATGCTTCGCCTCGCGTATGTTGAAGGTCAGTCCCGGGTGAATATCGAGCTTCATGTTTAGGCTTCCGTCTCGGCATACTAATGCGCTTCCGACGATGCGCCAGAACTTCAGTTTGTGCGGAGCTAAGCCGCGTTCAACGATCAGGTAGACGGTCTTGAATTCAGTCATATCTACCTCCTATGTATTTCGTTTTGCGACGAGCGTGAGCGCTGATCGACGCAGGTCAACAACGCCAGACTTGTTGCAGCAGTGTTTCGTTCGGTCCCGGGCGCAGGATTTGCAAATGACACCGTTACAGCCGGCGCACCTAGTCCAATTGCAGTCAGAAGATTCTCGCTGTGCTACGGCCGTCGTCGTTTCAATAACGCCTGTCAATTCCCTCCTGAAACTGGGACAGGTTGTTTGTTGGTCCATAAATTTCCTCCTTTTGGGAGCTTGCTTGCTCCACCCCGCCGGTGATGAATCTTGCGCGTGCACAATGGTTTTGTTGTGAGCCTCACCAGCTAAGAGCAGAAGATTTGGGTAAAGCGGAGACGAAGGCGTACACCTCCGTTTTTCACCGGCAGGATGGAGCAAACAAAAAGATTTTGAGTTTACTGTTTCGTTTTTGGAGGCAGAGTAACTGCGCTGAAGGGAGGAGAAATTTTCCCATCGATCATCATGCGCAGATAGATCGAATAGTTCGGAAGACTCATGAGGTCTGTCATGCCGAATGTTGGAGCGAATTCAGGGGCGAGCTCCTCCGCATCAGTAGCTCCAATGCGGAAGAGGATTATCGTCCCAACATTCCCCAGAATCGCGTCGCGAATGCGAGGTTCGAGTTGAGATAAGTACTGGTGAGCAAGGACGAGTGAGAGGCGGTACTTGCGTAGCTCCGAGAGCATGAAGACAAGGCTCTGCGTGGTAAAGTTGTGAAACTCGTCCATGTAGAGAACGAAATCTCGCCTATCCTCTTCCAGTGTGTTTGCCCGGCTTAACGCTGCGAGATCGAATCGAGAAATAAGCAACGAGCCGAGAAGGTTTGCTGTGTCCTCGCCAATACTTCCTTTTGCCAGATTCACAAGAATGATCTTTCCCTCGTCCATCGAGCGACGAAGATTGAGCGGTCGTGCGGGTTCAGTAAGCATTCGGCGCAGCAAGGAATTCGACAGGAATGCACCGACTTTATTCTGAATTGGGCTGATCGATTCGAGTCGGAAGCGTTCCGGATACTTGTTGTATTCGTTGATCCAAAATTCTCGCGTTTCCTCGTTGCGAATAAATTTCACCACGTCTGCCCGGAATTTTGTATTGGACAAGAGCTTGGGGATATCCGTGAACTTCGCATTCGGAAAGTCGAGTAATGAGACAAGGCAATTTCGTAATATATACTCGAGCCGAGGCCCCCATGAATCGACCCACAAATGCTTGAACACCTGAACGAGCCCGGATGCTGCCAAGGGACGCTTATCGACGTGCATGAATCCAAGCGGGTTGAATCCGTAAGGAGTTTGCGGGTCGGAGGCGTCGAAATCGATCACTCGGTCTGCAAGCTTATCCGGTATTTGAGATCGAATCCTCTTTATCAAATCGCCGTGGGGATCAAGCACTGCGAAGCCTCGGCCCTTCAGCAAATCATCGGCCATCAGAGTTTCGAGCAGAGTGGATTTGCCCGTGCCAGTTTTCCCGATGACGTACATATGCCCGCGACGGTCAGCCTGTTTGATCCCAAAAGGCGTATTACTTCCACGAGTATCCGCTTTCGCAAATATTGAAATGTCCGATTCGCGTATGAGTGAGGTCATGGGGAGTTCGTGTCTGTTAGTTTTTATTTTTTTGAAGCATACCCCCTTTGATCGGCCGCCATTTTGTGATGATGATCCTAAGCGAGCGACCGTTTGACGTGGATGTTATGTATCCTTCCTCGCGAAGTTCTTGCAACCACCTCGCTATGGTACGTTCGTTGTATCCGGTTTGCAGAGCGATCGTTTCCAATCTTCGTAGCACTGTTCCATCGCTTCGGTTCGCGCTGATCAACAGATAAAGATACAACCACACCGCATTTCCCATCTTCTTGTAGTGCTTCGCCGTCGGGTCCCGCACAAATCCCGACCAGAGGTGAATCCACCAGCTTTGGAGCGAGCGCGCCGGAACGGCGGGTGAGTTCCAAAGCGGGTGGATCATCTTAGGATCCACACGCGCGTCGGGGGATGGAGACGAAGGCTTCGCCTCGGAGAATTGCAATGTTGTAATTTCCATGGAAGTTTTTTGGAAGTTATGGGGGTTGGGTGTTCAGGACGATAGCACCCTCACGTAAATCTGTAAAGAGCAAAAATCGATGACTTATCCACAGACTATCCGCTTTTGTTATTGGGTATGTTTGTCTATCTTTCGAAAGTAGGCCAAAAAAAAATACCCGCCTAGACCAAGCCGAGTTTGCGGATTGGCCAGACAGGTCCATGTCAGACTTCGCAGCTCAGAAATGACTAGCGTGGCTGAAAAGCGTCTTCGACGCTAATCAAAGTTGAAAAGATGTGGATAAAAAACCCGCCCGACGCTTGCCGTCATTGCAATGACAATTCAAAGCGAACATCCGGGTAACCGATGGCCGCCTCCGAGGTAGCTCCAGTGCCGAATTCGCCTTGCAATCCTTAGTGCATACATGACAAGTGCACCGCCTAAAGGCCGTTC
>Ga0070671_100004556_pt1 | contig 10977 bp, 11 predicted proteins | sample KBSS73metaG_FD_65341 | JGI IMG/M metagenome (GOLD analysis project Ga0070671, IMG submission 65341) | Switchgrass rhizosphere microbial communities from Kellogg Biological Station, Michigan, USA - KBS S7-3 metaG | ecosystem: Host-associated > Plants > Roots > Rhizosphere > Soil ... | reverse complement strand
ATTTCGAGAAAGAAGAAACCCGGCCAAGGGGGTTGCTCCTGACCGGGCAGTCAACTGCACTTACTTGATAATTCAGCCTGAACGCGCGGCGGGAGTCAACGGGCATGACTGCCAAGACGGCGTAACGTCGCCGCTAACCATTCCTGGTCGGTTAGGTCATCGTTATAGACGTTATTGGCGGCGTCTTGGACGGTGCGCTCAGTCTGGTATCATCCCGTTGCCGTTTTTTGTCCAGGTTTCCCAAGCGTTGGAAACAATCATATCGCGGCGCTGCTCGTAGGTCTGTCCGATCATATTTTCCTCCGTGACGCCACAGCGCACATCGGCCCAAGGGACGCGGAATGCCGCCCAGTGTTTTTGTGGTAGGAATCGTGTCGGTCATGCGCGCCGTTACCGCAAGTATCCGGTACGTGTGGCAAGTGGCGGTCGGGTGTTTGCGCGCCCGGCCGCTGCGCATTAGGGGACAAAATGGAACCCGCGTCATGTTTCCCATGTGCTTCCCCTTTCTGATTTTCGGGAAGCATCATATAGTTAACATATTGATATATAGGATTTTTCTTAGAATTTTGCGGTCGTTTACGACAGCAGATTGAGCTGCCGGTATCTGACCATGGCGCGAAGCTCCGGCGCGAGCCGCCACATATCGCCCGACGGCGTGAAATACCTGATCAGGAGATGGATCGGCAGTCCGCGCTGCACCTCGAAGTGGCTGTAGATCCCCTGCCGCGCCTTCTCCAGAACTTCGTTGGAGAGGTCGGTTGCGACGAGATCGATGCGCCAGCCGGCGAGCTCGCGCTCCATTTCCTTGAGGATGATGGCGAGCGAGTACGGCTCCTGGCCGGTGGCGGCGGCCGCGCACCAGATGCGGATGGTGCGCGTGGCCCGGCGCGCTGCCATCAGCGACGGCAGGATGGTCGAGCGGAAATGCTCGAACGGCACCTTGTCGCGAAAGAACAGCGATTCGTTGGTCGTCATCGCCTCGACCACGGCAGTGATGAGCGCTTCGGCATTGCCGAGTTTGAGCACGGCCACGAGCTCCCGCAGGGTCGTGAGGCCGGCCTTGCGCGCGACCGGCAGCAGCCGGCTCTCGACCAGGTACTGCTTGTCGGCAGAGAGCACGAGCCCGGATCGTTCCTTGAGGCACTTGCGCAGGAAGTCATAGTCGAGCGGTGTCACCGGCGGTCCCCACAAAACAATCGTGTCACATTCGCGGCCATCCGATCGAGGGGCAGCACGGCGGAGCACAGCCCCGATTGGGCGGCCGAGCGCGGCATGCCCCAGACCACGCTGGTCGCCTCGTCCTGCGCGATCAAGCTGCCGCCCGCGGCGACGACATCGGCGCCGCCGCGGGTACCGTCGGTGCCCATGCCGGTGAGCACCAGCGCGAGGCTGCCAGCACCCCAAATCGCCGCCGCTGATGAGAACAGAGCATCTACCGCCGGCTTGCAGAAGTTGATGGGCGGATCGTCGCCAAGTGCGATCTTCACGCCGCCCGTGCCGCTCACGACACGCATATGACGGCCGCCGGGCGCCACGTAGATGCCGCCGGCAAGGACAGGCTCGCCGTCCTCGCCCTCGTGGGCGTCGCGGCCTGCGGCGCGCTTGAGATGCTCGGCCATCACCGCGGTAAAGGTCGGCGGCATGTGCTGGGTGATCAGCACCGGCGCGCGGTCCACCACGACGGTCAATGAAGAGAGCAATGCCGTGAGCGCCTGAGGACCGCCGGTCGAAGAGCCGATCAACAGCACGCGCGGGACGCTGCGCGAGAACGGGCGCAGAGTGATAGTGCCGGGGCTAAGCGCAATCGGCAGCCGCTCGCGCGGCCGCGGCGCGGGACGCAGCGACGGCGTCTCCGCAGGGATCGCGGCCGGCGCGTAGGCGCGCGAGGCCATGCGGCCGCGGCCGAGAGTGCGGATCTTCTCGATCAACTCCCGCCGGAACGCCACCGATGTGGCCGCGTCGGGCGCGACCTCGGGCTTGGCGACATAGTCGGCGGCGCCGAGCGACAGCGCCCGCAGGCTGATCTCGGCGCTGCGGCGCGTAAGAGTCGACACCATGATGACGACGAGGCCGCGCTTCTTCTCGAGCAGCAGCGGCAGCGCCGAAATGCCATCGAGCTCGGGCATATCGACGTCGAGCATGACGACGTCGGCGTCATGACGTTCGATAGCGTCCACCGCCTGGCGCCCGGTGCGGAACGCGGCGACAACGTGCATGTCCGGCTCGGCGTCGATCCAACGCCGCAACAAACTGCGGGCGACAGCCGCATCGTCGACCAGCATCACCCGGATGGCTCGGTCGGGCGAGGACGCAGGATTTTCGGCGGCAACTGCAATACTCATGGCACTCTGACTTCTTCAGTCGAATTTTCCGGACAGTCGAACCTCAGACGCGCGGAACTTATGAGGCTCGAATCCTCAGCGCCGGGCGTGAGAGGCCCGTGCCTTGCGTGACGGCACTCAGATCAGGCCGACTTCCTGGAACTTGGCTTCGACAATGTCCTTGTCGAACGGCTTCATGATGTATTCGTTGGCCCCGGCGTGCAGCGCCCGCGCAATGTGCGCGACGTCATTTTCGGTGGTGCAGAACACCACCTTCGGCTTGTCGCCGCCGGGCAGACGGCGCAGGACCCGCAAAAATTCGTAGCCGTCCATTTTCGGCATGTTCCAGTCGAGCAGGATCGCATCGGGAAGCTGGCCGCGGCACGCCTCGATGGCGCCTTCGCCGTCCTCCGCTTCCGTGATCTGAAACTCAAGCCCTTCCAGAATGCGCCGCGCCACCTTGCGGATGACGCTCGAGTCGTCGACGATCAGGCACGTTTTCATGGTTTCCTCATCACAGCAGGTCTCGCAGGCTTGGCGGATGCACCCGCCGTCGATGTTTGGTCACTCGCTTGCTTCCGCTCGCTCTCACGCCGGACGTCCGCATCATCACGCGGCCACCCCCTCCGCGCGCAGGTCGAGCACCCGGTCGATGTCGAGCACGACCAGCAAGTGCCCATCGAGCCGGTAGACGCCGGCCGAGACAGCGGCGAGCTTGCGATCGAGGTTGACCGGGACCGCTCCACGCTCGGCGTTCGGCAGCTTGAGCACTTCGCCGATCGCATCGACGAGGAGCCCAAAGGATTCGCCCCTGGCCTCGATGCCGATCGCGATCGGCGGGCGATCGCTTGCGCCCCTCTCGAGGTCGAGGCGGCGCCGCAGGTCGACCATGGTCACGATGCGGCCGCGCAGATTGAGCACGCCTGCGATCTCGGCGCCGGCAAGCGGCACCCGTGTGATCCGCGACGGCTTGAAAACGTCCTGCACGCGTCCAATCGGCACGCCGAACAATTGGCCGGCGGTGGTGAAGGTCACGAACTCGGTATGGTCGGCGGCGTCGTGCATGCTGTTCCTGTTGTTCACGCGGCCCGATAGAGGTCCGCGCTCTGCTCCTTGAGCGCCGCTACCAGTCCGGTCCGGTCGAACTTGGCGACGAAATCGTGGAAGCCGACCGCGCGGCCGCGCTCGATCGCGTCCGACGAGACCATGGCGGAGAGCGCAATGATCGGAATGGCGGCGGTCTGTGGATTCGCGCGCAGCGCCGACGCGAGCTCGAAGCCGTCCATGTCCGGCATTTCGATATCGGTGATGACGAGGTCGATGGGCGTCTCCGACTTCGCGGCCGCGAGCGCTTGCGCCGCAGAGCCGACCGAAACCACGTGATAGCCCGCGGCCTTGATCAGCGGCGAGAGCATGTCGCGGAAGAACGGCGAGTCATCGACGAGGAGCACCGTTCGCGAGCGCGGCGCCGTCTTGGCGTCCCGGCGATACAGCCAATCGTCGAAGGCGAGCGGCAGATAGTGGCCGACGTCGATGATCTCGGTGGCGCTCCCTTTGACCACGGCGTAGCCGAGAACGCCCGGACGGTCGCTCGCCACCTCGATCTCGAGCCGCTCCTCGACGATGTCGGCGATCTCGTCGACCACCAGACCCATTGAGCGGCCGTGATCGGAGAACACCAGGATCGGCTGCGCACCTTCCTGCTTGATGCCGGCCTGCGTGTCGACGCGCAGAAGCGGCATGAGCTGATCGCGGTACTGCACCAGGTGGCGGCCGTCGGAGACCTCGATCCGCCGGCAATCGATCTCTTCGAGGCGCGAGATGAGCGAGAGCGGAACGGCTTTCGGTTGCTGCGAACCCGCGCGGAAAACGAGAAGCGGCGTCAGGTCGTCGCTTGCGATGTTGTCGGCAGCGGCGGCTTCGTTGGTGTCGGCCTGGACTGAAGGCACCGAACGGCCGAGCGCCTGAACTACTCCATTGGGGTCGATGATCATGATCACCGAGCCGTCGCCGAGGATCGTGGTGCCGGAAAACGCCGCGATATGGCGCAGCTTCGACGACATCGGCTTGATGACGATCTCTTCGGTGTGGGATACGCCGTCGACCACCATGCCAAAGACCTGGCTGCCGACCTGGGTGACGACAACGAAGCAATCGCCGTCCGCGCGCTCGCCAAGCCGCAGCATTTCCTTGAGGTAGACGAGCGGCAACAGCTTCTTGCGCAGGCGCAATACCGGCGTGTCCTTGATCCTCTCGATGCGGTGCTCGCCGGTGCCAGCCTGCACGAGTTCCAGCACCGAGAGCTGCGGCATGGCGAAGCGCTCGCCGCCGGCCTCGACGAGGAGCGCGGAGACGATGGCCAGCGTCAGCGGGATCTTGATCGTAAAGGCGGTGCCGACGCCGGCCGCGGATTGCAGATCGACCGTACCGCCGATCTGCTCGATGTTGGCACGCACGACATCCATGCCGATGCCGCGTCCGGAAATGCTGGTCACATTCGCGGCGGTGGAAAAGCCCGGCCGGAAGATGAAGTTGCAGATTTCCGCATCGGTCTTCGCTGCGATCTCGGCTTCGCTCGCCAGTCCGAGGTCGACGGCCTTGGCCCTGATGCGGTTGAGATCGAGGCCGCGGCCGTCATCGGCGATCTGGATGATGATGTGCCCGCCTTGGTGGCAGGCGCTGAGGGTTATCCGGCCCTTGGCCGCCTTGCCGGCGGCACGCCGTTGCGCGGCGCTCTCGATGCCATGATCCGCGCAATTGCGGACGAGGTGAGTGAGCGGATCCTTGACCAGCTCCAGCACTTGGCGGTCGAGCTCGGTCTCAGCGCCCTGCATTTCCAGGTCGATCTCTTTGCCGAGCTCGGCCGACAGATCGCGTACGATGCGTGGCAGCTTCTGCCAGGCGTTGCCGATCGGCTGCATGCGCGTCTTCATCACGCCTTCCTGCAGCTCGGCGGTGACGTTGGAGAGCCGCTGCAGCGGCGCCTTGAAGTCGGAGTCCTCGTGCCGGCGGACGATTTCGAGGAGCTGGTTGCGCGTGAGCACCAGCTCGGAAACGGTGGTCATCAGCCGGTCGAGCGTGTCGACGTTGACGCGGATCGACTGGCTCGCCACCCTGTCGCCCGGCTCGGCGTCGGCGCGCTCGCCCGCCGAGGTGAGAGACGTGTCACGGATCGGGGCGGAAGTTCCAATATCGGCCCGCTTCCGCTGGACGGCCGACGCCGGCGCGTCTTTGCGCGTGCTGCTCTGCGTCCCCCTGTCGGAGCGCCGCGCCAACCGATTGAGACGCTCGATCAGATCGGCATCGTGGCCCGTCGGCTCGCGCTGGTGCGTTTCGAGCTCGTCGAGAATGGTCTTGATGCGATCGATGGTGGAGAGGACGAGGGTGACGGCTTCGGTCGTGACCGGCATGCCGTCGCGAAACTCGCCCATCAGATTTTCGGCTGCGTGCGCCAGCGCCTCCAGCCGCGGCAGCGAGAGAAAGCCGCAGGTGCCTTTGATCGTGTGCACGAGGCGGAAGATGTTTCCGAGGATGTCGCCGTTGTTAGGCTCCTGCTCGAAGCGCACGAGTTCGGCGTCGACCCGGTCGAGACTCTCGCAGGTCTCGGTCAGGAATTCTAGAAATTCGGCTGCCGCCTTGGTCCGGTAACGTCCGCCAAAGTCGCAAGTTATCCCCACACCGTCGCGATTCCCCCCTTGTCCCGCGTTCGTTGACGTCCGATATCGTCCGTTCAGAACCGCCGTCCAATACGGGGGTAGGTACGGGGACGGATATGCTATCCGGCAAGAAGGTTGAGCGCACGAAGAGGCCGGGTCGCTACCGCGACGGTCTCGTGCCCGGCCTGCTGCTGCAGATCAGCGACAGCGGCGCAAAGTCGTGGGTGCTGCGCTACATGCTGCACGGCAGAGAGCGCATGATGGGGATAGGCCCGGTCACGGCGTTCAATTTGCGAGAGGCCAGAGAGCGCGCGCGCTCCGCGCGCCAACTCCTAGCCGACGGTGTCGATCCCCTCGACGTCAAGCGCCAGCGCCGGGCTGAGGTCAAGGCCGCCGCCGCCAAGACGCTGACGTTCCGCGAGGCGGCGCAACGGTATTTCGACCAGCACGAGAAGAAGTGGACCAGCGCAGGCCACCGCGATCAATTCCTGGCGTCGTTGCGCACCTACGCCTTCCCGATCGTCGGCGACACGGACGTGGCGGCGATCCAGCTCGCCGACGTCCTGCGCTGCATTGAACCGATCTGGACGACGAAGAGCGTCACCGCTGATCGCGTCCGCAACCGAATCGAGAACGTGCTGGATTGGTGCGTAGTACGCGGCCACCGTCCGTCCGGCACGAATCCCGCTAGGTGGCGGGGACACTTGGATCGGGTATTGCCCACCGCCCGCCAGGTGGCGCCGCAAGAACACCTCGCCGCCATCGCCTACGCGGCCTTACCGCTACTCATGGCCGATCTGCGCCGCCAGGATGGGATTGCGGCGCGGACGCTCGAATTTTTGATCCTGACCGCCGGGCGCAAGGGCGAGGTCCTCGGCGCCCGGTGGAGCGAGATCGACCTCGCCGGTGCGACGTGGGTCGTTCCCGGCACGCGCATGAAGGCGAGACGCGAGCACCGTGTCCCGCTGTCGCCGGCTGCCGTCGATGTTCTGCACGCGCTGCCGCGCGAGGACGGCAGCGACCTCGTATTCATCGGTCCAAACTCCGGCCAAGGTCTCGGCAGCCAGGCATTGGCGCGGCTACTCAGGCGCATGGGCCGCGCCGGCATCACGGTGCATGGTTTCAGGTCGGCCTTCTCCGACTGGGCGCACGAGCAAACGGCGCATGCCAATCACACGATTGAGCTAAGCTTAGCCCATGCCGTCGGCAGCGAAGTCGAGCGCGCCTACCGGCGCGGCCCCATGCTCGCCAAGCGCGTGCGGCTCATGGCCGACTGGGCCAGGCACTGCACCTCGTTGCCGGCAGATCGGACCGGCGCCGACATCGTGCCGCTCAGGGGGGGTCGATGAAAGCCCCCGACACCGAGTGGCGCGACTCCGAATGGCGGGAGCTCCAGGCGGACCTCGCCGCCAACCCGCCCGGCACGTATACCGGCGCGCAGTGGCAGGCGATCCGGGCGAGCCTCGCCGCCGTAGGCGTCGACCTCGATACGGCGACCACCGACATTGTGCTGCCGAACAGCGGCCCATCAGCTCGCAAGCGTGCGCTGTGCGACGTGCTGCAGAAGTTAGCTTGGTACTTTGCGTTTGTCGCCACCGGCATATTGCAGCGTCGGGGGCGCGAGTCGAGGCGACGGGTCGTCCAGCTGCAAAGAGAGCTGGCCGCGTTCAAGGCTGCGCTCGCCGTGCTCGACAACGCAAAGTGCGAATTCTATTTCGGCATCACCGACGAGCTTAGAGTCGCCGCTCACGGTGCCCTTCACGATGAGCTGACGGATTTGATCGCGCGGCTGCAAGCGCGCCTCGACCAGTTGACGAGGCGTGACGGCGGTAACACCAACGCCCGCACGGAGCACGGCGAATTCTGGGTCGAGTTGAAGCGGCTATGGGAAACGCTCACCGCCGACCGCCCTCGGCGGCGACGGCATAAGCTCTTGCTCCGGTTTTTGGTTGCCTGCTCGGCACCGCTGTTTCCGATCGCGACGACAGACACAGCGGTCACCGCCTTCATCGAGCGCAATTCCCGCAAACGAAAGGCGGCATCGGCTGTTCGTTTGCGGGATTAAAGTCCTACAAAAACCGATAAGCGTCTCCAGATTGCTCCAACGAGAGCCGCCGACAACCGGCGAACTTTGTTGGAGCAGTCCTCGTGGCGAAACAGATTGTCCGACCGAAGGAAGCGCAGCGGCGCCTCGCCATCGGTCATACGAACTTTCACGATAATTTCGTTCGAACCGGCCGAGTCCGCCTCGTGCGGCTCGGACCGCGCAGCGTCGGCGTGATCGAGGAAGAGCTTGACGCGTTGATCGAGGAGATCGCCGCTGCTCGCGACCGCGAAGGGGGAGCGGCAACCGCCGAAGCGAGCCAGCTGAGTCAGCGGAAACGGGTATCGCCAGCAGCGCGCCCGCCGCGCAGCCTGCCACCAAACAAAGACCCCGCCAGTGAGGCGAAGCCCTGAGAAGCACTCTCCGGCAAAACGAGTTCCGTAAGCCTGAAGGAGAACGCCGACAATGGCCGATACAAGCCGACCTGCTCCCGCGCGCAATCACGATCGCGCCGCCGCCCTCGCTGACGCTATCGTTTGGGTTTTCCGCGACACGTTTACCGCGTGGTTTCGCGGTGACACCGTCGATGTGCGAGAGGCGCGTGCCGCGATCGAGGCGGCAATACGCGACGCGCTGCACGAGGCCGAGCAAGACATCCGCTCCGAAATTCGTCTGCAAGACGAATGAGCCGCCGCCGCTCCCTCGCCGGCAGCCAGACCCGCAACCCCATCAAAACAGGAGAATGTAAAATGGGGCGCACGCCAAAACAGGTTCAAGACGAACAGAGAAAGCTCGCCGAGTCCGACCGCCAGCGAAGGGCCGCCCAGGCGCAGCCGCTGCAACAGCGGCAGCCGCAACAACAACAACAGCTCGTGCCGATGTCACCCGCGCCGCCGCCGGCGCCAGTCAGCGCCGAAGCGCTGGAGCGCCACCTCGCCGACTGGGGCGGGTCCGCCGGCCGCCTTTTAGCCTTCAATGGCTCGACTGGCGTCCACCGCGTCCTGGGCGACGATGTAGAGATACCGGCAGGAAGCAAATTCATTGCCGGCCTCGACCAGACGCAGCGGGGCTACATCAAATTCAACGACGGTGCGCCGCCGACCTTGGCCATGGTGCGCATTAGCGAAGATGCCGAGGTCCCCGAGCGCTCCTCGCTCGGCGACACCGATGCCAGCCAATGGCCGATCAGCGAGTTGAGCGGCCAGCCCGCCGACCCTTGGCAGGAACAGCTCGTCTTCCCGCTGATCAGCTATGGCACCGGCGGTGAGGTCTTTGGCTATGTCGCCCGCGGAGTCGTGGGGCTGAACGCCGCCAAAGACTTACTCGGACGTTTCCGCTGGCACCCCAAGCGGCACCAGGGTCTGCTGCCAATCGTCGAGATCGGCAGCGGTACCTACCAATCAAGGAAGTTCGGCCCCCGGCCGAAGCCAGTCCTGAAGATCGTCGACTGGGTAAACCCGGACGGCTCCCCAGCGCCGTCCGCAGCGCCGCCGCCCGGCAAGCTGCCGCAGAAAGGTAGCAGCGCCGCCGCCTTCAACGACGAGCTTCCCGCCGATCTCTGAAAGGAAAAGGCGGCTGACGTGCGGCACACGGCTGCTGCACGTCACCGCCGGAATTCAAGGGCCATGATGCACTACGTTTGTTCGCTGCCGAACCCTGGCAGCAAGGGCGCTCCGCGCGAGCTGTTCTACACCGACAACGAAGAGGGCCGCCGACGGCTGCAAACCTTTATTGAAGCGGAGAACAGCCAGGCGGACCGAGGAATTTACTACTGCATCGGCACGCTGCGCGACGACGCTCGCTCGCGCAGCCGGGAAACGATCGCCACCGTCCCCGAAGTCGTTGTCGATCTCGATCTGAGGAGCATCGAGGAGCCGCCGGACAGAATACTCGGCGTCCTGCATAGCCTGCCGCTGCCCCCGAGCGAAATCCGCGACAGTGGCTTCGGCTTGCACGCGGTGTGGCGGCTGAAGGAAGCCGTCGCCGACGACGACATGGCGCTCGCCGAGGCGGCTATGCGGCATCTGGTCGGGTTATTGGCCGGCGACCCCGCGCCGACACACCGCGCGGCGCTGCTGCGCCTACCGGGGACGGTCAACAGCAAAAACGGCGAGCGCCGCGAGTGCCGCGTGATCTGGCAGTCGAACACCTGCTGCGACATTTCCGAATTTGACGAGCTGTTCGATCTGTATGGCAGTAGGCCGCTATTGACGCGCAAAGCGCCGCCGCCGAAGGCCAACGGCCATGACGCGGCCGCCGCCACCCCCCTAGATGTCACCGCGGCGCTTGCCGCCATGCGCTACCAGGACGGCGAGCGCGGCTTCCACACCACGCTGCTACGCTGCAGCCACGCCTTGCTACGCGGGGGTATGCCGGTGGAGCTGGTACGCGACCAGTTGATGGACGCGGCGCGCAAGGCGGCGGCGGGCGATCCGCGCTGCGCCCACTGGGACTGGCGGCGGGAGGAACGCGATATTTTGCGCATGGCCTATGACTTGATCAACAAAAACCCGGAGATGGTCAGCCAGCTGCCCGCGCATTTCCAGAAACAATGGCGCGACCGGGAAGCCGCCGGCGAGACGCATGTCCAGGTCAAGTTCTCTGGCTTCAATGGCGGCACCTTTTGCGTGTTCGGCCGCAAGCCGCGAAAGCCGAAAGCGGAGGAAGGCGCTGGCGGCTGGGGCGCGCCCGATGCAGCAGTCGGGATGCCCGCACTCGCGTCGGCGCCAGGGAAAGCCGGGAAAATCCAGGCCATACCGTTTGTCGCGTTCGACGAGGCCAAGCTGCGGCCGCGCGCCTTCCTCTACGGCAGGCACTACCAGCGCGGTCAGGCAACGGCGACGATCGGGTGCGACGGCGCTGGCAAGTCCACTGTTGGCGTCGCCGAGGCTATCGTGCTTGCCACCGGCCGCGCCTTGCTGGGGGAGCAGCCGACGGAGCGGTGCCGGGTGTGGAT
>Ga0070671_100004555_pt1 | contig 10979 bp, 6 predicted proteins | sample KBSS73metaG_FD_65341 | JGI IMG/M metagenome (GOLD analysis project Ga0070671, IMG submission 65341) | Switchgrass rhizosphere microbial communities from Kellogg Biological Station, Michigan, USA - KBS S7-3 metaG | ecosystem: Host-associated > Plants > Roots > Rhizosphere > Soil ... | reverse complement strand
TGTTTTCGCTGCAAAATTTTCGAGGTGCCGCCCTCATTTTCATAGTAAAGGGTTATTAACTTCCGGTCTTTATCTGACAAAGTCGACAAACATTCCCGCAGACTATCTATCCGCAGTTGAGTCATCTCGTCGTCCGCTTCGACCGGAACCGGCCGTAACTCACTTAAGGCTGCACGTTCTTTGTGAGCCGCGCGAGAAATTTCGAGTAACACCATGCGAGCGATTCCAAACACGTAGACCGATGGATCAGCAATCGGTTCACCTTGATCAATCTTTCTGATAACTCGATTCAAAACTTCATCCGCGTGATCCTCGGGCATGCCACAGTTACGCCAGTCGAAGTAACTGATCAATTTTCCACGGAGTGCCTCATAGATTCTGGCCGCCTCATCGCGCTCCGGGCTGAGTGCAACAAGAAACTTATCGAGACCCTCGCGGGTTAACTGCCATTTTTCCCTAACAGCATTCACGGATTAGGTCACCGCACTGCTAACCATCAAGAAGACACTTGTCCTCGATTATACTGAGTGCAATCAGAAAAACGTTTCATACTTTTTGCAAAGCGTAAGATTGGGCGAAGTAATCTTTATTTCCACTCCCCTTGAAAATTGAAGGCGGCCCAATAATACGGAGAGTCCCAGCCCTTTTCTGACAGGAGACTGACTTGCGCCGCACGTAGAGCGGCAGCCGGTCTCATGCCCTGCGTCAAAACAGCTTTATAGAACCTTTTCATTAATTCAGCAGTCGCGCGATCATCGACGCTCCATAAACTCGCGATCACGCGAGGAGCACCTGCGTACATGAAACCTCGTGTCAGCCCTATCAGTCCTTCCCCACGCAATTGTTTACCAAGGGCCGTTTGACAGCCGCTCAGAACAACCAGGTCAGCATTCAATTTAAGGTTATAGATTTCATTCAATCTCAAGAAACCATCTTCAGGCTCGCCGTTTTGACTAACGAGCGAAAGGACGACGCCTGACAACTCGGGCCAGCGTGTATTTGAAACACTGTGTGTTGCAAAGTGAAGGATCCTATATTGATCGAGATTGGCAGTGAGTATTGTCTGCTTCGTTGCTGCCAGATCCGTCAATTTAAATATTTCATTTGGTGGAACGAGACTCGCAATGCTATCCGCTTCTTCTCGACTAAATCGCAAACGGCCGAAACCAGTGATGCCTAATTGTGACTCGAGCTGAGATTCATTGCCGTCACCATTTGTCCGTTGCGAAACTGATTCACGCACGGACGTAGATACAATTCGTGGATCATTGATGCTGAAAACTGGATCAGCGATCACCGCAACCTCTTTGGGCGCGCGCTTACGTTCTGAGACCTCTTTGCGCAAAACAGAAAGCACTGAAGCAGACGGAAGGCTCACGATTTCATGTTCAGTAATGAGTGGCTTAGACCGGCAACTCGCGCAGGACGCGTTTGATTTCTCGTTAGCATGAGGTATCGGGAGCGCCGCGAAAGGAATGTATTGCAGTATACCGTCGGTAACGAACACAAGCCGTTTTCGTCCTAGTTGATTTGCAACTGGACCAAGCAACGTTTCGCTCAACTTCGCTGCAGCTGTTTCATATTCCTTCTCTGCAGTTTCCATGCGAGCTAAGCGCATCTTCAGGGTTTCATTAGGCAGCGAGGAATTACGCGCGTTGAGCGAATGGTATACCTGTCGCGCCATTGCTTCGATCTCACTTCGAAGCGGTAACTGATGAATCGTGATTGAGTTTGGAGTGACCGCCCATAGAACTGCTCTTTCACCGAGATCATATTCCAGCAAGACAGTATCGTCGTCGACAACGGTGCGTTGAATCTCCCGTAAACTGAGGGACGCTGGTTTCGTCAGAGCGCTATATCGCGGACTGTTTGCTCGAATTTTCGCAATCAATTCCTGCTGTTCTATGACCAGGGCACTAACTTCACTCTCGACGGTGGGGAGTTCCGAGGAGTGTCGATCTTTGGAGAACAAATGCGCTCGATATCGTTCTTTCGAGTTCAGCAGGTATTGAATTTCTTTCTCGCGTCGCAACAGTACCGGATCGACGCCCTGACGTAGATCAACCCGAGCGTTGCTTAGCAATTCGAGTAGCCCTCGGGCACGCGCGCGCTCTGAGAGTTCAAATGCAGTAACCTCGTAGCCTGCCGTTGGTGCTTGACGATGAAGGTTCGATAGAACGTTGATGAGTAGTGCGTAGTAGTTCGTTGTGAAGCTGCGAAATGAAATCCTTGGGTCCGCTCCTCTCAAGCTGTTGTCTATTGTTTCCAGCATTTCTACTGCGGACTTACTATCTTTAAGAGCTTCGGTGACGTTGCCGAGCGACAACTGTACTTCCGCCATCATTCCAAGTACGGCGGCTTCACCTGCCTTGTCGCCGCGCTCCCTCACCGCGGTGAGTCCTCGTTGACAGTAATCGAGCGCCTTAGCGTGTTCGTTTCGAAATTCGTAGTTGCGACAGATGTTCACGACAGCGCTGCTATCGGCGGGCGACAATTGGGTGGCAGTCAGAAAAGCCTCCAGGGCCTTATCTCGTTCGCCCTGGTCCTCGTAGACGAGTCCTAGATTATTGAGTACGAATGCTTCGCCAAGTTTTTCGCCCAGTATCTTCCTCAGCGCAAGCGATTGGTTGAAATAGTCGAGTGCCTGCTCGAGTGAATGATCGCCCCAATAAACGATGCCAAGATTATTGAGTGCGTCAGCTTCACCACCTCGGTTTCCCAGAAACTTCCAGAGCTTTAAAGCGCGCTGGTGATAACTGAGTGCCTTTTCAGAATCCCCTAGATTTTGGTAAATCGTTCCAAGGTTAGTTAAAGCGTCGGCCTCGCCGTAGCGATTACCGGTTTCCTGCCACAACGGCATTGCTTGCTCCGTCGCGTCGAGAGCTTTTTGATACTCTCCGATATCAGAGTATTGAAATCCGAAGTTATTAAGTGCGAACGCCTGTTGAACCTTGTCGCCTGCCGCACGCGCGAGTTCAAGCGATTGAGTGAAATAGTCGAGGGCACGCTGAGGCTCTCCAATCGAACGGTAGATCTGACCAATCGTCGCGAGTGTTTGTGACTGTCCTCTTAGGTCTTTAAGTTCGCGTCTAATGGGGAGCGCCTGGTTATAGTTGTCCAGCGCTTTGGGGAGATCACCGATACTGTAGTAGCTCCAGCCAGTTGCGCTGAGCGTCTGAGCTTCTTTAGCTCTATCGCCGAGCTTGCGCCAAACCGGAAGCGCCTGACTGTAGTATTCAAGTGCAGCAGCTGGGCGACTCAGATTGTGAGATACGGAGCCGAGGTTTAACAGAGTACGAGCTACTTCGATTTCCTGACCTAACTTCTGCCAGAGAGCGAGAGCCTCGCGATATTTATCAACTGCCTTTCGTAAAGATTCAGCGCCCCCAGTTGCGACCAATGAGGCAGCCTGAGCTGTTAGAGTTTCTGCCTGCACACGATCTTCATCACCGGCGACAGCGTTACGCAGTTCCTCCAAGCGAATAACCAAACGTCGCGGAGTTCCATCATTCTTAACGGGAGTTAGAACGATCGAATACAGTCCGCTCAATTGAGCAATGAAAGATAAGCGGGTGGGATCCTGCGATAAGCTTGGTAGTTGTGCATCGAAGACATTCTCACCAGAAGGCGTAGCTATCCGAGCTTTGAATGCCGAGCCACGACTATCAACTAAGAGACGTACATATTGACCTGCGGTAGCTTGCACCGGGTAAGACTGTTCCGTAGATATCACTTCTTCAATTCCGACTCCCTGAGTCAACGAGTGTCGTTGCGATGCGGAATTAGGAGGATTCGTCTGAGATATGACGCTTAGATGGGCGGCAAGAACGATCGACACAGCGACAATTCGGGCACCAACGCTATTTGTCATTGGGTCTTTCCTTAATTCAATTACGGGTAGTGTCGAAAGAGTTCGTCCCAAGGTTGGGCAAGAGAGACGATCTCTTCTAAGTACAGCAGACGTCGGTCAGTAGGCGCAGAAATGTTACCACTTCACCCTTGTCTTCTCTAAGAAAATTCTTCTATGCCTGGATCTACTAGTGATACGAATGAACTATCAGATCACTGTTAGGAACGATTTGCGGAATGAACTGAGACGGATTGAAGGTGGGTAAAAATAAAAAATGGGACACGCTTGGAGTGGCCCACTTTTTATGCGACATGTCGTGTTAGTTTACCTTTGCACTAAGTGCAGTTTTGAATCACTTGATGCTACATGTTTGGCTTTCGCTGATGCAGCCCTGGCAATTCCTTGTTCACGATCTTTCGCGAACGCGTCAATCATCTTTCGGTTAAAGATGGGGATGTCGGCTGGTTTACGACTTGTGACCAGACCATGATCGACAACCACATCTCTATCGACCCAATTGGCGCCGGCATTTCTTAGATCAGTTTTCAACGACGGCCATGAAGTGATCTTTCGTCCGTCAACAACACCCGCTTCGATCAATGTCCACGGCGCATGGCAAATTGCAGCTACCGGTTTGCCAGTTGCAAAGAATCCATCAACAAACTCTAGTGCCCGCGTGAGTTGTCTTAACTGATCCGGATTTCTCACACCACCTGGCAGTAACAACGCGTCGTAATCATCTGATCTAGCACGATCGAGGGGCATATCAACGTGAAATGCATCAGCTTTTTCGTCGTGATTCCAACCCTGAACTTCCTGATTAGCAGGCGATACTATCTCGGTAATTGCACCCTCCGCTTCCAGCGCTTCTTTCGGTGCCGTTAACTCGATTTGTTCAAAACCATCTGCTACAAGAATCGCAACCTTTTTTCCATCGAGTTTTTTCTCCATGGGTCCTCCTGTTCTCTACGTGTGAGTGTTATCGGCGGCCGGGCGGAATGACATCGTCGTCATCAATCGTGCTATTGGGCTGGTTCGTTGTCTGCTGATTGTAGTAACCGCCAGGTGCGAACTGTCCCGCCTCGCCGATGTCCAAGGAGCGCTGTTCTTTGCGAATTGCCTCTTTACCCGATGGTGCCTCTGGCTCCCAACCTTCGTCTTCGTGCTTCTTAGCTACTTCCTTTTCTTTCATAACACCCCCTTGAAATAAAGTTGACTACAGCGTTCTCTAGGCAACACTGGTGCCGTTAGGAAAGTTGAGTTTAGCTGACTGAAGTTGATCTAATGAAAATATGAGGGACTTAAAAGCGTAGTGAACTAGGCCAGAGTGTTCGGACTCACTACTTCGGTTACCACGGATACCGAGGCCGAGAACGCAACCGAGGGTGTTCAAACCCTGCGGGTCTTCCACCTGCCCCTTCGAAAGACAATTCCGTTGACGAGCGCCAGCGTGGAAAAGGCAATCGTCATGGCGATAAACACACCGCGCGGCCCGAGTCCAGCTTTAACACCAAGCACATAGGCAAGGGGTATCTCCCATAGCCAGAAAACGAACAAGTTGATCACGGTCGGGGTCCACGTGTCACCGGCGCCGTTGAAAGATTGACCAAGCACCATTCCATAAGCGTAAAAAAGAAATCCATACGCAACGATCCGCAAGCAGTCAACTCCATACTTTGCTACGTCGGGTACATCCGTATACAGCCAAATGATCTGCGGGGCGAACAAAATAAACAACAGTCCAATGCACCCGAGAAAGATCATGTTATAGAACCCGGCTTTCCAAACTGCCTGCTCAGCTCGATCCGGATTTCGGGCACCTAGTGCCTGACCAACCATCGTCGCCGCCGCGTTTGACATTCCCCACGAGGGCAACAGCGCAAAAAGAATTACTCGAATGCCGAAGGTGTAACCAGCAACCGCATCGCTGCCAAAACTGGAAATGATCCGCACGAGTCCAATCCAGCTCGCCATGCCGATGAAGACCTGAAAAGTGGCAGTAGACGAGAGGCGGACCAGGCGAGCCATGATTGCAGGTTCAAGACGCAAGTGTTGACGTTTAATATCGAATCTGCCACCGGCCCTAAATAGTTTGCTCAAAGCGAAGAGTGCGCCAGTACCACGTCCAATATTGGTCGCGATCGCTGCCCCAAGGATGCCGAGTTTTGGGAATGGTCCAAGTCCAAAGATCAAGCATGGTCCAAGAATGATGTTTATCCAGTTGGCTAGCCAAAGCGTACGCATTGCAATGGCCGCGTCTCCCGCACCGCGAAAGATGCCGTTGACGATGAAGAGCATCACTACAGTTATATTGCCCGCCAGCATCACGCGCGTGAACCCTGCACCGTGTTCGATCACCCAGGGCGAACCGCCCATTAACGCAAGTAGTTTCGGTGCGAGTGGAGCACCTATGACAGCGATAGCGAGTGCGACGACTAATGCGATAACAATAGATTGAACAGCGGCACGAGCTGCTCCGTCAGGGTTTTGTTCGCCGATCCGACGTGCGACCGTCGCAGTCGCCCCGATACTCAGACCCATCGCAAGCGCATAGATCAAGGTCAGCAAAGACTCAGTCAGACCAACCGTTGCCGCAGCATCCGTACCCAGGTGTGCTACCCAGAAGATGTCGACGACGGCAAAAACACTTTCCATGATCATCTCAAGGACCATCGGTATCGCGAGCAAAACTATCGAACGGCCAATCGGTCCAACGGTATAGTTTCGATGGGAGCCCCGAAGCGATTCTTTAATTGCTGACCAAATTCCTTCATCAGCTGACCCAACATCGTGGAGAGTTGCAGGCGCACCATCCTCGGTCCTCGGCGCATTCAAATATTCTTCCTTAGCAGAATCTGCCATGGCGTTTCGTTCCTAACTTGTCCTGGGGTGATAGACGTGGACGTAGGTCCACAAGCAATTATTAGTTGGTTGGTAGGAAATTTAAGCTCGAAAGATTCACGCTTTAACTCCACTTAAGTACAGTGAAGTTTAGCTAGTCCGGCCAAAGTCATCATGAAGCCGCACAATGTCGTCTTCTCCAAGGTAGTCGCCTCGTTGGACTTCAATAAAAACAAGCGTTTCCGTTCCTTCGTTTTCGACGCGGTGGGCTGCGCCAATCGGAATGTCAATCGCCTCACCCGCGCGAACAACAATGTCACGATCGTCCAAAGTAACCTTTGCCGCTCCTGACACTACAAACCAGTGCTCAGCTCGTTTGGCATGCTTCTGATAACTGAGTCTTTTTCCGGACAAAACCTCAATACGTTTGACTTTGAACAAACAACCTTCATCGAGAACCTCGTATGTACCCCACGGTCGACGGTCAAATTCACGCGGTTTCGCACCATTGTTACTCAACGGTTGGCTCTCTCCTTCAGTTCAGAAAATCGGTACCTGCAACTTAGCGGCGGGAAGAACGCGAGTCAAGTGAATTAGTAGGATTTTGACTAGCAAAAATTAAAAGGCACAGACTCTGTTCTAACGCCAAGCAGCTAGAACCGAGTCTGTGCCAATCCTGAATTTACGATCGACCTGTTTACGACTCCTGGCGAATCGTGATGTAAATCGTCGCATCCCGTCTCTTGACCAGAAGCAATGCCGGACGCGTTCCAGATTGCTTAATCGCAGCGCTAAATTCTGCAAGCGTTCGAACGGGTTTACGGTTTACTTCCTGAATCAAGTCGCCTTGTTTGACTCCAGCGTCCGCAGCAACGCCGTTCGGATTTACTCTGGAAACCAACAACCCTTGGTCGGTGGCATCCAAGCCGAAACGAGCTGCCGAGTCAGCAGTCAGATTTTGCAAGGTCAGTCCAAATTTGCCGGAGTTAATACCATCCGTACTAGAGTCAGACTCGTCTTCATTCGTCGCGGCTTTGCGCTCTGGAAGTTCGGCTAACGCGACTTGAAAGTCTTGTTCCCTGCCATCACGCACTGCACTGACCTTCACGTTTGTTCCCGGAGGAATACTCGCAACCAGGTTACGCAACGTGTTTGAGTCAATTATCGAATGATTATTAACGCTCGTGATCACATCGCCTCGTTTCATTCCAGCCTTCTCGGCAGGACTTGCCGGTGAGACTGCGGTAACGATCGCACCACGCGCAGCTGGTAAATCCAAACTCGCTGCTAGATCAGCATCCACGGGCTGAATTGAAACTCCGAGCATGCCGCGTCGGACTTTGCCCGTCCTTAACAACTGATCCATGACAGCCTTGGCCATGTTTGAAGGAATCGCAAAGCCAATGCCGATGTTTCCACCTGAAGGCGACAGTATCTGGGAGTTGATTCCCACCAGTTCACCAGTGGTGTTGACCAATGCGCCACCCGAATTACCGCGGTTGATGGCGGCGTCCGTTTGTAAAAAGTCTTCAAAGCTTCCGTCGCTCAGACCCGTCTGACGGCTCTTTGCACTGATGATTCCAGAGGTAACTGTCTGACCAATTCCCATTGGGTTGCCGACTGCGAGAACGAAATCTCCGACCCTGACTTTATCGGAATCACCAAGCGATAAAGTCGGTAAGCTCTGCGCGTCGATCTTCAACACGGCCAAGTCGCTCGGCTGATCCGAACCGACAAGTTTGGCCTTGAACGTACGATTGTCGGTAAGCTCAACTCGAATATCGAGAGCGCCATCGACCACGTGATGGTTAGTTAAAATGTAGCCATCGGAAGTAACGATCACGCCGGAACCAACACCCTGCACTTTTTGCGGTGCCTGCTGTTGAGGAGTACGGTCGCCAAAGAATTCACGAAAACTCGGATCATCCATGAACGGGAATTGTTGTGCTGAACGGGCACGTTCGGTAGATCGGATTGTCACGACCGCCGGCGACACGCGAGTTACCAAGTCGGCGTACGACTGCGATCCCGGAACACCGGCGGCGGCAGGGGCGGCAACGGCTGGTTGGCCGGCTGTCAGACTGAGGAAGTTGTTTTGTCCATGACAGGCGGTGACCGATACAACTATAAGTGTCAAACCTAAAAACATCTTGAACCGGGATACCGTCCCGGAACCTAAACTCTTCATATTCTCTCCATTTCTCATATGATTTCTCTCTTCCTGTAAGCCTTCAGCGTTACAGGCCGAATGAATTATTCAAAAAAAGCCCAGAGGTTCTGTCTTCGGGAGTCGTTCCCCAAATTCTCAGGGGCCGGTATCTTTTGATTCAGTTGGAACCGTTTCCGTTTACTGCTTCATCAGCTTGGCTAGTCAAACTGTTTGATGAGCATATAATCGGGAAAAGCAAACCCAATGAGCGTCTTTCATAAACGAAGGTGACGGTGAACAGGGTTGCTCGTCAGGACATTGTAGTACGTTAATGAAAGTGTGAAGAATCTCCTCCTACGACCTGAGTATTTAGGGGCCTATGTTATACTGCGCCCCTTAAAATCCTAAATGATCCTTATTTCCAACCCGACCCGGCAAATAGGAATCACCCAATCCGCAAGTAGTAGGTGCGGTTGCCCAACGCGTTCCAAATAACAGCGAAGCATAGAGGTCTAACTCCGAATGCATGGGGTACAAGTCTCCAGTGGCCATGAAGACAATTCTGTTCTGATTGTCAACGACTTACCCGAGCAATTGAGCTTGATGGCAAGCCTTTTAAAAAAGGCCGGTTACTCCGTATTTACCGCCGAAGATGGTGTGATTGGTCTGAAGCTCGCGAGGGAAAAGCATCCTGACCTGGTAATCAGCGACGTCTCCATGCCGCACATGAATGGCTTGGAGTTTTGCCAACGTCTGCGCGCCGATAATGAACTACGTTCGGTTCCTATCCTTCTAATCAGTGCTCATCAAAAAGATACCGAGAGCGTGGTCGCTGGACTCAAAGCCGGGGCAGATGACTACCTTGAAGTTCCTTTTGATTCGACGCGCCTGGTGGCGAAAGTCTCGAGGCTGGTCGAGCGTTCAAGACTCGAAGCGACTTACCGAGACTTGGTCGAACATGCCAGCGATATCATCTTCACCCAGGATCTTGCGGGACGGATTACCAGCATCAATACTGCGGGGGCCAGGTTCGTCGGCCGTGATTCTAAGGAAATAATTGGTGAGTCTTTTTTCAGCCTTTTTGGAATTATTCCAGAGAATAATGGGTTTGGCAGCAACCTGAAGACTCCTCAGGACACAAAAGAGTTCCGGCACCAGTTCGTCGCAAAATCATCTTCAGGAGAAGATTGCTGGCTCGATTTGATAATTTCACCTATCAAAGATCGTCTCGAAGACATCATCGGCTTCCGAGGCGTTGCCCGTGATATCACTGAACGAAGACGTTTCGAAGAGGCATTACAAGACTCAGAATCCCGCTACAAACTGCTGTTCGAATCCACGCCGCAGCCCATCTGGGTTTACAACGAAGAATCACTTAATTTTCTTGCTGTGAACGAAGCAGCGACCAAGACTTACGGCTACTCGCGAGAGGAATTTCTCTCGATGACGATCGATGACATTCGCGCCAAAGAAGACATTCCTGCGTTGTTGATTAAGAACGCAACAGACGCGAATGATTTAGTCCTTTCCAGTCCCTGGAGACACGAGACCCGCGACAAGAAAACAATTTACGTCGAGATCTCGTCGCATCCAGTTGTTTTCGACGGAAAGCACAGCAGACTGGTAATCGTCAATGACGTCACCGAAAGGAAGATGCTTGACGAAAAACAGCAGCGACTCCACACGTCTCTACAGCAGTCGGCTATGGAATGTCGCCAGACTTTCAACGCTATCGACTTCCCAGTGCTAATCATTGACCTCGATGGGTCAGTAAAGCGATCAAACGAAGCGGCTGAGCGAATTGGGAACCTGAGTTCGGAAGAGATTGCGGGTAGACATATCGGCGATATCGGTGAACAACAACCGTGGAAAAAAGGCGCTGCTCTAATTGACTTGGTGCGAACCAGTCACACGCCTGTATCAGAAGAAGTTACTTGTGAGTACACAGGAAAGACGTGGGCCATCACGCTCTATCTAATCAACGAATTCGGGTCGGTCGGACAACGAGCGATCTTTATTGCACAGGACATCACGAAACGAGCCGAACTTGAGGCTTCACTTCGGCAGAGCGAGATGATGTCATTGCTGGGTTCGCTGGTGGCCGGAGTCGCGCACGAGGTAAGAAATCCTCTCTTTGGA
>Ga0070671_100004553_pt1 | contig 10979 bp, 9 predicted proteins | sample KBSS73metaG_FD_65341 | JGI IMG/M metagenome (GOLD analysis project Ga0070671, IMG submission 65341) | Switchgrass rhizosphere microbial communities from Kellogg Biological Station, Michigan, USA - KBS S7-3 metaG | ecosystem: Host-associated > Plants > Roots > Rhizosphere > Soil ... | reverse complement strand
GTTCGGCGTGAACGACAAGACGTACAAAGGTCAGGCGATCATCTCCAACGCGTCCTGCACGACCAACTGCCTGGCGCCGGTCGCGAAGGTTCTGCACGACAGCTGGGGCATCAAGCGCGGTCTGATGACGACGGTGCATGCGGCGACGGCGACGCAGAAAACCGTGGACGGTCCCTCGAACAAGGACTGGCGCGGCGGCCGCGGGATTCTGGAGAACATTATTCCGTCGTCCACCGGCGCGGCGAAAGCGGTCGGCGTGGTGATTCCCGAGCTCAACAAGAAACTGACCGGCATGGCTTTCCGCGTGCCGACCTCAGACGTTTCCGTGGTCGACCTCACGGTCGAACTCACCAAGCCGGCCACGTACGCCGAGATCTGCGCGAAGATGAAAGCGGAATCGCAGGGCGCCATGAAAGGCGTCCTCGGCTACACCGAGGAAAAAGTCGTGTCGACCGATTTTCGCGACGAAGTCTGCACGTCTGTGTTCGACGCGGAGGCCGGAATCGCGCTCGACAGCACGTTCGTCAAGGTGGTCTCGTGGTACGACAACGAATGGGGCTACTCCTGCAAGGTGCTCGAAATGGCCCGCGTCATCGCAAAATAATCGCATCACCGGCGTCACGCCATGAACGTAGTCAAAATGCAGGATGTGAACCTCGCAGGCAAGCGGGTGTTCATCCGCGCGGACCTCAACGTGCCGCAGGACGATGCGGGCAAGATCACCGACGACACGCGAATCCGTGCGTCGGTGCCGGCCGTGCAACGCGCGTTAAAGGCGGGCGCGGCGGTGATGGTGACGTCGCATCTGGGCCGCCCGACCGAAGGTGATTTCAATCCGGCGGACTCGCTTGCGCCGATCGCGCAACGCATGAGCGAGTTGCTGAAGCAGCCGGTGCCGCTCGTGCGCGACTGGGTCGGCGGCGTCGACGTGAAACCGGGCAGCGTGGTGATGCTCGAGAACTGCCGTTTCAACAAGGGCGAGAAGAAAAACGACGACGCGCTCGCGAAAAAGCTGGCGGCATTGTGCGACGTGTACGTGAATGACGCGTTCGGCACCGCGCATCGTGCGGAGGCGACCACGCACGGCATCGCCAAATACGCGCCCATCGCGTGTGCGGGACCGCTGATGGCCGCCGAACTCGAGGCGCTCGGGAAAGCGTTGCGCGATCCGGCGCGTCCGCTCGTGGCGATCGTCGCCGGATCCAAGGTGTCGACCAAGCTGACGATTCTCAAGTCGCTTGCGGAAAAAGTCGACCAGCTGATCGTGGGCGGCGGCATCGCCAACACATTTATGCTCGCGATGGGCCAGCGCGTCGGCAAATCGCTGGCGGAGCCCGGCCTGATCGGCGAAGCGCATGCGATCATCGATTACATGCAGGCGCGCGGTGCGCAGGTACCGTTGCCGGTCGACGTGGTCGTGGCCGGCGAATTGTCCGCGCGCGCACGCGCCAACCTCGTCGCGGCCGACCAGGTCAGCGCCGACGACATGATCCTCGATATCGGACCGCAGACTGCCGAGGTGCTCGCCGGTGTGATCGCGCAGGCCGGCACTGTGATCTGGAACGGGCCGGTCGGCGTATTCGAATTCGACCAGTTCGGTGCGGGCACCGCGCGAATTGCGCGTGCAATCGCCGAATCGAACGCGTTCTCGATCGCCGGCGGCGGCGACACGCTGGCCGCGATCGCCAAATACGGGATCGCCGATAAAGTCTCTTACATGTCGACCGGCGGCGGCGCGTTTCTCGAGTTTCTCGAGGGCAAGCAACTGCCCGCAATCGAAATCCTCGAGCAGCGTGCGAAGCAGGAGTGAGGATCCAGGATTGAGGATTGAGCAGAAACAAGCTAGGCTCCCTTCTTCTCGATCCTCAATCCTGTCAACTCAATCCTGATTCAATGCCCCGCCGCACTAAAATCGTCGCTACGCTTGGCCCCGCGTCGAGCGACAAGAAAACGCTTGCGCGCATGATCGAGGCCGGGCTCGACGTCGTGCGCATGAACTTCTCGCACGGCACCGCGAAAGAGCATGGCGAACGCGTCGAACTCGTGCGCGCGCTCGCGCGCAAGGCCGGTCGCTCGGTCGGCGTGCTGGTCGATTTGCAGGGGCCCAAAATTCGCATCGGCCGCTTCGAACGCGACCGCATCGTGCTCAACTCGGGCGATAAATTCGTGCTCGATGCCGAATGCAAGCTGGGCGACGCCACGCGCGTCGGCCTCGATTACAAGAATCTTCCGCAGGACGTATCGAGCGGCGACACCCTGCTGCTCGACGACGGGCGCATCGTGCTCGGGGTGACCGCGGTCAAGGGCTCGCGCATTTTCTGCCTGGTCGAGCAGGGCGGCGCGCTGTCGAACAACAAGGGCATCAATCGCAAAGGCGGCGGCCTCACGGCGCCGGCGCTCACCGAAAAAGACGTACAGGACATCAAGACGGCGGCGTTGCTGAAGGCGGATTATCTCGCGGTGTCGTTCCCGCGCTCGGGCGCCGACATCCAGTGGGCGCGCGACCTGATGACCAAGGCCGGCGGCAAAGCGCTGCTGTGCGCGAAAATTGAACGCGCCGAGGCGATACCCGCGCTCGAAGAAATCGTTGACGCGTCGGATTCGATCATGGTGGCGCGCGGGGATCTCGCGGTCGAAGTCGGCGACGCGGTGGTGCCCGCGCTGCAAAAACGCATGATCCGCATGGCGCGCGAGCGCAATAAGCTCGTCATCACCGCGACCCAGATGATGGAATCGATGATCAACAACCCGATTCCAACGCGGGCGGAAGTCTCCGACGTCGCTAACGCGGTGCTCGACGGCACCGATGCGGTCATGTTGTCGGCGGAAACCGCGGCGGGCAAGTATCCCGTGGAAACGGTGGCCGCGATGGCGCGCGTGTGCCTGGAAGCCGAAAAAGAAGATGCGTTCAGCACCGAGCGCCGACGCTCCGGCGGGCCCGAAACCGTCGAGGAGGCGATCGCGCGCGCGACGATCTTCACCGCGAACAGCCTGTCGATCAAGGCGATCGCGGCGCTGACGCAAAGCGGCAAGACGGCGCTTCTGATGTCGCGCATGAATTCGAGCGTGCCGATATTCGCGCTGTCGTCGGTCGTCGAAACGCGCCGGCGCGTCACGCTGTTTCGCGGTGTGTACCCGGTCAAGTTCAAGGGTGCGCGCGACCCCGAGCGCGCGCTCAACATGGCCGAGGACGAGCTGCTCAAGCGCGGCGCGGTCAATCCAGGGGACTACATGATATTGACGATAGGCGAGCCGTTCGGCAAAGCGGGCGGCACCAATACGATGAAGATAGTGAAAGTCGGCGAGCACCGGCGCTCATAAAGCGCGCATTTTTTACAATGAGTAAGTTCGGCGTAAGCGGGTATGGCTAGACTGGCGTCCCGCATCGTTTTCAGCATAGTCAAGCGAATTTGCTGCGGGTAGAATATTTAGCCCGTCCGCGTGTTATGCGGGTCTGAGACACGCGCCAGTCAAGTTCGAGGAGATTAGCTTGTTTGATCGAGAACTCTCAGCAACCGCGGCGGCGATGGTCGCCCGGGGCAAAGGCATCCTCGCCACTGACGAATTGAGGGGCACGCTCGAGCAACGCTTCGGCCAAAGCGACGACCGGCCGACCGCAGACGTCAATGCAATGAACGCAGGCGGGGCTCAATTGCCCTACCCATTGTCATTTTCGTGGGGCGGGGCCTTGCAGGCGCCGGCCTTTAAAGGATGGAAAGGCCGGTCTGGCAGCGTCGCCGTAGCGCAAAAAGCGCTGTTTCGCCGCGCAAATCTGAACAGTGCGGCCTGTTTTGGCCGCTATTAAAGTGGAAATTAAAGGACATACCGGAAGCCTGAAATCGCAGGCCGCATGCCCATAAAAGGTGCCTCGAAATACAGCGCGGTGCGGTTGTGGCTAGGCATCGAGAAACCGGTTATCATGCGCCAGCACGCTGGCCGGCAAGCGATTTTAAGCACGGCGAACAAATAGTTTAATCATTTTGGAGGGGTTCAAATGGCATTGAAAATCCGGAGCATGAAAGACTTTAGTGCCGGGTTGATGTTCATGGGTATCGGTGGTCTGTTCGCGATCGGCGCGAACCAATATCCAATGGGCACCGCGGTCCGCATGGGCCCGGCATATTTCCCCAGCATACTCGGTTGGGGCACAGTGGCATTGGGCCTCTTCGTGTTTATCGAATCGTTTATCGTCGAAGACAAACCGCCGACTCCCACCGCGTGGCGACCGCTGATCCTGGTCATCGGTTCTGTCTGCGCATTCGCCGCCCTGATCAACACCGGCGGTTTGATCACCGCGACCGTAGTGCTGATCATCCTCTCCGCACTCGGTGGCCACGAGTTCAAGTGGAAAGAAGCGATTATTTCGGCGACGTTTTTGTCGATAACGGTGTGGCTGATCTTCGACAAGGCCCTGGGCCTGCCGTTCAAGCTTTTCCCCTGGTCGTGAGTGACTGACAAGAGATAACGGAGCGCACCATGACAGAACTTATTCAGCACTTGAGCCTGGGATTCAGCGTTGCACTGACGCTGCAGAACCTGATGTATTGCTTTATCGGCTGCTTTCTCGGCACGCTGATCGGCGTGTTGCCGGGCATCGGCCCGGTTGCGACGATCGCGATGCTGTTGCCGATCACGTTCAACCTGCCGCCGACGCCCGCGCTGATCATGCTTGCCGGCATTTACTACGGCGCGAGTTACGGCGGATCGACGACCGCGATTCTCGTCAATCTGCCCGGCGAATCGTCCTCGGTAGTCACCTGTATCGACGGCTACCAGATGGGACGACAGGGTCGCGCCGGTCCGGCACTTGCGATCGCCGCACTGGGATCCTTCTTTGCGGGTTGCGTCGGCACCATCCTGATCGCGCTGTTTGGCCCGCCGCTTGCCGAGCTTGCGTTCGAATTCGGCGCCGCCGAATACTTCTCTATGATGGTGCTGGGTCTCGTATCCGCGGTCGTGCTTGCGCACGGTTCGCTGATCAAGGCGGTCTGCATGATCCTGGTGGGCCTCCTGCTCGGCATCGTCGGCACCGACGTGAACTCGGGCATCGCGCGTTACAGCTTCGGCATCTCTGAACTGTCCGACGGTATCGGCTTCGTTTCGGTCGCCATGGGCATGTTCGGCTTCGGCGAGATCATCGCCAACCTGGAGCAGGGTGAGGAGCGTGAGGTCAACACGTCGAAGGTCGGCAGCCTGATGCCGACCTGGACCGATCTGAAAATGTCGTTCGGACCGATCGTCCGCGGCACGGCGCTTGGCACTATCTTCGGCATCCTGCCCGGCTCCCATACCGTTATCGCGTCGTTCTCGTCGTACACGCTTGAGAAGAAACTCGCCAAGGACCCGTCGCGTTTTGGTAAAGGCGCTATCGAAGGTGTGGCCGGCCCCGAGGCGGCGAATAACGCGGCGGCGCAAACCTCGTTCATCCCGCTGCTTACCCTTGGTATTCCGACCGGCGCCGTGATGGCGTTGATGGTCGGCGCAATGACAATCCAGGGCATTGCCCCGGGTCCGCAGGTGATGACGCAGAAGCCCGATTTGTTCTGGGGCATGATCGCGTCGATGTGGGTCGGCAACCTGATGCTGGTGATTCTGAACCTGCCGCTGATCAGCATGTGGGTGCAGTTCTTGAAGATTCCTTATCGCGTGCTGTTTCCCGGCATCATTCTGTTCTGCTGCATCGGCGCATTCAGCGTGAACAACAGCCCCGCCGAAGTCTACCTGGCGGCGTTGTTCGGATTCTTCGGGTATTTCTCCAATAAGTGGGGTTGCGAACCCGGACCGCTGCTGCTGGGCTTCGTGCTCGGACCGCTGATGGAAGAAAACCTGCGCCGCGCGATGCTGATTTCGCGCGGAGATCCGTCGGTATTCTTCACGCGGCCGATCAGCTGCGGCATGTTGGTCGTCGCTGCCTTCCTGCTGCTTATCATCGTTCTGCCGCAGATTCGGAAGAAACGCGAAGAGGTCGTTTACGAAAGCGCGGATTAAGCAAAAGCGCTTTAAAGGTTTTCAGTTTTGAATTTTGCCCCGGACGACCTCCGGGGCAATTTTTTCTCCGCTTTCCGCAATCCAGCGAGTAACTTTCATGCAGCTCACGCCTGACGAAAAGAAAATGCTGCGTGGCGGCAAGGGCGCAGCGGTCAAGGAAGCGCTGGAGCTGCAGATCGAGGTCGGCAAGTTCTTCGGCGCGAAACGGCTGGTGCCGGTGTCGAACGTGCACATGATGGGCGACATCGAAGTGATGGGCGACAGCGGGAAGAGCTTCCTGGCGCGCATGAGCGAGACCGGCGCGAAATGCACCGTGCCGACCACGACCAACGCGCGGTGCATCGATTTCGACTATGTGGCGAAACTCGGGCAGAACGCGAACGAGGCAATCAAAGAACGCGAGCTCATCGGGTATTTGCGCAAGATGGATGTGATCACCGCCGACACCTGCATCAATTACCAGACGCTGTACCAGCCGCATCGGGGCGAGCGCGTGGCCTGGGGCGACACCGGGACCGTGATCTACGCGAACTCGGTCTTCGGCGCGCGTTCGAATTTCGAGGCGGGGCCGGCCGCGCTGGCCGCCGGCATTACAGGGCGGGTCGCCGAATACGGTTTTCAGCTCGACGCTCACCGCAAAGGAACGTTGCTCGTCAACGTCAAAGCCGATCTCGAGGATTTCGCCGACTGGGGCGCGCTGGGCAAGTTGGTCGGCGAAGCGCACCAGGACTATTTCGCGGTACCGGTCTTCAATGGCATCAAGCGCCCGCCGACTGCCGATCAATTGAAGCATCTGGGCGCCTCGCTGGCCAGCTACGGCTCTATGGGCATGTTTCACATGATAGGCGTGACGCCCGAAGCACCGACGTTGAAAGCCGCGTTCGACGGCAACAAACCCGTATCGACTACCACGATTACGAATCGCGACATCGCGCGCGTCTACGCCGGTTACGATGCGAAGAGCAATCCATTGAACCTCGTCGTGTTCTCCGGTCCGCAGCAATCGCTGTTCGAAATGAAAAACCTCGCCCGGCTGCTGGCGGGCAAAAAGATCAAGCCCGGCAGCCACCTCTTCGTGACAACCAGCAATGGCGTCAAAAGCGCCGCCCGCGCGTTGGGCTATCTGGAAGCAATCGAAACCGCCGGCGCCATCGTGCTCGAAGGTGTGTGTTTTTACATTCTGCAGAACATCGGCCAGATCCGCGTGCAAAACGGCTGGAGCAATCTCGTCACGAATTCCGCCAAGCTCGCGAACATAATCGGCGCGCACAAGTTCAACACGATCTTGCGGCGGACCGACGACTGCGTGCGCATTGCGCTGACCGGCGAGGATCGATGATCAGCGCGCGCGGCAAGGCGCCTCTGATCAGAGTCCGGCGCGCGTACGGGCAGATCGTTGAAGGCGAGGCGCTCGTTTCGCGCGAAGGGTTCAGCCCGCGTTACGATCTCGACCGCTGGACGGGGTTGATTTCGCGGCCCGGCCACGCGCTCGAAGGGCATAATCTCAAGGACAAGGTGTTGATCACGCCAAGCGCCAAGGGTGGGATAGCCGCCGGCTGGGCGTTTTACGACATCAAGCACAAGCGCATCGCGCCCAAAGCGTTTGTGTTCGGCGTGACCAATCCCGTTATGGTGCAAGGCGCGGTCTTTGCCGGCATCACCATTACCGAGGGCTGGTCGCGCGACCCGTACACATGGGTACATACGGGCGACATCGTGCGGGTCGACCCGCTGAAAAAAACGCTGCAACTGATCGAATCGCGGCGCTAGCCGCGCCAAGGAGACTCACGCGTATGCCCATTTGCATTGCAGTGCTCAGCATCGTCGCTTTGCTCGCATCCACCATGGCGGCGATCGCGCAACCCGCGGCTTATCCCACCAAGCCGATCCGCATCGTGGTGGCTTACACGCCGGCCGGTGCGACCGACATACTCGCGCGCACGATCGGCCAGAAACTGACCGAAGCATGGGGTCAGGCGGTGATCATCGACAACCGGCCCGGCGCCAACGGCAACATCGGTACCGAATACGCGGCGAAAGCGACGCCCGACGGCTACACTTTATTGATGGTGACGGCGGGCACTCACGGCATCAACCCGGGTCTCTATCGCAAGCTCGGCTTCGACGCGGTCAAGGATTTTGCGCCGGTCAGCCTGGTCGCAATGGTGCCGAACGTTTTCGTGGTCAACAACGGAGTTCCTTCAAAAGACCTCAAAGAGTTCATCGCCTACGCCAAAGCGAATCAGGGCAAGCTCAACTACGGGTCGCCCGGCAACGGCAGCACGGCCCACTTGTCGATGGAACTCTTCAAATCGATGACCGGGATACAGATGGTGCATGTGCCCTATAAAGGCAGCGCCGGCGTTCTCGCCGACCTGATCGGCGGCCAGATCGTCGTCACCATGGACAACATGCCGCCGTACGTGCCGCAAGTGAAGGCCGGAAAAATCCGCGCGCTCGCCGTCAGTCCGGCGCGCCGTTCGCCGGCGCTCCCGGACGTGCCGACGGTGGCCGAAGCGGGCGTGCCCGGTTACGACTCCGGCGCGTGGTTCGGACTCGTTGCGCCGGCCAACACGCCGAAAGATCTCGTGGCCAAGCTGTCGCGCGAAACCGCGCGCATCCTGAAGCTCCCGGATGTGAGCGCCCGCTTAGCCGATTTGGGCGCCGAATCGGTGGGTGGCACACCCGAACAATTCTCCGCACACATCAAAGCGGAGATCGCGAAATGGGCGAAGGTCATCCGGGACGCCAACGTCGAACTGCAATGAAATAATACGTGCGCAATGATCCGCGACCCCGAAACCTTCACCATCCTGCTCGACACGCTGCGCCGCTTCGTGCGCGAACGGTTGATCCCAGCGGAAAACGAGCTAGTAGATACCGATGAGATCCCGCCCGCAATCCTCAAGGAAATGCGCGAGATCGGCCTCTTCGGCCTGACGATACCGGTCGAGTACGGCGGACTCGGTTTGACCACCGAAGAAGAAGTGCTGACCTCGATTGAGATGTGCCGCGCGTCGCCGGCGTTCCGCTCGATCGCAGGGACCAACAACGGCATCGGCTCCCAAGGCATCGTCATCGACGGCACTCCCGAGCAGAAGAAGAATTACCTGCCGCGGCTCGCGAGCGGCGAACTGATCGGTTCGTTCGCCCTGACCGAGCCGGGCGCCGGCTCCGACGCGGGCTCGCTGACCACCAGCGCGCGGCGCGACGGCGACGATTACGTGATCAACGGCGCCAAGCGCTACATTACCAACGCGCCGGAAGCCGGGGTGTTCACGCTGATGGCGCGCACCGATCCGCATTCGAAAGATGCGAGCGGCGTCTCGGCGTTCATCGTCGAGCGCAACACGCCCGGGCTCACGGTCGGCAAACCCGACCGCAAGATGGGCCAGCGCGGGTCGCACACGGCGGACGTGATATTCGACAATGTGCGCGTGCCGGCCGAAAATATTATCGGCGGTAAGGAAGGTGTGGGCTTCAAGACCGCGATGAAGGTGCTCGACAAGGCGCGGCTCAACATCGCCGCGGTGTGTGTGGGCGCGGCGACCCGCATGCTGGAGGAAGCACTGACTTACGCGCTGGAGCGCAAGCAGTTTGGTCAGCCGATCGCGGAGTTTCAGCTGGTGCAGGCGATGCTGGCTGATTGCCAGACCGAGATTTTCGCCGCACGCAGCATGACGCTCGAGGCCGCGCGCACCCGGGATGCGGGAGGCAACGTCACGCTGGAAGCTTCGTGCTGCAAGTATTTTGCGTCCGAAATGTGCGGGCGAGTGGCCGACCGCGCGGTCCAGGTCCACGGCGGCGCCGGCTACATGGCGGATTCGCCGATCGAGCGGTTCTACCGCGACGTCCGGCTCTTTCGCCTGTATGAGGGCACGAGCCAGATCCAGCAGCTCATCATCGCGCGCAACATGATACGCAACGCGGGCCGTTAAGCCCGTAACAAATCCTTAGGAGTTCCCCGTAGTGGCATTCGAAGACCTGATCCAGCAATTGCGCGAGCGCACCGCGCGCGTTCTCGCGATGGGCGGCGCCGACAAACTGGCCAAGCGCAAAGCCGAGGGCCATCTCAACGCGCGCGAGCGCATCGACTATCTGGTCGACCCCGACAGTTTTTTCGAGTCGGGCATGTTTGCCGTCGGCGTGCGCCCCGAAGTGCGCGACAAGACGCCGGCCGACGGCAAGGTCGCGGGCTTCGCGCGCATCGCCGGCCGCGAAATCGGGTTGGTGTCGAACGACTTCACCGTGCTCGGCGCGTCGTCATCCGTGATAAACATGAAGAAAATCAAGCATGTGAAGCAGGTCGCCGCCAAGCGCGGACTGCCGCTCGTGCTGCTCGGCGAGTCGAGCGGGGCGCGCATGCCCGACCGTATGGGCTCGGCCGGCCGCGCGATCATTGCCCAGGATCCGACCGAGTACCAGCGCCTGCGCGAAACGCCGTGGGCATCGGCGCTGCTCGGCGCGTGCTACGGCTCGTCGACATGGTACTCGGCGATGTCCGATTTCGTTGTGATGCGCAAGGGCGCGATCATGGCGATTGCGAGTCCCGGCGTAACCTCAATCGCGATAAACAAGCCGATAACCTCTGAAGAGCTCGGCGGCTGGAAGCTGCTGACCGGCGTCTCCGGGCTGGCTGACCTTGCGGTGGACACCGACGAGCAGGCGCTCGACGCGATCAAGCGGTTTCTGTCGTATCTGCCCAGCCACTGCAACGAGCCGCCGCCCGTGCACCCGGTGCCTGCGGGCTCTGCTGACGCATGCCGGCAGATGCTCGATATCGTGCCCGAGTCGCGCAACAAGGTTTACGACGTGCGCAAGGTGATCAAGGCCATCGCCGATACCGATTCCACATTTGAGCTCAAAGAGCGCTACGGCAAGTCGATTGCGACCGTATTCGCGCGGCTCGACGGCAAAAGCGTCGGCTTCATCGCCAACAACCCGATGTTCAAGGGCGGCGCGCTCGATGCCGACGCCTGCCAGAAAATAAC
>Ga0070671_100004552_pt1 | contig 10980 bp, 9 predicted proteins | sample KBSS73metaG_FD_65341 | JGI IMG/M metagenome (GOLD analysis project Ga0070671, IMG submission 65341) | Switchgrass rhizosphere microbial communities from Kellogg Biological Station, Michigan, USA - KBS S7-3 metaG | ecosystem: Host-associated > Plants > Roots > Rhizosphere > Soil ... | reverse complement strand
GTTGGTCAGGCACTGCAGCCCGTAGCGGCCGGCGCCGTGCATGTAGTAGTGGCACGGGTACGGCGGCCGCAGGTGAACGCCCTGGCCGGCGTCGGTGCCGATCGCCTCCGATCCGAAGCCGAGCACGTTTCTCTGCTCGACGAGGAAGCGCACTGTTTCGACCGAAGGCCCCGGCGTGTGCTGCCCCTCCTCGTCGAAGTTCTGGTACGCCTCGGCGTCGCCGGCACGCTTCGACCAGTCGGTGCGCATCAGCACCCACGACCCTTCGCCGATGCGGCCGTGCGCCGACTCGAAGCGCTCGATATCGGCGACGGTCATCAGGTAGTCGGCGTCGCCTTTCACGGGCTCGCTGCAATCGATCACGCACGCGGGCGCGACGAAGTGATCGGCCGGGATCGTGTCGACCGAGTTGTTGGCGAGGTCCTTGCCCGAGATCCAGTGGATCGGCGCGTCGAAGTGCGTTCCGGTGTGCTCGCCGCACGAGAAGTTGTTCCAGTACCAGGCCGGCCCGCGCGCGTCGTACGCCGAGACCTCCTCGATCCGGAACGGCCAGCACTGGCCCATCTCGGGCGGCAGCGCGATCTGCGGGAAGTCGGGGCTGAGCGTCTGCGTCAGGTCGACGACGCGGATGCGCCGGCTCGCGAGCGCGGCCGCGAGCTGGCTCAGCAACGACGGCGGCGCGGATGCGGCTGCCTTCGGCCTTTTCCTGGTGGCGGTCGTCGGCGCCTCGGCGGCGCTGCCCGGGGGGGAGTTCATGGTCGGGATCGTCGCACGACGCGAACGGGCCGATGCCTCGAAGGGATCCTGGCGACGGGTCTACTCCAGCGTGATCTTGGCGTCGTCGATGATCCGCGAGTAGCGCTGCGCCATGTCGGCGACGTGGGCGGCGAAATCGGCCGGGTTCAGGTAGGCGGGCTGAAATCCGGCGACGAGCAGCCGTTGCCGCACCTCGCCGTCCTTCAGCGCCTGGGCGACGCTTTCGCTGATGCGTTGCACGACCTCGCGCGGCGTTCCTGCCGGCGCCGAGATGCCGCACCAGACGACCGCCTCGTAGCCCGGATAGCCCGACTCGGCCACCGTCGGCACCTGCTTGAGCTCATCGAGCCGCTCGCGCGTGGTCACGGCGAGCGGGCGCAGCTTGCCGGCAGCGATCTGTGCCGAGACCTCGGACAGATTGCCGAGCACCGCGCCCACGTGCTCGCCGAGCACGGCGTTGACGGCGGGCGCACCGCCGGGGAACGGTACGTAGACGAGCTTCACGCCGGCGGCTCGCTGCAGCATCTCGGCGGCGATGTGCTGCGTCGTTCCTGGGCCGACGGTGCCCAGGGTGAACGCGCCCGGCTGAGCCTTCGCCGCGTCGAGCCACTCCTTGAGCGTGCGATACGGACTGGTCGGGTTGACGGCGATCACCTGCGGCGAGTTGACCATCAGCGCGATCGGCTCGAAGCCCTTGATGGCATCGTAGGGCAGCGTCGGCCGCAGCTTCGCGTTGATCACCAGGCTGTTCGCCACGAGCACCAAGGTATAGCCGTCCGGGCTCGCGCGTGCGACGACGGTCGTGCCGACCACGGACCCCGCGCCGGGCTTGGTCTCGACGAGCACCGGCTGCCGCCACTGCTGCTCCAGGTGAGCTCCGATCACCCGCGCGAGCACATCGAACGCGCCACCCGGCGTGAACGGGACGATGACGTGGACCGGCTTGCTTGGATAGGTCTGGGCGGCGGCAACGCCGGGCAGGAAGAGACACAGCGTGATCGCAGCGGCGGCGAGAGCCGACCGCCTCGTGCGATCCGGCTCGATGGCGCGGGCGCGGTGGCCAGCGCGAGCCGGGCCCTGGTGGCATGACATTCGCGACCTCCCGCGGTTGATCGAAAAAGTGTCGGCCGGGGGCCGCGCAGCGTCAACGATGGGGACCCGGGGGTGGACGTCACGCCGCAGCGCGACGGCGCTACGCCGCTGCGGCCATTCTTTCCGCCAGCCGCACGAGGCTGCGATCGCTTCCCGCCGGTCCGAGCAGCGAGATGCCGAGCGGCGCGCCGAGGCGCGAGCCGAGCGGCAGCGAGAGCTGCGGCAAGCCGGCGAGGCCGGCGCTGCAGAGAAGGCGCGTCGCCGCGTTGCGATAGTCCTCGAGGCCGGCCTCGTCGGCGCTGGCGAGCGGCGCGATGTCGGGCATCGTCGGCATCAGCAGCACGCCGTCGTCGCCGAGCAGCTGAGCGAGGTGGGCACGGAAGCGATCGCGAAACGAGATCGCTTCGGCGACCTGCGCGTCGCTGACGTCGCGCGCCCACGCGAAGCGGTCGCGCACGCCCGGGCCGAGCGGCGGCTTGAAGCGGTCGATCAAAGCGCCGTCGCTGCGCCAGGCCTCGCGCCCCTGCAGGTAGCGAAAGCTCCAGTACATCGCGTCGAAGCCGTCGAGAACGACCTGGCACGGCGCCGCGCTGCCGAGGACCGACTCGACCCGATCGCGTGGCCCGCGCTGCGCGTCGATCACCTCGGGCGCAAGCAGGCCCCACAGGTCGGTCGGCGCGAGCAGGCGGATGCGAGCGGGCAGCGGCGCGCCATCTTCGCCGAGCAGCACGTCGGCGACGCGCGCGAAGGTGGTGACATCGCGAGTGAACCAGCCGCAGGTGTCGAAGCTCGGCGCCAGGTCGAGGACGCTCTCGAGGCTGATGCGGCCGTGCGTCGGCCTGAGGCCGACCAGCGCGCAGTGGTTCGCCGGGGCGCGTACCGAGCCGCCGGTGTCGCTGCCGAGGGCGAAGTCGCACAGGTGGTTCGAGACCGCCGACGCCGACCCCGACGACGAGCCGCCGGTGATGCGATCCGGCGCGGCGCCGTTGACCGGCGAGCCGAAGTGCGCGTTCTGGCCGTTCATCGAGAACGCCAGCTCGTCGGTGATGGTCTTGCCGACGAAGCGCGCGCCGGCGTCGAGCAGGAGCTGCACGGTCGGCGCGGTCGTCGTCTTGATGCCGGACATCGCCAGCACGAACGGCTGGCCGCCGCTGGTCGGGTAGCCGGCGACGTCGAACAGGTCCTTGACGGCGAACGTCAGTCCGGCGAGCGGGCCCGCGGCGGCGTTCGCGACCGGCGCGTCGGGATACGGCATGAAGGCACGGGCGGCGTCGCGAAGCATCGACATGGCGTGAAGGTAGCACCTATCCTTGCGCCGATGCGACGAAGAAGCGTCATCGTTCTCCCGATGCTGGCGGCCGCCCCGGGGAGGTCGCGCGCCGCGCCGCGCGTCGTCCGGACGCGCGTCGAGACCGAGGCCGGCGCCTTGGTCGTCGAGATCGACCCCGAGGTCGCGCCGATCACGGTCGCCAACTACCTCGCGCTCGTCGACGCCAGGCTGCTCGACGGCGGCGCCGTCTATCGCGTCGTCACCCCCGCCAACCAGCCGGCCGACACGCCGCACAAGATCGAAGTCGTGCAATGGGGAATGACCGACCCGACGACAAGCCGCCGCCGCGGCCGCCGATCGCCCACGAGACGACCCGGCAGACCGGGCTGCGCCACGTCGACGGCACGGTGTCGATGGCGCGCGCGGCCGGGAACGGCGACCACCGAGTTCTTCGTCTGCATCGGCGCCCAGCCCGAGCTCGATTTCGGCGGCCGCCGCAACCCGACGGCCTCGGCTTCGCCGCGTTCGGCCGCGTCGCCGAAGGGATGGACGTGATCCGCGCCTTGCACGTGCGCGGCGAGGCCGACCAGTACCTGGCGCGGCCGGTTCGGGTCAGCTCGGTGCGCCGAGTCGATCCGGATTCGGGCCCGCGCCGCTGAGCGACGCGTCGGTTGGATCGCTTGCGTCGGCCTTCGCCGCTTCGGCGCGCTCCGCCCAGCGCGCCTCGTACCAGCGCTGCAGCGCCGGCAGCGAGCCGTTCGACGCGCGCGGGTGCAGGTGATGCATCGTGTGCAGGCCGATGTGGCGCGGGAACAGCACGAGCCGCGTCCAGAGCCCGCCCCGGTGCGTCCGCGTCGTCGCGACGATGCCCGCCTCGGAGTGGTCGATGCCGAGGATGTGCTCGTGCTCGGCGACGACCCGGTTCGCGTTGCACAGCCCAGCCAGCAACAGCGGCAGCGCGTAGCCGACGACGAACGCCGCCGGAAACGCGACCGCGATCGGCACCAGCGCGACGAAGAAGAGCGCCTGGCCGGGCTCGGCGCGCAGGCACTCGGCGATCTCGCGGTGCTCGCGCAGGTCGGTGCGGCTGCGCTCGCCGAGGAAGATCCTGCCGTAGCCGTTGCGCAGGCCCGGCCAGCGAAGCGCCAGGCAGCCGACGTAGGCGCGAACGATCCACGCGATCGGAACGACGAGCCCGCGCAGCCGTGCCAGCGTCGCCGGCCACAAGCGATGCGACGCGCCGGCCCTGAAGTACGGATCGAGCAGCGTGCCGTTGTGGCGATGATGGCGAAGGTGGTGGTAGCGCATCGCCGCCAGCGTCGTCGTGATCGGATAGCCGGCGAGCAGCTCGAGCACGCGCACCCACCGGCCGTTCGGGCGGCCGTGCATGTGGCACGCGCAGCTGCTGTTCGATCCGGCCGACGCCGACGTCGAAGCCGGCGCCGAATGAACACCTGCGATCCCCGGCCGCTCGCCTTTCGCATCCTGCAGCGTTTCGAGCGCTATCTCGCAAGCGCTTCGCCGAACGGCGACCCGCCGGTCTACGACCCCGCGTGCTTCGAATGGATCGGCCGGCTCGAGGCGAGCGCGGACGAGATCCGCAGCGAGTACCGCCAGCTCCTCGCGCGTGCCGAGCCGATCCCGCCGTTCCACGAGGTTTCGCCCGAGCAGGTGCCGATCACGGCCGACGCACGCTGGCAGACGTTCGTCCTCTATGCCTACGGCGTCCAGGCGCGGCGCAACTGCGGGCTCTGCCCGCGCACCGCGGCGGCGGCGCGCGCCGTTCCCGGCCTGCGGACGGCGATGTTCTCGATCCTGCAGCCGGGCAAGCACCTGCCGCCGCATCGCGGGCCGTACAAGGGATTGCTGCGAGTGCACCTCGGCATCGACGTCCCCGTGGATGCCGACGCGTGCTGGATCGAGGTCGGCGGCACCCGGCTGCATTGGCAGGAAGGCAAGGCGGTCGTCTTCGACGACACGTTCGTTCACCGCGCCGCCAACGACGCGGCGACGCCGCGCTGCGTGCTCTTCCTCGACATCCTGCGCCCGCTCGCGCCGCGCGCCGATCGACTCAACCGCGCCCTGTTGTTCCTGCTCCAGCGCAGCCCCTTCGCGCGGCGCGCCAAGGCGGTGTTCAGCCGCTGGTACCGCGAGCACGGCATCGCCGCCGATGTCGCCTGAGCGGCGCCTGCCGCTCTCGCGAACGAGCGCCAGAAGCTCGTCGGCGCGCTCCTCGCGATCGCCGCGTGCGCGCTGCTCTACGGCGGCGCCGCCGCGCTGACCGCCGACCGCGCCGTCAGCGTCGCCGTTCCTTCGTGGGAGCGCGCGATCCCGTACCTGCCGCTCTCGGTCTGGGCCTATCTCGCGCAGTACCCGCTCCTCGTGATCGCCTACTACGGCACGGGCGCCGACCTGCGGCGCTGCTTGCGTTTTCTCTACGCGCTCGTGCTGGTGCAGGCGGCCGCGGCGGCGACGTATCTCGTCTTTCCGCTGCGCTATCCGCGCGCCGAGAGCATCGCCCATGCGGCCGGCGCCGATCCGCTGACCGCGGCGCTCGTCGAAGCCGTGCACTCGCTCGACGCCCCGGTCAATTGCTTGCCGAGCCTGCACGTCACCAGCGGCCTGCTCTGCATGGCGCTGGTCGGGCGGCGCACGCCGCCGCTCGCGTTCGCGGTCGGCGCCGTCGCCTTCGCAAGCATCGTCAGCACGCTGACGTTCAAGCAGCACTACGCGATCGACCTGCCGGCGGGCGCGCTGTACGCGGCTGTCGCGTGGTGGGCCGCGGGGCGATTGCTGCCTCGCCCGACGGGTGAAGCCGAAAGATGAGGCGTTGCGAGCGGTCCGTTCGCTGCGTGACGGAGCGAGCGCCGCTCAGCGCCAGGCGAACTCCGGCTGCTCGAAATGCGCCACCCGCGTCGGCTGGCCGAGCAGGCAGACCTCGCGAAACTGATACAGCACGGCCGCCGTCGGTGCGGCGATCCAGGTCGTTCCGACCGGCATGCGCAGCACCGGATGCGGATGCGGAGAGACCGTCTCGAGCATCGGTGCGTCGGCGCGCAGGAATTCCTCGACCGGGATCCGGTGCACGCGCTCGACTTCGTCGTTCGTGACCAGCGGCGATCCCCGGCCGGCCCAGACCACGACCGGCGTGATCACGAATCCTGACCGGGTCGTGAAATCGTCGAGCCGGCCGAGGACTTCGCCGGCATCGACGACGAGGCCGACTTCCTCGGCGAGCTCGCGCAGCGCCGCGGCTTCGGGGGTTTCGCCGGCGTCGATCCGCCCGCCCGGCAGCGCCCACTGGCCGGGATGGCTGCGCAGCGCCAGCGAGCGCCGCGTCAGCAGGATCGCCGGGCGATCGCTCCACTCCTCGGGCGCGGGCAGCCCGTCGAGATCGGCGCCGTGCCCTTCGTCGATCACCGCGACGGCGACCGCCGCGCCGCGCGCCGCCGCCGCCGCCACCGCCACCGCCACCGAGTGCGAGCGGACGTCGAACGCGCCCAGGCGTTCGCGGATGAGCGATCGCAGCCGCTCGTCTCGCCTCATCCGCCCGCCGACAGCTCGCGCTCGAGCACCTTCGGGTTCTCGCGCCAGCGCTCGAGCCACTCCTGCGCGACGTCGCCCGGGTAGACGTCCTCGATGCCCTCCTTCAGCGCCTTGACGATCGCGCTCGCGAGCGCCGCCGGTGCGACCTTCGGCGGCGGCAGGTTCTGGTTCCACTCGTCGTCGATCGGTCCGGGAAAGACGTTGATGACGCGGATGCCGCTCGGCCGCATCTCGGCGCGCAGGCACTGCGCGAGCGAATGCGCCGCTGCCTTCGATGCCGAGAACGTTCCGTGCGGCGGGTAGTTCGAGAGCGCGTAGACCGAGAGAAGGTTGACCCACGCCGCCGCGTGCGTCGTCCCGTCGGCCGAGCGCGCCCGCAGCGCCGGCCCGAGCTCCTGCGCCAGCCGCAGCAGGCCGAAGTAGTTGATGTCCATCTCGGCGCGCGCCGCGTCGGTGCCGCGCCGCGCCGCGATGCCGAAGGCGCGATGGACCTCGGCGTTGTTGACGACGATGTCGACCTTGCCGCCGATCTCGCCGGCGAGCTCGACGACCGATCGGCCGTTGCTGAGATCGAGGGGAACGAGCGTCACCGGCGCGAGCGCGCTGATGTCGTCGAGGCCGGGAAGCTTCTTCCACGGCTCGGCGTGGCCGACCCAGACGATCTCGGCGCCCGCTTTCACGAGCGCCTGCACGAGCGCCTGGCCGACCGCGGTCTTGCCGTCGGTGACGAGGATCTTCCTGAACCGGGGGTCGCTGGCCATCTCGCGCAGCATCTTGTCGTCGGCCATGTGTTCGCTCTCCTCGGGCGGAAATCCGATCAGCACCGCGGCGCCGGCGCGGTCGAGGCGGGCGCCGACGTGGACTCGCACCGACCGCTGCGGCGGGCGCGGCGGCTGCCGCGGCGCCGGCTCGCCGGATGCTGCCGGTGCCGCTGCCACCGTGCCTTGCGTTGAGATCGGCGACGCGACGTCGCCGTGCAGATGAACGATCACCGTCGGGCCGGCGTCGAGGCGGACGAGGCCGAGCCGCCACGGCAGGCGCTCGCGATAGAACGGGTCGTTGCTGTGGTGGAGCACGGTCTCGCTCAGCAGCTCGCCCTCGCCCGACTGCGCCCGCCACGCGAGCTCCGCCGAGAGGCAGCGGTGGCAGGCGTCTCGCGGCGGGTATTGCACGGCCGCACAGCGCTCGCACACCTGCAGCTCGAAGCGGCCTTCGGCGGCGGCCGCGGTCATGCCGAGCGCCGTGCGACCGCGCGCCCACGGCGGCAGGTTCATCTGCGGCGTCCGCAGCACCGGATTCTTCCGGCGCGGCTTCATCAGCGGCATCGTCATGGCGACACCCCTGTTGTCCCGAGCGAAGCCAAGGACCTCGACGTCGCGCCTCGACGCGATCCTTCGCTGCGCTGCGGATGACAGCGCGTCACGACGCGCGCCCGAGGATCACCGCCCCGGTGCAGAGGCACCGGTCGTAGGTGACCATGCCGAAGCCGGAGACGAGGCCGATCTGCGCGTCCGCCACCGTCCTCGCGCCGGCCTCGCCGGTGAGCTGGCGGATCGCCTCGGTCATGCCGAGGAAGCCGCCGGCGCAGCCGGCCTGGCCGGCCGAGAGCTGGCCACCGCCGGTGTTGTTCGGGAAGTCGCCGTCGTGCGTCAGCGTCCTGGCGCGAACGAACGCCGGGCCTTCGCCTTTCGCGCAGAAGCCGAGGTCCTCGAGCTGCAGCATCACGACGACCGGATAGTCGTCGTAGGTCTCGACGAAGTCGATCGCGTCGGGTCGCACGCCCGCCTGCGCGTAGAGCTCGTCGCGGTCGACGAGCCAGCCGCCGCGCAGCAGCACCGGGTCGTCGGCGAACGCGTTGTGGCGCTCGATCGCGCCGCGGACGAGGACGTGGGCGAGGCCGAGGTCGCGCGCGCGCTCTTCGCTCATGACCAGGAACGCCTCGGCGCCGGCGCACGGCATGACGCAGTCGAACAGGTGGATCGGCTCGGCGATCGGCCGCGCGGCGAGGTATTGATCGAGCGTCAGCGGCGTCTTGAAGAGCGCGTCCGGGTTCGCCAGCGCATTGGCGCGCTGCGCAACGGCGATTCGGCCGAAGTCCTCGCGCGTCGCGCCGTGGGCGCGCATGTAGGCAGCGGTGATGAAGGCGAAGATCGAGTTCGGCCCGCCCGATCCGTACGGGTAGCTCGCGTCGCGCGCGAAGTGCGAGAAGCCGCCGAGCATCTGCCGGAACGACTCGACGTGGTTCGCGTCGGCGGCGACGCAGGCGACGACGTCGGCGTCGCCCGCCTGCACCGCGCGCGCGGCGCGCCGAAGCGCCATCACGCCCGACGCGCCGCCGGTCGGGATGTGGTCGAGCCAGCGCGGCGAGAGGCCGAGGTGCTGGGTGACGCCGACGGCGGTGTCGGGCGCGAGCGCGAAGCTGCTGACGGTGAGGCCGTCGATCTCGTCCTTGGCGATCCCGGATCGCTCGACCAGCGCCTCGACGGCGCGGCCGATGAACCAGTGCGCGCCGTGCGTCGAGTAGCGCACGTACGGGACGGTCACCGGCACGGCGACGGCGACGCCCTCGTACGACGCGCGCCGCACGTCAGGGCTTCTCGTCGTCCGCCGGCGGGAGAGGCGCGGGGGTGGTCGGCGGGAGTCCGCCCGGCTCGGTGAGGTTGCCGCGCTCGGTGAGGTTGCCGCGCTCCATCAAATTGCCGCGCTCGGTCAGAAAGCCGTCGTCGGTGAGGCCGTGCTGAGTCGTAAGGCCGCCGTGCTGAGTCAGGCCGCCCTGCCCCGTGAGAGCGCCTTGCCCTGTGAGAGCGCCCTGGCCCGTCAGCGCGCCTTGCGCGGTGAGCGCGCCCTGCCCGGTGAGAGCACCCTGGCCGGTGTTCCCGCCGATCCGCTTCTGGCGCGCCTTCAGCATCCGCATGTCGTAGCAGTGCGGGGTCCCGGGCAGCCGCTTGGCGAGCTCGCGAAGCTCGGCGCGCTGCACCTTCTGCGACGAGGTCAGCGGCAGCGCATCGACGAAAGCGACATAGGCCGGCGCCTTGAAGTACGCCAGCCGGCCGAGAACGTGGCGGACGATGCTCGAGGCGATCTTGTCCGGCGGCGGCTGGTTCGGCGCCTTGCGCAGCACGATGCAGGCGAGGACCTCGTCGCCGCGCACCGAGTCGGGCGTCGCCGCGACCGCGCTCGCCGCGACCGCGGGGTGCTGGTTGAGGACGCCTTCGACCTCGAGCGCCGAGATGTTCTCGCCGCTGCGCCGGATCACGTTCTTGCGCCGGTCGACGAAGTGGAAGTCTCCTTCGGCCGAGCGGCGGACGATGTCGCCGGTGTGGAACCAGTCGTCGGCCCACGCCTGGGCGGTCGCCTCGTCGTCCTTCAGGTAGCCGATGAAGAAGTCCTTGCGCGGATCGCCTCCGGCGGCGCGAACGAGCAACTCTCCCGGGACGTCGACCCCGGCCTCGGCGCCCTTGTCGGTGACGACCCGCGTCTGCAGCGACGCCTGCGCGCGCCCGAAGCAGTTCGTGCCGACGTGGCGCGGCTCGCGGTGGGCCATGATGCACGCCGCCGCGCCGGTCTCGGTCATCGCCCACGCCTCGAGCAGCGGGAAGCCGAAGCGCTCCTCGAAGGCGGCGTGGTGGCGCGCATCGACGCCGGCGCCGAAGCCGAAGCGCACGTTGTGCTTTCGGTCGAGCTCGCCCGGCGCCGCCGCGAGCAGCATCGCCGGCATCACGCCGAGGTAATGGACGATCGTCGCGCGGCTGTCGCGAACGCTCTGCCACCACGTGCGCGGGTGGAAGCGGTCGAGCTGGACGATGCAGCCGCCGGAGAGGATCGCCGCCATCGACGAGAACGCGAGCGCGTTCATGTGGCTGAGCGGCAGCGGCGTGATGAATCGGTCGACGTCGGGGACGACCTCGGCGAGGTCGTGCAGGCCGAGGTACCAGTCGCCGGCGCGAAGGAAGTATCCGTTGGACAGGCGGCAGCCTTTCGGCCGCCCGGTCGTACCCGATGTGTAGAGCAGGGCGCACTCGGTGTTGCGGCCGATCGGCTCGCGCCCGAGCCGCGCCGGCGTTCGCGCCGCCGGGATGCGACCGGGCACCTCGGGCCGGATCGTGTCGAGGTTCACGTTGGCCTCGATGGCGGCGGCGCGCAGCCCGCCTTCGCGATGCGGCATCGCCACCGCCAGGCCGATCTCGCTGTGGCCGACCAGGTGCGTCAGCTCGATGGCGCCGAGCTCGGCGGCGATCGGCACGACGCTGATGCCGAGCGAGTTGAGCGCCAGCCAGTGGGTGAAGAACGCCGGCCGGTTCTCGAGCAGCAGGCCG
>Ga0070671_100004550_pt1 | contig 10982 bp, 9 predicted proteins | sample KBSS73metaG_FD_65341 | JGI IMG/M metagenome (GOLD analysis project Ga0070671, IMG submission 65341) | Switchgrass rhizosphere microbial communities from Kellogg Biological Station, Michigan, USA - KBS S7-3 metaG | ecosystem: Host-associated > Plants > Roots > Rhizosphere > Soil ... | reverse complement strand
AAGTTCTTCGTGAACTACTTCAAGCAGGTGTCGGTGGTGTTCGGCGCCGCATGGGGCGGCCGCAAGTACAGCGTCCGCTCGGCCACCGCGTTGCGCGCGTTCATCCGCGTCGCGCCCGACGTGGTCCGGAAGCTGGACCAGATGCACGCCGACCGCAGCGACTTCCGCGCCATCGGCCGCGTGATTGCGCCGTGGGGTCGCCGCATCGGCGACCAGCGGTTCGAGAGCGAGGGCGCGTGGAAGCGCACCGGGACGACCGTGGACACGCTGTCGCGGGAGCTGAAGCTGGCACTGGAGTATCCGGAAGGCGCGGCGTAGCGTGGAGAACCGGCGTTAAGCCGGTTCGGCAGACAGCGCGCCGTACAAAAATACAGGATGGGGTGCAAGCACCCCATCCTGAAATGCCGGCCTGGCTCCCCCCAGCATTTACGGCGCCCTGCCGTAAACCACAGACCGACGCTCTCTTAGTAGGCAACCGGCATGCCGTTCGAAAACCCGCCTAAACCAGCCAGAACGCCGGTTTCGGGCCCGACGGCTATGAGGGAAGAATTACAAGGGTGTCCGCCGTCGGACAGCGCAAAACCGTGTCTATCGACCTGAATGCCGACGTTGGCGAGGTGGTCGGGGACGACGAGGGGGTGTTGCCCTCTGTCTCGTCCGCGAACATCGCCTGCGGTTTTCACGCGGGAAATCCTGTGGTGATGCGCACCACGGTCCAGCTGGCCAGGCGGCATGGAGTGGCCGTCGGGGCGCATCCGGGCTTCCAGGATCTGGAGGGGTTCGGTCGGCGCGAGATGCGCGTCAGCACGGCCGAGCTTGAGAACCTGATTGCGTATCAAATCGGTGCATTGGCCGGGGTGGCCGCTGTCGAAGGCGTGCGGCTCAGCCACGTGAAGCCTCACGGCGCGCTCTACAACATGGCTGCGCGCGACGCCGGTCTCGCGGACGCCATCGCGCGCGCTGTCCGCGCCGTGGACGCCTCGCTCGTGCTCTTCGGGTTGTCGGGGTCCGAGCTCGTCGCCGCCGGGGAGCGGGCGGGGCTGCGCGTGGCCTCCGAGGCGTTCGCCGACCGCGGCTATTGGCCGAACGGAAATCTGGCTCCCCGCGGAACGCCAGGGGCTGTAATGACAGGAGTCGAGGACGTGGTTCGCCGCGCGGTCGGCATGGCTCGGGGTCAGGCCGTGACCTCGGTGGACGGCTCGAACGTTTCTGTACGAGCCGACACCATCTGCATTCACGGCGACACCCCAGGCGCCGCCGCGCTGGCGCGGGCAGTGCGCTCGGCGCTCATCGCCGCGGGCATCGACGTGGTGTCGCCAGGCCGATGATGAGCCTCCTTCGCGCGTGCGTCCTTTCGCTGGCGGTGCCGGCCGCTGCCGGCGCGCAGATCACCGACGGCACGACTACCAACGGCCTGTACTACGAGGCAAGCGGATCGGGGGACCCCGTCGTCCTGGTGCACGCGTTCAGCGTCGATCGCCGGATGTGGGCGCCGCAGATCGCCGCGCTCGAGCGGCGGTTCCGCGTGATTCGCTACGACCAGCGCGCGCACGGCAATTCGGCCGCTCCCGCTGACCCGTATGCTCCCCACGAGGACCTCGCGTCAGTTCTCGATGCGCTTGGCGTCCAGCGTGCGGCGCTCGTCGGACTCTCCGCCGGGGCCACGCTGGCGATCGACTTCGCCATTGCGCACCCGGATCGCGTCACACGCCTGGTGCTCGCGTCGCCGGGCCTCAACGGCTACGTGCCGTCGCCGCCTCTGACGTGGACCGCGCCGGTGTTTCAGGCCGCCGGCGCCGGCGATGCCGAGAGCGCCGCCAAGCTGTGGGCCGAGACGCCGATCATGGCCACGCATGGCAGCGCCGTCACCGCGGCCACCGTGAAGTCGCTGGTGATGAGCAACGTGCGGCTCTGGACCTACCGCACCAATCCGGCGCGGCCGCTCACGCCGCCGGCGATCGCACGGCTCGGTGAAATCAAGAGCCCGACGCTCGTGATTCTCGGCGACCGCGATCTCCCGCACATCAAGGAGACTGCCGGTCTACTCGTCGCGGGCGTCGGCGGCGCCCGCCTCATCACCGTTCCGGGTGCGGGGCATCTCGTCAACCTCGATGCCCCGGATGCCTTCAACAACGCCGTCGAGGGGTTTCTCGCCGGTCGCTAGCCTTCTCGCTTACGCGCGAGGCTTGTTGTTGTCGAGCCGCTTCACCGAAGCTTCCACCCGGTCGATGTAGTCGCGAACGCGATCGCGGGTAACTGTCCACCAGTCGTCGGCAGAGGCTCCTGCGAGATGGTCGAGGTCGGCTGCGATCTTCTTCACCCGGGCCTGGGTGTCGTGCAGTTCGGTTTCGCGCGCGCCCTTGGCTTTCACCTTATCGAGGGCGTGATCCATGGCGTCGATCCGTCCCTTCATTTCGGCCACGAACGAATCGCGCCGGGATGTGAACGGCGCGCTTGCCGCCGTTTGACCCGGCGTGGCGGGCGCCGGCTCTGAAACGCGGCCGCCGATACGCTTGACGTCGGCGGCGACGTCGTCGATCGTCGCGCGCATCGCGGCTTCTTCGCGCTCCCACCAGTTGTCCGCCGTGGTGGTGCCCAGGCTGGCGACGGCCTGCTTCACGTTGTTGACGTCTTCCTGAACTTCTTCACGCAGGCCAGGCGTTGCCACGCGCTTGCCCGCTGCCAGCACAGCCGCCTTGTCGGTGAAGTCGCGCTCGAGCTGCGCCACGCGGTCGTTGAGCCGGGCAATCTCGTCGTTGCGCGCCTTCTCGACGGCCGCGGCCGCGTCGGCGACCTTCTTGTCTTCCTTGACGGCTTCCTGCCGAGTGTCCTTTGCGTCTCGATTACAGGCGCCCGCGGCGAGTGCCAGCACGAGCGCGCTGCCCAGTAACGTTTTGTATGGTGCCATCTCATCCCCCAAATGCAGCCCGGGGGGGCGCACCAAGGGGAAAAGCAAGGCGACGGCCAAGCGGCCGGCGAGGCCGCGCATAAGCGCGTGTCCGGCCCGCGGCTCGGACCGGGACTTGCACTCATCCTTATCGGGAGGGCCGTTATGACCTCGTCAGGCTCCATCAATCGATGGATAAGCGTGGGATTCGTCGCATTTTTGAGTGTCGGGCTGGCCGATCGCGCGGACGCACAGCGCTTCGGGCGGGGGCCGACCCCCGCAGCTGGGGCATGTTTCTACGAGGATCCGAATTTCGAAGGCGAGTACTTCTGCATCCGAGCGGGCGACAGGATCGAGCAGATGCCCCGCGACATGAACGATCGGATCTCGTCGATTCGCACGTTCGGTCACGTGGAGGTGACCGTCTTCCAGGACAGGGACTTCTCCGGCCGCGCCGCTCGGTTCGAAAACGTCCAAAACCTCAAGCGCCAAGGCTGGAACGATCGCATCTCGTCGCTTCGGGTCGAAGGCTTCGGCGGCGTATTCGACCGGCGGGACGACCGGAACCGCGAGCGCGGTAGCGAGCAGGATCGCGGCCGCTTCCAGATCGGGGACGCGCAGGCGGAGCGCATGGTGCGGAGCGCCTATCAGGACGTCCTGCACCGCGAGCCCGACGAGGCTGGCTTGCGCCTCTACCGCCGTCACATCACCGAGGACGGCTGGTCCGAGCAGCAGGTGCGCGAGGCGCTGCGGAGCAGCCCGGAGAACCGGGTCCTCACGCGCGAGCGCGCGTCCGAGATCGTGCGGCGCGCCTATCTGTCGGTGCTCAACCGCGAGCCGGATGCCGGCGCCCAGGGCTACGTCACCCGCGTGATGCGCGAGGGCTGGACCGAAGAGGACGTGGCTCGCGAGCTGCGGCGAAGCCCCGAATACCGTCAGGGTCGCCAGCGATAATGCCGGCGGAGCCTCGCTAGCTACGACGCCGCGCGCTCGGTGGCCGCCAGCGCGCGGCGCAGGATCTTGCCGACCATCGTCTTGGGCAGCTCGCTGCGGAACTCCACGCGACCCGGCACCTTGTAGGGGGCGAGCCGCTCGCGGCAGTAGGCGCGCACTTCGTCTTCGGTGGCCGTTGCCCCGGGCTTGAGTACCACCCACGCCTTCGCGACCTCGCCCTTCACCGGATCCGGCACGCCGGCGACGCCGACTTCGAGCACGGACGCCAGCGCCGAAATCACTTCCTCGATCTCGCGTGGCCACACCTGGAACCCGCTGGTCTTGATCAAGTCTTTCTTGCGGTCGACGATGAACAGGTAGCCGTCCTCGTCCATGTAGGCAAGGTCGCCCGTGTGCAGCCACGTCTCGCCATCGTGAGCACGCAGCGCTTCGGCCGTTTCGAGCGGGTTGTTCCAGTACTCCGCCATGAACTGCGGCGCGCGCAGGATCATCTCGCCCACCTCGCCGGCGGGCATCGGCGTGGTGCCGGTGTCGGCGTCGACGATGCGCACCTGCACGTCGGAGATGGGCATGCCGATCGACCCGATCTTGTTGGGCCCCTGCACCGGGTTGACGCAGCACGCCATCATCCCCTCGGTGAGCGAGTAGCCCTCGATGATGCGTGCGCCCGTCGCCGCCTCGAACTGCTTTTTCGTTTCGGCCATCAGCGCCGACGCGCCCGAGAAGCACAACTTGATCGAGCTCAGGTCGACTTTCCCGGCGCGCACGTCCGGATGATTCAGGATCGCGGTATAGAGCGTGGGCACGCCGTTGAAGAAGGCCGGCTTCACGCGTTTGATCGTCGCCAGCAGATCGTCGATGTCGCGCGGATTGGGGACGAGCGACACCGGGTTGGGACCGACGAATGCCATCGGCTGCACGCCGATGTTCGCGTAGACGTGGAAGAGCGGCAGCGGCAGCATGATGTTGTCCACCCACGGTTTCTTGGCGGACTTGGTCCACTCGTAGAGCTGCAGCCCGGCGGCGACGTAGTGGCGGTGCAGCCCCACGACGCCCTTGGGCGTGCCGGTCGTGCCGCCGCTCGACAGGATGACGGCGCGATCGTCAGGGCTCACGGCGACGGAGGGGCGCTGTCCGCGGTGCGAGCGCAGCATCGCCCACATCCACGGGTCGCCCGAGTGCGGCCTGATGCGATGCCCTTCCTTCTTCTCTTTGAGCAGTGTGAACAGCAGCCGCAGCGGCGTCGGCAGGTACTCCTTGATCGACGTAGAGATGACGTGGCGCACGCCGGTGCGCCCCTGCACGCGCTTGACGCGTTCGTAGAACGGCGTGAGGACGACGGCGAGGCACGCCCGGGTGCTGTCGAGCGCCTGCTCCAGCTCGCGCTCGCTGTAGGTCGGGTTGAGGGCCACGACGATGCCGCCTGCCTTCCACACACCGAATTCGGCGATGAGGAACTGCGGGCAGTTGGGCAGCACCAGCGCCACGCGGTCGCCCTTGCTCACGCCCATCGCCGCGAGCGCCGCGCCGAAGGCGTCGCTTTCCGCCTCGAGTCGCGCGTATGACACCGTGGCGCCCTTGAAGAGCAGCGCGGGCCTGTCACCGTGCTCGGCCGCGAGCGCCTTCAGATAGTCGAGAAGCGTTTTCTCGGGGTAGGGCTCCAGCGAGCGCCTGACGTCGGAGTCGTAGTGCTTTACCCAGGGCTCCATGCGGCGCTCATTCTAGGCCACCTCGGTCGGGTGGGTCGGGTAGGTCAGGTGGGTCGGGTAGGCAGTCAGGTGGGTGGCCCCCGCGTTGCGACAGCCGTTGCATGGCCCTCTCTCACCACACGCTCGTGGCGTGGCAACGCGCTGACGACCTATTCACATTTGGAAGGCGGACCCTCAAGGACAGGTTGCACCTTTTGCACCTGGGCGAGTCGTCGCTCGCGGAGCTCGGATACTGCCTCCATGTGGCACGGAGGCTGAATACATCTCCGAGCAGGCTTTCAGGGAATTTGGAAGTCGAGGTGAAGAGGGCCGGAGCGCCGTTGAGTGGGTTGATCGACCGCTTCGGCCAGATGAGCCGTGACCCTGTTCGACCCGCGCGACCCAGTCGACCGCCTACCTGACCCACCCGACCTATCCGCCCTACCTGGCTAGAAGTATCTGCAGGAGCGCTTTCTGCGTATGCAGCCGGTTCTCCGCCTGATCGAAGACGACCGACGCCGGTGATTCGAGCACGTCAGAGGTGACCTCCTCGCCGCGGTGCGCGGGCAGACAGTGCATGAACAGCGCAGCGGGCGCGGCCAGCTTCATCAGCGCGCTGTTCACCTGATACGGCGCGAAGATCACCCGGCGGTCCTCGGCTTCCTGTTCCTCGCCCATCGACGCCCACACGTCGGTGTACACGGCGTCGGCGCCGCGCACGGCCTCCCGCGGATCGATGCAGCGTTCCAGCACGCCGCCCTCGGCGGCGATGCCGCCCGTTTGTGCGATGACGCGGTCGGGCAGCTCATATCCCGCCGGCGACGCGACCCGCACGCGTGCGCCGAGCATCACCGACGCATGCGCCAGCGACGTCGCCACGTTGTTGCCGTCGCCCACATAGGCCACCGTGCGTCCGCGCAACGTGCCCCAGCGTTCGATCATGGTCATCACGTCCGCAAGCGCCTGGCAGGGGTGCTCTTCGTCGGTCAACGCGTTCACCACCGGCAGGCATTTGCCGGCGTTCGCCAGCTTCAGCGCCTTCTCCTGCCCGAAGGTGCGGAGCACCAGTGCCTGGACCCAGCGTTCGAGGTTGCGGGCGATGTCTTCGAGCGGTTCGCGCACGCCCTGCGCGAGCTCGGCCGGCAGGTCGAGCGTGTGGGCGCCCAGCTCGCGGACGGCGATTTCAAACGTCGAGCGCGTCCGCAACGACGGTTTCTCGAAGAGCAGCGCCACGTGGCGGCCGGCCAGCGCGGCGGCGGTCGGCGCCTTGGGGCCCAGCCGCCGGTCGGCCTTCATCTGACGCGCCAGGTCGAGCAGCCGCTCGAGCGACCGGTGATCGAGATCGAGGATGGAGAGAAAGTCCTTGGCCTTGGCGGCCGGTGGCGGGATGGTGTCCATCATGTGCGGTACTCGCCGTTGATCTTCACGTACTCGGCGGTGAGGTCGCAGGTCCAGACGGTCGCGTCGCCGCCGCCGCCGGTGCCCAGGTGAACGTCGATCGCCACGTCCTTCTGCTTCAGGTGTTCGGCCGCCTTGGGCGCGTTGTCGTCGTGCGGCAGGCCATTCTCGAACAGCAGGACGCCGCCCACGCGCACGGTGGCCCGGTCGACGTCGAACAGGACGCCCGATCGGCCCGACGCGGCCACGATGCGGCCCCAGTTGGGGTCGGCGCCGTGCACGGCCGTCTTCACGAGCGGGGAATTGGCGATCGTCTTGGCCACGCGCATGGCGTCGGCCGCCGAGCGCGCGTCCTTCACGGTGATTGTGATCAGCTTGGTGGCGCCTTCGCCGCCGCGCACGATCCCCACCGCGAGCTCCCGCGAGACCTGGTAGAAGCCGGCGAGGAGCGCCGGATAGAGCTCGTCGTCAATCTCGACGCCGCTCGCGCCGGAGGCCATCGCGAACACGCAGTCGTTCGTCGAGCCGTCGCCGTCCACCGTGATTGCGTTGAACGTGTCGGCAGCCGATTCGCGGAGCGCCCGCTGCAGCACGGCAGACGACACCTTCGCGTCGGTGGCCAGGAAGCCGAGCATGGTGGCCATGTTCGGCTCGATCATGCCCGAGCCCTTGGCCGTGCCCCCGACGGTAAAGGTGCCGCGCGCCGTCTTCACGGTGACCGCGTGCTCCTTCGGAAACGGATCCGTGGTCATGATCGCTCGGGCCAGGATGCTCCCGTGCTCGCGGCCGAGCGCCGCCGCCGCGGCGCGGATGCCGGGCACCAGCTTGTCCATCTTGAGGTTCACGCCGATGACGCCGGTGGACGCCACGAGCACCTGTTCCGCCAGGCACCCGAGCTGCGCGGCGGCTTCCGCCGCCATCTGACCGGCGTCGCTCATGCCGACCGTGCCCGTGCAGGCATTGGCGCAGCCGCTGTTGACCACGATCGCGCGGACCAGCCCCTGGTTCGTTTCGAAGTGACGCTTCGAGACCGTGATCGGCGCGGCCTGCGCCAGGTTGGTCGTGAAGATTCCGGCCGCCGGCACCGCCGTGTCGGCGGCCAGGATGCCCAGGTCGAGCGCGCCAGTCTTGACCTTGATGCCGCAGTGCAGACCGGCGGCCGTGAATCCCTTCGGCGCGGTCGCGCCACCGGCGGTGGCGGCTACGGTGAACTGATCGGCGACCGACGTGCTCATGCCCTGACCTCGGCGGGCACGGACGCGAACACTTCGTCGAGGATCTCCACGGCGCGATCGAGGTCCGCCTGCTCGATGTTGAGCGGCGGCAGCATGCGCACCACCTTCTCGTTCGTGCGGTTGACGATCAGGCCGCGCTCGCGCGCTCCGTCCACGATCGGCGCCGCGTCGATGGTCAGCTGCAGGCCGCGCATCAGCCCGGCGCCGCGCACTTCCTCGATGACGGGATACTTCAGGGCCAGCGCCCGCAGCTGGCGCTCGAAGTTCACGCTCACTTGGCGCACGTGCTCGAGTACGCCATGGTCCATGAGCTGCTCGAGGAAGAACAACGCCGCGCGGCACGACAGCAGGTTGCCGCCGTAGGTGGTGCCGTGGTCGCCGGCGGAAATCGCGCCCGCCACTTTCTCGGACACGAGCGCTGCCGCCACCGGCACGCCCGAGCCGAGCGCCTTGCCCACCGACACCAGGTCCGGCGTCCAGCCGAGCGCCTGAAAGTAGAAGCCGTAGCCGGTTCGGCCGAGGCCCGACTGGACTTCGTCGGCAATCAGCAGCGTGCCGGTCTTGGCGGTCACGTCCTTCACGGCCTGCACGAAGCCCTCGGGCAGGTTGCGGATGCCGCTTTCACCGCGAATCGGCTCGGCGATGATGGCCGCCGTCTTGTTGGTCACGGCCGCCGCCAGCGTCTCCGGCCGGTTCGGATCCACGAACGTCACGGGACCAATGAGCGGCTGGAACGGTTCGCGGTAGTGCGGATCGTGCGTCACCGACAGCGCGCCCATGGTACGGCCCGCGAAGGAGTTCTCCACCGCCACGTAGCCCACACGCTGCGTTTCGCCGAGCGTGTGCCAATAGCGGCGCGCGAACTTCAGGTTCGCCTCGTTGGCCTCGGTGCCGCTGTTGCAGAAGAACACGCGCTGCAGCCCGGAGAGCTCCGCCAGCCGCTCCGCGGCCTGAGCCTGATACGGGTGGAAGTAGAGATTCGATGTGTGCAACAGCGTTGACGCCTGCTCGTTGATGATGGCGGTCAGCCCCGGGTGCGCATGGCCGAGCGAGGTGACGCCGATCCCCGACAGCAGGTCGAGGTACTCACGGCCGTCGGCGTCGTAGAGGCGTGAACCCTGCCCGCGCACGAACGCCACCGGCTGACGCTTGTACGTCTGCAGGACGTGCTGCTGTTCGCGCGTTCGGATGTCGTCGAGTGTCACTCTCATCGCACCACCTGTGTGCAGTCGGGCTGCATGACTTTACCGTTGACCAACGTATCGAACTCCAGGCGCCGGCCGTTGGCGACGAGCACGTCGCCGACGCCCTGCTTCAACGCCTCCCGGCACGCCTGGAGCTTGGCCACCATCCCCTTGTTGGCGGTGCCGGCCTTCACGAGCCGTGCCGCCTCGCGCGACGTCAGGCGCGCGATGGTGCGGCCGTCCGCATCCAGTACTCCAGCGGTGCCGCCCGCGATGACCAGCCGGCGTGCCTTGAGGCGCACGGCAAGGTGCGACGCCAGCGTGTCTGCGTTCACGTTCAGGAGCTGACCCTTCGTCGTGGCTCCCACGCACGCCACCACCGGTACGTAGCCCCTGCTCATCAAGTCCACCAGCAGCGCGGGGTCTCCGCCAGGCGCCGGCGTGCCCACCAGGCCGAGGTCCACGCTTTCGCCCGCGGTGCTCATGATCGGCGCGGCGCGTTTCACCACCGCGACGCCCGCGTCCGCGCCGGTCAGCCCCACCGGCGCACCGCCCGCTTCCCGCACGGCCGCGACGAGGCGCGTATTGATCGATCCCGCCAGCACTGCCACCACCGCATCGAGCGTCGGCGCATCGGTGACCCGCAGTCCGTCCACCTGGCGCTTCGGGATACCGGCGAGCGCCAGCGCCGCGTCGATCTCCTTGCCGCCGCCATGAACCACCGTGAGCGACGCCTTCGCCGCCAGCCTCCGGATGCCGCGCGCGATGCGCTGCACATCCTGGGCCTGCTCCAGCAGTTCACCTCCGAGTTTCAGCACCATGCATGGATGACTTCGCATGGTGCGCGATTTCAGAGGCGAACTGCTGGAGCCCTGTCGTTTTGGCGCCAAGGGCGCCTTCGGCGCCCGGCGCTGGCGCCGCTCGGCCAACCCGACCGACGCCACTACAGCAGGCCGGTCCGCTCGTCGAGGCCGAGCAGGACGTTCAGGTTCTGCACCGCCGAGCCGGCCGCACCCTTGACCAGGTTGTCGATCACCGCCACCAGCACCACCCGATGCCGCGACTCGTCCACCTTCCAGCCGATGTCGCAGAAGTTGGTGTGCGCGACGTGCTTGATCTCCGGCAAGTCGCTGCCGGTGAGCCGGACGAACGGCGTCTCGACGTAGGCCGCCTTCAGCGCGCCCTCGACCTGCGTCGCGGTAACACCGGGCTTGAGCGACGCATAGATCGTCTCCAGGATGCCGCGGTCCAGCGGCACGAGGTGCGGTACGAACGTCACCGGCATGTCCAGCTCCTGCTCGATCTCGGCCACGTGCCGGTGCGAGAAGATGCCGTATGCCGCTACGCTCCCGTGGTTTTCGGAGAAGTGCGTGCGATCCGTGGCCGCCTTGCCCGCGCCCGAGAGGCCCGACTTGGCGTCCACCACCACGCCGCCTTCGAGCAGCCCCGCCTTGGCGAGCGGCTCGAGCGCCAGCACCGCCGCGGTGGGATAGCAGCCGGGATTCGACACGAGACGCGCGTCCTTGATCGACGCCTGCCGCCCCTCGGTCATTCCGTACACCGTGCCACCGGGCAGCGTCGCGGTGGCGGGATACCACTTCTGCCGATCGGCGTCGGCGCGGATGCGGAAGGCGCC
>Ga0070671_100004548_pt1 | contig 10985 bp, 10 predicted proteins | sample KBSS73metaG_FD_65341 | JGI IMG/M metagenome (GOLD analysis project Ga0070671, IMG submission 65341) | Switchgrass rhizosphere microbial communities from Kellogg Biological Station, Michigan, USA - KBS S7-3 metaG | ecosystem: Host-associated > Plants > Roots > Rhizosphere > Soil ... | reverse complement strand
GTCGGGCAGCTCGACGATGCCGACGTTCGGCTCGATCGTGCAGAACGGATAGTTCTCGGCCGCGATGCCGGCCTTGGTGAGGGCGTTGAAGAGGGTGGACTTGCCGACGTTGGGCAGGCCGACGATGCCGCATTTGAGGCTCATGAGGGGCTCAGGGCGGGGCCTGGGCAGAGTGCAACCCGATATTTTAGGGGCGCCTACACTGGCCCGATCGACCTTCCGGAGACTCGGCCGTGACCGACTTGCAGACTCTCCCGGCGCAGCCGCGCGATCTCGGCGGCGGCTTCATGGTGCGCCGCCTGCTGCCCTCGGCGGACCGGCGCGCCGTCGGCCCGTTCGTCTTCTTCGACCACTTCGGGCCGATCGACGTCCCCGCCGGCGCCCACCACGACGTCCGGCCGCATCCGCACATCGGCCTGGCGACGCTCACCTACCTCTTCGAGGGCGCGATCATGCATCGCGACTCGACCGGAGTGGTCCAGCGGATCGAGCCGGGCGCCGTCAACTGGATGTCGGCGGGGCGCGGCATCGTCCACTCCGAGCGCACGCCGAAGGACCTGGTCGACCGGCCGCACCGGAGCCACGGCCTGCAGCTCTGGATCGCGCTCCCCGAGGCGCTCGAGGATTCGAGCCCGTCGTTCCAGCACGTCCCCGCCGAGGCGATCCCGCGCGTGCGGATCGACGGCGCCACCGCGCACGTCGTCGCTGGCGCGGCGTTCGGCGCCGCCTCGCCGGTCGAGACCGCATCGCCGACGCTCGCCGTCGTCCTCGACCTCGATGTCGCCAGCGGCGCGACGATCGCCCTGCCGGCGGGCGACGCCACCGAGCGGGCGCTCTACGCGCTCGACCATCCGATCGAGGTCGACGGCGTCATGGTCGACGAGCGGACGATGGCGGTCCTCGCGCCCGGGACGACGCCGGCGCTCGCCGCGCCGCGCGGCGGCCGCGTCGTCCTGGTCGGCGGCGAGTCGCTCGGCCATCGCTTCGTCTCGTGGAACTTCGTCGCCACCACGCGTGAGCTCATTCGCCGCGCCGAGGACGACTGGCTCGCGCAGCGCTTCGCCCGCATCCCCGGCGAGACCGAATTCATCCCGCTTCCGGCTCGCCACCCGGCTCCCGCCGAAGACCGGAGCGTGCCGGGAGCAGCATGAGCGCGTTGCCGGCGACGGCGAGCGCGGCGCCGGCGGCGGTGCGCAGGTCGGGGCGAAAGCCTTCGAAGGCGATCGAGACCAGGAGCGCGAGCAGCGGCGTCATGACGCCGACCGTTCCCGCGGCGCCGACGCCGACGCGATCCTGGAGCGTCAGGAAGCACGCGAAGGTCAGGACTGAGCCGGCGAAGGCGAGATAGGCGAGCGATAGCCACCAGCTCGCCGCGCTCGGCAGGACGATGCTGTGCCCGACCGCGACAGCGACGATCGCTGCGGCGATCGATCCATAGAGCATGCCGAAACCCATCGCCGGCAAGAGCGCGATGCCGCGCTTGCGGTTGCGGCTGGCGACGAGGCTGCCGATCGCCGACAGCAGCACCGACGCGACCGTGAATAGCGCGCCGAGGGCGGCGCGATCGCTGCCGCTCGCGCGCGTGATCTCGGTCCAGAAGATGACGACGACACCGCACACGCCGAGCACGCCGCCGGCGACGAAGCGCTGGCTCAGCGCCGCGCCGAACAGGAGCGCGGCGCCGATTCCGGAAAGAAGGGGCGAAGCCGAGTAGCCGACCGCGACCAGCCCCGAGGGGACGAATCGCTCGGCGTGATAGACGCAGACGTACGACACGCCGTAGAGAAAGACGCCTTGCAGCGCGAGCGCGACGTGGTCGGCCAGCGAACGCGCGAGCGGAACGCCGCGCCAGCGGCAGAAGGCAAGCACGGCGAGGCCGGCGAGGGCGAAGCGAACGGCGACGCCGGACTCGGCCGAGAAGTCGAAGACCTGATAGGTGATGGCGTGCCACGTGGTCCCCCAGACGACCACGCAGATCGCGAACAGCTGCCACGTCTTGAATCGCGACATGCCCTGGCCCGCTCGCGTCAGGCGAATGCGTAGGTCGCGCTGCCTTGCATCCCTTGCGCGAGCGTGCAGCCGACGCCCTCGACGACGACGGCGTTCATCGCGAACGTGATGGCGCCGCCGAGGCGCGGGTCGGCGCGGTATTGCGCGAGCACGTCGCCGACCGCGTGCCCGGCGATGCCGGTGGCGGGATCGACGTCGGGGATCTGGCAGCGCGTGCACGGCTTGACGAGCTTCAGCCGGACAGTGCCCTCGGCCGCGGCGAAGACGATCTCGTCGATCTGGTCCTCGCCGTGCGATTCGATTCCGCCGAGAACGAGATTGGGACGGAAGCGCGCCATCGTGACCGGCGCTTCACCGTTCGCGGCAAGGCGGCGGTTGACCTCGGCCAGCGACGCGGTGGAGGTGACGAGCAGCGGGAAGCCATCCTGGAACGCCTGCGTCGCGTCGACGGCGCCGGCCCACTGTCGGTCGGGGCGGCGCGGCGAATCGGGATCGAATCGGGCAAGGCGGAGAGGCCGGCCGAGGAAATCGGTGAACCATTGCGCGCAGAGGGCCCCCATGTCGAACGCGGCGACCCGATCGCGCCAGACCTCGACCTCGACCGCCGCCTCGACGCGATCGATCGCGACGTGCAGCGCGAGCATGCCGGGCGCGCGCAGGATCAGCTCGTCGGACTTGAGCGTCGTCGCCACGAGCGCGAGGCGCGGCAACTCGCGCTGGCTGACGAAGCGCCCGGCGGGATCGACGACGACCCATTCGCGATCGAGGTCGAGCCCGGTCTCGGCGATGACGGCCTGGCGCAGCGACGTCCCGGTGCACGACTTCACGGGATGGACGTGGATCGATTCCAGGGTCACGCTGAGGTCGCTCACGATGTCGGGTCTCCGCCGCGGCGCCGCGTCACGCAGCGCGCAAGCGGCGATTGTCTCCGCGCGCTGTCTCCCTACAATTCCGCGATGCAGGCCTTCGACGTCCAGGTCAACGGCGCCGGCATCGTCGGCAAGAGCCTGGCGCTTTCGCTGTCCGGGCTCGGGCTCTCGGTCGCGCTGCGCTCCGCCCCTGCGGCGCCCTCAGCGACTGCCGCGTCTGCCGCGCCTGCCAGGCCCGCCGCCCCGACGCGCGACGACGTCCGCGCCTACGCGCTCAACGCCGCCTCGGTCGGCCTGCTCCGGCGCCTCAAGGTCTGGGACGCCCTCGGCGCCGGCGCGACGACGGCGGTCCACGACATGGTCGTGAACGGCGACTCGACGGCCGGGCGGCTCGAGTTCTCGGCGTGGGAGCAATGCGTCGGCGAGCTCGCCGTCATCACCGACGCCGGCGCGCTCGAGAGCGAGCTCGACGCCGCGCTGCGCTTCGCGCCGCACGTCACCCGCGTCGACACCGATGTCGCCGCGACCCTGGTCGCCCACTGCGAAGGCCGCGCCGCGGCGAGCGTCGCCGGGCTTGACGCCGGCTTCGAGCGCAGCGACTACGGCCAGCGCGCGATCGCGGCGCGGCTGGTCGCGACGCGGCCGCATCGCCACGTCGCGCGGCAATGGTTCCGCTCGCCCGACGTGCTCGCGCTGCTGCCCTTCGACCGGCCCGAGCCGGAGCGCTCGTACGCTCTCGTCTGGTCGCTGCCGAGCGAGCGTGCCGAGGCGTTGCTGGCGATGGACGCCGAAGGATTCACGAGCGAGCTCGCCGCCGCCACCGCGGGCGAGGCCGGCGAGCTCGCCCTCGGCTCGGCGCGCGCCGCCTGGCCGCTGGTCGTCGGCGGCGCGGCCGCCTGGTGCGGGCCGGGCTGGGTCATGCTCGGCGACGCCGCCCACGTCATCCATCCGCTTGCCGGCCAGGGCCTCAATCTCGGCCTCGCCGACGTCGCGGCGCTCTCCGCCGAGATCGCCGAGCGCGAGCCCTGGCGTGGCGTGGGCGACGAACGGTTGCTGCGGCGGTACGTACGGCGGCGCGCCGGCCCGACCTGGGCGATGACGCGCATTACCGACGGTTTGCTGGGCTTGTTCGCCGAGCCGTCGGCGCCGGTTCGCCAACTCCGCAACAATGGCATGACTCTCGTCAATCGCCTCCCGCCGCTCAAGCGCTGGCTGACCCGCCGGGCGCTCGACTCCTGAAAGTCCGCCATGAACCGATCGTCGCGTGCCGTCGCCGCCCTCGTTCTCGCCTCCGCCTCGTTCGCCTTCGCGCCGATCGCGAGCGCCGACGAGGCGGCGATCCGCAAGAGCATCACCGAGCGCCTGCCCAACTTCCCGGCGATCGACGAGGTCACCAAGTCGTCGATCCCCGGCCTCTACGAGCTGCGCGCCGGCACCGACATCTTCTACACCGACGAGCAGGGCAACTACCTGATCGAAGGCCAGATGATCGACACCAAGTCGCGCGTCAACCTCACCGAGCAGCGAATCGCCAAGCTCACCGCGATCGACTTCAAGGCGCTGCCGCTGAAGGACGCGATGGTCTGGAAGCAGGGCACCGGCGAGAGGAAGCTGGTCGTCTTCGCCGATCCGAACTGCGGCTACTGCAAGAAGTTCGAGAAGGACCTGCAGGCGGTCAAGGACGTCACCGTCTATACGTTCCTCTACCCGATCCTCGGCGCCGATTCGGCCGAGAAGTCGAAGCAGATCTGGTGCGCGAAGGACAACACCAGGGCGTGGCGCGACTGGATGCTCAACGGCACCCAGGTCGCCGGCAGCCCGGCCTGCGATGTCTCGGCGCTGCAGCGCAACTTCGCGTTCGGGCAGAAGCACCGGATCCGCGGCACGCCGGGCCTGGTGTTCGAGGACGGCCGCCAGCAGGCCGGCGCGCTCAACACCGAGCAGATCGAGAAGCAGCTCGTCGCGACGCGTACGAAGAGCCCGGGCTGAGCAAGCTCGGCTGAGCGCGCCGCGCTACCCCGCCGGCGACGACCGCTACATCCGGTAGCTCGGGTCCTTGCGGTCGACGAGCCGCTGCAGGGCGGCGAACGAGTCCTCGCCGGCACCGTACTTCGGGTTGAACTGAAGCGAGTCGGCGACGCACTTCTCGAGCACATCGCGGCCGATCGGCATCGCCTCGCCCATCGACTGCGTCGCCAGCTGCACCTCGCACGCCCGGACGACGGTCCACATCAGCGCCAGCGCGTGGGGCAGGGTCGCGCCGATCGTCACCGGCCCGTGGTTGCGCAGCAGCAGCACCGGCCGGCCCTCGGCGCTCTTCAGGATGCGCGCGCCTTCGTCGGCGTGGACGGTGATGCCCTCGAAGTCGTGATACGCGATCTTGCCGAACAGCTGGGCGGCGTAGAAGTTGGTGAAGGCCAGGCCGTTTTTGAGGCAGCAGACCGCCTGCGTCGCCGTCGTATGCAGGTGCATCACGCAATGCGCGTCGGCAAGCGTCGCGTGGATCGCGCCGTGGAAGGTGATCCCGGCCGGATTGATCGGCCAGTCGGCATGGCCGACGATGTTGCCGTCGAGGTCGACCTTGACCAGGTTCGAGGCGCACACCTCCGAGTAGTGCAGGCCGAACGGATTGATCAGGTAGTGCGACACCTCGCCAGGGACGCGCAGCGAGATGTGGTTGTAGATGAGCTCGGTCCAGCCGAGGTGGTCGAAGATCCGGTAGGCGGCGGCGAGTTGGACGCGCGCCTCCCATTCGGCAGCGCTGAAGCGCGCGGGTCGGACGTAGGCGCCTAAAAATGTCGTCGCGGTCACGGCCGGGGCTCCTTTGTTGCGCCGGACCCGCGTCGGGATCGCGCCGGGTCGGCAGGGTGCCATCTTGCCTCCGATCGCCGCCCGGTGCCGGCGGCGACAATCGGACCATGATCCGCTACGAGGTCGACGTTGCCGCGACGAATCGGCACACGTTCTCGGTCGAGCTTCGCGTCGACCGCCCCGCTGCCGAGCAGCGTCTCAGCCTGCCGGCGTGGATCCCGGGCAGCTACCTCGTGCGCGAGTTCGCGCGCCACCTGTCGGCGCTGTCGGCCGAGCAGGGCGGCGCTGCGCTCGCGTTGCAGCAGCTCGACAAGGCGACCTGGCTGGCGCGCTGCGATCCGACGCGGCCGCTCGTCGTCCGCTATCGGGTGTACGCCTTCGACACCTCGGTCCGCGCCGCCTTCCTCGATCGATCGCGCGGCTTCTTCAACGGCACCGGGATCTGCCTTCGTGTCGAAGGGCACGAGGCGGCGCCGCATGCCCTCTCCCTCGCCGGGCTTCCCGACGGCTGGGAGGTCGCGACGACGCTCGAGCCGCTCGCTGCCGGCGGCGCGAACGAGTTCGTCGCTACCGATTACGACACGCTGGTCGACCATCCGGTCGAGCTGGGCCGCTTCTGGCGCGGCGGCTTCGACGCCGCCGGCGTTCCACACGAGTTCGTCGTCGCCGGCGCCTGGCCCGACTTCGACGGCGAACGGCTGATCGCCGACACGAAGCGCATCTGCGAGGCCGAGATCAGGTTCTGGCACGGCGACGGTCGCGCGCCGTTCGATCGCTACGTCTTCATGCTGAATGCGCTCGAGGATGGCCGCGGCGGGCTCGAGCATCGCTCGAGCACGGCGCTGGTCGCGCCTCGCCGCGATCTGCCGCGCGTCGCTCCGGCCGAGCCGGGCAAGGCGGCGGCGAAGGCCGATGCGAGCGACGGCTACGTCGGCGTCCTCGGCCTCGTCGCCCACGAGTACTTCCACGCCTGGAACGTCAAGCGGTTGAAGCCGCGCGAGTTCGCGCGCCTCGACTACGCGGGCGAGAACTACACCCGGCTGCTTTGGTTCTTCGAAGGCTTCACGTCGTACTACGACGACCTGATGGTGCTGCGCGCGGGCCTGATCGACGCGCCGCGCTACCTGAAGCTGCTGGCGACGACGATCGGTGCCGTCCAGGCGACGCCGGGCAGGCTTGTGCAGAGCGTCGCTGACGCGAGCCTCGACGCCTGGATCAAGTACTACCGCGCCGACGAGAACACGCCGAACGCGACGATCAGCTACTACGCCAAGGGCTCGCTGATCGCGCTCGCCCTCGACCTGACGCTGCGCAGCGAAGGCGCCGGCTCGCTCGACGCCGTGATGCGCCACCTCTGGCGCGAGAGCGGAGGCGGCGCGATCGACGAGGACGACATCGCGGCGGCGCTGGAAGCGGTCGGCGGCCGCTCGTACGAGCGCGAGCTCGCCGCCTGGGTGCACGGCACCGGCGAGCTGCCGCTGGCGGCGCTGCTGCAGCGCTTCGCCGTCGAGATCGAGGCACCGCCCGCGACGCTCGCGCAACGCCTCGGCGTGCGGGCGAGCGAGAGCGCCCTGACGGGGGTGAAGATCACGCACGTCCTGAGCGGCGGCGCGGGCGAGCGCGCCGGCCTGGCGCCGGGTGACGAGCTTCTCGCCGTCGACGGCTGGCGCCTGCGCCGGCTCGACGACGCCGCGCGCGTCATTCCCGCTACCGGAACGACCGCCTTGCTCGTCGCCCGCGATCAGCGCGTGCTGAGCCTGGCGCTCGATGTCGCCTGGCTCGGCGCGGCCGATGCGGGCGGCTTGCAGCTGAAGGTTGTCGACAAGGCGGAGCCTGCCGCGCGCCGCCTGCACGAGGCATGGCTCGCCGGCTGAACGCCCTCGCGACCCTGCCGGGCGCGCCGCGCGTGCGCCGTCGGATCGCCTGGATCGTGCTCGTGCTCGCGGTGGTCGTCGTCCACCTCGTCGGCACGCGCGAGCTCGCCGACCGGATGGCGCTCGTCGATCCGGCGCAGGCGATGCCCGAGCGGATCAACGTCGCCTACCTTCGCGTGCTCGAGCCGGAAGCGCCGCCGCCGGCCGCGGCGCCAGCCGCTCCGCCGCCGCGGCCGGTGCCGCGAGCGCCGCGTGCGCCGCGCCGGGTCGCCGCCGCGGCGTCGGCCGCGACCGATGCGCCGAGCGCGCCGGCCGCGATCGCAGTCGCCGAAGCGTCGCCGGCGTCGGAGTCGCCGGCGACATCGGAAGCTCCGGCGCTCGCCGCCTCCGATGTCGACGAGCGACGGCGACACGATGAAGCGCTCGCGGCCGCCGCCGCGGCGAGCGCGATCGCTGCGGCAGCGCCCGCGACGAGCCAGGCCTCGGGACCACTCGCCGGCGTCGGCGCGGCGGCGAGCGCCGCCGGCCCGGGAACGGCGTCCTTCGAGTGGCCGTCCTCGACGCGGCTCAGCTACGTGCTCACCGGCAACTACCGCGGCGAGGTGACCGGCAACGCGCAGGTCGAATGGATCCGCGTCGACGACCGCTATCAGGTCAACCTCGACCTCCTCATCGGCCCCGAGTTCGCGCCGATCATCACGCGCCGGATGACGAGCGAAGGCCGCATCGCCGCGAGCGGGCTCGTGCCGGCGCGCTACGACGAGGACACGCACGTCGTCATGCGCGATCGCCGCCGCGTCACGGTCGTCTTCGAGGCTGACGCCGTCGTCCTCGCCAACGGGCAGCGGCGCGAGCGGATCGAGGGCGTCCAGGACACGGCGAGCCAGTTCATCCAGCTGACGTTCCTGTTCTCGACCCGGCCCGACCTGCTCAAGGTCGGCGCGTCGGTCGCGTTCCCGCTGGCGTTGCCGCGTGCGATGGACGCTTACGCCTACGAGGTCGTCGAGACGCAGACGCTGCAGTCGCCGTTCGGCCCGCTCGCCAGCTACCACCTGAAGCCGCGCCCACGGCCGACCCGGAAGGCGAACGAGCTGACGGCCGAGCTCTGGATCGCGCCCGAGCTGCGCTACCTGCCGGTGCGCATCCGCATCGAGCAGGACCCGGCGACCTTCATCGACCTCATGATCTCGGGCAAGCCCGAGATCGGCGAAGCCGCTGCCGCCGTATCGTCGCCAGCGAAGGGAAAGACGCAATGACCACCTACGAATGCATCCTCACCGAGGTGCGCGGCTCGGGAGCGCGCCGCACCGGCCTCATCACGTTGAACCGGCCGAAGCAGCTGAACGCGCTCAACGACACGCTGATGGACGAGCTCGGCGCCGCGCTGCTGGCGTTCGACGCCGACGACGCGATCGGCTGCATCGTCGTCACCGGCGGCGCCAAGGCGTTCGCCGCCGGCGCCGACATCCAGGCGATGGCGCCGTACGGCTTCGTCGACGCCTACACGAAGGGGCTCATCACGCGCAACTGGGAAACGATGCGGCAGGTCGCCAAGCCGGTCATCGCCGCGGTCGCCGGCTTCGCCCTCGGCGGCGGCTGCGAGGTCGCGATGATGTGCGACATCGTCATCGCCGCCGACAGCGCCCGCTTCGGCCAGCCCGAGATCAAGCTCGGGATCATCCCGGGCGCCGGCGGAACGCAGCGCCTGCCGCGCGCCGTCGGCAAGGCGAAGGCGATGGACCTCGTCCTGACGGCGCGGATGATGGACGCGGCCGAGGCCGAGCGCGCCGGGCTGGTGTCGCGAGTCGTTCCGGCCGACGAGCTGCTCGACGTCGCCCTCGCCGCCGCCGAGACGATCTGCGGCTTCAGCGGGCCTAGCGTGCGGATGGCGAAGGAAGCAGTCAATCGAGCCTTCGAGGTGCCGCTCACGGATGGAATCGCCTACGAGCGGCATCTCTTTCATTCGCTCTTCGCGACCGAGGACAAGGGCGAAGGAATGGCCGCGTTTCTCGCCAAGCGAAAGCCCGATTTCCGGCATCGCTAGAAGGCACCACTGCAATGCACATGATCAGCGCTCGCTGGTGGCGCTCGGCGTCGCTCTGTCGGCATCGAAACCTTGCCTGGCAGAGGACGACTGGCTCGGAGGCGACAAGCGAGCCCATTTCCTCGGCGGCGTGATCGTCGGCGGTGTCTTCTCCGGCTCCACCGGCGCGCATGCCCCCGGCGTACTGATGGGTTGCGGCGTCGGCGTGTTCGGCGAGCTGATCGAGGCTGCACGCTATGGCTGGTTCAGCCCGCGGGTCAGCGCCAAGGACTTCGCCGCCGAATGCGCGGGCGGCCTGCTCGGCGCCTACATCGGCGTGCGTGTGGCACCCGACGACCGCGTCGCGTCGGCCAATGCCAAAAAGGAAAACGACTCGTGGACCTCGGGCGACAAGCGCGGTCACTTCCTCGGCGGGATGGTTGTCTCCGGCCTGGTCGCGAACTACACCGACTCGGCCACGGCGGGACTGCTCAGTGGCGGCGGTATCGGCGCCGCGGGCGAGTTGATCGACGCAGCAAAGAACGGCTGGCACAGCAAGCACGCCAGCGCCAAGGACTTCGCCGCCGCCTGCCTGGGGCGGGGTAGCGGGTGCTTTCGCCGGGGTCCAGATTGCGCCCGACCGCATCGTCTGGAGCCAGCAGTTCTGAGAGACGTGGCAGGCGGTGCTAGCTCTCGCTGCGCAGCGACGGGAACAGGATCACGTCGCGGATGCTTGGCGAATCGGTGAGAAGCATCACCAGCCGGTCGATGCCGATGCCGCAGCCACCGGTCGGCGGCATGCCGATCTCGAGGGCGCGGATGAAGTCGGCGTCGTAGTACATCGCCTCCTCGTCGCCGGCGTCCTTGTTCGCGGCCTGGGCGCGAAAGCGCGCCGCCTGGTCCTCGGCGTCGTTCAGCTCGGAGAACCCGTTCGCGACTTCGCGGCCGGTGATGAAGAGCTCGAAGCGCTCGGTCACCGACGGGTCGGTGTCGGACGCGCGCGCCAGCGGCGAGACCTCGACCGGATAGTCCACGATGAAGGTCGGCTGCCAGAGCCTGGCCTCGACGGCGGCCTCGAACAGGCCGAACTGGAGCTCGGCGAGCGTCCAGTGCGCCGGCGCGGGCGCGCCGAGCGCGCCGACGCGCTCGCGCAGGACGGCGGCGTCGACCGCCTCGGCGTCGCTGACGCCGGCGAGCGCGACGAGCGACTCGCGCACCGTCATGCGGGCGAACCGGGCGTCGAGGTCGACCTCGCGTCCGGCGTACGTCAGCTTCGCCGACCCCGCCGCCTCGCGCGCCGCGTGGCGCAGGACCTCCTCGGTGAAGTCCATCAGGTCGTGGTGGTTCCAGTACGCCGCGTAGAACTCCATCATCGTGAACTCGGGGTTGTGGCGGACC
>Ga0070671_100004545_pt1 | contig 10988 bp, 6 predicted proteins | sample KBSS73metaG_FD_65341 | JGI IMG/M metagenome (GOLD analysis project Ga0070671, IMG submission 65341) | Switchgrass rhizosphere microbial communities from Kellogg Biological Station, Michigan, USA - KBS S7-3 metaG | ecosystem: Host-associated > Plants > Roots > Rhizosphere > Soil ... | reverse complement strand
GATAATAATCGGTGCCGTAAAGGAAATATTTTGTCCTGTTTGCCCGCTTATGTCTGTAAAGTTCACATTATCAGTAGACTTTTGCCATTGATAAGTATAAGCGGGTGAACAAGCCCCGTAAGCAGCAGCCGAACAGCTGATGGAAGCAGGAGTTACATTATAGGCGATACTTTGAGTGGCATTGGCGGTAATAGAGCCCGGTGCAAGGGCATTAACGATCGTGACACTTAAGGGAGGCGCGTTGCCGTTTGAACTGCTCAGGGTAACGGACCCGTTGCCACCGGCATTCCATAAAACGGCGATCTGGTACACGGCTGTACCAGATGCAGTTGTGCCTGAGTTAGTAATGTTATTTCCATAAGCTTGCTGAATAGTAGCGTTGCTGGAAACACCCCAGGTCATCGTAGTGGAACTGGTATAACTGCCGTTAAACGTATATAAAGTGGTAGTCCCCGCTACCACGCAAGAAGGCCCCGAGATGGATACCTGGGCAAAGCCTTTATTTATTTGCCCGAATAATATTATCAGGAACAGTATTGCAATAGATATTAACCGTTTTGGTGACATATGCTAATTGTTATGATAAGGTGACGATATGTTTATTGGTTGTTTCTTGTCGTTATCAAGTGATTATTTCCAATTACTCTTAAGGAGTAGTAGATTGATATTGATAAGTAAATGTTTTGAGTATATTGTTGTTGATGTCCCTTATCAACTTTAACCGTCCGTTTGCGTCATACTCAAAATAGCTGATTCCGTTACTGGTACTGTTTTGTGATGTCATACCAACCAGCGGTGAGAAGGTATAAGACGTCATCTGCCCACTGGTAGGATAAAGTCTTAATTCATCAATAGCACCGGTTCCGCTGACCGTTATAGTCGATACGCCGCTTACCTTATGTTCCCAGTTGGTCCAGCTTACGCCATTTATGCTAACCGTTCTGATGCTTTTGGGCCACCCTGTTACCGGCGTGCCGCTCACAGTATACATCCCATTTTTGCTCCAGTACGACACCAGGTAAACCGTGCTGCTGGTTAAGCCTGCTTTTGATAAAGTGCTACCGCTAAAATTATAGTATTTGGTACCTGTAATACTATTAGCATCCGTTACCACATTGGCAGTATTTATGCCTGTCCAGTTTCCGGTACCATCCGCCTCGAACGATGTGTAGGCTATATCTGCCGTCGCCGCATTCTTTACTTCGGCTATTGGGTAAGAGTTTTGATAATCCCAGATGTATGAAATGGGGGCACCGCCTTCTTTTGACACACTTAAAGGATTACCGTTGCTATCATAACCGTAATACCTTATGCGCGTTTCGTAGGTATTACCCCCCGTTTTTACGTCAATAGTCTGCGGCGCAATCATAGGCGTAGTGCTACCCCAATTATAATAGTTGGTTCTCACGCCTTTGAGTGGTGTTGTACTATTCTGAAAATCATTTTGCTCAACCGGGAAGTTTACCATGTTGAGTGAAGGATCAATCATTTGGGTTAATACCGCGTTGCCGGTATAATCTGCGGGGTATTTAATTTGTGTACTTAACGTTATGTTATCCGAACCTGTAGTATTGGTTTGAGATATAAACTGGTTAGCATTATATACATACGACTTTGAACTGCTTACCGTACTACCATCATCGTTGTATAGGGTTTCGGTGGTTGATGTTAAATTCTTTATGCCAACGGGGATATCATAAGGGGCGTAAGTATATATAGCTGGATTGGGAGCACCCATATCCGGATGTATGGCCGCCATCTCTTCAACATATAAATAACCCCAACTTGTCCTCCATTCTCGCCCTGTTTGGGGATAATTATAAACCCTCGCCACATGCAATCCGATAACATCCTCAATATTGTTAATTGTATAGGCATTGTCTACTTCTTTTTTCTTCTGATAGGTTATCCCGGTTGGAGTTACGATACATTTATAATCTGTTTGAGACGTTAAAGAAGGATTGTTCCAATAATTCTCCGATGGGATATGCATTTGAGGGATAGTAGTTGGAGTTCCCGGGAACGGTGTGTGGTTCTGCTCAGGCATTGGCCCTGTTCCCCAGGCGTAATTGTCATAATCGTATATGGTTTTGCCTATGTTGTTAGTTTGTGTTCCATGATACTCTGCCACTTCTTTATAAATCACCGGCCGGTCGGCTACAGCGCTTAGTTCCGGAATAAAACCAGATAAAAAAGTACGTTGGCGGAATCCGCTGTTATTATATGCCGGTTGAAAAGCCTGGTCGTTTGTATATATATAACTGTATAACATTTCAGACGCCATCGAATTCAGGCCTGGCTCAAGGTCAATAAAGCCGTAGCCTGATTCGCCAATTCCATATTTATAGGTCTTTATACTTTTGGTACCCCGATTATCATCTGTTGTGATTTGCGAAACACGCATCCCCGGCCCGGCTTTTACTTGATTATCGTTAATACTGATGTACTGGTTATTTTCATAAATAAATTCGGTACTGCCCCCTGTCGGATAGACAATTTTTTTTAACATTCCGCTTTCTAATCCTGCAAGACTAGGGCTTCTGTTAGTTGATGGATTTCCGACATTAATCGGTCCCTGTGTACCCCCGCCCCAAAGGCCTGCAACGTAAGGTATACCGGTGTAATAAGGCACCATACTTTGGATCCCGGATGCAGTATAATATCCCCACCAGTCGCAGTAACGAACATTCACATTAGTTTCTCCATTGGCGAAGGCAGTAGGATAATATTGGAAGGCATAATTTTCAATGCCAGTGCCTGTTTTGTCCTTAAATACAAGGCCATCCAGTTTGTTGGTGGGCGCCACACCATCAGACATATTGTCGCACACAGACCTGTTGAACTGGATAGTTTTTAATACTTCATTATTTAGGTTGAGCACCTGGATATTATCGACCTTATTATCTCCGCTTACCAGGTTAAATAGTATCCTCCCCTGATTAAAATCTATTTCGGTTAACCTGGATATCTGATAATTATCCCAATTGTGTTGCTCCGAATCTGAAGTACTCATGCCGGGGTCAGGATCCGATGTATTCATGGCGTCCTTTAATACCGATTGCTGGCTAACAGAAAAGCGCGATTGAATAAAGCCGGTATATTTAAAAGTAATGCTGTCCGTTTTATCGGCGGATATAATTTTTGTTAATACCAAACCAGACACAGCATAGTCAGCACTTGCATTATATGTTTCGGCAGCTGCGAATTTGTATAAAACCCCTTTATCATCTGTAATATCTATATTAGTTAAACCCCCTTGGCTATAATAGGGTTTAATAATATAGGCTTTATAAGGTAGTAGGGCCGCTGTTTTTACACCATTGTTATCTTTAAATATAAACTTGCCGCCGTCGTTATTAAAATTATAAGAGAACACATCATATTCAGAATCCATCCATGGCCAAATATTCGTATAAGAATCATGGTTATTATAATGGATTAATTTTTCTAAATAAACCAGGTCGGTTTCGGTTGTTGTGGATAAGCTATTTGTTCTAAGTGGATAAGGGAAATTATACGTGCCGCTATTGCCGGTTCCAAAATCAGGGGAACCATAAACTGTTCTGGATATCATACCGCCTGCGTTCAAACTCCATCCCAGTGCTACAGGACCATCCTGGTCGGTAACTCTCCGGCCAGATGCGTGGTAACTGATACTTATAGGTACGCTGAGGCTGCCGCTTTGCACCTCATAAATAGGGATACTTATTTGTGGAAGTCCGGTGGAATAATCCATGGGATAGTCTGAAAACCTGAATAAGGCGGATGTCTCCGGTGATGGTTTAATGACTTTCGGTAAATCTTGTCCGAATCCACTGCCTGATGCCAAAATAAGAAAGCAAATGCAAGCAACTTTAACATAATGGCTCCTAATGAAGCTGGGTATTTTTTTCATTTGATGTATGGCTAACTAAAAGTTTACTAGAATTAATGAACTGCCGCATGCGATTATTACTGCTCTTTGGACTCCATTTTCTTTGCCAATCCTTCCAATTGCTTTTCCAGCTTATTAATCCGTATTTCTTGTTCTTTTTCCTTTTTATCCTTCTCAATCAAATACAAAGTCAACTCCTCCACCTTTTTAGTCAGCAGTTTATTCACTTCACCAAGGTCTAACCCCTTATCTGCAACCTCTTGTTCCGAAGGCATATCCGGCAAATGATGGTTTTGATCGATATAGGTTTTTACCTCTGTTAAAGAAGGAAGCTGATAGGCTTTATTGAAAACATAATCAGGCCAGTTGCCCTGTAGTTTTACTGTCATCGAAGTGGCTATTGCGCTACCGTTTACCGCTAATTTATAAGTTGAGGTGGCCAATTTCCAGCTAGCATTGTCAACAGTGCCTATACCTACATTTCCAGCAAAGTAGTTATTATCAGCTGCGGCAGATTGATAAATACCATAACTATTGGTTATACCCGTGTTGTTAATCTGGCTTACATAAAGGCCATAGGCGTTATTAATAGTTCCGCCGTTAGTTATCACTGTTCCCGTCGCGTTTAATGACATTACTGAGTTGAGATTGCCAGTCCCTCTGTGAACAATGGAACCTGCAATACCAACGATCGTATTAGTACAATTCGCGGTAACCCCGGTATTATCACCTGCTTCACCTAAAACACTATAATAAATTGCTGCGGAGGATGCAGACGGAACAGCAAGCAATTGAGAAACATGACCAGCATAGCTGCCCGACGTTGCTGCAGTGGAATATTGAACTGATGACTGCCCTCCGTTAACCGAACTGGCATTGCCGCCAACTGAAAGTAAGTAATTAGGTGACGTTGTACCAATACCAATATTGCCAGTTCTGCCAACTACCATCCGAATCGTAGGTGTCGTACTTCCTGTTACAAATAAGATATCCCTGTCTCCACCAGAGGGCCTTGACTGGATAATTAAATTACTATACTCCAAAAAAGGATAAGCTGTTCCGCTCCCAACGGTCGAATAAATTAACGGAAAAGTCAACGTGGTATTCAGCGTGGTTGCTACATTGTTCAGGGTATAAGTTTGAAAATTTGCAGTTGTGCCATTTAATTGGCCCGTCAATGTTCCGCCAGTTAAAGGCAAATAAGTTTGCGCCTGGCAGCTTAGGGTGATTACAAAAATTGCGATAATTGATAATAAAAAGGATTTCATTGGATAAGTTTTTAGTTATTTATCTATACGTTTCAAAATTGTGGCCCGATAAAAATTAATATTATTTAAGTTGGCTGAACTAAGCAAAAATTAGCCTGGTTCAATGCGTATATGTGCAATGAGATCGGGGTTCGGAAGAAATACGCATAATTATTATGCTACAAATTCCGTTTACTGATGATTGCTGGGGTCATGGGGCTGTGATTAAGGTTATGATAAATTATATAAAACCGAATATAGGTAAGGCAAATTAATTCTGCAAATATTGTTTATAATTTAATATTAATTTTTTCTTCGGGTTTAAAGCAAAGAAGTTTTGCATATAATTTCTAAATACTTATTTCCAAATTAACCGTAAGAATAAGTTTCTTCACGTCATCATTATTGATATGTGATCCGACGGTCTTCAGCGCAATACTTCGTATAACTCCGATTCCCGAAGCCTTCTGAAGCTCGTTCAGTGTTTTTATTAGGGAGAAGTAATCTCCCTCAAAAAGAAGTTTTTGAATAATGTTTTTATTATTATGCTGAGTTGGGTCGTCTACGGGAACCTCGGATAACTTCACATTTTCCTTTTCAGCTATAGATGATATCCTGCTGATAATATTACTTCGGAAATTAACGGTATCGGCCTTATATAAGTTCAATATCCGGCGGATGTTGGCATTTTTTCTTTCTGAATATCCCGGTTGAAAATTCATTTTAGACGATTGTACCAATTTTGATTCCAGTTGTTTATGAAGCTGCCATGCCTCTATCGTTTTCTTAAATGCTAATTGGTAGCACATCACCAGCAATACCAAACTGGCTGCAATAAGCAGGTATTCCTTTTTTATTTGTCCCGGTTTAATCATTTCAGTAATTAATGGAAATTATAAACTGCCCTGTGCTTAACTCATTATTGTAGGCGAAGTTTTCCAATTGGATATTCTTCACCCATGTTCTCGTTTTAATCCTGGCGATCCATTCATTTACAGGTATGATCTTCTCGGAATTACCCGTTATGATGATTTTTCTGTCGCTGAAAACGATGGCTTTTTGTATTCTGCTGCCTGTAATGTCAACCGGATTCACTAAAATTTCGCGCAGGGTTACCTCTGAAGGTAATAGCGAGGATACCTGGTCAATCAATATGCTTTTATTGATGCCGCCATCCCATCCCAAAGTGTGAAGCAAGGCTTCTTTTTCTCTTATCCGGTCGGAAATTTCCTGTTCATTATTATTATTTTCTGCGTATTTACCAACTTGCCTGGTTAGCTCAGTATTGGATGCATTAAGCCATGAGAGCGCAATAAAGTTGCCCAACAGCAAGGTAAATATGATTATAAGAACAACGGCGCCCCGTACCTTTAACTTTTGTTCGGCCAGCCTAGACTGAAGCGCTTTATTTAGATCTTCGGCATCGGCCGATATAGGATCAAGCTGACCAATCATTACCAATTGAAACGCCGCAGCATAGGCTATAAGAAGCCTCTCTTCAATTTTTTCCGAACCCAGCTTGAAAGCGTAGGGAGATGCGGCTTCAACGGGTTTAATATCTAACCATTCCCCCTTTTCATTTCTTTGGATTTGATACCCACCAAGAATTACTTCCGGCTCATAAATATTAAGTTGCGGGATAATATTCTCGACAGGAAAAACGCCAAGGCTCAATAAAAGTGGTTGAAACGTGAGTTCTCTCAATTGATTCAGCCATTTATCAGCTTCGGATTTTCTTATAACTGAAACGAAAGAATACTCGCCAGAAATAAAGTTCTGTACATAGAAGTCTTCCGATTTGGCGTTAGGCAGTATTTTACTAAATACATTTTGATCGACTATTTCTGTTTTATCGATTCTTTTTTGCAAAATGCCTTTTCCTGAAAAATTCAGCGAAATAATTGATTTAGCTGGGAGATCTTCTTTTAACCGCCCGACTGAAGTTAGGTCAATAACCTTTTTGTTTATTGTAAGTTGATTGCCACTTGCTTCTACTGCGCAAAGCTGGACAAGCACCTCACCGCCAGTTTGCAGGTGGATATTTACGCCAGCAACTTTATTTAAACGGTAATATTCATCCAGCTTTCCCATCTCTATCGCAACACCGTTGATTTGATAAATAGGACTGTTGTTACCTTAGAAGCGGTTTTTGTCCGGCTGCTGAAAATCCATTTCAGGATGGGTATTCTCGACAAGATCGGAGTACCCGACGCGGTCAAATCATTTTCTGTTCTTTCAATTCCTCCTAATAAAATGGTATCCTCGTTATGCACACGAAGGCTGGTTTCAAATTTGTTAATCGACTGTGGCGGTGGAGAACCATCCGTTGGGATAGACGTAAAATCGGAAACATTGACTTTTATTCCGAGAGTGACCTGATCATCGCCGGAAACTACCGGTTTGATGTCAATACTCAGATCAGCATTCACTTCCTTATATATGTTCGAGAATATCGACGCTGTAGTTGTAGCTGAAGGATAGAAATTTTGGGTCACATCTTTATAGTATCGTTTACTGCCGAGGCTTAGCATCGCCGAATGCCCGTTTAATGCGGACAGTTTGGGCACAGAGCGTATATCTACATTATTATTATTTTCCAATGCCTGAAGGCTGACGTAGAAATTGGGAACGACATGGCCTAAGTTAATCGAAGTGGTTTTGCTTATGCTGGTTAAAAAGCTGTTGATAGATGATGCGCTGAAAGTAAAGCCGACTCCCGGCAATATGGTACCGCCGGTTTTTACACTATCCGAAACACCCGCCGAAATACCGGTTGATATCGTTCTTGTCTTGTGAAAATCGATCATCGTAACTTCTATCAATACTACCGGCACCAGTACGTCCAGCTCTTTGATCAAACTTTCGGCTTCTTTGATATGGGCGATGGAACCGGATAACAAAATGGTGTTCTGCTCTCTGAATTCTTTGATCTCCAGGGCCTTCTTCCATTCCGTCGGTATCATATTGACAATCGTGTCTATCGAGCGGTTTTGCAAATGAATAGCCTTGTAGGTTCTCAATCCCTCGATCGATTTGTCACCGATAAGATAGATGCCATTTTCATTTTGAAACGTGTAATTAGTTCCCCTGAAAAGCAGGTCGAGGAACTGGTCGTAGGTAATATCAGTAACATGTATATCTATGACACCTTTTAGATCGGTATAAATGGAATAGCTTTTGGATAGTTCCTGAGAGGCTTGTTTGACCAGCCCGAGTATCGGTGCGTTCACCGCATCTGCCGAGATCAGTTTTTGTCCGTTCACCATCCTGCTGAACACGCCTGTTGCGCCTGTATTTCCTCCACCTGTAGCTGGCCGGAAGGTCCGTCTTACTGCTGTACTTTTATCTCCATTGATATACAATTCTTCGTTTTCATCGAGTGGTTGGAATACATAAAAGTTGTCATTCGTTTTTACGACTTTGATCTCATTGGCATAAGCCAGTTTGTCCATCGCGATCTCAAAGGGGGCTGCAGCTATAAAGCCGGAAACTCGTTTCGCCTGTAAAGAATTAGGAACAACTATATTTTTACCGGAAACCTGTGTGATTTTTTTAGCCACCAATACCAGGCTGTCGTTATTCAGTGCGAGCGAGAGGGTATTATCCGCTGCATTATATTTTGCGTCAATTTCTTTTGGTGCTGGTTTAATGAATTGTGCCGGGTCCTGGTAGGGCGTGACGTAAATAATAGAGCCCACTACACTGACGTCCAGATTATATTTCTGGGCAAGGAAAGCCAGGATGTTGGAAGCAGTAATATCGTTATACGAATCGCTTATCGTAAAATTCAGTTTCGGGTCGACACTGATGCTTAAACCGTTAGAGCTGGCAATCCCACTAAGATATTGCTGAATCGTTCCGCCAATTACATTCAGCTGCACTTTTTGGTTCAGACCGGGAACGGTTTTAGAAAGACTGTCCAGTTTCTTTTCTATGGTGGCAATACGGCTTTGCTGTCCATACGATATATTGACGAAGCCTATTACAAGAAAAATAAAAATAAGGCGGGTAAATCTATTGTGCATCAGGTTTATTAGTAATTAAATAATAGCGGGTAAATCTCCTCGATTGATGTTTTTCCTTCCTCAAACAGGCGGAACGCATTTTCGGCCAAAGTACCAATACCACGCTCTTTTAACAGATCGTGAATATACATGTTGCCGTTCTTAATTTCAAAGGCTAATTCCTGATCTATCGGAATTACCTCGTAGACTGCCTTACGGCCTTTATAACCGGTATAGTAACATTGTTCACATCCTTTGGGGGTGTGATGATGACTAACCTTGTTGTAAGGTTTGAATTGTGTCGGATAGAGGCTTTCGTCAAAGGGCACTTCTTCTTTGCAATGCGGACAAAGCAAGCGCACCAACCGCTGTGCTGCGGTGGTGTTTAGCGTACTTGCAACTAAAAATGGCGGTATTCCCATATCAATCAACCTTGATATTGTACCCCAGGCAGAGTTAGTGTGTATTGTAGATAATACCAGGTGCCCGGTTAAGGCAGCCCGGATCGCCATCTCAGCGGTTTCCATATCTCTTATCTCACCTACCATAATCACATCAGGGTCCTGGCGTAAAAAAGTTCGCAACGCAGCTCCAAATGTTAATCCGATGGATTCCTTTAGCTGTACCTGGTTGATGCCCTCTAACGTATATTCCACGGGATCTTCTATCGTCATCACATTCCGCGTTTCTTTATTTAGTAATTTGAGGGTCGCATATAAAGTGGTGGTTTTACCGGAACCTGTAGGGCCGCTAATTAGCAAAATGCCATTTGGCCTCATTGCCCCCTGCAAGTAATTATCAAGATCGTATTTCGAAAAGCCGAGAGTATTCAGGTCAATGTCTGTAGCATCGTTATTAAGTAACCGTAAGACAGCCTTTTCGCCGTGCAATGTTGGGAGAATGGATACACGAATATCAAACTGATGGCTATTATGCCTAAAATTGATGCGACCGTCCTGTGGTAACCGTTTTTCTGCAATATCAAGATTAGACAGAATTTTTATTTTGTTAATCAGCGCTGGGTATTCATCGCGTTTCAGCAGATAACGTTCCACCATCATGCCATCGATCCTGATCCTTACGCGGCACTTATTCTCATAGCTTTCTATATGAATATCGCTGCTTTTCAAATTCTTGGCCTCACCAATCAGGCTGATCAAAAAATCATCGGCATTATAAGAAGACTGTACTTCAATTGCACCCTGTGCACCGTTTTCTTTTAGATAATATTTGGAAAGCAGGCGGGCTACCTGGGCGTCAGCAATTGGTTCAAGTTTTACTGATGAACCCAAAAGTATTTCTAGTTCTTCAACCAAAGCGGCCTGATCTGCTGAATCCTCGCAATAAAGTGTAAGTGTTTCGGCATTCCCACTTTTTGGCAGTACTTTATAATGCCACGCCTGATCTTTGGTCAGAAAGTGCAGATCATCCGTCTTTATGCTAATCCCTTCCGTTGTATTCATCTCGTAATGAGGTTTAAAATCCAATTGTCGTCTGCCAGGACTTGCATTTTTAGTAACCAGTCACTTAATAAACACCCAGCAAATAGCAGGGCCTGCAATCCGGCAAGTGGAATATAATTACTCTTTTTTGTTGAAACAGATTGCCAGATTAGCCAAAACATTAATACAACAATTAAGCTGGCGACATAAAAGAACAAAAAATTAAAAATCGGAAGGTAGAAAGCGATACATAGTATAAAAAGTACATCACCCATACCTAGTAGTCCCCCGGTAATGTTGATTAATTTTTTATTTCTGATGGAAAAATATAGTGTAACCAGGACCAGCTGTGCGAGAAAGAATGCCACATTGAATAGGGCAAATTGCCATGACCATACCACGCCATCACTTTGAAAAAGAT
>Ga0070671_100004544_pt1 | contig 10990 bp, 11 predicted proteins | sample KBSS73metaG_FD_65341 | JGI IMG/M metagenome (GOLD analysis project Ga0070671, IMG submission 65341) | Switchgrass rhizosphere microbial communities from Kellogg Biological Station, Michigan, USA - KBS S7-3 metaG | ecosystem: Host-associated > Plants > Roots > Rhizosphere > Soil ... | reverse complement strand
CATTGGGCCCGGTTATGACCTGAAGCGCGGGCGGGGCGGTATCCGCGAGGTCGAGTTTTTCGTGCAGATCCAGCAGATGATCCATGGCGGCCGCGATGCTGCCGTTCGCGCGCCGGCCACGCTCGATGCAATTGCGGCCCTCACCGCTGCTGACCGCCTCGAGCAAGAGCAGGCGGCGGAGCTGGCGACCACGTATCGGTTGCTCCGAACGGTCGAGCACCGAGTGCAAATGGTCGACGACGCACAGACCCATTTGCTACCGGTCGACCCGGCGGCACTCGACAATGTAGCGCAACTGCACGGCCTCGCGCTTGGAACCAATTTGCTCGCTCTGCTGCGTCCGCACGTCGACAGCACGGGCCGGATATTCGACAGTCTTGCGCCCGAAGCGAGCGCCCGCCTCTCCAACGACCCGGACATCGTCGCTCGCGAGCTTGCCCAGCTAGGGTTCGCCGAAGTCGAAGCGGTGCGGCGCCACCTCGGCGACTGGCGGTCGGGCAAGGCGCGATCATTGCGCTCAAACCCGGCGCGCGAAGCCTTCGAAGCAATGCTTCCGGGGCTGCTCCAGGCAATCGCGGCGAGCGGCGACCCCAACCGCGCGCTCAACCGGCTCAGCGACATCATCGAGCGCCTGTCGAGCGGCGTGAACCTGTTCCGGCTGCTCGAGGCGCGGCCGCCGCTTGCAACGCTGCTCGCCAAGTTGCTTGCCCATGCGCCGACCCTCGCCGACCAGCTCGGCCGACGGCCGGAGCTGCTCGAAGGCCTGTTCGACGCGTCCAGCTTCGCGATGCCGCCGGCAGCGGAAGACTTCGGCGAAATCCTGGCAGGTGCGATGCGGGGCCAGCCCTATGACGTTGCTCTCGATCGCGTCCGTCGTCTCGTGAATGAGCGGCGGTTCGCGCTAGGGGTGCAACTTATCGACCGCCGCCGCGACCCCCTTGAGGTCACCGAAGGCTATGCCGCGGTGGCCGAAGGTGCGCTCATCGCTTTGGGGAAGGCGGCTGAGCGAGAGTTCGGGCAACGGCATGGTCAGTTTCCCGGCGGAGAGCTGCTCGTCCTCGGGCTGGGCCGCTTTGGCGGCTATTCGCTTACGCATGCGTCGGATCTCGACATCATTTACCTGCACACAGCCACAGGCGGCGGCGCGTCAAACGGCCCCAAGCCGCTTGGCCCCAACGACTATTTCAACCGGCTGGCCAGCCGCATCACGGCGGCCTTGAGCGTGCCAACCGCTGCCGGCCCACTCTACGACGTCGATACCCGGTTGAGGCCCGAAGGCGCCAAGGGGATGCTGACCGTCTCGCTGGACGCGTTTGAGCGGTATCAGCGCGAGCAGGCGTGGACGTGGGAGCATATGGCGCTTTGCCGTGCGCGTCCGCTGTTGGGTTCGAACGAGGCCAAAACCCGCGCTCGCGAAGTGATCGACGGCATATTGAGGATGCCCCGCGACCGGGCAAAGGTCGTGGCTGACGCGACCAGAATGCGCGCCGATATCGAGCGCCACAAGCCGCCTCAGAGCCAGCTCGACGTGAAGCTCGGCGCCGGCGGCCTGATCGACCTCGAGTTCGCAACCCACGTGCTCCAGCTGACGACCCATGTTGGGCTGGACAGTCGGCTGGAGGTCGCTCTCGAGCAGCTCGCGGCAGACTCTTTGGTTCCGGCAAATATTGTTGATGACCTAAAGTTGCTTTCACGCATTTTGGTGATGATGCGCTTGGTCGCGCCCGGCGACATCAAGCCGACGGCGGAGACCTGGCAGCTGGTCGCCGAGACCTGCGGCGCGGTGAGCTGGGAAGAGCTACTTGCCGAGCATGATGCCGCGCGGCAGAGGATCGCCGCATTGTGGAACGGCATCAAGCAAGGGGCATGAGATGATCAACGAAGGCGACAAGGCTCCGAGCATCACGGTGGCCGCAACCGACGGCAGCAGCGTCAACCTTGCCGCGCCCGGCCAGCCGCTGGTGCTCTATTTCTACCCCAAGGACGACACTTCAGGGTGCACGCGCGAAGCGCAGGACTTCACCGCGCTTGCCGGCGATTACGCCAAAGCAGGCGTCAAGGTCGTTGGCGTGTCGCGCGATCCGATGAAGAGCCACGACAAGTTCATCGGCAAGTACGGCCTGAAGGTCCCACTGGTTTCCGACGAGGACGGGCGCATTTCCGACGCGTTTGGGACGTGGGTCGAGAAGTCAATGTACGGCCGGAAGTATATGGGGATGGAGCGCGCCACCTACCTGATCGGCGCCGATGGCCGGGTTTTGAAGTCGTGGCGCAAGGTAAAGGTGCCCAATCACGCCGCCGAAGTGCTAAAGGCGGCGCGCGAGCTCGCGGCCGCCTAGTCGCTCACTTCCCAGCAAGGTCCTGCAGCATCAGCTGCCAGTGCACCACGTTGTCGTACAGCGCCTGCACTGGCAGCCGCTCGTCACGGCCATGGGCCCGGTTGTCGGTCGGCACTTCGACCCACGCCCCGTTCGTCCCGTAGACCGGAATCCCGATCACCCTGAACGGCCGGCCGTCGGTCGCTCCCGTCAGCATTTCCGGGAAGACCGGCATGCCGGGGTGAAGCGCCTGCACCGCATGGGTGAATGCGGCGACGACGTCGGAGCGGAGCGGCGAAGCCAGTGACGCGACATAATCGTCGTTGCGCGTGACGACAACGGTCGGGTCGTCGGCGATCTTTTCGAGCTCCGCCTTGATCGCATTGGGATCATCGCCGGGAAAGATCCGGCAGTTGACCATTGCCGTCGCAAGCTGCGGCAGCGCATTGTCGGCATGGCCGGCGAACAGCCGCGTCGGCACGCAGCGCGTGCGGGTCAGGCCGACCTCGGTCTCGCTTGCCTCGATAGTGTCCGCGGCCTCGCCGTCGTTCGGATTGGCGAGCCAGCGCCGCATCGCATCGCCGAGCGGGCCTTTGTCCATCTTCGCCTTGCCGGCGAAGTAAGCGCGCGTCGTTTCATTGAGCTTGGGCGTGAAGCGATAGGCCTCGAGCCGGTCGAGCGCATGGGCGAGGCTGTAGATCGCATTATCCTTGCGCGGCTTGGACGAATGGCCGCCGCGATTGCGCACGGTGAAGGTGTATCCGGCGAAGGTTTTCTCGGCCGACTGGAAAGTCATCCCGGCCGGCGACCCATCAGCATTGTGCCCGCCTCCGATACCGTCGGCGTTGAGGCCGAATTCAGGATGGCCGAGTAGGTCCAGCCACTCGCCGGCACCCTTGCGCGCGCCGATGCCGTTGGTCTCCTCGTCGCCGGTGAACAGCACGACGATGTCGCGCTTCGGTTTGAAGCCCGACTTCCTGAGGTTGATCATCGCTTGGGTGATGGCGACGATCCCTTCCTTCATGTCGATCGTGCCCCGGCCGTAATAATAGCCGTCCTTTTCGATCATCTTGAACGGATCGGTGACCGACCAGTCCTCGGGCTTGGCCTCGACCACGTCCATGTGACCGAGCAGCAGGATCGGCTTTTTGGTCGTCGGCCCGGACGCGCGCCATCTTACGATCAGCGCCGCCGTTTCGTCCTGGCCGGTCGTCGCGCTTTCGGTGTGATAGGGCATGACGTGCACGTCGGCGTCGGGGAAGCCTGCCGCCGTGAACTGGTCCGCCACATATTTCGCCATCGCCGGGACATTGTGCCGGCCGATAACCGTCGGCGTATCGATCACATGCTCGAACATCGCATGCGTCGCTTCGCGCTGCGCAGGTGCGAGCTGCGGACCTGCGGCACTGGCCGCTGAAGCGATCGCTGCCATTGCGGTCGCGGCAAGAAGTCGGTGCATGATCGATCCCCCCAGAAGTTGCGTCACGCTAGGCCTGCGCACGCAACCGTCAAGCGCGCTGCGTCAGGACTTGGGCGCATCCGGCGCGACGCCCAGGCCGGGCGGCGGCGGGGTGGGGTTCGGCTTCAGCCACACGCGCCCCTTCGCCAGGTCCAGCGTGACGATGTAATTCTTGAGGAACGGCATGCCGAGATTCCCGTCGAGCGTGATCCCGGCAGGCATGACGAATCCGCTGGCGACGATCCCCTTGCCGATGGAAAAACTGCCCATGCGCGGGCCCTTGTCGGGATCGAAGCCGAAGACGGCGGCATAGGGCTTGGCGATCAGAAGCGTGCCGCCATTTCCACTATCAATCTCGAAGCCGAGATGGCCCACCTTGCTTGGGACCTGGATGTCGACGGTGATGGCATAGCCGCCCATTTCCCGGATAAGGCGTGCCGGAAGCTCGGTCGCGCCCACAGTCCGCCGCGCGGCGCTCTGCGGCGTCTCGACGATCAGCTTCAGGCCCGCAAAGTCCATGGTGATCGTGCGGCCGTCGAAGATGTCGAGCGCGAGCAGGCCATCGACAGTCACTCCCTTCGCGTTGAATTCACCGACCTGGTAGACGCCGGCAGTGGGGACGATGAAGCGGTGACCGCCGATCTTGAGCGGGACATCGTCGCACCGGGGCGCTTCCAGCTTGTCGCCGGTCATCCGGAATCCCACGACGCGGGCGCCTTTCTCGCATCCCAGTTCCTTGGCGATCTCGGGCGACATGAAGGTATTGCCGCCGCCGGTGTCGAACTGGAACAGGCGTTCCTTGCCCCCCACCTCGACGCGCACGCCGACGCCACGGCGGAACTGTTCCAGCTTCAACACGGCAGGCTGCGATGAAGCCGCGGACGCGGCAGTCGACCCGGCTGCAGCCAGCAAGCCGCAGACACACAAAGCAATCGATTTCATATGTCCCCTCCCCATTACGCAACCCGGTGTCCGGGAAATGCCCTCGGCCGCGATCATGGACGCGTGCCATGGCCTTCGGCAAGATAGTCGGCGCTCCGCATCTCTTCGAGACGGCTGGCGGTCCGCTGGAATTCGAAGCTTCCGTCGCCTTCAGGATAAAGGCAGTCGGGCTCGGCGTCGGCGGCGGCGAGCAGCTTCACCTTATGCTCGTAGAGCGCGTCGATCAGCGTGACGAACCGCGCGGCTTCGTTGCGCATTTCGCGGCCCATCACCGGGATGCCGACGATGATGACCGTGTGATAGCGCCGCGCGACTGCAAGATAGTCGGCAGCGCCGCGAGCTTCGCCGCAAAGGCGCTTGAACGAAAAGACCGCGACGCCCTTAAGGCTCTTGGGCACGTGCAGCTTCCGTCCGCCGCCGACGTCAATGTCCTCGGATGGGACCTTGGCGCGATCCTCGACCGGATAGTCAGTGAGCTGGAAGAAGGCGCGGGAAAGCGCCGCTGTCGCTTCCGGGCCGTTTGGCACGTGCCACACCTCGACACCGGCAAGGCGGTCCAGCCGGTAGTCGGTCGGTCCGTTGACCTCGACGACCAGCATCCGGCTCTCGATCAGCTGGATGAAGGGCAGGAATAGGTCGCGGTTTAGCCCGTCCTTGTAGAGGTCGCGCGGCGGGCGGTTGGAGGTCGTCACCACCTTCACGCCCTCGGCCACGAGCTTCGTGAAAAGCCGCGACAGGATCATCGCGTCGGCCGGATTGGTGACCTGCATCTCGTCGAAACAGAGCAATTTCGCCTCGGCGGCGATCTGCTCGGCAACGGGCACGATCGGGTCACCTTCCTCGCGTTCGCGCGCAATCCGCAGCCGGGCATGGGTTTCGAGCATGAATTCGGCGAAATGGACGCGGCGCTTAGGCTGAATTTCGATATGATCGAATGCGAGATCCATCAGCATCGACTTGCCGCGGCCGACGCCGCCCCAAAGGTAGACGCCTGCGGGGCCATCGCTGCTGGACCGGAAAAAGCGACTAAGCAGGTTGCCGCCGTCCAGGCTGCCGGCCAGCCGGTCAAGCGCGGCGACGGCTCGCGCCTGCGCTGGGTCGGGCTTCAGCTCGTGGGCGTCAATCAGGGCGTCATAGGCCGCCCTTACGGGGCCGGTCACCGAGCCGAGGGTCCGTTCGGCCGGTTCACCTTTTTCAGCGTGCCGCTGAAGCTGTAGCAATTCTCGCCATTCTGCTTGACCACGCCCTGCAGGAACGCGTGGCCGCGCGTCTGCCTGATCAGCTCGACATGGGCATCGAGCGGCGAGTCGGCCTGGCCTCGCGCAAGGAAGTGCGTGGTGAGGTCGAGCGTCACATAATGGGCGCGTTCCATGCCGGCGCAGAGGCCGCCGGCGAACATCGACATGTCGATGAAGCTCATGATCGCGCCGCCGTGGATCGACCCGCCCATGTTCATATGGTCGATGGTCGGGAACATCCGGACGACGCCGCGACCGGGGCCGTCGGGCTTGAACAGCAGGCGGCCGGTGGCGGCAGCGAAGCTCGACCGTGGAAAGTCGCCCCAGCTGTACCAGCCCTCATGGTTGGGATCGGGCGTGGCACCGCGCGGGACACCCACGTCGTCCATGCCTTCGAGTTCTTGTGAATTGTCGGTCACGCCGCGCGCTCTTCCCTGTTGCGAGCCGTCAAGCGGCTCGCTCGGCGATCAGCTTCTTTGTCTCGGCGATCGCCTTGGCCGGGTTGAGGCCCTTCGGGCAGACGTTGGCGCAATTCATGATCGTGTGGCAGCGGTAGAGCCGAAAGGGGTCCTCGAGCTGGTTGAGCCGCTCGCCGGTCGCCTCGTCGCGGCTGTCGGCGAGCCAGCGATAGGCCTGAAGCAGGATCGCGGGCCCCAAGAACCGGTCGCTGTTCCACCAATAGCTTGGGCAGCTGGTCGAGCAGCAGAAGCAAAGGATGCACTCGTAGAGGCCGTCGAGCTTCTCGCGGTCGGCCGGGGACTGGAGCCGTTCGCGCGATGGCGCCGGCGATGCACTCTTCAGCCACGGCTGGATCAGCGCATATTGGGCGTAGGCATTGGTGAGATCGGGGACGAGGTCCTTGACCACCTCCATGTGCGGCAGCGGCGTGATCTGTACGTCGCCCTTCAGATCCTCGATCGCGGTCGTGCAGGCGAGGCCGTTCCGTCCTTCCATGTTCATCGCGCAGGATCCGCAGATGCCCTCGCGGCAGGAGCGGCGGAAGGTCAGCGTCGGGTCGATCTCGTTCTTGATCTTGATGAGCGCGTCGAGGACCATCGGCCCGCACTTGTCGAGGTCGATCGTGTAGCGGTCCCAGCGCGGATTGCTGCCACCGTCGGGGTCGTAGCGGTAGATCTTGAATGTCCGGAGGCGCTTGCCTTCCTCGGCCTTCCACTCGCGGCCCCTGGTGATCTTGCTGTTCTTCGGGAGCGTGAATTCTGCCATGCGGGGGGCGCTAGCACGCAGCACGCCCAGAAGAAAAGGCCGCCCGGTCACTCGGACGGCCTCTTCGATGAAGCGGTGCTGGGTCTAGCGCAGCAGCGCGCTGATCACCTGGCTCACCAGCGCGGTGCGCGGGTCGACCTGATAGAGGTACCCGTTGCCATAATAATAATTGTAGCGCGGGTTGAGGTCGTACTGCTGCCTGATGTCGTAGGGGATCTGCCCGTAACCATAGCGGCTGCCGTAGACGCTCTGCCAATGCTGGCCGCGCGCGAGCTTCTTGGCCTGTCCGGGCGGCAGGCAGCCATTGTGCTTCTTGGCGAGGCCCGGTGGGCAACCGCCATAACCATAGTCGTAAGCGCTGTTGTAGCCATGGCCATGACCATGGCCGTTGCCGTGCTTGGCTGCGGCCGGCCAGGCAATGCCGAGCGCCGCTGCTCCAGCGAGGAGGAATGCAAGCTTCATAATGTCTCCAATATTGCCTTGCCGACTTGAACGTTCGTTGAGCGAAATGGTTACGCGGAAGGAGTGATTGGCGCGGCTTACCGAGCAACGCGCGCCTCCTGCCAGACGTTAGAACTGATGCTGAAGGAGCAGCAACATGCTTGGAAAATCTGACGCAACCCCGATGATCGCGGTCACCGACCTCGATCGTGCTCGCCGGTTCTACGAAGAAAAGCTGGGACTGAAAGCCACTGATGAGTGGGGCGAAGGCGTCACCCTGGAAAGCGGCGACACCGCCATCAACCTCTACAAGTCTGAATTTGCCGGGACGAACAAGGCGACTGCGTTGAACTTCGACGTCGACGATATCGAGAAAGAGGTCGGCGAATTGAAGGAGAAGGGCATCTTCTTCGAGAAATACGACCTGCCTGGGCTCGAGAAGCGGGGCGACCTGTATGTCGGCGAGGGCGGGTTCAAGACGACCTGGTTCAAGGATCCCGACGGCAATATCCTGAGCCTGATCGAAGAAGCCTAGAACGTAAGAAGGCCGCCGGGGCAAACCCGGCGGCCTCCTCAACGAACAGATTGGTCGATTAGCGACCGGTCAGAATTCGCGTAATCGCATAAGTCGCGGGGTCGACCACATAAACCTGGTTGTTGGTGTAGACGTACCGGTTGTCGGGACTCAGGTGATACCGTGTCACGTAGGGCTGCGGGAGGGCGTTGTAGGCCGTGTAGCGATAGTCCGGTCCGAAGACGTAGCCGACGCGGTAGCGATCATGCATTGACGTCGAAACCATATAACCGTGGTTCGACCAGCGGACGCAATGACCGTGACGCCACTTCGCACATGCGCGGGCATGATGGGCATAATGTCGGCCATGGTCGGCGTTGGCCGGTGCGGCGCTTAGCGCAACGGCGGCGGTGCCGAATGCAAGAGCAAGAAACTTCATCATCGTATCACTCCTCATAGTATCTGAGGGTAAGAACGGATGGCGAGGCTCCGTAGTTTCCCGCTTCATCCTGTTGAGAGCACCTTTTAATGTTAGCCTGCGTTTCCCGCTGTCTCGCGGTTGCGGCATGGGGGCCACCTCGCTAATCGGGCGCCGCGCTCCCCAAACGGCGACACCCTAGACGCCGCCGCAACACAGAAAGGTTCGAACCAGCCCCATGGCTCGGAAGAAAATCGCCCTCATTGGCGCCGGCATGATCGGCGGCACCCTCGCTCACCTCGCCGCGATGCGGGAGCTCGGCGACATCGTCCTGTTCGACGTCGTTGAAGGGATTCCCGAGGGCAAAGCGCTGGACATCGCGCAGGCCGGCCCGGTCGACGACTTCGACGCTACGATGAAGGGCACGACCAACTATGCCGACATTGCCGGCGCGGACGTCTGCATCGTCACCGCCGGCATCGCCCGCAAGCCGGGCATGAGCCGCGACGACCTCCTCGGCATCAACCTTAAGGTGATGAAGGCGGTGGGCGAGGGCATTCGCACCCACGCACCCGACAGCTTCGTCATTTGCATTACCAATCCGCTCGACGCGATGGTCTGGGCGCTGCGCGAGTTCTCGGGCCTGCCGCACAACCGCGTCGTCGGCATGGCCGGCGTGCTCGACAGCGCGCGTTTCCGCCACTTCCTTGCAGAGGAATTCGGGGTCAGCGTCGAGGACGTCACCGCCTTCGTGCTCGGCGGTCATGGCGATACGATGGTGCCGGTGGTGAACTATTCGACCGTCGCCGGAATCCCGATCCCCGATCTCATCAAGATGGGTTGGTCGAGCCAGGAAAAGATCGACGCGATCGTCAAGCGCACGCGCGGCGGCGGCGGCGAGATCGTTGCGCTGCTCAAGACTGGCTCGGCTTATTATGCGCCGGCAACCAGCGCGATCGCGATGGCCGAGAGCTATCTCAAGGACAAGAAGCGCGTGCTTCCCTGCGCGGCCCATCTCACCGGCCAATACGGCGTCGACGACCTCTATGTCGGCGTGCCCTGCGTGATCGGGGCCGGTGGCGTCGAGAAGATCGTCGAGATCGAGCTTGACGCATCGGCGCGCGAGAATTTCAACGTCAGCGTCGAAGCGGTGAAGGAGCTGCTCGAGGCCTGCAAGCAGATCGACAACAGCCTCGCCGAAGAGGCGGTCGCGTGAGCATCCTCGTCAACCGCAACACTAAAGTCATCACGCAAGGGATGACAGGCGAGACGGGCACGTTCCATACGAACCAAGCCCTCGCCTATGGCACGCAGATGGTCGGCGGGGTGACACCGGGCAAAGGCGGCACCGAGCATCTTGGACTGCCGGTGTTCAACACCGTCCATGAGGCGGTCGCCAAGACCGGTGCGGACGCGTCCGTTATCTACGTTCCGCCGCCCTTCGCCGCGGACTCGATCCTCGAGGCGATCGACGCCGAGGTGCCGCTGATCGTCTGCATCACCGAGGGCATTCCGGTGCTCGACATGGTCAAGGTCAAGCGCGCGCTGTCGGGCTCCAAGTCGCGCCTGATCGGGCCAAACTGCCCGGGCGTCCTGACGCCGAACGAGTGCAAGATTGGTATCATGCCGGGCAATATTTTCTCGAAGGGCAGCGTCGGCGTCGTCAGCCGTTCCGGCACGCTCACTTACGAAGCGGTGTTCCAGACCACCAACGAGGGTCTCGGCCAGACGACGGCGGTCGGCATTGGCGGCGACCCGGTCAAGGGCACCGAGTTCATCGACATGCTCGAGATGTTCCTTGCCGACGACGAGACCCAGTCGATCATCATGATCGGCGAGATCGGCGGTAATGCCGAAGAAGACGCCGCGCAGTTCCTTGCGGACGAAGCGAAACGCGGCCGCCGCAAGCCGGTCGTCGGCTTCATCGCCGGGCGCACCGCGCCGCCGGGACGCCGCATGGGACATGCCGGAGCGATCGTCTCGGGCGGCAAGGGCGACGCGGAGAGCAAGATCGCGGCGATGGAAGCGGCTGGAATTACCGTCTCCCCAAGCCCATCTGAGCTCGGCAAAACATTGAAGGAATTGCTGGTTTCGGCATGAACGATTTCGCCGGCATCGATGGACCGGAGCCTGGGCCAAGCTGGGCGCGGCCCAACTGGCCGCTCGCCGAGCTCGACGAGCTGAATGTCGGGCTCGACCCGACACAGGCGACCATCGAGAAGGTGAAGGCCGCGGTCGCCGAGAAGGCCGCGCAGACGACCGGCGACCCGCAGGCGATCCGACGCGCCGCGGAGGACAGCATCCGCGCGATGATGTTGATCCGCACCTATCGAGTGCGCGGCCACCTCGCCGCCGACCTCGATCCGCTGCGGCTGACCCGGCGCGAAGTACCCGCGGACCTCACCGCCGAATATCACGGCTTCTCCGACGACGACC
>Ga0070671_100004540_pt1 | contig 10996 bp, 6 predicted proteins | sample KBSS73metaG_FD_65341 | JGI IMG/M metagenome (GOLD analysis project Ga0070671, IMG submission 65341) | Switchgrass rhizosphere microbial communities from Kellogg Biological Station, Michigan, USA - KBS S7-3 metaG | ecosystem: Host-associated > Plants > Roots > Rhizosphere > Soil ... | reverse complement strand
GCTGCTGCGTCAACCGCGCACCAGGAAAGCCTCGCACTATGATCAAGCAGGCCGCAGCAAGTGGGTGTCCTTTCTCGAGAGGGTAGCCTTGGTGGCCACTTCTGCCCTGAAACGCGGATGGAAGCTCCGATAAGTTTTCGCGAGCAGGCAGCGCTCGTCCCCAGCGGACGATGTCTATCTCCTAAGCGTAACGAGCGGCGAGCCATCGCGCAGACCATCGAAATTCGGATCGGTTTGCGCGTAGATCAAAAATGGATCGTGCGCCGCCCTGGCCCTTTCCAGCCAAACCAACGCCTGCTGCTTGTCGCCGAGGCCGGCGTGAACGAGCGCGATCTCATAGGCCGGAACCGGTTGCCTGGATTCTTGCGATGTTTGCAAGTCGCGCAGGATACTGAGCGCTTCAATGCGCCGCCCGGCCCGGCCGTAAATGTAGGCCAGTTCGGCTCGGAAAATCGTCCGGATGCCGGGAATGCTCGCCAGTTCTTGCAATTCCGCGATCGCCGTCTCGTGCACCCCTTTTTGCTCATAAGCCATCGCCATAAAGAGATGAGCAACCGCAAAATCAGGATCCATTTCCAGCGTCTTTTGCAGTTGTTCGATGGCCCGGTCGTGTTGGCGGGTGAAGAATAACATTTTGCCAATATCCGTATTGATGATGAGCGAAAGCGGATCGGCTTCCAAGGCTCGCCCCAGCTCCCTAAAACCCTTCTCCGGCCGTCCGGTCAGTACCAAAAACTCACCGTACCAATGATGTGCCGTGGAGTAATCGGGATTAAGTTCGATCGCTCGCCGATATTCCGCTTCGGCGCCGGCAAAGTCCCAGTCGTACCAGAATTTCACAAAACCGAGCGAAGTGTGTGCTTCCGCGAGGGTCTCATCGATCTGCAGGGCGCTAATCGCCGCGGCCCTGGCTTTGGGAACGAACTCGGCTTGGCCCTGATTGTCCTGCCAGACCAGCATGGCGTAAGCGTCGGCCAGCCCAGCGTAGGCGCGGGCGTAGCTTGGATCGGCCTCGATGGCCTCTCGAAAGTAGCGCAGACTCTGCGTGGAGCCCGTTTGGGTGCGTTTATTCCAGAAATAGCGGCCTTTCAGATAAGAGCGATAGGCTTCGACATTCTCCGTCTGTCGTGGGCTCAGGAGTTGTCTCTCTTCTCTGCTGAGATTCAAAATGGATGCCTCCGCGACTTGCTGCGAGATCGAATCTTGGAGCGCGAAGATATCGGTAAACCGGTCATCGAACTTGCCCGACCAGAGCGCGACCCCATCTCCCACCCGAAGTAGCCGCAGGGTGACCCGGAGCATGTCGCCCTGCAGTTGGACACTTCCTTCCAGGACCGCCTCGACGTGTAATTCTCGCCCCGCCGCGATTGGATCTTGAGATTCCCGACCAACATACTTCTGCACAGCGCTGGTCGGACGAATGGCGATTTGGCGTATTCTTCCCAACCGTGTGATCAAGGCGTCCGTCAGCCCCAGGCCGAGATATTCGTCATCCGGCTTTGCCATGAGAGTCCTGAGCGGAAGCACGGCCATGGATTTTACTTCCGCGGCGTTGGCTGGCAGCCTGGGCTTGACTGCCGTGCGCGAGTAAAGGAGAAAGCCAAGCACGCCAAGGGCGAGCGTCGCGACCACGGCCAGCGTTCGCGGGGTTGGAAAGCGGGACAGACCACTTTCAGTCTGCACAGGCGCGCGCCGTCGATCCTCGGGGACGAATCCCCTCGGTTCGGGATGAGTTTCCTTGTCCGAGTCGGGCTCGCCCGATTCGGCCCTCGCAGACGTGGTAAGCTTAGCCCCCTTCTCAGAAGGAAAGTTCTCGCGGCGAATGACGGCCTCCGAAAAGCTGTCTTTCCCGTCCAACAAGGGCGCGGGCTCTTCCAGGACCTCGCGCACTTCCGCGACAAAACGGTAGCCGATCCGGGGAAGGGTTTGAATGAACGCGTCCGGGTCGCCATTTTGGCCAAACGCCTTGCGCAGTTGCGAGATGGCGACCGTGAGATTCGCATCCTCGACAATCGTCTCGCCCCAGACCGCCTGCATCAGCCGGTCGCGCTCCAGGATTGTCCCCGGATTCTGGACCAGGACGGTCAGGATCTCGAATGCCTTTGGCGGAAGCGTGACGACTTCGCCGTTGCGAAGCAGCCGGCGTCGATAGGGATCGAATTGGAAACCTTCAAATCGGTACACCCGGACACCGCGCTGGGCAGGCCCTTTCACACGGTGATTTAGAACAATTTAGAAAAATTTAGTCAAGCCTTAAGGACTCATTGTCCCGCAGCGGAGTAAGACTCTGCCAAACCAACAGCTATTTTTACGAAGGAGAATGGATTTATGAACTGGACCCGAAAAATGAATTCCCCATCGTGCACGATCGGGTTGGCTGCGGTTGTTCTGGCAGTCGCTTCGCCGCGGGCTTCGGCAGGCATTGTGCTCGATAACCGCGAGGCCTGTGTTGGCGCTTCCGTCGCAGTCGTTGAGGGCGGCGTGACGATCGGTGGGGATTTTCCGTCACCGAAATGCCAGTTTGATTTTCTGGCCGTGAACCTCAGTAACTCGGCCATGGCCAGTGGCGCGACTGCATCTTCCAGTGCCGGTTCCTCCATCACGCTCGACCCCTTGGCCGGAACGCTCCAATTCACGTTCGATGGTGGAGCCTCGACCGCTGGACGCTCGGATCCGGAGGAAAGTACCACCGAGTGTGTCGGTGACAGCTCAGATCAACTGTCATTTAATCTTACCGATGTTCCTTACACCTACACCGTAACGGGGGCGCTCTCAGGAACATCGGTGGGCGGGACCGGCCAAGGGACTGCTCTTGTGGAATTGTCGGGAACTTTTTTCAGTGTTAGCTTTCTTATCAATGGTGATCGCATGGATAGCCAGCCTGTCTCAATGAGCGGCACCCTGGATCCGGGTTCCTACACCATCGATATCCGGACACAATCTAGCTTGACCTCAGCCGCCGGCGGTTCGGCCAGCGTCAACGCAAACATCATATTAACTGTGCGGCCGGCTGGTTCGCCACCTCCAGCTATTCAATGGACCAATGCCGCCGGCGGCTCATTTCAAACGGCCACGAACTGGGATCCGCAGATGGTGCCCGGAGCAAGCGACACCGCACTCTTCGGTTTGGCGAGCTTGTATTCCGTTGATGTGGGTACGGCCACGACCGATCGGCTCGAGATTCGTAATGGCGGTGTGACCTTTACTAATACGAACTACACCGTCACCGCGGGCGGTCCTGCTCCGCCTTCCATTCTTCTTGATGATAACGCATTGCTTACCCTGGCGAGCGGAAGCTTGTCCGGCGTGGAGGGCGTCATCGGGCAAAACGGTGCGGCGGGCGTGGATGTGCAATCCGGCGCGACCTTGTCCCTGCTTACCCTGCGCGTGGGCGGGACCGGCGACGGGATCCTTGACATCGCCTCTGGCGGTTCCGTCTTCAGTAGCCAAAGCCTGATTGGGAACGGAGTCGGCTTTGGCCAAGTCGGCGTGGATGGACTCAACGCGATATTTGACAGCGGAACTCTGATCATCGGATCCCTTGGTGATGGATTTCTGGGCGTGAGCAATGGAGCTCTTGTCACGAGCGCCGACGGAAGAGTGGGATCGGCCCCCGATCACGGCGGCCTTGCAACAATCGGAGACGCGGGATCGCGGTGGGCGCTCAGCGAAGAGTTGATCATTCAACAGGGCATCGTAAGCGCCCAGGGTGGCGGCGTAGTGGATGCCCAAGACTCAATCGACATCGGAATTGAACCCAGCCAGGCGGCCCAATTACAAATGCTGAATGGCGGTCTTGTGCAGACTCCGAACTGCACGGTGTGGGGCGGTCTTCTGGAGGTGGATGGGCAAGCTACGACCAGCTCGCGACTCGACGTTACCGATCTGCTCAGTCTTGGGGGCCTCCTTGACCCTGCCAGCACCTCAACTTCGTCAGTCGAGTCCGCGATCAGCGGCGGCGGAACGGTCGTGGCGCAGCGTGTCGCTCTCGGGGATCGCGATGGGATTAGCTCCGCCACGTTGACGATCTCGGGTGTCGGCAGCAACGGCCAAGCCTCGCTACTGAACGTGGCGGGAGCGAATCCAGAATTCCTCGTCAGTGGTGCCCCGGGAACGCTGCTGGAGGTGAAAGACGGGGGGATGTTGAGCACTTCCAGCATAACATCCTACATAGGCTCGGGATTGCTCATCGGAAAAGTGCTGATCCACGGCAAGAGTGGATCCTTGCCGTCGACTTGGGCCATGGCAGATGACTTTCTCAACATTGGCAGCCAGGTCGTGCCATCAGAATTAGTCGTGGAGGAAGGTGGAGTTGTCACAGGTGATGTTGCCACCTTCTTAGGTAATGACGACCGTGAACTGGGCCGGATGACAATTGCCGGCGATGAGTCCTCATTCACAACTGGCGTACTCCGTGTCGGCGAAAAGGGTGACGGCGTCCTGACGATCAGCGGCGGGGCGCACTGTGATGCCGGACCGTGTCGGGTCGGAGCTCCTGCCGTACCTGCCAGAGGCACGGGTCTGGCGACAATTCGGGGGACGCTGCTGGAGAGTTCGGAATGGCAGGTCACGACGTTTACCGTGGGCGATACCGAGCCCGGCACGCTGCGGCTGGAAGGCGAAACGATCGGGCTATTCGACGTAGGTGGAGCGACTCTCCGAGCCGACGACACCGTGACAATAGGCTTGAAAGGGTTTGTGCGGGGCAACGGGACGATCGTTTCCCCAAAGGTGGTCGGCACAAACATTAGCCCAGATGTGGATATTGAAGCCCCTGTGCGTGGCAGCGCTGTGTTAACCGCCGCGCCGGCGGGCAAAAGCGGCCTCCCAAGCGCGAGTGCCGCCGGCGGCATTATCATGATCGAAGGTGACTACGAACAGCCGGCCGATGGTAAACTGACGATTGACGCCATTGGCGTCGCCGCCGGTGAATTTGATGTCCTGCATGTCACCGGCAATGCTACGCTCGCCGGCACGCTGGAGATGCTCTTTCCCGGAACTTACCTGCCGAAGGCGGGTGACTCGTGGCAATTCCTGATGGTCGATGGAACGATCAGCGGCGAATTTGCCGAGGTCACTTTCCCGCAGCTACTACCCGGGTTTCAATTCGATACGGCGCAGGTCGCCGGCGGATTACTTTTCACGGCGCTGAATGACGCCGTTCTGGCGCCCACTTTTTTGCTCAACATCTCGACCCGGTTACAGGTCGAGACAGGCGACAATGTCCTGATTGGTGGATTCATTCTCCAAGGTATGGAACCGAAACGAGTCCTGATTCGCGCGGTAGGGCCTTCGCTGGAGGAGGCGGGCGTGAGCGGGGCGCTGGCTAATCCGACCCTTGAACTGCATGACGGCACGGGCGCGTTAATTGGTCAGAACGACGACTGGCGAGACACTCAAACTGGCGGTCTGATTACCGAAGATCAATTCTTTGAGATCTTTGCCACCGGCATTCCGCCAACGAGTTTCGAGGAGTCAGCCATCGTCGCCACGCTTGAACCCGGCGCTTACACAGCAATCATCGCCGGAGCCGACGGCAGCACGGGAATCGGCCTGGCGGAAGTGTATGATCTCGGGCCAGCGGCAGTTCCGGCCAAGCTGGCCAACATCAGCACGCGCGGCTTCGTCCAGACGGGCGACAATGTCATGATCGGCGGCTTTATCGTCGGCAATCAAACCAGCCAGGTATTGGTGCGAGGGATTGGGCCTTCACTGGCCGCGTTTGAGGTGAAAAACGTCCTGGCCGACCCGATGCTCGAGCTGCACGATGTGAATGGCGCGCTCCTCGCCTCCAATGACAATTGGCGGAGCGATCAGGAAACGGAAATCGAAGCCACTACCATTCCGCCTAACGATGATCTCGAGTCAGCTATTCTTCGCACCCTCGCACCCGGCGCCTACACCGCGATCCTGCGCGGAGTCAGTGAGTCGACCGGAGTGGGTCTGGTTGAAGCTTACAATCTCGACTAGGCCTCAGTGGATGACCCGCAGGCCTCGCAACTGCCGAGCGAGCTCCTCCTGGTCGGCCGCGTAATACGCTTCCCACTTCGCCCGCTCCTCGGGCGCAAGCGGTTCGTACTTTTGCGCCTTGCTGTTGAAGCGGTGATAGAGGTCCTGCAGCGACCTGGCGACGGTGGGCGATCGGAGGATTTTGCCGATGCCGGGGAGCGCCGAGACGCCGCTGTAGATGCTTTGCGCTCCGGATTGGAGGAGCGGAAACCGCGGGGCGCGGGCGGCGTTCTGGCCCTTTTCAAGTTGCGGTTTGAAATCCGAATCCACCTTCAGGAATTCGAACGTGCGCTGGCGAACTTCGTCCGGCGCGCGGCGGATGGCGTCGAATTGGACGACCAGAAGATTCTCCGCCGGGAAACGTTCGAGGTAATGGCGAAGGTGGCGCGCGTGGCAGCCGACGTCGCGCAGAAATGGATTTTGCATCATCTCTTCAAAAGTATCCGGCATCGTCGCGATGACGGCGTTCCGACCGTACCAATACCAGGAGTACATCATCTCCACCGGCGGCCGCAGACAGAGAAGCAGCTTAATGTCGGGTCGGTAGGCGGCGATCCGTTCCGCCGCTTCCTCCGTGTAAAGATAGGACGGACAAAATTCTCCGCGGACACGGATCGCTCCGGTCGCGGGCGGAAATTGCTCGTGATACCACGCCTCACCGCGCTCGAAGCAGCGCAGCTCCTTGCCCGCCATTCGCCGCATGATCGTGTCGGCGAAGTAATAAACCTCTTTGTCCGGAGCGAAGCCGATTTGTGGATGCGCTTCCAGTTGCGCGGACAGCCAGGTTGTCCCGCACTTTGGTGCGCCGATGCCGATAAAATCGATGCGGGACATGTGGAGTATTAGTTGCGCAGTTCTTCGGAAAGTATACTCCGCGCCACCACTCTATCGTTTCAAACTGCGGTCGTATCCTTTTCGCCGGGCACTTTGCCGGATTGCAGATCATAGACTGGCGGCAGGACATCCTTAAACGTCGCGCCGTAAATGTCCCAAACGGTCAGGAACAATCCACAGACGAGCGGGCCGATGATGAACCCGATCGGCCCGAAGAAGAAGAGCCCGCCGAGGGTGCCGAGAAGGATAAGCAGGTCGGGCATTTTCGCGTCTTTGCCCACGAGCTTCGGACGCAGCATATTGTCGATCGTCCCGACGCCGGCCGCGCACCAGGCGAGAAGGAGGGTGGCGGCGAGCGAATGACCAACGATGAAGAGATAAATCACCGCCGGCACCCAGACGAGCGCGGCGCCAATCCCCGGCACGACGGAGAGCACGGCCATCACCGTGCCCCAAAACGCCGCGCCGTCGATGCCCGCTACCCAGAAACCAATCCCTGCGAGCGTTCCCTGAATGATGCCGATGAGGAGCGTACCCTTGATCGTCGCGCGCGTCACCGAGATGAGCCTTTCGACGACGCGCACCTCATCTTCATGATTCAGAGGTGTGTAGTAAAAAATTTTCTCGAGCATCTGGCGCCCATCGCGCAAGAAATAAAACATCGCGTAAAGCATGATGAAGAGGTTGAGGAGAAACGAGGCCGTCCGCGCGGTGAACTCGGTCGCGCTCGCGACCAGGAATGTCCCGGTCGCTTTGGCGATGGCGGCGATCTCCGCGGCGATTTCACCTTGTTCTGGCACATAGCGGGCCAGCGACGGGAATCGCCGCACCAGCCAGTCATGGGTGTTGAAAGCGCTCGCGGTGCCGAGGTGGTGCTGCACCCAGGGAACGGCCTCGTTGCTGATGCTGAGAGCCTGCCGCAACACCACACTGACGAAAGCGCTGAGTGGACCGGCGACGAGCACCACGAGAATCAAGAGCGTGAGCGCGGCGGCGAGAGATCTTCGCCCGCGAAGCAATCGCGTGATCCAGCCATAAAGCGGCGCGCATAACCCGGCGAAGAGCGCTCCCAAGAGAAGCGGCTTCAGGAACGGCCAGATCACCGCGAGGAACAGAAGCGAGACCGCCAGCACGAGGAGAAGGACAAACGCCGTGCGCAAGCTTGTGCCGGTGACGTGAGACCGCTCCATGGCGCAGTATTACCCGGTCAGTTGTCGAGTTCCAACCCTGCAAACAAACAATCGCGCCTCGGTTAAGGATAAGTGTTAGTCGTTAGGCGGGGCGAGTCGGCGCCAATCGAGCCGCATTTCATTGCTCGCTTTGAAGTCGAGCTGCTCGTAGAGCGCACGACCCTCCCGGCTCGCATGGAGGACGAGGCTGTCCAGCCTCTGCTCCAAAGCCCAGGCTATGATTTCCTGGAGCAGCAGGTGCGCAGCGCCGCGACGGCGCCATTCCGGTTCGGTAAAAACGTTGATAATGATGGCCTGGCGTCCCTCGGCCATCGTGTAACCCGACTCCGGATCACCGAACGGATGTGGCAGGACAGTGCGCAGCTGAACCCCGGCTCCGGCGATGATGTGGTTAGGCTCATCCATCGGACTCGCCAGCCAGCCGACATACTCGTTAGTCTCGAACATCGCCCGCAGCCGCTGTTCACAGTTGGCCACGAATCTATCGAAGAGATGCGCCGGCACCTGGCCCATGTCCTGGAACATGCGCGCGCGATGCCGCGCAATCACTGCGGCATCTGCCGCGCTGGCGAGGCGAGTAGCGAAGCGCGACGGCATGGCCCTGAGATTTCTGTCGCTCGCGCCATTGCGCAACCGTCTTTTGTTACCATCGCGGCCACGCGGAGCACTCGCCGGGTGCAGCGTCTGGTCTCCGCAGCGGATTTCTCGACGTTGCGCCGCGGCCCTCTGCGCTGAGAGAGCGCATGCTTCAAAAATGGACTAGCGGCCGAGCGTTGTGCGCAGGTGCGGCGCTAGACGTTTCGTGAACTCGACCGAATCGCCGGCCGAGAGGTGCGACCATTCCGGGCAATCAAACGAAGCCAGCTCCGGATAATCTTCGAAATGGATTCCCGGCGCCGCAGTTTCCTTGAGCAAGCGATCCCAAAACGCAGCGCGCGGGGTGAGTTGGTTTTCCAGCGCTTTCAGGTCCAGCGTCACTGGCAAGCGAAGGAAGATCACTTTCGCGCCGCGCGCGCGCAAATGATCGACGTCGGACTTGATATCGTGGAAGCGACCTTCGACCGCGCGTTGCATGGAGGCAAAGAAGGCATCGTGCGGAATATAAGTCGGGGGCGGCGGCGGAGTGAAGAGCGGGATCCAGCCGGTCTTGACGCGATCCTGCAGCGGACCCGGCTGGGCGCAGCGTTCGACCATCCGGGCGCGACGCTCGCGATCGATGGTGGCGAAGTAGGGCGGAAATTTTGGCGGGACAAGAGCGTAAGGGCGATTGGGGATCGGCAGATCGTCGAGCATCTCACTGAGAGTGAGATCGTCCTGTTTCAAAAACGCGATGTGCTCCTCGAGCGGCATCGAGAGAAGCAAACTAAAGCGGCGCGAGTAGGTTGCATCGTGGAAACGTTGCAGAGCTTTTTGCGCGACCGAGTAGGGCGGCGCCTGCGGCGGCGCGAAGAAAAGGCGTGGCACGATGCTGCAAATGATCGTCCCGTGAAAACGCAGGTCCTGCGCTAAATCGTGCAGGACCGGGTAGGCGCAGCTGCCGGCCTGAGCGAGTTGGAGCGGCCGCTTGCCGATTCCGTGTTCGATTTCATCGAGGTCGAGATCGAAAAGGGCGCGCGAATCACCGATGATGACGATCGATTCAGGTTCGACTTGCCGCCGGACCCGTGCCCAAAGATCTTCGCTGTCGTTCAAGGTCACGCCGTAGCCTAACGAGCGACAACGGATTTCCCAGGCAGCCATTGCCAGCGCGAGAATCATCACGACGGTAACCGTCATCCCGCGCCACGGCCGCGCCGGTATCACGCGCTCAAAACTGGAAGTAGATGAAGGCATTGCTATTTCCTTGGGTGAGCACGATGGCGCCGGCCATGAAGGTCCAGATGCCCGTCACCAGCCAGACCGGCAGTCGGTTAACCGCGGCTTCGATGGTGGTGTCGCGCAATGACCAGTGAACGGCGAACATGAAAATGGTGACGCTTCCGATCTGCAAGATCTCCCGTGTCGAGAGAAGGGCGTCGCCATGCGGATGACCGCCGAACATTCCGCTCAACATTCGGGAGGCGATCGTGAAATCGGTCGCGCGAAAGAAAACCCAGGCGACGCAGACCGCGAAGTAAGTGCCAAGCCCGAGAAGTAGTTTGATCGGCAAATGCTCCGTCCAACTCGCCTTGCCGACGATGACTCTCGTCAGGCGCTCAAGCGCGAGATAGGAACCGTGCAACAAACCCCAGACCACAAAAGTCCAGGCGGCGCCGTGCCAGAGACCGCCGATGAACATCACGATCATGAGATTGATCATGGCGCGGGCGGCGCCGGCGCGATTGCCGCCGAGCGGAATGTAAAGGTAGTCGCGCAGAAACGTGGAAAGCGAGATGTGCCAGCGCCGCCAGAAATCCGAGAACCCGATCGCGGCGTAGGGGAACCGGAAGTTATCCTTCAAGTGGAAGCCGAGACACAAAGCCGCGCCGATCGCGCAGATCGAGTAGCCGGCAAAATCAAAAAAGATCTGCCCGGCAAACGCCATCACTCCCAGCCATGAATCGAGTGCGATGATCGGTCCGCCATAGCCGAAAATGGTGTCGGCCGAGCCGGCCAGGAGGGTATCGGCAAGCACGACTTTTTCGAATAGCCCTAACGTCATCAGGAGCAGGCCCCAGAAAAATTGGCCCCGCTGCAGTTTCGGCGGCCTTACGAGCTGCGGCAGGAAATCCCCCGCGCGCACAATCGGTCCCGCGACGAGCTGCGGAAAGAACGAGACCGCAAGGACGAAATCGCGCAGCGAGCGCGTTGGTTTCAGCACTCCGCGATAAATGTCGAGCGTGTAGGAGAGCGAGTGGAAAGTATAAAACGAGATGCCGATCGGGAGGAAGAGATCGAGATGCGGCGGTTGGTAGGCGATGCCGGCGCGAGCCAGCGTCCATTGAAAATTCTGGAGCAGAAAATTCCCGTACTTGAAGAACCCG
>Ga0070671_100004538_pt1 | contig 10998 bp, 13 predicted proteins | sample KBSS73metaG_FD_65341 | JGI IMG/M metagenome (GOLD analysis project Ga0070671, IMG submission 65341) | Switchgrass rhizosphere microbial communities from Kellogg Biological Station, Michigan, USA - KBS S7-3 metaG | ecosystem: Host-associated > Plants > Roots > Rhizosphere > Soil ... | reverse complement strand
GGCGATGAGCATGGCGAGCGCGACCGCTGTTGCCGCGATGGTTCTCATCGTCTACTTCCCCACTTCACTGCCCACTGCCGACTGCCCACCGCCGACTGCCCACTGCCGACTGCCCACTGCCGACTGCCGACCGCCGACTATTGCGTGCCGGCCGCCGTCTTCATGAAGTTCATGTGCTGTTGCGCCTGATTCAGGCCGCCTTCAGGCTTGTTCCAGCTAATCTGTCCGTTCTTGTCGGCGTCGACGCCGGTCGTCAACTCCTCGGCCTTCGTCTTCATCTCCATGGCGAGCATCTTGGCCTCGTCCAGAGAGGTCGACATGCGGATCTTCTGCGCAATCGCAACGATGTCGTCGCACATCGCCACGACGTTATTGGCTGCGGTGGTGACGTGCATCGAGTGTGTCTTGACCATGTCATTCGCGTTGGCGGCCTTCGCGGCAAAGTCGGCGTGCTGTGCGACGCCCTGCGCCGCTTTCTTCACGCCGTACCCCGCGCCGGGCCCCTGCGCCACGATCGTCGGGTCGATCGCGTTGATGACATGCCCTGCGTGCGTCTGGATCATCGGCAGCGCGGTCGAATTGGCAGCGAGACCGGCGTGCTGCGCCGCAACCTTGGCTTCAGCCAATGCCGTCGGCAGCAGGCCCATGTTCATCGGCGTGCCGTTGAAGCTGTCGAGAACGTGGCCGATGTGCGTCTGAGCTGTTGCACCCTGAGCGGAGAGGGCCGCGCGCCATGCGCCGAACGTGAGGAGGGAAATCGCAAGAACGATGGAGGTAGCAGTACGCACGGTGAACCTTCCTTCGTGATGTGTGAGGGCCTGCGAACAACACGCTCACAGGCCCCGGTGGAACACGAATTATAGGCGCATCCGGCGACGTTATGGCTTCGCGATGTGCCACACCATGCCGCGGCCGTCTCCGGCCTTGTCGCCCGCGGCCTTGTCCATGGAGAAGTAATACAGTGGCTTCCCTTTGTAGGCCCACTGTTTCGTGCCGTCGTCCCGGGTGATTACTTTCCAGTCGCCCATGTCCTTGTCGGCCGCTTCCGCCTTCAGTACGGGCCAGTTGTTCAAGCAGTTGCCCGCACACGCTGACTTGTTCGGCTCCTTGTCGTTGTCGAACGTGTACAGCGTCATCCCTTTCGCATCGGTCAGGTTGCCGCCGGTGACCTTGACTGCTGACGGCATGTTCTGCGCGGCGGCATAGCCGGCAATCATCAGAGCCAGGATCGCTGTCGCGACGATGTTCATTGCTCGCATAGTGTTCTCCTGAGGTATGGGACGTTCCTCCGGGGGGGCGGGTATGAACGTGTAAGCGGCGCCGATTATAGCCTTTCGGCGGCGCGTGACACGCTCGCGGGCCGAAAAAGGCACCCGGCGTTTTCGTTTAGGATTGCCTGATGAAGCGCACTCCCCTTTTTCTTTCTTTGGCGTTGCTGCTCGCCGCCGGCTTCGTCTCCCGAGCACAACAGCCGCCGGTGCAAAACGCGGCGCCGTGGTCGGCCGACATCAGCGAGATTCGCCGCACCGCCACCCTGATTCCAGGCCGCAGGCCGTCGCGCATCAACGTGTTGAAGTTTGCCGAAAGCCGCCGGACGAAGAATTTCTCGGTGAAAGGCGAACCGGCATCGCCCAGCGTCCAGGCCAGAACCGTCTTCCAGGTCATCTACCCGGACGGTTACGTGATGGTCGACGCCGGGATGGACCAGCCCATGCACAAACAAATCGGCCGGGGTGCCGACGAGCCCTATTTTCCCGAGCAGGCGCAGCAGGTGGACAGGGCGCTGCGCGGCGCCCGCGCGATCATCTTCACGCACGAACACGGGGACCACGTGACGGGCGTCATTCGCACACCCTACCTGTCTGAACTCGCCCCCAAGACGATTCTCACGCGCGCCCAGGTCCGAACCCTGGAAACGACGCCGCAGTTCCCCGACTTGCGGATCACGGACGAGCAGGCGCAGCGCTACCACGTCATCGACTACGACCGTTACATGGCGTTCGCACCCGGGTGGGCGCTGATCAAAGCGGCGGGCCATACACCGGGGTCGCAGATGATGTTCATCACCCTCGATTCCGGACGTGAATATTTGCTCATTGGGGACGCCGCCTGGCACATGGACGGGGTCCGCAAGGTCGTGGGAAAGGACGCGCCGTGGATCGTCGAAGACACCGCTGCCGTCACCGACCAGTTGAAATGGCTGAACACCCTATCGATGACCGACAAAAACCTGGTTATCGTCGCCAGCCATGATGACGACGAGCACAAGGATCTGATCGCACGGAAACTCCTCGGCGGCAAACTGGAATAGCTAGCGACGCCGCATCCGGCGGATGGGAGTCCTCGCGCGTCGCCTCGGCGGGCGCGGGAGGTCCGGAAAGACTTCGAACAGGTCCATCAACTCGTTGCCGTGCACGTCGCGAACCAGATGGGGTCTGCGCGGGTTGGGCCGCGCCGCGACCCCACGTTCCGGCGGTGCGGCGGCGACCGGCTCCGGCGCGGGCGCCTGTGCCAACGGGTCTCCATGCGGCGTGCGCGGCACACCGCGATTGCGCGGTACGGTACTTTTTTTCGTCATTGCGTCGCGCTCGATCGCGTATACACTCCCGACGGCGAAAAGAGGTGCGAGCGAGGCTCGCGAAGGAGGAATATGCCACCACGTGGCAAGAAGAAGAGCAAGGGGAGCCGCAAACAGAGTGCGTCGCGCGGCCGGAAGTCGAGCGCGAGGCCGCCGCGGCGCAGCGCGAAGCGTTCTAGCAGCGGGCGGGCCGGCGCATCACGGAAGACCAGCGCACGGAAGAGCACGGCGCGAAAGGGAGCGGCTCGAAAGGGAGCAGCCAAACGCAGCACCAAGCGCAGCACCAAGCGCAGCGCGCCGAGCCGGAAGGCAGCGACCAGCCGTCGTGGAATCCAAAGGGCGCCCGCGAGCGAGCCGTCGAAATTTGCCGGCGCGATGAACGAAGAGGCGGCTGGCGGCGAGGACCTGGACGCGCTTGGTAATGACGAGCTGTTGGACGACGCCGAGATCGACCTCGGCGGGGATGACGAGGGCGGCGACGACGACCTCGAGGGAGTGTAGGCACGAAACTCGCAGCTGATCTTCCCCAGAAGGAGGTGGAGGACCATGCTGCAGTTCGCGTTGATGTTCCTCGTCGTCGGCATCATTGCCGCCGTCCTGGGCTTCACGACGATTGCGGGCGCCTCGATCGCGATCGCGAAGTTCCTGGCGGGCCTGTTCCTCGTGTTGTTTGTAATTTTCCTGATCCTTGCAATCGCAGGTGTTCGCAAGGTGTTCTGACGAGGGGGCCGACCCTGAGGTCGGCCCTACCTTCAGCCTCATCGCGCCTGATCTTCGTACCGTTCCCTAAGTACAATTAAGTCTCTTTGCGAACGGCTGCACTGGTTATCCTCGCCGTCCTGCTCGTGCTCGTCTGCTGGCCGCACGCGCAAGGTACGGCGCCCGCTTCTCCGTTGACGCTCGTCACACGTGAGGGGCGGCGTGCCGTTGCGACGACCATTCTGAACGCTCAGGAATTCATCGGCCTCGACGACCTGGCCGCGCTCTTCCAGTTATCCGTACGCGAAGACGCGCTCGCGGGCGGTGTGACCGTGACCTACAAGGGACGAACGGTTGTCGCGGCACCGGATCAGCCGATGGCGTCGGTCAACGGCCGTGTCGTCGCTCTGCCGGCGCCGATTGTGCGTGCCGGAAGGCGTCTGCTGGTTCCGCTGGACTTCATTCCACGCGCCATTGCGCCAATCTACGACTCCCCTATCGAGTTACGGCGGGCGTCGCGTCTGTTGATCGTTGGGAACGTTCGGGTACCTCGCGTCGCAATCCGCTTCGAGGCCGCCGGTCCTCCGACACGCCTGACGCTCGACGTCGTTCCGCCGTTGATGGTGAACACCGGATACGAGGCGGGCCGAGTGCTCGTCCGGGTCGAAGCCGACGCGCTCGATATCGCGACGATTCCGGCGGGCGGCGGGTTGATCGATCAGGTTCGCGCGGAGCAGACGGCGATCACCATCGCCCTCAACTCGCGCGCCGGTCCGCCGCGCATCTCGGCGACGACGACGAACGAAAGCACGCGCGTCGTCGTGGAAGTGCCGCTTGCCGCCTCACAGGAATCCGCCGCGCCTGCTCCCGCGCCTCCGCAACCGCCACCAACCGCGGCTCCAGAAGCGGCGCCGCCACCGCTCGCGACGCGAACCGCGAAGCTGCAGACGATGGTGGTGGATGCCGGCCACGGAGGGGATGACAACGGCGTGCGCGGCCCGAAAGGCACGCTCGAAAAGCAGATCACGCTCGACGCCGCGCGCCGGCTGAAAACGCTCGTCGAATCACGACTCGGCGTCCGCGTGGTGATGACCAGAGACGACGATCGCGCCGTTTCCCTCGACGAACGCGCCGCGATCGCCAATAACAGCAAGGCCGACCTGTTCCTGAGCCTCCATGCCAACGGCTCCCCTGCGGCGTCGGTCAAAGGCGCGGAGGTGTACTACCTGCGTCTCGATCGCGCCGGCGAAGACGCGCGCAGGAACGCGGCGGCCACTGAGCTGATTCTGCCCGTCGTCGGCGGAACGACGCGGCCCATTGACATCATTCAGTGGGACCTCGCGCAGGCCTCGCACGTCGACGCGTCGTCCCGGTTCGCATCGATGCTGGAGGAAGAGCTCGAAAAGCATGTGCCCGCGGGTCCGCGACCGCTGCAGCAGGCGCCGATGCGGGTGCTCAGCGGCGCCAACATGCCGGCCGCCCTCGTCGAGATGGTGTATCTCACCAACAGCGAGCAGGAACAGCGCGTGAAATCCGACGACTTTCAAGGCGGCATCGTCCAGGCGCTGTACGACGCCATCGTGCGGTTCAAGAGCTCGCTGGAGACTTCGCCGACGCCATGAATCGCAAGCGATGGCTGCAGGTCGGCGGGATTGTCCTCGTCTTCGCCGTCGCGGTGTGGATTGCGTCGACGATCCTCGAGCGCGTCGTCTCACCCGCGCCTGCGCCGTCCACGACCCCTGCGCCGGCGGCCCCCGCCGCCAGCGTGCCGCACATCATCGCGACGCTGTACTACGGAACGCCTGACGGGCAGGGACTCGCCGCAATCAAGCGCGAAGTACCGCTCGGCGACGGGCCGCGCGAACAGGGTAGACAGATTCTCGAGAGTGAGCTCGAAGCCGCACCCGCGCCGTACGTTTCACTGATCCCGCAGGGGACGATGTTACGCGCGTTTTACATCACCGACCGGGGCGATGCGTTCGTCGACCTGAGCACCGAAGTGTCGACGCAGCATCCCGGCGGATCGACGAACGAGCTGCTCACCGTCTACGCGATCGTCAACGCGGTCACCGCAAACCTGTCGTCCGTCGAACGCGTGCAGATCCTGATCGACGGTAAGCAGGCCGACACGCTGGCCGGTCACGTCGACCTCCGGCGTCCCTTCGAACGCGACACAGTGCTCGTGCGTGAGACGAAGAGCACTGAGTAGAATTGCAGTCACACTCCATGAGATCAGACGGACGCCTCGACGAACAACTTCGCCCGACCCGCATCACGCCGAACTACCTGCTTCACGCCGAAGGATCCGTGCTGGTCGAATCGGGCAAGACGAAAGTGATCTGCACGGCAAGCGTCGAGGACCGCGTCCCGCCGTTCCGCCGCAATTCGGGCAAGGGCTGGGTGACGGCCGAGTACGGCATGCTGCCGCGCGCGACCAGCACGCGGACGCAGCGTGAGTCGTCAGCCGGCCGTGTCGGCGGCCGCACGCAGGAGATCCAGCGGCTGATCGGTCGATCGCTTCGGGCGGTGACGAAGATGGAGGAGCTCGGCGAACGGACGATCACCCTCGACTGCGACGTCATTCAGGCTGATGGCGGCACGCGGACGGCGTCGATTACGGGAGCATTCGTGGCGCTCGCCCTCGCGGTCCGCAAGATGCGCGAACAGGATCTGATTCGCACCAATCCGATCGTCGACTATGTGGCCGCCACCAGCGTCGGCATCGTCGAGGGGATGCCGATGCTCGACCTCGCGTACGCCGAAGATTCGAAGGCGGACGTGGACATGAACATCATCAAGACCGGCGCCGGGCTGTATATCGAAGTCCAGGGAACCGCCGAAGCGATGCCGTTTGGACGCGAGGCGCTCAATCGACTGCTCGACCTCGCCGATACGGGGATCCGGCAGCTGATCGCGTTGCAGCGCGGGCTGGTCGGCAACATCCTCGGGAAGTAGGTGGTCCGCCCGAACACATTCCCGGGCAACGGCGGACATGCGCACTCTTCTGGTCGCGACGACCAACCCAGGAAAACTCCGTGAAATTCGCCAGCTGATGGCGGGTGTTCCCATCCGTCTCCTCAGCCTGGCCGATCTGCCGCCGATCGAGGAACCTGAGGAAACGGGAACGACCTTCGAGGAAAATGCCCGCCTCAAAGCCCACTACTACTCCGCCCGAAGCGGTCTCTGGACCGTGGCAGAGGACTCGGGGCTCGTCATCGACGCGCTGGGTGGAGCGCCAGGAATCAAGTCCGCGCGGTTTCTGCGCGCAGACGCGACATATCCCGAACGATTTGCCGAAATCTACCGCCGGCTTGACGCACGAGCAGGCACCTCACGAACAGCGCGGTTCGTGGCTGCGCTCGCAAGCGTCGAGGATGGAAAGATTGTTTATGAAACGACCGGCGTCGTCGAAGGGACAATCGCCGATGCACCGCGCGGAAGTGGCGGCTTCGGGTACGACCCCATATTTTTCTATGCACCGTACAAGCGAACGCTCGCAGAGGTGACCGAACCGGAGAAAATTGAGGTCGCGCACCGCGGCATCGCATTCCGCAAATTCGCGGCCTGGGTTACTTCTCGAGAAAACGGTAAGTGAAGTCCACGCGTCGGTTGAAACGCCGCGATGTTACTTTCGACTTACTTTTCCACTTCTCCACTTTTCCACTTTGATAGCGGCGGGAACGAAGAACGGAGAACGATGGGTTGTTCTCCGTTCGTCACCCAGAGTCTGGCCGCGGACGCAAGCGTCCGGGAGTTCAAGGGCAGGGCGTGTTGGCCGGTCGGCCTAACGGCTCGTGAGGAAGGAACTACACCGACCGGCCTGGCAGGTGGAACTCGTCAGGTCCGGGTGGCTAGCACCTGATCAGACCGCATGAATGCTCCGTCACGTGTACGAAACAGAAACTTTGCGTCCACCAACGCACCGAGCAGCGCATCACACGCCGCGCGGTCGAGACCCCAGAGCCGCTGTGCCTGCGCTGTCGTCAACCGCAGTCCCGGCATCTCGATGTACTCTCCCTGAACGCGTCGGAGTACGTCGTCGAGCTGCTGTGCTGGCATCGTTGTGGCTCCCCGTTTCCAAACTTGAGAAGGTGGACACTCTCAATTGAGCAACGCACGTGCCACGGGAGACTAGTGATTCACGGTTCAGGCAGCCGGCGGAAATCACTAGAGAAATCGCCGCCTTTGGTTCACGGCCCTACCCCGAAAGCGTCCGCTGCCCACCGACAGACCCTCAGAATCCTGTATAGCGACTGACGTACTGCTAAGCGGATCTGTAGGGAAACTGGTCAACCAATTCTCGTAAGCCGTTGAATTTGCCGTCCCGGTGAGACCGAGGTCCTAAGACCGGGTGATCGGGGCACTTGCGTTGCAGTCAGCGGTCGGAGTCGGAGGAGACGCGCATGGCTATGAATCTCGAAGTGCACCGTGGCGACGAAAGCATCTGGGACCGATCGGACGAGCGGTTCAACTGGGACGCTGAACGATGGCTGCTTGCCACCGCGGCCGCAGCTTTTCTGATATTGGGTCTTCGTCGCCGTTCCGTTACGGGACTGGCACTGATTCTTGGAAGCGGGGCGCTTGCCTGGTGGGCGTCATCGGAAATGGACCAGCGCCGGCACCGGCGCGGACGTCTCCGCGCCGCGCTTCCAGCACGCAGCCTCGAAGATCCCATCGCTGAGGCGTCCGAACAATCGTTTCCCGCAAGCGATGCTCCCTCGTGGACACCGACGACGGGCAACACCACAACGGCGCCAGAGAAACCACGTCCCATGCATTAGGAGCGTCGCGCATGGCGGTCCTGCTTGCTCACCTGAAAGTCCCGTTGACCTGGCGGGACATTTTCACGCGCACGGTACGCGAGGCGATCGCGGACAACATCATGGGAATGTCCGCACAGCTGGCGTATTACTTTTTCTTCTCGCTGTTTCCGGCGCTGCTGCTGCTCATCGCCATTGCGAGCTACTTCCCGGTACAGACGCTCGTCAACGAGGTGTTCAAGGCGATGAGCGGCTTCGCGCCGCCTGATGCGCTGAGCATCATCACGGCTCAGATCCAGAAAATCACGAGCGGAAAACCGGCCGGCCTGCTCACCTTTGGCGTCGCGACCGCCCTGTGGAGCAGCTCGTCGGCGATGGGCGCGATTATCAGTACGCTGAACAACGCCTACGACATCGAAGAAGGACGTCCGTGGTGGAAGGTGCAGTTGACGGCGACGTTGCTGACGCTGGGCGTTGCGCTGTTCATCCTGATTTCCTTCGCGCTCGTCATTGTCGGTCCGACGCTTGCGGAGAAGGTCGCGGACTGGGTCCGTCTCGGCGCCGCATTCGAGTGGACGTGGAAGATCCTGCAATGGCCGGTGGTGTTCGCCCTCGCATGCACAGGCATCGCGCTCGTGTACTACTTCGCGCCCGACGCGGAACAGGATTGGGTCTGGCTGACGCCGGGCTCCGTCATCTCGACGACGCTCTGGCTGGTGGCATCGCTGGCCTTCAAGTACTACGTGGTCAACATCTCATCGTATGCCGCGACCTACGGCGCCATCGGCGGCGTGATGGTGTTGATGTTGTGGTTCTATCTGTCGGGGGCGGCGATCCTGTTTGGCGCCGAGATGAACGCGGAAATCGAACACGCCTCGCCGTATGGCAAAGAGCCCGGCGAGAAAGTGCCCGGGCAGCGGCGCCTCCTCGGATCCGCAGCCATGCGCGCGTGGATGGAAAAGAAGCGGCGTCACGGCGCGAAAGCTCCCAGCGCAGATGAAGTGAAAGAGGCCGTGGAGCAACGACCGGCTGCCGCTCCTGCCATGCGCGCACATGACGCACCTGGACGGGCCAAACCTGCCGCAGCCGGCGGTTCGTCGCCTCGGCCGACACTGCCACCGAGCCGCGGCGGAGACTGGCTGCTCGGCATCACCGTGACGGCGGCCCAGTTCTGGATGACGCTGAAAGCCTTGCGAAAGATGCGCGCCTGATCCATCGTACGCGCCTCACTCAGCCGGCAGTCGACTGTCAGCAGTGCGCAGTAGCCAACAAGTCCCGATTCTCGCCCACCGCCCACTGCCCACTGCCGACTGCCCACTGCCGACTGCCGACTGCCGACTTCAACAGAGGCGCGTTATGACAACGATCTCGAGAAGAGTTCTGATCGGACGCATTGGAGCGGTTGTTGGCGCCGCCGCGCTGAAGCCGCATGCCGCTTACGCGCAGGGCGCCCAGGCGGCTCCTCCTGCACCGCCATTCGACACGCATCGCGATTACGGTCCTTCAGCCGAACCCGTCAGCTATCCGGATCCGGACATCATCACCGTGGATCCCGCCTTCAACGGGCTGCGCGTCAACAACACGGCGATTCACCGGCTGTGGAGCGGAGGCATGTGGTCGGAGGGGCCGGCATGGTGCAGCCAGGGGAAGTACCTGGTGTGGAGCGACGTGCCGATGGGGGTGCAGCGCCGGTGGATTGATGATGACGGCCGCGTGACCGTGTTCCGCAATCCGTCGAACAACAGCAACGGCAATACGTTCGACTTCAATGGACGCCAGGTCACGTGTGAACACACGGGACGCCGGATTGCACGCTACGAGCACGATGGCTCGATCACCGCGATTGCGGAAACCTACATGGGCCAGCGGCTCAACTCCCCGAACGATGTCGCGCCGCATCGGGATGGCAGTTACTGGTTCACCGATCCACCAGCGGGATTCACGTTGTACGAAGGGGCGCCGGAAGCGGCAGGCACGCCCACCAACGACGGACGATTCAACTCCCGCGCGGGGCAACCAATCGGCGTCGGCAGCGCGAAGCGGGATATCGCGATGGCGAACGTGTATCGCGTCGACGGCCAGGGCGGCCGCGTGGAGATGATGGTCACGGCGGCGAACCTGCCGGGCAATCCCAACGGCATCGCATTCGCCCCTGATTACAAGAAGGTCTACATCGTCACCAACGGTATCGTGCACAGTTTCGATTTGAGCGCCGAGAACAAGCTGTCGAACCAGAAAGAGTTCAGCAACTTCATGGTGGACGGCGTGCAGTGCCGCACCGACGGCATCCGCGTGGACGTCAACGGCAATCTGTGGTGCGGCAGCAACGCGGGCCGCAGTCTTGGTTACAGCGGCGTGACCGTCTGGTCGCCGGAAGGACGCCTGCTCGGGCGCATCCGTTTACCGGAAACGTGCGCGAACCTGGCGTTCGGCGGACCCAAACGGAATCGCTTGTTCATGACGGCGGCGCAGTCGCTCTACGCGGTGTATGTGAATACGCAGGGAGCTTCGCCGGGCTAGATCCTCCGTCACACCATCCGAAGCCGTACTCGGCGCACAGCGTGATCCCGCCCTTTCTCCAGCACGAGATGGGCGCGCTCACGCGTCGGCAGCACGTTCTGGCGCAGGTTGACGAGATTGATCGTTTGCCAGATGCGGCGCGCGGTGCTTTCTGCTTCCGTGGCCGCCAGCGACGCGTATCGATGGAAGTACGACGACGGGTTCTGAAACACCGTCGCGCGCAGCTTCAGGAAACGCTCGATGTACCACAGCTCGATGTCCGACTCGTTCGCGTCCACGTAAATCGAAAAGTCGAAGAAGTCCGAGACGAACATGCTCGGCGACTTCTTCTGCTGCGAGCCGGTCTGCAGCACGTTGAGCCCTTCGACGATCAGAATGTCGGGCTGGCGGACGATCTGAAACTCGCCCGGCACGATGTCGTACGCCAGGTGCGAGTACACG
>Ga0070671_100004537_pt1 | contig 10998 bp, 9 predicted proteins | sample KBSS73metaG_FD_65341 | JGI IMG/M metagenome (GOLD analysis project Ga0070671, IMG submission 65341) | Switchgrass rhizosphere microbial communities from Kellogg Biological Station, Michigan, USA - KBS S7-3 metaG | ecosystem: Host-associated > Plants > Roots > Rhizosphere > Soil ... | reverse complement strand
GTTTAAGGGGGTTGTTTAAGGGGGTTGTTTAAGGGGGTTGTTTAAGGGGGTTGTTTAAGGGGGTTGTTTAAGGGGGTTGTTTAAAGCGTCTCTTTCTGCCAAAAATCATGGTAAGCTGTCAAGATAAAACTTAGAAATAGTACTTAAGAAAGCCCGCCCTTTCTGGAAAGGCAGCCGGGGTTCTCGGTGAAATACAAAGCGGTGAAATGACAGGTCGGTGAGGCGAGTGCTATGTAAGATTGCGAATTTGGAGCCGGCGCTCTAAAATAGATCGTCCCAGTGGACCGTTATTTTCTAATTGCTTCGACATTGTGTTTTCTCGCCGCGGTCGTACACACCGTCATCGAGCTGCGTGCGAAATTGTTTCGCCCGATGCGATTCAATTTCTTCGCCATCGGAGTGGGTTTCATTTTTCAGACGTGTTTCTTGTGGGTTCGAGGTCAGGAGTTGGGGCGTTGTCCCATCACCAACCTATTTGAGGTTTTCGTGTTTCTCGCCTGGTCCGTGGCGTTGGCCTACATCCTCGTAGGGCCCGCGTATCGGGTTTCCCTGATGGGAGCGTTCACCGCGCCGCTCGTGTTGTTGCTACAAGGTTTTGCGCTGGTCGCCCCAATCGATACACGGCACTCGGTCACTGTCCCAGCGAATTCATGGCTTGAGTTTCACGCTTCGCTGTCCCTCGTGGCCTATGGTGCGTTCGCCCTCGCTTGCATAGCCGGCGTGATGTACCTGCTGCAGGAGCGTCAGCTCAAGACGCACCATTTGCATTCGATCTTTTATCATTTACCCCCGCTGTCGAACTTGTTTGCGGTAATCACGCGCCTGCTTTGGTGGGGTTTTGCGCTTTACACCGTAGGCATCGTGAGCGGCTTCTTTACCGGTCATCCGTTACCGCACATTCAAATCGTGGCTGCAATTGCCCTTTGGCTGCTTTACGCGGCAATCTTGCAGGCTCGTCATCTTAAGTGGCTCTCGCCAAAACGTGTGGCCGCGTTGTGCATTGTTGGCTTCAGTGCTGCTCTGGTGCTTCTATGGGGAATCACATTCACGGCGGAGCTGCATCACGTTCCATGAACCTGTTCTGTGTCGGATTGAGCCATCACACGGCGGACGTGGCAACGCGGGAACATTTTGCTGGTAACGCCACAGCCGAGTCCATCGCGCGCCAAGCCGGTTGCGCCGAAGCATTGCTACTGACGACATGCAATCGGGTGGAGGTTTACGGAGTTTCAAACAAAGGGATTTCCACCGACGAAATTGCGCGGTGTCTCGTCGCAGAAACAAACCGCGACCCGGACAATTACGCGCCTGCATTTTATCGTTACGAAGACAACAAATGCGTTCAGCATCTCTTTCGAGTTGCGTCGGGACTCGACTCGATGGTCGTCGGCGAGAGCGAGATTTTCGGACAGGCAAAGAAGGCATATGAATCGGCCAGAACATCGGGAGCAGTGGGCCCGTATTTGCATCGCTTATTTCAACGTGCGTTTAGAGTGGCAAAACAGGTGCGCACGCATACAGACGTTGCGCGCGGCGCGGTGTCGGTCGGTTCGGTGGCGGTCGAACTGGCTCAACGAATTTTTGGCAAATTAAGTGAGTGCAAAGTGCTTGTGCTGGGCGCTGGCGAAACCAGCGAGCGCACCACACGTGCGCTTATCTCGCGCGGCGTCAGCGATCTTCGCATTAGTAATCGCTCGCTGGATCGTGCGCGCGAGCTGGCGCAGGCAGTAGGCGGGCGCGCCGTACCGTTCGAGGATTGGGCTGCGCAATGCCGGGAAATCGACATTCTGCTCACGTCGACAGCATCGGAGGCGCCGTTGCTGACATGCGACATACTAGCGCCGATGTTGTGGCAGCGCCTGGATCGTTCCCTCTTCATCATCGATATCGGTGTGCCACGAGACGTCGATCCCAGCGTAAATGAACTGCAAGGAGTTTATCTTTACGACATTGATTCCATACGCTCTGTCGCGGACCAATCGCTCGAACTCCGGCGTCAGCAGGTCGCTGCCGCCGAAGCGATCATTGCCGATCATGTCACTGAGTTTGTCGATGCAATCCCACGAGGATTGAATCGCGCCCCGCAGGCACCCGAGCATTCCTCCGTCGGCGAAAATTCACTCCGCGGCTCGGAGCTGTAGACAGGCTCACATCTTCCCTTGTTGACTATTGCCTCTTACGTTGCGCGATGATTGCCAAGATCACGCTCGGCACGCGCGGCAGCGAGCTTGCGCGCGCACAAACTCTGCTGGTTGAGAAGGCAATTCAAAACGCGCATCCGAACGTCACAGTCGAGACCAAAATCATCAGGACACGTGGCGATAACGGCGAGATTGTCGATCCGTATGCTGGTCGAAAAGGTATGTTCACCGCGGAAATCGAACGAGCGCTTGTGGCCGGCGAGATCGATGTTGCAGTCCACAGCGCGAAGGATCTACCGAGTCAAACGACGCAGGGAGCACAGATCGCGGCAGTTCTTGCTCGGGCGCCGACCGATGACGTGCTGATTTCCAAACACTCGGGCGGTCTCGCTTCTGTTCCCAATGGCGCCACAATCGCGACGGGCAGCGTACGAAGGCAGCGTCAACTGCATTGGAAACGCGCAGATCTCAAGGTCGTGGGTCTTCGCGGTAACGTACCAACCCGATTGCGCAAGCTCGCCGAGAATAACTGGGAGGGCATTGTGTTAGCTCGCGCAGGAGTGGAGCGCCTAAGCTTTTCGCGAACTCAAACCGAAATCCGCTTCGAAGGTACACGTTTTTTCCTTGAGATTCTTCCGCGCGAAATTTTTGTTCCCGCAGGTGGTCAGGGAATCATTGCTCTCCAAATTCGTGCTGATGACGAAAGCACAAAAGCGCTCCTTGAGTCGGTAAACGATTCCGAAACGTTGCTTTGTCTGTACGCGGAGCGAGAATTTCTCAGACGACTGCACGGCGATTGCAATTTTCCAGTCGGCGTGCATGCGACGATCAACAACGGAAAGATGAAAGTGTGCGCGCAAGTGTTCGAAGGTGAATCGCCGTTGCCGCGACAAGCAGAACTCGAGGGCGAATTTAACGACATCGAGCAATTAGCAGCAGAATTGCTGCGAGAAATCGAGCAAGACTGAGAGCATGAGCAAGAGCGGAAGCAAAAATGGGAGAGTCTATCTGGTTGGCGCAGGGCCAGGTGATCTAGGTTTGGTCACATTGCGTGCAAAGGAATGCATCGAAAACGCGGACGTGATCGTTTACGATCATTTGGCGAATCCCGATACGCTCGGTTGGGCACGGGATGATGCAGAAGCCATTTATGCGGGGAAGCAACCGGGTGAAAGCCGGACGCAGCAGGAAATCACTTCGCTGCTGATCGAAAAAGCACGCGAAGGAAAGCAGGTGGTTCGCTTAAAAGGCGGCGATCCATTCGTGTTTGGCCGAGGCGCAGAAGAAGCGCAGGAAATCGCTGGCGCGGGAATCCCGTTTGAAATCGTGCCTGGAATCACGTCGGCTATCGCCGGACCCGCTTACGCGGGCATCCCAATTACGCATCGTGCGCACAACTCGCACGTGACATTCTTCACCGGCCACGAAGATCCAACCAAAGCCGAAAGCGCAATCGATTATGCGGCGCTGACGAAACTTGGGGGAACACAAGTCATGCTTATGGGCGTAGAGCGGCTGCGAGACGTCACAAGCGAAATGCTTAAGCATGGCGTCCGCGACGATCTGCCGGTGGCACTCGTTCGGTGGGCCACGACGGGCCAACAGGAAACGCTCACAGGCACGGTTTCGGACATTGCTCAAAAAGTTGCGGCGAAAAATTTTGAAGCGCCGGCAGTAGCAGTATTTGGCGATGTTGTATCGTTGCGCGACACCCTCAACTGGTACGACAAGCGCCCGCTTTTGGGAAAACGAATTGTCGTCACCAGAACACGGAAGCAAGCGAGTGCGTTAAGCAATAAACTTCGCGCCCTCGGTGTGCATGTCATTGAATTACCCACGATCCGCATTGAGCCACCAAGCAACTTGCGCGAGTTCGCGGAGCTCGTGCAGGACTCTCACGGCTACGATTGGATCGTATTCACAAGCGCAAATGGTGTTGAAGCGTTCTTCGATATTTTCTTCAAGCTTTACGATGACGCGCGTGAAATCGGCGGAGTGCGCATCGCTGCGATTGGACCGGCCACAGCGCAACGTGTGAAAGATTTTCACCTGCACGTGGATGTTCAGCCGGAAGAATTCGTTGCCGAAGGGCTGGTCCGCGAGTTCAAGAAACAGGGAAGCATCGAAAACGAACGCATCCTCGTCGTGCGCGCAGAGAAAGCGCGCGATGTTTTGCCAAAAGAACTCTCGGCCGCAGGAGCAATCGTGGATGAAGCGTTCGCATATCGAACGGTCCCTGAGACACGCGACACCAGCGGCGCGCAGCGGCAACTCGCTCAGGATGGCGCAGACCTCATTACGTTCACCAGTTCGTCAACAGTCGAAAATTTCCTGGCGCTCGGCCTGCCGTGGCCGAAAGGGATGCGCATCGCCAGCATTGGCCCGATCACGTCAAAGACAGTGCGCGATCACGGACTTAATGTCGATATTGAAGCGCGTCGTCACGATATTGACGGCTTGATTCAAGCGATCAGGGAGCTGTTTGCTCGTTAAACCGTTAAAACAGCTACATCGTTACAACGATTTCCCAATCTGCTCGTTGTAACTTTTGTAACTGTCTTAGGAATTAAATCGAAACTTCATTCGGGCGCGCTTGGCGTTGGCTCTCGCCTTTCGGCGATGCTTTTGCGATGGCGTCTCGAACGCGCGCAAACGGCGGACTTCCTCGAGAATGCCCTCAGAGTCCAGCTTGTTTTTCAGCCGTTTCAATGCGCGGTCGACCGGTTCCCCTTTGCGCACAATCACTTCTGGCATCAATAATCACTCTCCTCGCTTTGGAAAAATACTGTAAATCGGTGAGCGGGAGAGTACTCGGCCGAGACCTGCGCGTCAAATCTGTCCGAAGCAGCTCTTTTGCCGTTGATTTCGTGTAAATTTTCACTTGTTGATCGCGGTCGCTGCCCAAGAGGTCTGCAGCGCATTCGCAATTGTATTTAATTCTATTTCCAATAGAAAAATCACAGGCCGCTGATCTCTTGACGTTCAACTGACGGGACAACGTAAACTTCCATTATGCAGGACTCGCTCACTCCGATGATGCAGCAGTACCAGCGGCTGCGGAAAAGCATTCCTCCGGACACATTCTTGTTGTTTCGGCTCGGAGATTTCTACGAAATGTTTTTCGACGACGCGAAGGAGGCTTCGGCGCTGCTGAACGTGGCGCTGACCAAGCGCAACGGCGTGCCGATGTGCGGTGTGCCGTATCATGCCGCACAGGGATACATTCGGCGGCTAATTAAGGCCGGAAGGCGCGTCGCTGTTTGCGATCAGATGAGTGAGCCGCAGCCTGGTCGCAAGATCGTTGACCGCGAAGTCACGCAAATCATTACCGCGGGAACGGTAAGCGAATTGAGCTGGCTCGATGCCAAGCGGGCGAATTATCTCGGCGCGATCTATGCCGATGGCCATGCATTCGGTTTCGCCTACGCCGATCTTAGTACGGGTGAATTCCGACTGGCTCAGCCACAGGATCGACAATCGCTGCACGATCAAATCGCGCGGGTTTCACCCGCCGAATTGTTGATCAGCTCGGAGCAGAAAGCGGAGACTGGAGAAATCGATCACGCGCTCGAATACGACAGTTACGCGTTTCTGCCAGAACAGGCAATTTTCACCTTATGCGAACACTTCAAGGTAAAATCGCTCGACGGCTTCGGTTGCGCGCAGATGCCGGCGGCGGTCGCTGCGGCTGGTGCAATTGTGCATTATTTAAAGCATCAACTAAGGCGCAAAATCGATCATCTCACTTCGTTGCGTTGCGATGCGCCGGCGGATCACGTCCTGCTCGACTCTGCCACACAAGCAAACCTTGAGCTGGTTGAATCGCGCGGTGCGCGCGACGCCAGTTTGCTCAGTGTGCTCGACCGCACCACAACGCCCATGGGCGCACGCAAATTGCGCGCGTGGATTCTGCAGCCGTTGCGTAATCTCACTGAACTGCAACAACGGCAGGAAATGGTCGGTCAGCTTTTGCAGGAGTCGGACTTGTTGGGGTCGATTCGCACTGAGTTAAAGTCGATCCGGGATATCGAACGCGCCGCAGGGCGACTCAGCCAAGTCTCAGGCAACGCGCGTGATCTTGTCGCATTGAAAATGTCGCTGCAGCAAATCCCAGCGCTCAAGCGGGAGCTCGGCAAACTCATTGATCGAATGGAATTTGGCAGGGCGCGACCGCCGGGTGTGCCGAACGTCGTGGAGAGTGGAGGACTCGCAGAGCCCTCCCTATCGTCGCATCTCCAGAACGCCATTCGCGAAATGCCGGTGCTTGCTGAGAAACTGACCAACGCGCTCCTGGATGATCCGCCGCTCGCGCTGAAAGAAGGCGGCATTTTCCGCGATGGTTACGATGCAGACCTCGACGCGCTACGCCAAGCCTCGCGTGAGGGCAAAGGTTGGATCAGTGATTTACAAGAACGCGAGATCGCAGCGACCGGGATCAAATCACTGAAGGTTCGTTACAATTCCGTCTTCGGTTATTTCATCGAAATCACAAAATCGAATCTCGCGAACGTGCCGGCCGACTACACGCGAAAGCAAACCACTGTTGGGGGCGAACGTTTTGTCACCCCGGAGTTAAAGGAGATGGAAGCAAAAGTTCTTGGCGCGGACGACCGCGCCCATAACCTAGAGTACCAACTGTTTCAGAAATTGCGCGACGAAACGTTGCGCGAGATCGAGCCACTCCAGCAGACCGCCGACGCGATCGCGGTGCTCGACGTGCTCTGCGCATTAGCTGAAACCGCACGACTGTTTCGCTATTGCCGGCCGGAGTTAAATGATTCGCTCCGACTTGTCATCAAAGATGGGCGCCATCCTGTGCTGGATCAAAATCTTGTTGACGAAAAATTTGTGCCTAACGACACAGAGCTCGATGGCGTGAATATGCGTCTGGCGATTGTGACTGGGCCAAACATGGCCGGCAAATCGACGTACATCCGCCAGGTCGCGCTGATTGTGCTGATGGCCCAGATCGGGAGCTTCGTGCCAGCAGAGAGCGCGGAGGTTGGTTTAGTTGATCGCATTTTCACCAGAGTGGGGGCGAGCGATGATCTGGGCCGGGGCCAATCGACGTTCATGGTCGAGATGAACGAAACCGCCAACATCATCAACAACGCTACCGAGCGGTCATTGGTGATTCTTGACGAGATCGGCCGCGGCACATCCACTTTCGACGGCCTCTCTATCGCGTGGAGCGTGGCCGAGTTTCTTTACGATAACATCAAAGCGCGCAGTTTGTTTGCCACGCATTATCACGAGCTGATCAAACTCGCCGAGGATCGCAAAGGGGTTTGTAATCTGAATGTCGCCGTACGCGAATGGAACGAGCAGATCATTTTTCTGCGTAAAATTATCTCGGGCGGCGCCGACAAAAGTTACGGCATACAGGTCGCGCGCCTCGCCGGCTTGCCTAAAGAAATCCTCGAACGCGCGAAAGAAATTCTTGCCCATTTGGAAAGTTCCAGCCGCGGGGAAGCAGAATCAAAGCGGCGAGGAAGAAAATCGGCCAAGCCGATGCCGGAATCACAAAAGCCGCAGATGGACCTGTTATAACGAGAGAGCCTTCGCGGTCCGGTTCCAGTTGTCACTTTCGGCCGGGCCTGACGCATGCACCTTGTTTGTGATAAGCTGTGCTGGAAATATGGCCGTCAAAACCGAGAAGGAATTGAGCGAATCGCTCCGCGCGCTTTGGCTAAAAGTCGTGACCGCCGTTGAGCTGCGCAATTTCGGATACGCGATTTCGCTCCTCCAGGAAATTCTCAAGCAAGAGCCCGAGTTTCTGACGGGCCGCCAACTGTTGCGACGCGCGGCGGTTACAAAAAGCAAATCGGCTAAGAAAGGCTTTTTCAACATCTCGACGGCGTCTATTGGCGTCATGAAGGCGCAACGAGAACTAAAAAAGCATCCGAAACGCGCAGTTGAAATGCTCGAGGAGGTCCTGGAATCGGAACCTTACAATCGCCAGGCAAATTTGCTTTTAAAGGAAGCTGCGGTCGGGGCGGGTTGGCCAGAGCTCGGAGTTTTTGCACTTAAGACTCTACTCGAAGAAAACCCCCGTGACGTGAAAGTGCTGTATGAGCTTGGGCGTTTGTATCACGACCTTGGTGATTACGAGAACGAAGTTGAAATTTACAATCAACTCAGCGCGATCGATCCGCTTGATGCGCAATCATTGCGTCTCGGCAAAGATGCTTCGGCGCGGGCTTCGATGAAGAGAGGCGGTTGGACCGAGGCTGAAAGTTATCGCGATCTGATCAAGGATAAGGATGAAGCCATTTCACTCGAGCAAAAGAGCCGGATCCGCCTTACTGGCGAAGCGCTCGATCAACAGATCGCGGAAACCTACGCGCTCCACCGCGGCGAGCCGGAAAACGTGGACTTTGCGCGTCGGCTCGGGGCGTTAAGCGAACAAAAGGATGACTTCGAATCAGCCATTCGCTGGTATCAATACGCCGCTGACCTCGCTAAGGGTGCGGACACAGGATTGCTTCGAAAGATTTCCGATTTGAAAACCAAATGCCTCGACCGTGAGATCACTGCGCTCGAGGAATTTCTCTCCACATGCGATGCACGAGACGGCGTGTACACTGAAAAGTCTGAACAGTTGCGCGCTGCGAAAGTCAGCCGCGCAGAAATCCTCATCGAGGATGCACAAGAGCGTATGAAACGCAATCCGACCGATCTGCAGCTCCGGTTCGAGCTGGGCGAGAACTTTTTCAATGCCGGCCGGTTTCGTGAGGCAGTGCCGGAACTGCAGCGCGCGCGACAAAATCCGCACGCTCGGTTGAAAGCAATGAACGTACTGGGTTGCTGTTATCGCGAGCTTGGCATGCTCGATCTGGCAATGAAGCAACTCGAGGAAGCCTCACGGGAAATCCTGTCCATGGACGCAATGAAGAAGGAGATCGTGTACAACCTCGGCCTGGTCTATGAGCGAATGAGTGAGCTGGAAAAATCGCTCTCTTGTATGAAGCAAATTTACGAAATGGATTATGGCTACCGCGACGTTGCTCGGCGCGTTGAAAGTTCGTATGAACGGAATGCCTCCGGGTCATAGAACAGGAAAGCTAACAAACCAGAAAAAGAAGCGTAATTCTCTCGCGTCCAATAAGCGCCGAGCTTTCGATTGTTTAATTAAAGCCGGGATAAGCCCGGCGTGTTCAACCAAATAAAGCTATGAAAATAAAAATCCGTATTGTTTCGCAGTTTTGCATTCTTGCTCTTGTAGTCGGGGCGCTGAGCCTGGTCGGAGCGGCCAGAGCAGCGGACACGACTCCAACCGGCGGCGGTTCGTCACTAAGCGAAAAAGATAAAACCTTCATGAAGAAAGCCGCGAAGGGCGGAATGATGGAAGTTACGATGGGCAAGGTGGCTGAACAGAACGGCCAAAGCGATGATGTGAAATCATTTGGCAAACGGATGGTCACCGATCACAGCAAAGCGAACGACGAACTTAAATCCATTGCTTCTAAAAAAGGTTTCGAACTCCCGAGTAAAGAGCACGCCGGCAAATGGACTTCAGATAAGGCTTACATCGACATGATGGTGAAGGACCACGAGAAAGATCTGGCTGAATTCAAAGAGGAAGCAAACAGCGGTAGCGATCCCGACGTAAAGAAATTTGCGGATGACACGTCAAAAGTGATCCAGGAGCACCTCGACCTGGTGAAAGAGATCCAAGGTAAGCTGAAATAATCGAAGCTCTTGCGGCCGCCGCGATACGTTCAGCCGACTTGTCGCGTTAAATTGTAGCCGCCGCAGAGCGGCCGGGCTTCGTGTAAATTTTCGCAGGTCAGCTTTACGCTTCCCACAATGAAGCGGCTACACCATCACGCTTCGACGGGCAGCTCGACGTCCACTGGGCGCTCTTTCTTTGCGAGCGCGCGGCGCAGCTTGGAGAGGGCAATATTTTGCAACTGCCGAATGCGTTCCCTGGTGACGCCAAATTTCTTGCCTACTTCCTCGAGCGTCTTGGGTTTTCCGCCGTCCAGGCCAAAACGCTGAAAGATGATCTTCTTTTCGCGGTCGTCCAGAACGTCCAACAGTCCCCCGACCTCGTTACGGAGATTTTTATCACGCAACAGCTCAAACGGCGTCTGGGCCTCTTCGTCTCCGACGATTTCGCCGAACTCGGTTGAATCGTCGTCGCTGATCGGCGCGTCGAGTGAAGCCGGTCGGATGGAGACGGTCTTGAGCTGAGAAACCTTCCCGCTCGCGATGCCGATCTCGTCGCCGAGCTCTTCGTCGGTGGGTTCGCGGCCGAGCTCTTCGCTCATTTGCAGCGAAACGCGGCGCATCTTGGAGATCTTGTCCACAAGATGCACAGGCAAACGGATGGTTTTGCTCTGGTTAGCCAAGGCGCGCTTAATCGACTGTTTGATCCACCATGCGGCATAAGTGCTTAGTTTTCCGCCCTTTGCGGGGTCGAACCGTTCCACCGCCTTCATAAGGCCGATGTTGCCTTCGGAGATCAAATCAAGAAGCGGCAAACCGAGATTGGCGTAGTCGTGTGCGATCTTGACCACCAAACGCAAGTTGGAACGGATCATCAGGGCGCGCGCCTCGCGATCGCCTTTTTTGATCTTAGCGGCCAACTCGATTTCCTGCTCCGGAGTCAAAAGCGGGATTTGGCCAATCTCACGCAGGTAAATTTTAATTCCTGTATCGCTATCTTCAGCAGCCATATAACTCTTTTTCATCGTTCATCCGAGGGGATAGAAACTTCCCGTATATCGTATTCGTCGACGCCTTATCGATCACGCGTTGTAGCATCCGAGCAAGTATTTAACAAGGTTAAATATTCGAATTTGTGACATCAATTGGATGCCTATCGTTCAAATTTATTTGCAGGGGCTCAACG
>Ga0070671_100004536_pt1 | contig 10998 bp, 8 predicted proteins | sample KBSS73metaG_FD_65341 | JGI IMG/M metagenome (GOLD analysis project Ga0070671, IMG submission 65341) | Switchgrass rhizosphere microbial communities from Kellogg Biological Station, Michigan, USA - KBS S7-3 metaG | ecosystem: Host-associated > Plants > Roots > Rhizosphere > Soil ... | reverse complement strand
CCGAGCCCGGCAGCCTTGGCCCGCGCCGCATCGAGCATCGCTTCGCTCAAGTCAAGCCCGCAGTAGCGGTAACCGTGCCGTTGCCATTCAGCGAGGTAGGGCGCAGTGCCGCAGGCGATTTCGAATACCCGCCGGACTGGCGTGCGCGAAAATTTACGGGTCGCCGCCTCGAAGAAATCGACCTCGGCGGCGTAATCGGCGGCGCCGAAGGCGATATCGTAGTATTCGGGATAGCGATACGCGTCCACTTAGGTTTCGGCTGAATAGGGCGGTATGACCGCGACTGGCCGGCCGCGTTTGGTGACGACGATCTCCTTGCCCTGCTCGACCGGGGAGAGGACCGGGGCAAAGGGCTGATTGGCCTCGCGTGCGGATACCTGTCTCATTCCCCGCTCTTATGTAGCGCATAGTACCTGAGCCTGTTGCACTCACGGAGCAAGCGGGCGGAGTGAGGCCGGGTCGATGCGGGCGAGGTTGAGCGAACCGCGTCGCTCGACCTCCGCCGTCACCTCGACCGGCTCGCCCACATAGGGAAACGCCGGTTCGGTTACCGGTCCGCCCTGCGGGTCGGCGAGCAGGAACAGCGTTTCCTTCCCGTCGGCGTCGCGGGTCAGCAACAGAGGCGGGATGCCGCCGAACACGCACAACGCGGCGCAATCCTTGTGCGCTTTGCCGTCGCCCGGCTTCATTGCACCGAGAAAGCATTTGCTGTCGACGATCTCGCCGCGCAATCGGTGCCGACCGAGCGGCACAGGTTGTGCGGGCACGGGGGCTTGCCCGTCGGCTGGCGTAAGCGCGCGCACCGCGCCGGTTTCTGCCGCCAGCTGCAACACAGTCAGGCCGCCCCGGTCGATCGCATAGCCGCGTGCCTCGACCGGCTTTCCGGCGAAGCTGCGAACCTCCTCCGGTGCGCCGAATTTGCCCTCGGCCACCAGGATCACCGCGCTGGCGGGCCGCCCGTCGGAGCGCAGGCCCGCGTGGATCACCGGGTAGGGCAGGGGGTCGAGAATTCCCGACACAGATACTTCGCCCCCGCCCCAGCCGCCAGGCCCGGGGTTGCGTTGGGCGTGCGCCAGCACCAGCGCCGTTCCGGTTGAAACGCACAGCCCCGCCGCCACCGCGACGCCGAACCAGCGGGTCAGCCGCAGCGGCGTTCGCCAGCGGTCCGCGGCTCCTTCCCGCGCGCCCGCCGCGAGATGAAGCGCGATGACACCCGCAAACGCCGCAACCAACGCTGCCGCGTAGACCGCGTCCCGTTCCGATTGCAAGGCGCCGAACGCGACGTGCAACACCGCAAGGCCGTAGCCGGTCGACGACAGCGCCGCCAGTCCGGCGCCAAAGCGCGTCCGCCAGAACGGATGGCTCGCTGCCGCCACGGCGAGCGTCAGCAATAGCGCCGCGACCCCGAGCAGCTCGTAGGGAAAGCCGGTCAGGGATCGGAACCGCGGGTTGTCGGCGAGCAGCGCGACGAGCGGGTTCAACGCGCCGATGTCGTGATACCAGTTGAGAACCAGCCAGGCATGCGCTGCGCCGGCCGCCAATGTCGCGACCGCCAGGTGGCCGGCGTGGACCCCCAACACGGCGAGCCGCGGCTCCAGCCGGGCGAGCGGCGCGGCGGCCAGCCATGCGGTCCACAGGATCAGTGCCGCCGTGCCGAAAGCGCGGATCCGCAAAATGTCGGGGGTGATCAGGTCGCTGGCCGGCGCCCCGGCCCACAGAAACGCCGCAATATAGACGGCGATCAGCGCCGCGACCGCGAGGTCGAACAGGACGGCGGCGCGCCACCGGCTCACTTCGCGCTCACCGTGCCGGGGATGGCTGGCTGCACCGGGAAATCCGGCCGGAATACCAGTGCCGCGATCAGACCGAGCCCGACGATTACCGCCAGTGCGCCGAGGAGCTCGATTCGCGACCGGCCCGCACCGTCGTGAACCGGCGCAGCCTGCCGCGTCATGATCGTCAGCACCGCCGGCCACAGACAGACCGCACCCGGCACCAGCGCCAGCCGTTGTGGCCTGCGCCAGCCGCGCAATGTCGGCGCCCGAGCCGCGTAAACCACCGCGACCACGACGCCGACCAAGATATAAGCCCCCGCCGCCAGCAAGGCGGCATGGGCGAATGTGATCGCGGCCGCGTTCACGCCGCTGTTTCCGGCACGCGACCGCGTCGGGCCGGGGTGCTATAACGCATTGCAGATAGCGCGAAAAACCGCCGGCCAGCCTGGGAGCATCGATGAACCGTATCCGTCCCCCGCGTCGTAACCGGGCCCTCACCGAAACGGCCGAGGCGCGTCGACTTCGCCAGGCGCATCGCGGCATGCCGTGGCGCCGCTGGGGACCCTATTTGAGCGAGCGGCAATGGGGCACGGTGCGCGAGGATTACAGCGAGAACGGCACCGCTTGGGATTATTTCCCGCACGACGAGGCGCGCAGCCGCGCGTATCGCTGGGGCGAGGACGGCATCGCCGGGTGGAGCGATCGGCATCAGCATCTTTGCCTCGGCCTGGCGCTGTGGAACCGCCGCGACCCGATCATCAAGGAGCGGCTGTTCGGTCTGACCAATTCGGAGGGCAATCACGGCGAGGACGTCAAGGAGGTCTATTACTATCTCGATTCGACTCCGACGCATTCGTACATGCGGATGCTGTACCGCTATCCGCAGCAGGAATTTCCCTATTCCCGCCTGGTCGGGGAGAACCGCGCCTGCGGTATGAATTTGCCGGAATACGAGATCGCCGACACCGGCGTGTTCGACGATTTCCGGTATTTCGACGTTGAGGTCGAATACGCCAAGGCTGGGCTCGACAGCATCCTGATGCAGGTGACGGTCTACAACCGCGCAGCCGAACCGGCCGAGATCGACGTATTGCCGCAGCTCTGGTTCCGCAATTTATGGTCGTGGACCCCGGTCCCGGCGAAACCGCAATTGCGCGGCGGTGCGGGCGGCGATGCGCGCGTGCTGGTCGAGCACCCCGATTTGCCGCGCATGGATTGGGTTTGCGACGGCTCTCCCGAGATCCTGTTCTGCGAGAACGACACCAACCCGCGCCTGTTCGGAATGCAGGCCACCGGGTTCTTCAAGGATGGGATCAATGACTGCATCGTCCGCGGCGACCGCGCGGCGGTGAACCCGGCGCGGATCGGCACCAAGGCGGCCGCGCATTACGCGCTCACCGTACCGGCGCAGGGTGAAGCCCGCATGCGGCTGCGGCTCGCGCCCGACGAGCTCGCGGTGAATTTCGACGATTTCGACGCGCTGATGGATCGCCGACGCACCGAGGCCGACGAATACTATGAGGCGTTGCAGCAGGACGTGCCCGATCCGGAAGCGCGCAAAGTGCAGCGCCAGGCGCTCGCCGGGATGCTGTGGTCGAAGCAGTTCTACTACTTTGATATCCGCGAGTGGCTGAACGGCGACGCCTTGCAGCCGCCGCCGGCGCCGCAGCGGCGGTTCGGGCGCAATGTCGAATGGCAGCACCTCAACAACGCCGACGTCATCTCGATGCCGGACAAATGGGAGTACCCATGGTACGCCGCATGGGACTTGGCCTTTCACTGCGTGACCTTGGCGCATATCGACCCGGGCTTCGCGAAAGGCCAGCTCGTGCTGCTGACGCGCGAGTGGTACATGCATCCGAACGGTCAGCTGCCGGCCTATGAATGGGCATTCGGCGACGTCAACCCGCCGGTGCACGGCTGGGCGGCGCTGACCGTGTACCGGATGGATCGCGACGCGAACGGCGGCCGCGGCGACCGCGACTTCCTGGAGCGCGTGTTTCACAAGTTGATGCTGAACTTCACCTGGTGGGTGAACCGCAAGGACGTCGAGGGCCGCAACGTCTTCCAGGGCGGCTTTCTCGGCCTCGACAATATCGGCATTTTTGACCGCAGCTCGGCATTGCCGACCGGCGGCTACATCAACCAATCGGACGGCACCGCCTGGATGGCGATGTACTGCCTCAACCTGATGCGGATCGCGCTCGAATTGGCGTTGTTCGACCCGGTCTACGAGGACATCGCGACCAAGTTCTTCGAGCACTTCCTGCTGATTGCCGAGGCGATGTCGAATATCGGCGGCGAAGGCATCGGGCTGTGGGACGAGCAGGATGAGTTTTTCTACGACGTGCTCCACTTGCCGGGCGGGCGGCGCGTGCCGCTGCGGGTGCGCTCGATGGTCGGGCTGATCCCGTTCTTCGCGGTCGAGGTGCTGGACGAATCGGTGTTTCAGCGCCTGCCCAATTTCGCGGCGCGGCTGCGATGGTTCCTGAACTACCGGCCCGATCTCGCGCGCCTGGTGTCGCGCTGGCAGGACGCCAACGTACGTGACGAGCGTCTGTTGTCGTTGCTGCGCGGTCACCGCATGAAGCGCCTGCTGCGTCGCATGCTCGACGAGAACGAATTCCTGTCTGATTACGGCGTCCGAGCGCTGTCGAAATACCATGAGCAGCACCCGTTCACGTTCGAGCATGCCGGCCAGCAGTTCAGCGTCGGCTATGTGCCCGGCGAGTCGATCTCGGGGGTGTTCGGCGGCAATTCGAACTGGCGCGGCCCGATCTGGATGCCGATGAACTTCCTGCTGATCGAGTCGCTGCGGCGTTTTCACCGTTATTACGGCGACGAATTCCAGGTCGAGTGCCCGACCGGCTCCGGCGAATTCATGTCGCTCGCCGGCATCGCCGACGAATTGTCTCGCCGAGTGGCGCGGATTTTCCTGCCCGACGAGCACGGCATCCGCCCGGTCTGCGGCCAATCGCCGATCTGGCGCACCGATCCGAACTTCCGCGAGAACCCGCTCTTCTACGAATATTTCCACGGCGATACCGGCAGCGGCCTCGGCGCCTCGCACCAGACCGGTTGGACCGGGCTGATCGCGCTGCTGCTGCGCAAGCAGACCCCGGTGACGACCGACCAGGCGCCGACCGCCGAGCCGCTCGCGCGGCAGCCCGAATTCGCCGAATAGGCAATCGAGTTCCTGCGCTGGCTTGATACCGGCCGTGGGTTCTTCGATACCGCCGCTTCGCAACCTCCCGGGGTGACGAGTTTTCTTGATGCCGTGGAAAAAATACCGTCATTCTGAGGAGCGCTGTCGGCGTAAGGCAGTGTCGTCTCGAAGGACGCTGAGCGGTCATGCAGCCTTGCCCTGATGCCCGACCCGTTCGATAGACCGGCACCGGTGCGCTTCGGTCGCGCCGTGTGCGGCGAACTGGCCGAGGCCGAGCGGCGCGAATGGTGGCTGGGCAACGGGCGCGGCGCTTATGCTGCCGGCACGGTCGCGCTGAGCCTGACGCGGCGCTACCACGGCTTGCTGATCGCGCCGGTCGATCCGCCGCTCGGCCGCGTCGTGGTGCTCGCCAAGAGCGATGCGGTCCTGACGCTCGACGGCAAGCAATATTCGCTCTTCACCAATCGCTGGGGCGGCGGCGTGACCGCGCCGCCGGGCTATCTGTTGCTGGAAAGCTTTCACCTCGACGGCACAATTCCAGTTTGGCGCTTCGCTTGCGGCGGCTGCATCGTCGAGCATCGCATCTGGATGGAGCCAGGGGCCGACACGGTCTACGCCGTGTGGCGGCTCCAGGACGATCCGGATACGCCCGCAGTCGAATTGTCGGTGAACTTTCTCGCCAATGGCCGCGATCACCATGGCGAGACCTGGCCGCCCGGTTTCAATCCCGAGATCGCAGCGCATGGCGCTGCGCTGTCGGTGACGGTTTCCGGCCGGTTCACCTTGACCATCGCCGGCACCGGCGGTGCCTTCGCGCCGCGCCGCGATTGGTGCGAAAATTTCGACCTGCCGGTCGAGCGCGAACGGGGTCTTTCCGATCGTGACTCGCATTTGTCGGTCGGGGACGGCGTGTTGCCGCTGACTCCCGGCGAATGGGCCGGCTACGCGGCCAGTCTTCAGCCAATCGAGGCACCCGATCTGCCGGCCGCGCTCGAACGCCGCCGCGCCTGGGACCGCGCCGTAGTGGAGCGCGCGATCGAAGCCGACCCGGTCTTCGCCGAAGCGCCCGATTGGGTGCTGCGGCTGGTGCTCGCCACCGATTTGTTCGTCTTCGCGCGGCCGCTGCCCGACGCCCCGGACGGGCAATCGGTGATCGCCGGCTATCCCTGGTTCGGCGATTGGGGCCGCGACACGATGATCTCGTTGCCCGGTCTGTGCCTCGCGACCGGACGCTTCGACACGGCGCGCCGCATCCTGATGACGTTTGCCCGGTTCATCGACGCAGGCATGCTGCCGAATGTCTTTCCCGGTGCCGGCAGCACGCCCGATTACAACACGATCGACGCCTCGCTTTGGTACATCGAGGCATGGCGCGCCTATGTCGCCGCGACCGGCGACCATGCCGCTTTGCGCGATGCCTTTCCGAAGCTCGCCGAAATCGTCGAGCATCACCAAAGCGGCACCCGCTATGGCATATCGGTCGATCCGGCGGACGGGCTGCTGCGCGGCGGCGAGCCGGGCGTGCAATTGACCTGGATGGATGCCAAGGTCGGCGATTGGGTGGTGACGCCGCGCATCGGCAAACCGGTCGAGATCAACGCGCTGTGGTACAACGCGCTGGCCGCGATGGCAGAGATGGCGGCCGCGATCGGCCGGCCCGACGCGCCGTATCGGGACGCCGCCGAGCGCGCCCGCGCCGGTTTCGCCCGGTTCGTGTTGCCCGACGGCACCGGCCTTTACGACGTGCTCGACGGCCCGAACGGGCACGAGAGCCATGTGCGGCCGAACCAGGTCCTCGCAGTCAGCCTACCGGCAAGCCCGCTCGACCCCGCCCGGCAGCGCGCGGTGCTCGAAAGCTGCCGCCGCGCCCTGCTCACATCGTACGGGCTGCGCTCGCTGGCGCCGGACGACCCCGATTACCGGGGCCGCTACACTGGCGGGGTGCGCGAGCGCGACGGCGCCTACCACCAGGGGCCGGTCTGGGGCTGGCTCCTCGGCCATTGGGCGCTCGCGAGTCATCGCGTGCACGGCGACCCGGCGGCAGCGCAGCGTTGGCTGGAGCCGATCGCCGACCATCTGCTGGACGCCGGCTTGGGGCAGGTCAGCGAGATTTTCGACGGCGACCCGCCGCACCGTCCCGGGGGCTGCCCGGCGCAGGCCTGGTCGGTAGCTTGCACTCTCGAAGCCTGGTGGCGCCTCGAACACGCCCGCCGCCGATCGGCAACAGCGAGCCGGTGAGCCGAAGAACATGTTGCCGGACCGATACGGACTTTCGCTGTCCACTCTCTCGTCTGCCGCGCGGGACGCCTACGTCGAGGGGTGCGGTCTCAAGCTGACCATGTACCCCGGTGCGATCGAGGCGTTCGATCGCGCCATCGCCGCCGATCCTGGGTTTGCCCTCGCGCATGCCGCCAAAGCCCATGCACTGCTGGAACGCGGCGACGCCGCGGCGGCCCGCGCGTCGATCGCCGCGGCCAAATCCCCGATGGCGGGTCTGTCGGCGCGGGAAGTCAGCCATATCGCATTTTTTGGCCTGCTGGTCGCGGGCGACTCCGAAGCCGCGCTTGGCGCAGTGGCCACGCACCTGAGCGCCTGGCCGCGCGATGCGGTGGTACTTGGCACGACCGCGTTCACCAACGGCCTGATCGGCAGCTCCGGCCGAGCCGGGCAGAAGCGCATGCTGCTGGATTTGCTCGACGGGCTTGCCCCGAATTATGGCGACGATTGGTGGTTCACCGCACACCACGGCATGGCGCTCTCCGAGAACGGACAACGGAATGCGGCCCGGCCGAAGATCGAGCGATCCCTCTTTCAGCACCCGAAGAATCCCTGGGCGGCGCACGCCCGCGCCCACCTCTGCTACGAGGAGGGCGATGCCAACGCCGCCTGCGCCTTTCTGGCGTCATGGCTCACCACCTATCCACGTGACGGCGCGTTGTACAGTCACCTGAGCTGGCACCTCGCACTCGGTCACCTCGAGGCCGGCGATGTCACGGCTGCGATGCGGCTGTTCCGGGAAGCGTTCGCGCCCGATGTTCACACGGGGCCGCCGCGCGGCAAGGTGAACGATGCGGTTTCCTTTTTGTGGCGCTGGGAGCTGGCCGGGCATTCGCGGGATGCCGAAGCTTGGCGCGAGATCCACGAGCTTGCGGCCGCTGCGTTTCCACGCGCCGGCGTGGCCTTCTCCGACATGCACGTCGTCCTCGCGCACGCCGTGACCGGGAGCGATGCGGCGATGCGGGCGCGTGCATCGCAGATCGACGAACTGGCACGCGAAGGCCGTTATCCCTCCGGCCCGCTTGTTCCGGCGGTCGCGCGTGCCTTCGCGGCGTTCGAGCAGCGGGATTTCTGCGATGCAATCGACGCGCTTGCACCGGTGGCCGATGAGCTCGAACGGCTCGGCGGCAGCCGCGCCCAGCTCGATCTGGTGGAGTTCACGCTGTTGCAGGCCTATATCGGCGCCGAACGCCTCGACGATGCGCGCCGTATGCTGAGCGCGCGGGGTCGAGGCTCCTCGGCCCCGCCGATAACCGGCTTGGCGGCAGCGCGCTGATTGACCAACCTCGCAGGTTCAGGCAGCTGTTCCGATCACCTTGTCGTCACCGGCGAGCATAGCTTGCGTCGCAACGCGGCTGCGGCGGGTGACTTGAGAGGTGCCGCGCGGCGCTCGCCCGCCGCGGTTTTTTCGCTATAAAAACAGCGGGACGGGGGAGGCGAGGGGGATGATCGGATGACCCGGGCCGAGTTGCGATCGATTGTTGCCGCGAGGCCACGATAGAGCGATGCGGACACCCCTTCTCGGCCTAGGCCTTGCCGCTGGATCGCTGGCTTCGGCCGGCATGCGAGTTGCCGTTTTGCTGCTGGCGCTGACGCTCGGCGGTTGCGGCGTCTTCTACGAGGCGCCGGGTCCGGAAGATGAAGGTTTGCACGGTTACCGAACCGAACAGGAATGTCATTTCTATCTGACGATGTTTGAACTCTTCAATTGGGTGCCAGGCGTAACGATGGCAAAGGAATCGGAAATCGTGAAGGATACGTCGATCGACCCTTGCGCGACCGCTGTCAGTATTCACAGCCAGGAACGCGCGCAGCGGGAGGGCGCCAAATAGTTCGCCGGCCGGCCGCGGGAAGGTTGTCGAGAGCGCCGGTGTAGGTCACGGCACGCGTGTCCACCTGTTTTTCACCTGAACAACAGGTGGAGAGACGAGGCGAGGAATCATCTCATGAACGACACGGAATTGCCGCCGCTCGACGCCGCGGTATTGCCGCCGGGGATTCGCTCGCGGTTCGTCCCCGGCGTCAACGGCATGCGCATGCACGTCCTGGAGGCCGGCTTTGAGACACTGTACCGGCCGCTGGTGTTGCTGATGCACGGCTTCCCGGAGCTTGCCTATTCCTGGCGCAAGATCATGGTGCCGCTTGCCGCGGCCGGCTTCCACGTGGTCGCACCCGACCAGCGCGGCTATGGCCGCACTACGGGCTGGGATCCCGATTACGACGGCGACCTCGGTTCGTACCGGCTCCTGAACCTGGCGCGCGACACGCTGGGACTGATGACCGCGATCGGGTACCGTTCCGCCGCGGCGGTGATCGGCCACGATTTTGGCGCTTCGGTGGCCGCGTGGTGCGCGCTGGTGCGGCCGGATGTATTCCACTCGGTCGCGCTGATGAGCGCGCCTTTCGCGGGGCCGCCGGCTCTGCCCGAGGCAGCCGCCAACCGATCCGCCGGCGAGGACATCCACGCCGCGCTCGCCGCATTGCCGCGTCCGCGCAAGCATTACCAATGGTACTACTCGACGCGCCCCGCGAATGCCGACATGCACGGTTGCCCGCAAGGCGTGCACGATTTCCTGCGTGCCTATTTTCATCACAAGAGCGCCGATTGGGCGGACAACAAGCCGTATCCGCTCGCATCCTGGACGGCGCCCGAACTCGCGAAGATGCCGACCTACTACATCATGGACCGCGACCGGAACATGGCCGAGATGGTTGCTGCAGAAATGCCGTTGGCGGCCGAGATCGCCGCCTGTCGCTGGCTGCCCGACCACGAGCTCGCGGTCTACGCCGAGGAGTACGGGCGCACCGGTTTCCAGGGCGGGTTACAGTGGTATCGGGTGCGCACCTCGGGCCGGTTCGAGGGCGAATTGCAGCTGTTCGCCGGGCGCACGATCGACGTGCCGTCCTTGTTCATCGCCGGCAAGAGCGATTGGGGCACCTATCAGCGGCCGGGCGCCATCGAACGCATGCAGGACGCGGCTTGCACCCAAATGGTCGGCTGTCACCTGCTCGATGGCGCCGGCCACTGGGTGCAGCAGGAACAACCGGAAGCCGTGACCGAATTGTTGGTGCAATTCTTGCGGCGCGCGAAGGGCTGATGCGCGCTTCCGTCGCTTGTGCGGCTATCTCGGCCCCGACAGGATGCGCGCTGCCGACCACACAAGGAAAGACGATGGCCGCGTTGCCGCAATACACGAACATGCCGATGAGCGATGCCGAATGGCACGCGCGCTGCGAGTTGGCGGCGCTGTACCGGGTCTGCCACACGCTCGGCTGGACCGATCTGATGAATACGCATATGTCGGCGCGGGTGCCCGGCGAGCCCGAGCACATGCTGATCAACCGCTATGGCGAGATGTTCGACGAGATCACCGCGTCGAGCCTGATCAAGATGGACTTTGCGGGCAATGTCATTGGCGAGAGCGGCAGCTTCAACAATGCCGGTTTCACGATCCACAGCGGTGTCTACAAGGCGCGTCCCGACGCGAACTGCGTCACCCATACGCACACCCGGGCCGGCGCCGGTCTGTCGCTGATCGCCAATGGTATCCGCCCGATCAGTCAGGATGCGCTGCACGTGATCGACGACCTCGCCTACCACCCTTATGGCGTGCCGGCGACCGAAGAGGAATGCGAGGCGCTCGGCCGCACCTGCGCCGACGGCAGCTGCGTCATATTGCTGAACCATGGCCTCTTGACCTTCGGCCCCACCGTCCACGGCGCCTTTATGAGGCTCTATATGCTGGAGCGCGCCTGCGAGCTCGAACTGGTCGCGCGCCA
>Ga0070671_100004533_pt1 | contig 11001 bp, 9 predicted proteins | sample KBSS73metaG_FD_65341 | JGI IMG/M metagenome (GOLD analysis project Ga0070671, IMG submission 65341) | Switchgrass rhizosphere microbial communities from Kellogg Biological Station, Michigan, USA - KBS S7-3 metaG | ecosystem: Host-associated > Plants > Roots > Rhizosphere > Soil ... | reverse complement strand
GCGAAGAGGGTGGAGCGTCGTTCACCGTTCCCGTCGGAGTCAGCACGGCAGTGCGGGCGAGGGGAAAGTTGGAGCCCGCCCGCCGGGCCGCCCCAAGGGCGGGCGCCATCCCCTCGGGGGATCGGCTCAGGTACTCCTGAGACGAGGGGTCGTCATGTCCCTCGGGGGATCGGCTTGCGTACTCGCAAGACGAGGGGTGGTCGTCCCTTAATTGCTGTACAGCGAGCTGACGGGAGTCGTTCGCGCCGACTCGGCCTGGGCGATGGCCGGCGGCAGCGGGCTTGCGCTCAGCGGCGTGCTGCCGGTGACCGGGGCGCTCTGGGCCTCGGTCACGGCGGGGCCGCTCGCGCGGCGGGCACCGGTGAAGCGCTTGGCCCAGTAGGCGGCGCGCATGTCCTCCACGCGCACCTCGCTGCCGGTGCGCGGCGCATGAATGAACTTGCCGTCGCCCACGTAGATGCCCACGTGGGAGAAGCTGCGCTTGAGGGTGTTGAAGAAGACGAGGTCGCCTGGCTTGAGTTGCTCGCGCTCGACCTTCAGCAGGTTGGCGAAGCGGGCCTGCTCCTCGGAGCGCCGCGGCAGCACGAGGCCCACGCTCGCCTCGAAGACATGGCGCGTGAAGCCGCTGCAATCGAAGCCGTTCTCGCTCTGGCCGCCGCGCTTGTAGGGCACGCCCAGGAAGTGCATGGCCGACAGCACCAGGTCGGACGACCAGTCGGAAGCGCGATCGCGCAGGTCCCGGGCGAGGCTGCGATCGGCCTTGGCCATGGCCGCGGCACCGGCGTCGCTGGCGGCCTGCTCGCTCGCCTGCGCGCTCACCGCCTTCTCGACGATGTGCTGCTCCTGCAGGTAGCGGGCCACGGCGTCGCTGCTGTCCGGGGCCGCGAGCACGGCGCTTGCAGCGAAGGCCAGCGCCAGTCCCGTGCCCAGGCGCGCAAAGGCCGCGCGGGCAGCGCGGCCGAGGGCGTTCTGGCGGGGGGCAAGGCGAATCATGGGCGGCGAGAGTAAGGGGGCGCGTCTTGGGGCGTCAATAGAGTTTTTCGTTGTCTTACAAGCACTTAGCGCTGGAAACGCAGCAGCGCACGATGCGCTGCGGGGATTCCCCGAGGCGCTCGCGGGTGCTGCGGCGCACACACTGTTTCAAACCATCGAGGCATGCGGAATGAACTACGCCGACTTCTACCGGCGCTCGATCGAGCAGCGCGACGCGTTCTGGGCGGAGCAGTCCCGCCTGATCGACTGGTTCGAGCCCTTCCACACCGTGTGCGACTACAGCCGCCCACCCTTCGCGAAGTGGTTCGTCGGCGGGCGCACCAATCTCTGCCACAACGCGGTGGATCGCCACCTGAGCGCGCGCGCCGATCAGAACGCGCTCATCTGGGTCTCGAGCGAGGTGGACCAGGAGCGCATCTACAGCTTTCGCGAACTGCACGAGGAGGTGCAGTGCATGGCTTCGTGCCTGCTCTCGCTGGGTGTGCAAAAGGGCGATCGCGTGCTCATCTACATGCCCATGATTGCGCAGGCGGTGTTCGCGATGCTCGCCTGCGCGCGCATCGGCGCGATCCACAGCGTGGTCTTCGGCGGCTTCGCGAGCACGAGCCTCGCAAGCCGCATCGACGACGCGCAGCCTAAGGTCGTGGTGAGCGCCGATGCGGGCTCGCGCGGCGGCAAGGTCGTCGCCTACAAGCCGCTGCTCGACGAGGCCATCCGCCAATGCAGCTTCCCGCCGGGGCGCGTGCTGCTCGTGGACCGCGGGATGGCGCCCATGGAGCGCGTGACCGGGCGCGACGTGGACTACGCCGGCCTGCGCGAGCAGCAGTGGGGCACGAGCGTGGCCTGCGAGCCGATGGAGTCGAGCGAGCCGAGCTACACGCTCTACACGAGCGGCACCACCGGTCGCCCCAAGGGCGTGCAGCGCGACACCGGCGGCTATGCGGTCGCTCTCGCGGCGAGCATGCCGCAGATCTTCATGGGCCGGCCCGGCGAGACCTACTTCAGCACCAGCGACATCGGCTGGGTGGTGGGGCACAGCTACATCGTCTACGGGCCGCTCATCGCGGGCATGGCCACCATCCTGTACGAAGGCCTGCCGACGCGCCCGGACGCCGCGGTCTGGTGGAGCCTCGTGGAGAAGTACCGCGTCACTGCGATGTTCAGCGCGCCGACCGCGGTGCGCGTGCTTCGCAAGCAGGATCCGCAGGCGCTCAAGCGCCACGACCTCGGCTCGCTGCGCGCGCTCTTCCTTGCCGGCGAGCCGCTGGACGAGCCGACCGCGAGCTGGCTTCGCGATGCCATCGGCCGTCCGGTGATCGACAACTACTGGCAGACCGAGAGCGGCTGGCCGATCCTCACCCTGGCCAACGGCGTGCAGGAACAGACGCCCAAGCTCGGCTCGCCGGGCATTCCGATGGCGGGCTTCGACGTGCGGCTGCTCGACGAGACGACAGGCGAGGAACTGCGCGAGCCGAACCGCAAGGGGGTGCTGGCCATCGAGGGCCCGCTGCCGCCGGGCTGCATGCAGACCGTCTGGCGCGACGACGAGCGCTTCGTCAAGACCTACTGGAACACCTTCCCCGGCCGCATGACGTACTCGACCTTCGACTGGGCCGTGCGCGACGAGGACGGCTACTACTTCATCCTCGGGCGCACCGACGACGTCATCAACGTCGCCGGCCATCGCCTGGGCACGCGCGAGATCGAGGAGTGCATCTGCTCGCATGCGGGCGTGGCGGAGGTGGCGGTGGTCGGCGTGGCCGATGCGATGAAGGGCCAGGTCGCAGTCGCCTTCGTGGTGCCCAAGGACGCGCAGGCCGTGGCGGACGCCGCGCTCGCCCAGCGACTGGAAGGCGAAGTGATGAAGCACGTGGACGTGCGGCTCGGCGCGGTGGCGCGCCCCGCGCGCGTGCGCTTCGTGAGCGTCTTGCCCAAGACGCGCTCGGGCAAGCTCCTGCGCCGCGCGATCCAGGCCGTGTGCGAGCAGCGCGACCCGGGCGACCTCACCACCATCGAGGACCCGTCAGCCCTCCAGCAGATTCGCGACCTGGTGCAGCAAGGCTAGCGCCGTCGCGCTGCGCTAGGCTTTTCGCTTCCTTCTTTCACCGACTCGGAGTGCCTGATGGGCTTGCGGACCACGTTGGGAATCCTGGGAGCCTTCGCGGGCGGCATGGCGCTGGGCGGCTACCTGTTCGCGCACACGCAGCCGCGCCGCTTCCTGGAGATGGGCGACTGCGCAGGCTCGTGCTATCGCAGCGCGGAGCTCGCCGGCTTCATCACCTCGGTGACCGTGCAGCGCGCGCCCTTCCTGCTGCCGCGGCGCGTGGCCGAGTCCGACACCTGCGTGGCCATCGAGCACCCCAAGCCGATGGCGCGCTGGCACGTGGTCCTCTTCCCGAAGACCGACATCAAGAACATCGCCTCCATCGCCGAGGGCGACGAGCGCTACGTGATGGGGTGTCTGGCCATGGCGCGCAGCCTCACGCAGTCGCGCAATCTGCAGAGCTACCGCCTGTTCACCAACGGGCCGGGCAAGCAGGACATCGCCTACCTGCATTTCCACCTGATCAGCGATCAGGCGCCGCGCTGACGCGCCGGCGCCGCGCGCTCACAAGCCGCCGCGTCGCAGGCTCGCGAGCAGCGCACCGGCCACCACGAACAGGCCACCGAAGCTGCGGTTCATCCAGCGGATCTGGCGCGGCGAGCGCAGGAGCTTGAGCACGCGCGAGGCCAGTGCGGTGTAGCCGGCCATGACCACCATGTCGGTGAAGCCGAGGGTCGCCGCGATGACGAGGTACTGCGGCGCGAGCGGCTGCGCGAGGTCGAGGAACTGCGGCACCACCGCGAGCAGGAACACCGTGCCCTTGGGGTTGACGGCGTTGACCATCCAGCCGCGCATCACCAGCTGCAGCACGCGCGGGGGCACCGCCTCGCCTTCCTGCGCGACCAGGGGCCGGGCAGGCGCGCGCCATTGCTGCACGCCCAGGAACACGAGGTAGGCCACCCCCAGCCACTTCACGATGGCGAATGCGCTCGCCGAGGTCGCGACCAGCGCGCCCAGACCCACGCCCACCAGCAGCACCTGCGTCCAGATGCCCAGGATGAGGCCGAGCGTCGTGCTGTAGCCGCGCACGAAGCCGTGATTCAGGCCCGAGCTCATCGCGGCGACGGCGCCGGCGCCGGGGGAGATGCTGATCGCCCAGGAGGCGAGGAAGAAGGTGAGCCAGGTGGACCAGGACATGAGCAGGAATGCACGAATCGATGGAGATGCGCCGGAAGAAACCGGCGCGCGAAGGCGAAAGTGTCGGGGGAAAGCGAGCGGCGCCTCAAGTCATGCGCGCAAAGGCCGACATCAAGGTCGGGGAAGGGCCGGAGCTCGGCGAACGACGGACATGAAAGAAGAGACGACCATCGATGTGCGCGACTTGCGGGTGGGGCTGCATGTGCAGCTCGACCTCGGGTGGATGTCGCACCCCTTCCCGCTGAACAGCTTTCGCATCGCCAGCAGCGAGCACATCGCCGCCCTGCAGGGGCTCGGGCTCGCTCGAGTGCGCGTGATTGCCTCGCGCAGCGATCCGCAGGCCCTGCGCGAGGCGGTGAGCGCGGGTGCGATCGACGCGCAGGTCGCCGGGCTCGAGCAGGCGGTCTCGCAGGAGGTCGACCGCCCGAGTGCTCCCGCGTCCGCCGGCCTCGCACTCACGCCCGAGGCCGCGCTTGCGCGCCGGCGTCGCGAGGAGATGGAGCGCGAGGCCGCCTGCGTGCGCCAGGGCGAGCGGCTGTACCTGGAGGCCGGGCGCGGCCTGAAGCGCAGCTACGACCTGGCGCTGTCCCAGCCGCAGGCCGCGCGCGAGCAGTGCGAGGCGCAGGTGCTGGGCTTCCTGGAGCGCGTGCTCGGCGAGCAGGAGATGGCCATCCGGCTGCTGAGCGACGGCGCGGGCGACCGCGCGGCGATGCATGGCGTGAACGTGGCCGCGATCTCGCTGCTGCTGGGCAAGGCGCTCGGCCTTGCGAAGCCGGAGATGTTCGACCTCGGCGTGGGCGCGATGCTGCACGACGTGGGCAAGCGCATGCTGCCCGAGCGCGTGCGATGGCTGGACGCGCATGCCGGCGAGGTGTCCGTGCACGAGCGGCAGTTCTATCAGGAGCACGTGGCGCACGGCGTCGCGCTCGCGCGCTCGATGGGCCTGTCGCCCGGCGCGCAGCTCGTCATCGCGCAGCACCACGAGCACGCGGACGGCAGCGGCTACCCGCTGAGGCTCGGCAGCGCGCGCATGGTTCGCGGCGCGCGCATCGTGGCGCTGGTCAACCGCTACGACCGGCTGTGCAATCCGAACAACCCGGCGCAAAGCCTCACCCCGCACGAGGCGCTGTCGGTGCTGTTCGCGCAGCTCAAGGCCAAGTTCGACGAGCAGGTGTTCGGTGCCTTCATCCGCATGATGGGCATCTACCCGCCGGGCTCGGTGGTGCAGCTCACCGACGACCGCTATGCGCTCGTCGTGTCGGTGAACTCCTCGCGCGCGCTCAAGCCGCGCGTGCTGGTGCACGACCCGAAGCTCAGGCGCGACGAGGCCATCGTGCTGAACCTGGAGGAGGAGCCGGGCCTCGGGATCCGCCGCAGCCTCAAGCCGCAGCACCTGCCGCGCGCGACGCTGGACTGCCTCTCGCCGCGCCAGCGCATCTGCTACTTCTTCGAGCGCGCGCGCGACACGCTCGCCGCCCCCTGCGAGGAGCACGCGTGATGAGTGCGCACATGCATCCGGTGTGGCAGCCGCTCATCGACGGGCTGCTCGAGGCGGTGTGGGTGGTGGAGCCGCGCGGCCTGCGCATCGAGTCGGCCAATGCCGCGGCGGGGCAGCTGCTGGGCGTGGATCCGTCGAGCCTCGTCGGGCGGCCGGTCATCGACTACGCGGCCACGCCTGAGGATCAGTACTTCTGGGAGGACGTGGCCGCCGGCGTGGACGACGCGATCCGCTCGGACAGCTTCGTGCTGCGCGCCGACGGCACGCTCGTGCCCGTCGAGCGTCGCGTGAGCCGCGTGTGGGTGCGGCCCGGGCAGTCGGTGTTCCTCGTGGCGATGCTCGACCTGAGCGCGCAGCGTCGCGTCGAGGACGAGCTCGAGAAGCTCGTCGCCGAGCTGCGCGCCACGCTGGAATCGACCGCCGACGGCATCCTCGTCACCGATCTGAGCGGCGCGATCCGCGGCTGCAACCGCCACTTCGCCACGCTCTGGGGCCTGCCCGAGGAGCGCCTGCAGGAACGCGACGACGCGGCCATCCACGCCTGGATGCGTGAGCAGGTGATCGACGCTGCGGCGTACGACGAGCGGCTGCTCGTCATCGACCGCGAGCCGCTGCTGCGAGGACGCGACACGCTCGTGCTGCGCAGCGGCCGCGTGCTGGAGCGGCTCACGCTGCCTCAGTACGGACGTGGGCAGCCCGTGGGGCGGGTCTATTCGTTTCGCGACATCACGCAGCAGCTGGCGAGCGAATCGCGCCTGCGCCTGGCCGCAAGCGTGTTCGAGTGCAGCCTGGACGCGATCTTCGTGACCGGCCCGGACCACCGCATCATCGCGGCGAACGCAAGCTGCGAGCGCGTGAGCGGACTCACGCGCGAGGCACTCGCGCAGCGCAGCACGCAGGACCTGCTCTATCGCCCGGATCACGAGGGCGAGTGGTTCGCGCCCATCGAGGCCGCACTCGCCGACAGCGGCGTGTGGGAGGGCGAGCTGTGGCATCGCCATGCGAGCGGCGAGTCGCGGCCCGGCCAGGTCTCGCTCGTGCGGCTGAAGGACGAGCACGGCGCGACGCTGCACCACATCGGCTTCTTCAAGGACCTCACTGAGACGGTGGCTGCGCAAAAGCGCATCGAGGAGCTCGCGTTCAACGACGCGCTCACCGGCCTGCCCAATCGCGTGATGCTCACCGAGCGCATCGAGTTCTCCATCGCGATGTCGCAGCGCGACCGCAGCCGCTTCGCGCTGCTGTTCATCGATCTCGACCGCTTCAAGCACATCAACGACTCGCTCGGCCACCAGTACGGCGACCGCGTGCTGGTGGAGGTCGCGCGCCGCCTGCAGGGCTGCGTGCGGCAGGTGGATACCGTGGCGCGGCTGTCGGGCGACGAGTTCGTGATGCTCGTGCACCAGGCCGACGTGCGCGGCGCCGAGGCGACGGCGCGGCGCGCGCTGGAGGCGCTGTCGCAGCCCTTCGAGCTGGACGCGATGAGCTTCAGCGTCACCGCGAGCATCGGCATCGCGCTCTTCCCGACCGACGGCGGCTCGATGAGCGAGCTCATCAAGAACGCCGACGCGGCGATGTACCGGGTGAAGGAGCGCGGACGTGCGGGCTTTCGCTTCTACCAGCCGCAGATGAACGTGGACCTGCTCGCGCGCATGAAGCTCGACCACGCGATGCGCCAGGCGCTCGCGCGGCAGGACTTCAAGCTGCACTACCAGCCGCAGGTGGAGATGGCCACGCAGCGCGTCGTGGGCGTGGAGGCGCTGCTGCGCTGGAGCGACGCCGACCTCGGCGACATCTCGCCGGGCGAATTCATTCCGGTGGCCGAGGAGACCGGCTTCATCGTGGCGCTGGGCGAATGGGTGCTCGGCGAGGCCGTGCGCCAGGCGTCGCTGTGGCAGGCGCAGGGACGCGATCTCGTGGTCTCGGTGAACGTGTCTGCGCTGCAGTTCCAGCAGGCGGACTTCGTCGACCGCGTGGCGGCGGCGCTGACGCGCGCGCAACTGCGCCCCGACCGGCTGGAGCTGGAGCTCACCGAGTCGATCCTCATCCGCGATGCCGACGAGGCGCTCGCGCGACTGCGCCTCCTGGACCGGCTCGGCGTGCGGCTGGCGATCGACGACTTCGGCACCGGCTATTCGAGCCTCGGCTACCTCAAGCGCTTCCCGATCCGCAAGCTCAAGATCGACCGCTCGTTCGTGAAGGGCCTGCCCGGCGACGAGAGCGACGCGGGCATCGCCAGCGCCATCATCCAGCTCGCGCGCGCGCTGCGCCTGCGCGTGATCGCCGAGGGCGTGGAGACGCTGCGCCAGCGCGAGTTCCTGCGCGAGGCGGGCTGCGACGAGTTCCAGGGCTGGCTCTTCGCCGCGGCGCTGGCGCCCCAGGCGGTGGAGAGGCTGCTGGACGGCGTGCCCAAGCTCGTGAGCGCCTGAGGATCAGGCGGCCGTTCCCGTGTCGATGGAGTCGACGGCCGCGATGAGATCGAGCTCGACCGACGCGTTCTTGGGCAACTGCAGCACGCCCACCGAGGTGCGCGTGTGCGTGCCCGCAGGGCCGAGCACGTAGCGCAGCAGGTCGGAGGCGGCGTCGGCCACTTCGCTTTGCTGCGTGAAGGCCGCATCGCACTGGACGTAGACCGTGATGCGCAGGAGCTGGCGCACGCGATCGAGCGAGCCCAGCTCGCGCGCGAGGAGCGCGAGGGCGCGCATGGCGCAGATCTTCGCGGCGCGGCGCGCGGGCTCGATCGCCACCTCCGCGCCCACCCGGCCCGTCACGACCACGACATTGCCCACGCGCGGGACCTGCCCGCTCACGTAGGCGACGTTCTCGTGGCGGATCACGGGCGAGTAGTTGCCGCCGATGCGGATCTCGCCCTCGAAGCCGTGGCCGAGCGCGGCGGCGACTTCTTCGAACCTCGATGCCCTGTCTTCCATGCGCGCCTCCTTGTGCAGGCGCAATGGTCGCATCGGTCCCGCCGGGGAAGAACAGGGCGAGGTCGCTCAGCGCAGGTAGAGCGGCGCCCCGGCGGGAGCCCCGGTGGCCCCGCCGTCGACCACGAGCTCCGAGCCGGTGACGTGCGTGGAGTCGTCCGAGGCGAGGAAGAGCACGGCCTTCGCGGTGTCCTCGGGTTTTCCGATGCGTCCCTGCGGCACCCGGTCTGCGATGCGCTGATGCAAGGCGGCGAGCGCCTGCTCGTTCGGTGCGTACTTGTCCCAGATGGGCGTATCCGCCGCGCCGGGCGTGACGACGTTGACTCGAACGCCGCGCGGCGCGAGCTCCGAGGCCAGCACGCGCCCCATGGATCGCACGCCGGCCTTGCTCGCCGCGTAGGCCGAGTATTGAGGGGCGCCGAGCACCGCGTGCACGGAGCTGTTGAGGACGACCGAGCCGCCCGGCGCGAACAGCTTCGATGCCGATTGCACCGTGAGGAACACACCGGTCAGGTTGGTGCGCACGATGGCGTCGAAGCTCTCCGCCGGAGTCGCGCCGAGCGGCGTGGTGCCGCCGATGCCGGCGTTGGCGAAGAGGATGTCGAGCCTGCCGAAGCTCTTTTCGAGCGCGGCCACCACCGCGTCCATGTCCGAGGCACTGCCCGCGTCGGCCTGGAAGCCCACGGCGTTGGGGCCGAGTTCGCTCACGGCTGCGTCCAGCCGGGCCTTGTCGCGGCCGGTGATCGCGACGCGCGCGCCTTCGCGGATGAACAGGCGCGCGGTCTCCAGGCCGATGCCGCTGCTGCCGCCGGTGATCAGGGCGGTCTTTCCTTCGAGTCTCATGCTGGGTTCCTGTGAGGGGAGGGGGATGCAAGGAAAGATAGGTGGCGCGGCTGTCCGGATAAACCGGCCGACCGCAGCCACTGCGTTTCAGCCCTCAGCACAATCGCCCGCGTTGTTCCAGGCGCTTTTGCGCATTTCTTTGCTGGAAATTTCGCCAAACACTGTATAAAAATACAGTATGCGAATCCCGATCATTCCCGAGCACCCCGACGGCCCGATCGACCCCATCAAGGGCCGAGGCACGGCGTGGCGCGTGGCGCACCGCTTCTCCAAGGACAGCCGCGAGAACTTCGACGACGGCTGGGGGCCTGGCGAGCCCCAGGGCGAGGACGACGACTTCGCCTCCGCGCAGCCCCCGCGCACGCAGGTGCGCGAGGAGCACGTGAAGTCCATCCTCAGCGCGAACGATTCGCCCGACGTTCCCTTCGAGCTGTCGATCAACCCCTATCGCGGCTGCGAGCACGGCTGCATCTATTGCTTCGCGCGGCCCACGCACAGCTATCTCAATCTGTCGCCCGGCCTGGATTTCGAGACGCAGATCGTGGCGAAGGTGAATGCCGCGGACTGCCTGGAGGTCGAGCTCGGTCGCCGCGGCTACAAGCCGAGCCCCATCAACATCGGCTCGGCGACGGACGCCTATCAGCCGGTGGAGCGCGACCTCGGCATCACGCGCCGCGTGATCGAGGTGCTCGAGCGCTGCGAGCATCCCTACACCCTCGTCACCAAGTCGGCCGGCGTGGAGCGCGACATCGACCTCATCGCGGCATCGGCCGCGCGCACCCAGGCCGCGGTCTTCATGACGGTGACGACGCTGGACAACCGCCTCTCGCGCGTGCTGGAGCCGCGCGCCACCGCGCCGCAGCGGCGCCTGCAGGCGGTGCGACGCATGGCGGATGCGGGCATTCCGGTGGGGGTGAACGTGGCGCCCATCATTCCCTTCGTGAACGAGCCCGAGATCGAGCACATCGTCGAAGCCGCCGCGCAGGCCGGGGCCGCGTCGATCCACTACACCGTCGTGCGACTGCCCTGGGAGGTGGCGCCGCTCTTCAAGCACTGGCTGGAGCAGCACTTCCCGCAGCGCGCCGAGCGCGTGATGGCGCGCATCCAGGAGATGCGCGGCGGGCGCGACTACGACGCCGACTTCCGCACGCGCATGCGCGGCGAGGGGCTGTGGGCCGATCTGATTCGCCAGCGCATCGACAAGGCGACGGCACGTCACGGCCTCGTGCGCAGGAGCATCGCGCTGGACTCCACGCGCTTTCGAGCGCCGTCGCAGGCGGGGCAGGCCAGCCTGTTCTGAGCGTGAGGGCCCCCGTGCTACGTCATGAACATTGCGCTCAGCAGGGTGGCCGCGACGACTGAGACGAACAGGATGCGTATGCCATTGCGCGTGATGGCTTCGGCCCGATGCAATTGCGCATCGCGCAGTCGCTCTCTCGCCAGCACCGAGACGATGCACAGCAGGCACAGGCCGAGGAACAGATAGAACACGTATTCGA